>Ga0070740_10006629_pt1 | contig 10060 bp, 6 predicted proteins | sample Coa_R2_FD_67286 | JGI IMG/M metagenome (GOLD analysis project Ga0070740, IMG submission 67286) | Surface soil microbial communities from Centralia Pennsylvania, which are recovering from an underground coalmine fire - Coalmine... | ecosystem: Environmental > Terrestrial > Soil > Unclassified ... | reverse complement strand
CACGGCGCCAACGGCCGGCTCAGGAGGCGCGCCATGAAACTATCCGTTTTCTGCGGAGTGAGCGTGGACGGCTTTCTGGCCCGGCCAGACCACGCGCTGGATTTCCTGGATGCGGGCGGGCAGGAGCCTCACGGGTTTGAGGAGTTCTACGGCAGCGTCGATGTAGTCGTCATTGGACGCAAGACCTTTGAAGTGGTGCTGACATTCGGGCAGTGGCCCTACGGAAGAAAAGCAGTGGTTGTGCTGAGCAGCCGTGCGCTGGACTTCTCGTCCATCAAAGACGGCGTGGTGGAGCAGATGTCGGGAGAACCGGCCGAAATCGCAAGGCGGCTCGAGTCCCGCGGCTTCAAACACGCGTACATAGACGGCGGCATCACGATCCAGCGATTTCTGGCGGCCGGATGCATCCACCGGATGGTGATTACGCGCGTGCCGGTGCTGATCGGCGCAGGCATCCCGTTGTTCGGCCCGCTGGCGCACGACATCAGCCTTCGACACGTCGAGACGCGCAGCTACAAGGGCGGGCTGGTGCAGAGTGAATACGAGATAGCGGCGGAAGGATCGTCAGAAAAGGCGGCCGGGTGAGAGAAAAGGCGGCCGGGTGAGAAGCATGGCGCTGGTCGTTTTCCTGCGGGGTGTAAACGTGGGCGGACACAGGACGTTTCGGCCAAGCGTCCTTGCAAAGGGGCTGAGCACTTATGACGTCGTGAACGTCGGCGCGGCAGGCACGTTTGTGGTTCGCAAGCCCGGCTCGAGGAGCAAATTCCGCGCGGTTTTGCTGAGAAAGCTGCCGTTTGAGGCGGAAGTTGTGCTGTGCGACGGCAGGGATCTGATCCGTTTGGAGACGGACAATCCGTTTGGGGCCGAGCCGCCAAGGCCGGACGTCGTCCGGTTCGTGAGCATTCTGTCGAAGGCCGGTGGGCTCCGCGCGGCCCTGCCCGTAAGCTTTCCTCCCGGCGGGGAGTGGTTGGTGCGCGTGATCGCGTCGAAAAAGCAGTTCGTGTTTGGAATGTACCGGCGCCACATGAAGACCATCGGCTATCTTGGCCGGATCGATAAGCTCTTCGGCGTGCCGGCAACCACGCGCAACTGGAACACGATCCTAGCGGTCGTGCGGATTTTGAAAGCGGGTAGCAAGGGCTGACCCGGAATCCCATTGCGACCATGATGCGATTTATTGTGCTTGACTGAGACTAACTATTCGTGTATAGTATCGACTGTAGAAACGTGTGATTTGGCGGCGGGAGAGGCTCCCGCCGTTTTTGTTTTTGCGGAGGCTAGTTCCCTCCCGGCTCCGGCCATAAGCTCCCGATCCGCAAGCTGTCCGGCGGGCCAACTTCTCCGGCCTGAATGCGCGGGCGCCCGGGGTGTGCGAGGCCCGGGCCCCGGGTCTTTTTCCCGCGGCCAACAAACCCAAGAACTTTCAACCGATGGCGGCAAACAAGGACAAACAGCGCATTCTGGGCGCGATTGCCCGCACTGCCAGAAAACTCGGCCGGGCGCCAACATTCCTGGAGTTCATCGCGCGCCGGGAAGTCTCCCGGTATGCGATTTCAAAGTGCTTCCCGAAATGGAATGACGCCGTCAGAGCGGCCGGGCTGCAGCCGTACAGACTGAGAGTGCGGCCCGACGACAGTGAACTACTGGAGGACTGGGGCAGAACGGTCCGAGACAAGGGGGGCTTGGTCACGCGGAACGCTTATCGGCACGCGGGGAAGCATGAGCCGCGCACGCTGGAAAAGCGGTTCGGCGAGTGGACGGGCGTAACGGAGGCGTTCCGCAGGTTCGCGAAGGGGAAGCCGGAATGGGCGGATGTGGTGGCGCTCCTGCCGGATCCAGTGCCGAGAAGCAGCTGGAGACCGGCGAAACGCGCGGCGGCCATTTTGCCGAATCACGGACGGCACGCGCCGCTGAAAGAAGGAACGATCTACGGCAGGCCTTTGGACTTTCGCGGGCTGCGGCACGAACCGGTGAACGAACAAGGGGTGGTGCTGCTGTTTGGGATGCTGGCGAGAGAATTGGGCTACCTGGTGGAAGCGGTTCAAAAGGAGTTTCCGGACTGCGAAGCAAAGCGGAAGATAGGTTCGGACCGTTGGCAGCGGGTGAGCATCGAATTTGAATTCGAGAGCAGGAACTTCCGCGACCACGGGCATCCCGCGGGGGGGTGCGACGTGATTGTGTGCTGGCGGCACAATTGGGACGAGTGCCCGGCGGAGATTGAAGTGCTGGAGCTATCGGGAGTGGTCAAGGCCCTGGCAAGTGCCGGGAATTAGACGACGGGGAGCGCGGCCCTTCGCCAGGGCAACGGAGGAGCCTTTGCGATAAGAATCGGCAGCGGGGACTGTAGGTTCTTATGCCTTGATCAAGCCCACGAAGCGGCGAGGATTGTTGTCGAAGCCCGGGAAGACGGGCTTCAGATCGCCGACGCCCATGTGCTGCGCGAGAATTTCGCCCAAGACGTAACGGAAGTCGGTGGTCAGCGCCAAGTCGCGGTTTTCGTTGAGCTGGTGGTCCTCGAGGCCGGGCCAGCGGCCATAGACTTTTCCGCCCTTCACGGCGCCGCCCATCACGAACATGCAGTTGGCATGACCGTGATCCGTGCCGCGATTGCCGTTTTCGCGGGCGGTGCGGCCGAATTCGCTCATGGTCACGACGACGATTTCCTGCATGCGGTCGCCCATGTCCCGATGAAACGCGGAAAGCGACTGGCCGAGATCGCGCAGGAGGTTGGAGAGCTGGCCCTGAACGCCGCCTTCGTTGACGTGATTGTCCCAGCCGCCGCAATCAACAAAGAGAACTTCCGCGCCGATATCGGCCTTGATGAGCTGCCCGATTTGCTCGAGGCTTTTCCCAAGCCGGCTCTTCGGATATTCGGCGCCGTTTTCCGGCTGATACTTTTCCGGATCGGCCTTGCGCAGCATGTCGATGGCCTCGAACGTTTCCGCGCCGGTGCCGTGGAGCGCCTGGTCCACGGTTTGCGCGTACATCGCTTCAAAGCCGCCTTCGGCGACCTGGCCGGCGGGTCCCTGCGCCATCACGCGAAACTGGCGCACATCCGGCAACGCGATCGCGGGCGCTTCGCCGCGCAGCATGCGCGGAAGATTCGGTCCCATGGCCACGGCCCGGAACGGAGAAGCGTGCTCTTCGGGAATGGTTTCGAGCATGCGGTTGAGCCAGCCGTCCTCGGTCGCCTTGACGCCCGGCGTTCCGGATTCCATGAAGTCCTGCGCGTCAAAATGCGAGCGCGTGGAGTCGGGTGAACCGGCCGCGTGCACAATGGCCAGTTGATTTTCGTGGAAGAGCGGTTCGAGGGGAGCAAGGCTGGGATGCAAGCCGAAGAAACCGTCGAGGTCAACAGCGGCTTCGGCTCCGCCTCGCCGCGGCTCGGGAATCGCAATGGTGGGGCGCATGCGGTAATAGTTAGGCTCACCGAACGGCACGACGATGTTCAATCCGTCCGCGGCGCCGCGCTGAAACAGAACGACGAGCTGTTTCTTGCCGGGCATTGCCGTGGCGGCCGCGGCGCGCTGGAGAAAAGCAGGCATGGCGCTCATGCCGACGAGCGCGATTCCCCCCTGCTTCAGGAAATAACGCCGCGAGAACCGGAGATTCCGGACGCCCTCACAACATTCCATACCCATGCTGACCTCTTTCCGACCTGGCCCTGCTTTTCCGTCCGCTATCTGCGTTGAAATTCCGGCGCGCCAAGAACGAGCCCCGCCACCAGCCCGAGATTCACCTGTTTCACCGGATCATCGAGCCGGGCTTGCAGCACCTGGGGAGTATCCAGTTGTTTTTCGAGCGTCTCCACAGTGGTAGGGGCAGCCTGGCCTCCAAGGAAGACTTGCACGGCGCGATTCAGCACGAGCTTGGGATCGGAGGTTTCGCCGATGCCGAGCAGAGCAGCCACATCGGCGCGCGAACCCCGGACGCGATTTTCGGCAAGCGCGAGCGAGTAGTTGAGCCGGTTCAGCAAAGCGCCGGTATTGACCCACGCATCCGCTTTGTCCGAATAGCCCGTGGGCGGCTGGCACTGATAGAGCGGCTCGCCGATGCGCGCCGTCCACATGACGAGAGGCAACGGCGTATCGATATCCGTGCCGAGAGTACGCGCGGCGGAAACCACCAGTTCGAACGGAGTTTTGATCTTTGCGCGATACGCTTCACGCGACCAGAATTCCGGAGAATAGATCATCGTGCGCAGGACAGCGCGAATATCGCCGTCACTCGATTGGAAGGTCTGCGCCATGCGCGCGACGAGCGCCGGAGGAGGCGTATCGGAGACAAAGCGCCGCGCCAGCTCGGTGGAGATGAATTTGGCCGTGCTGGGATGATGTGCCAGAAGATTCAGCACTTCCTCGCCGTCCTTCATGCCGCCGGCATGAATTTTCTTGCCGAGAACATACTTCGGATCGGGGTCATGCAAGCGCTCGTCAAACTTGAATTTCGCTTCCTCGCGCGGCCGCTCGATGGTCCATCCAGTGAAGCACCGCGCAACTTCCGTGACGTCCTTCTGGGTGTAGCCGCCGTCCACGCCGAGGGTGTGCAATTCCATCAGCTCGCGGCCATAGTTTTCGTTCAGTCCGCGCACCATCTGCTGCTTCTTATTTTGTGTTTGACCGTTCGGACGCGCCGGCGGAGGAAAGGGCCGGCCAAACCGCCAGTAGGGCATTTGCTGGCGCATGGCGCGCTCTTCCGCCATGCGTTGCGCCGCGCGCGGATCGACGCTCAGATAATTATCCAGGTAGAAGAGCATGGCGGGGCTTTTTGCCGTGGCATCGAGAAGGTCCTTGAACTTCCCGAGCGCGTGCGGCTGGATGACGTCGCGCTCGTAGGACGTCAGCAGCCACCGGTCCGCTCCCTTGGCGGCGTACACGTTGAAGTGATTGAACCAGAAGTCGTCGAGGACCTGTTGCAGTTGCCGCTCGCTGTAAATCGCGCGGATCATCTTCGCCATGGCGAGTTCCGCGACGACGCGCTGTGGCCGGCGGCTTTCGTCGGAAAGCGCGCGCGGCGTGGACTCAGGGTTGACGCCTAGATCCGCACGCTTCCCTGCAACACGGGCGGGAGGATTGTCTTCCGGCTGCTTCATGGGAGCAGGCGCGTTCGCATCCTCGGTGGACTCCTGAGCGTTTGCCTGCTCGCCGGAAGAAGTCATTCGTGCATCCTGGCCACTCTGCCCCGGGGCGTCTTGGGTGGCGACGCTTGCCGGAGACACGGCCGGCCTCGCCGCAGCTTGAGCGCGCCTTTGCTCCCGCTTTAACGTTTGCTTGGGTGGAGGGTACTTGGCAATCAGTTGCGCGCTGGACATTTTGAGAGTCGGGTACTGCTCGAGCCGCGCCTCCATGGCGTGGTCATCGATGGATTCGGGATGAAGCTGCTGGTCGATCCATTTCGCGAGGCCCATCTGCTTGATGCGCTCGACGTCGCCGGGCCGAGGGCCGTAAGCCAGCCGGTTCAACGCATGAAGAATCGCTTCGTCTTCGGAGAGTTCCGTAATCGGCAAACCTTTGAGGACGGGATCCTGGCTTTGCTTCTTTTCGTTCGCTGAGGGGGCCGGCGCGGCGGAAGCGGCGGGAAGCGTGAGTCCAAAGGGAGAGGCCAGGGCCGCGGCGAGAACGGCGGCAAGCAGCGACTTTGCAAATGAAAATGGGGTGCGACAGTGAGGCAGGTTGTCCGCGGTCATTGCAAACCTCCCCGGCATTCGCCCAGCAATAAAGAACAAGCCGGGCAAACCACTCCTTCTATTCTTGGAGAACAAACCCCGCTGGAGGACGCAAGTTGCGCAAAAAGAAACGTTTCTTGGGCCCCTCGAGATGTTTTGCAACCCGCGGGAGCACAAGAACTTACAGTAAAGGCCGGAGCCAGAACAGAATCGGCTGCGGCTAATTGCTGACGTCGAAATCGACAGAACGCTCCGGCGCCACGCGACCCGCGCCATCAATCGCAAGCATGACCAGGCGGTATTTTCCCGGAGGCAACTCCTTGACCATCACCTTGAGGCCAACGGGAATCACCGGATTGCCCTTCTGGATGAATTCCTCCGTGGCCACATTGCCGGTGAAGAAAACCTGCTTGTTCGTTGCCAGATCGAAAATCTTGTAGCCCATGACGACGCGCGGCGGATTGTCCGTCGTCAGCAAGGGCTCGTAGATTTCCGAATAAACGACCACGTTGTCCGAGTGCTTGAAGTGGTTTTCGGCAAGGGGCGTCACCTGCATCCCTTTGACGACCAGCGGGGTACGGTCTTCGAGCAGCGCCGCGTCCAGGTCCGCGCTGCTGGCAAGTTCGGAGACAGGTTGCACATTGTTGCTGAGCACCGCCGCGCTCATGCTGAACTGCTTGCCGTCGTACGGATCGATCTTGAGGGGCGCCTCCAGCTTGCCGAACGTGTCGCCACCCGTGCTGAGCACGACCTTCAAATCGTAGGATCCCGAAGCCGCGTCGAACTGGTTGATGTAGTGATAGGGAGTTTTCTCGAAGCTTTTCCACTCGTCTTTTTCGAGATCGAGCTTCACCTGATCGCTGAATCGCGCGCCCACGGCGCCGTCCGGCTTATACGCGATGCCGACTATGTTCAGATTGCAGAGGTATTTCCCCTTTTCCTTGTCGAAGCGAAAAGCGTCCGGAGGAATATCCATGGCCAGGTTCACGCGAGCAACACCCGGACCGGTGTAAAAATACGGGGCTTGAAACGCAGCATGAATCGAGCCTGGAGTGTTCTCCGCGGCGTGCATTTCCAATTGCTTTTCGACGGGCGTGCCTTCCAGGATGTTCGCAGGCCGCGCGTTGCAGTAGCCGCTGCGGGAGCGGACGTGTAGTCCGCCGCCGTGATTCAGCTTTACTTTGAGAGTGTGGCAGCTTCCTTCAGTCGATTCCGGGGGCACGTAGCCCAGGAGATAGAACTCATTCTGCTCCTGCGCAATGTGCTGGAGACCTTCGAGCAAGCCGTTGGTATTGAAGATCGTGAACCCTCCGGTCCCCTCGGCCAGCGCCGCAAGAATCTGCTGATTCGTGCTGCCGGTATCCGGAAGCGGAGGAAGGATGGTGCGAGGCTGGGTGTAAGGATTGTTCGCGTAAAAGCCGGAGTTGACCGGGCCGCGGGTGATTCCGCCGGGATTTCCACGCGTGCCACCGGGAGTGCCGCCAGGATTGCCGCGGGTTCCGCCGCCACCGCCCGGGTTGCCGGTCCCGCCGCGGCCGCCACCTGTTCCGCCGGTTCCTCCCGTTCCGCCGGTTCCTCCCCCGCCAACAGGACCACCGCCACCTCCGCCGCCCGGACCTGGTCGGCCGCCGCCTCCGCCAACGGGCCGCTGCGGTTCCGCGAAGGATGCGAGGACGAGGCGCGGACGGCCGCTGCGCCGCGGGGAGCGATCTTTGCTGTAGCCTACCGAGCGCAAAGCGCCATCCGCGGGGGAAACGAGTCGCGCGCTTCCGCCCGGCGCCATAAGGCCGCGCGCGTCCACGGAATAGATGGCGACGTTCGCTTTGTTGCAGGCGTCAATCGTAGCCGTCAATTCGGACTCACGTTCCGGAGTAAGGGGAAAGCCCGCGGAGAAAAGAATGAGCATCTTGCGGCCCGGAATCGCGCGCAGATTCTTTGCCAGAGTGCGGATGGCGAGCAGCATCGTACGTGCGCCGTAATCGGCTTCCGCGGAGGGAATCGAAAAGAAGCCGGAAGCTCCGACGCCTGCAAGCCCTCCGGGCACAACGGATGCTTGATTCGCTGTCATTGGGGTTGGGCCGGAGTCCGGCATATTGGAGGCCACGTGGGCGGACTTGACGCCGCGGGCCGCAGCGTGCAGCAACTCCGCGTTCGCGGTGAAGTTCTGGACAATCTGCATGGAGCCGCCGAACTCGACGACGGCCATCAAATGGTCCGGACCGGCGTTCGCGTCAATGAACTTTGTCGCCGCAGCACGAGCGTTCATTTGGTCGGGCACGGCCATCGAGGAGTTGTCAAAGAAAAGCACGAGGTAGCGTTTCTGAGCGTTGTTGGGAGCGGAGGGATCGGAGCCGAAGGAGAAGCTGGTGATGGGCTGCTCCTTGTTGTCTTCGTAAACGCGGAATTCATCCTGCTTCAGGTCTTGAACGTAGTTCCCTTTTTTATCGGTGACGACGGCATCAACGAGGACGAGCCGCGATTCCTTCTTAATGACCGGAGCCGTTGCCATTTCGGCTTGCGCCTTGGCGGAATCCTGCGAAGGATTCTGCGCCTGAGCCGAAAGCCGCAACGGGAAATGGATCATTAGCAGCAGAAGAGCGATGACGACGGCAAAAGGGATTCCGAACCTGCGAAGATTCACCTTGTACATAACTGCCTCCGTTCAGTACGGGATGACCACGGCGCCATTGCGCGCGGCCATCTGCTCTCCCTCGGCGTCCCGGACCACGAGGCGCACGAGGTAGGTGCCTGGTTTTACGTCGAAACTCGATTTCACGGTGATGCCGGAACGGTTGAGCCGCTCGAGAGTCGTGTCAAAGAGCTTCATCTCGACGACCTTTTCGCCGCCGGTAACGAAATTCCCGTTTTGATCAAAGATGGCGGTTGCCAGAGTCAGCGCGTTGTTGTTGCGGCCATCGATTTTGCGGAAGTGAACGGTTTTCAAATCCACGTGGGCGAGAACGGAGAGGCGGGCGTCCGTTTCGTCCTTCTTGAAAAACTGGGTTTGCAGATTGATGGGCAAATCGCTCAATTCTTCCTGGGAGAAAACCGCTTCCTGAATCTCTTCCTTCGCGGTTTCGGCGGGATCCTTGAAGGTCCGGGGAGCGTAGTAGCCGCGGCGCGCCTGAATATTGAAATTGTTCTTGCGAGCAAGGCTGACTTTGATCGTGTGGTAAGCGCCGTTGTACTTCATATTCTGAGGCGAAAAACCGAGCAGATAGGAAACCGCGGGAGCGGCGATAGCTTCGCGAAGCGCAACGTCCAGGTCGTTGCGGTTGTGATAAAAAGTGCCGCCCGTGCCGTATGCGAAGTCGCGCAGGATGTCTTCCTGGGCGCTCTGCGCGGCGACGCGGTAGTTGAGCTTGATTCCGGTCGTCCGAAAGGAGTCCCGAGGAGGGTTGGCGACATCGCCCTGGACGTCCGGCGTGTAGAGGCCGCGGGCGTCGAGCGTGTCAATGACGATATTCGACCGGGCGGCGCGGTCAATGATGTCCGAGGCTTCGGTAAAAAGGGTGGAGAGGATGAAACCGGGAGAAATGAAGACGACGGTGCGCTGGCCGGGCATGGAAGAGAGTTTGCGAAGAACGTCCTCAAGATGCCGGTAGGCATACTCCGTCTGGGTGTCACCCTGCGAGAGAACGGTCAGGGCGGTGCTCTGAGCAAGCATGCGAGCCGCATTGGTGTATTGCGGATCACCGTTAAAGGCGCATTGGAGAGCATCCTCCGTGGCCACCGCCAGAGCCTGAGTATCGCTCTTATTCTCGATCAAGTCGGCCATGTAATAGGGAATATCCGGACAATTGCGCGAGTTCGGAGCTCCGAGGTTGCGCGGAATAATGTTCAAGAGAGCGCGGTGAAGGATTTCCTTGTCGTTCGTGAAATCCTGGGAAAATTGTCCGGAAGTGGTGGCAATGCTGACGCGGTCCGACGGGCCCAAGGCCCCAAAGATGCGGGAAGCCGCGTCGCGGACGGTCACGGAGTCTTCCATGGAAATGTGCAAATCGTCAAAGAGCAAGGAAACAAAACGCTGCGGAAGAGCAACCGTAACAGGATTGACCGCTTCGGTCGCCGTCGATTCCCTGTCGGAAATGGTGGTCACGGGAACGACATGCGAAGCGGGCGTTTCAACCGAAAATGTGGAGACGGTCTGCGGCTTGCGGTTGTCGAAAAGGAGAAAATCTTCCTTGTGAAGGTTATTGACGATGTTTCCCTTGTCGTCCCGCACGACGACCCGAACCAGCACGAGGTTGACGCGCACCTTGAAAGCCGTGGAAGTATCGCGCGTGGCCATTTCCGGCCCGTTGTTGGCAGGAGCACTTGCCTGAGCGGGCGAACCGCTTTCCTGCTTCGCGGAGGATTGCCGGGGGAGCGGCCAAGCGGGAAGGGCGGCGAGTA
>Ga0070740_10006627_pt1 | contig 10062 bp, 7 predicted proteins | sample Coa_R2_FD_67286 | JGI IMG/M metagenome (GOLD analysis project Ga0070740, IMG submission 67286) | Surface soil microbial communities from Centralia Pennsylvania, which are recovering from an underground coalmine fire - Coalmine... | ecosystem: Environmental > Terrestrial > Soil > Unclassified ... | reverse complement strand
ACTTCGAGTTGCGCCGCCTGGTAGTCGGGACGATTGCGCTTGGCGATCTCGAGCAGGCGGCTGGAATCCAGATGGAGGGGTTCGATGGTCATGCCGCCCCGCGGCTCGGGCTGCGGCCCTGCGGCTTCGCCCAGCAATCTGCCGAGGCTCGACCTTTCGAGTTGATAGCGTTGACGGCTCTCGATCAAGGCTCGTTCGCTCTCGCCGTACCGGACCCGCGCGAGGTTGGCGTCTATCTGGCTGATCTCTCCGGCCTGCAGCCGCGCCTGGCCGGCGTCGTTCAGTTTGCGGTCCAGGTTGGCGAGTTCTGTCAGCAGGTCAGTCTCGCTGCGGGCTCGAATCGATTCGTAGAACGTCATCTTGACCGCCGCAATCAGCAGCCGCGCCTCGTTTTTCACCTCCGCCGCCGTGCGCTCAATGCCGAATTGAGCTGATCTGCGCCGCAACGCGGGCTGCCCGAAAACTTCAAGCTGCTGCGAAATGGCTACCCGCCAGTCCTGCGAGTTCGATCGGTCCGTTCGCGACTTGTAGTCGCCCGCACCCTCGGCTTCGGGGTTGAACTGGCTGATGTAGTTGGCGCGCTGCAGTTCCGCCCGCGCCACCATCAGCTCCTTCGCGGTGGCCGCATAGTCCGGATTGTTTTCAAGGGCTATGGCGACCGCCTCGCTAAGCGATATCTCCCGGTCCGAATCGGCGACTGCCGAAGCCGGAAGGCCTGCGGCGACCAGTGCCGCGATCACTGCGGCAATCCAGAGGACGATCGCGCGCTCGACACCCGATTTCTGTTCCAGAGTGCTTGCCAGTATGTCCACGCCTGCCCCTGATCCGTACGCAGTCCTCACCGCCGGATGCCGCTAGCGTCCCGTGTCGGGGCAGTTTTCATGCCAACCGGGATGCTTGCATACACAAGGGCGCAATCGAGATGGTCGAGGCGAACTGACCCGTCCTTTGGATCGTGGCGTGGCAAATTGCCCCATGCACGGGCATGAGTTCGAGAAACGATGCCAAACGACTCTCGTGCGCTGCCAACAAAAACATCAGGCGAGAGCGACGTTGCGATAAGCTGTCCGGATTTTCGTCTGACACAGCCTACCCACTGGCAGGGCGATTGCTCAAGACCGTTACGAGCAAAAATCTCGGGGTGCGCACGCCTAAAGATATAGCCCTGCAAAAGCGGTTATAATTGCCGTGATGAAAGTAGGGACAAGGTTAACCCTGGCCCTCCTCCTGGCGCTGACTCCGGTTCTGTTTGGCCGGATGTACTGGGTTGCCAGCAGGTCCAGTGTCGTCTACACCAATGACCTCAAGCGCGACATCCGCGTCGCTTCGCGAAGCCTGGCCCCCGCGCTGGAAAACGATATCCGGCAAAAGGAATTCGACCAGGTCGATGACATCCTGCGCAGGATGTCGGACGAGACCACCACCTTCGTCCTGCTCAATCCGGAGGGAAAAGTCTGGCGGGCGCCCGGAAATCAGGCACTCGGACTTTCCAACAAACTGATCGATTCGCGCGGCGTCCCCATCGACGACTCCGAGTTCGAGGCCCGAATAGACGGCAGAGACTGGTTCTGCCGCGAGGTATTGCTCAACGATACCCGAGGAGGCTTGCTCGGCTATCTCCTGGTCGCCCAGGACTGGACCGACCTTCGCCAAGACCTTCGCACGCGCGTGGAGACTTCGATCATAGCCACGATGGGGGTGTTGGCGGTCGTAGTTCTGGTTATTCCATTCCTGGTCCGGCGCTACGTGTCCAAACCGCTCGCTGAGCTTTCGCTCAAGGTAACGGAGTTCTCCCGCGACGAGACTCGCGACACCTACACCAACGCCGATGAGCTGAGGATGCTGACCGAGGAATTCCGCAAGCTCGCCGAGCAGCTCAACGTCGCGCGTCGCGACCTGCTTGCCAAGCACAAGCGTGAACTCGAGCTCGAACGCAGCCTTCAGCACGCCGAGCGCCTTGCGACGGTGGGAACTCTGGCGTCCGGTCTCGCGCACGAGATCGGGACCCCGATGGGGGTGATCAGAGGGCGCGCCGAACAGATCCTCCGCGGCGAGCCGGTGTCGGAACGCGCCCGCAAGGGCCTTGAAATAATCATCAGCCAGATCGACCGGGTTTCCAGGATCGTCAGGATGTTGCTCGACTACGGACGAAGCCGCGAATCGCATCGCTCGCTGCACGACGTGCGTCAGATCGTGACCAACGCGATGAGTCTCCTGGAAACGGAAGCGGCCCGCCGCCAGGTCAGCGTGGTCGCGGATCTCGGCGACGCGCCGCTATGGGCCGAGTGCGATGCCGGCCAGCTCCAGCAGGTCTTCGTCAATCTCGAACTCAACGCGCTGGACGCGATGGCGGCGCAGCAGGGTGGTGCCCTCAACATCCGCGCGCGGGCCTTGTCGAACGGTGAAGGCGGCGGGCTCGAACTGGTCTTCGAGGATACCGGCCCGGGCGTCTCCCCGCAGGCCGCCTCGCGCGTCTTCGATCCGTTTTTCACCACCAAGGAGCCCGGCAACGGAACCGGAATGGGCCTCGCTGTCAGCCAGTCGATCATCAGGGATCACAACGGGGAGATAAGCTTCGAGACCGGCCCCGGCGGCAGCAAGTTCTACGTCAAAATTCCCGGCGTCGCGGGCGCGCTCGGCAAGAGCACCACGCCCGCGCCGGTTAAAGAGAATCGCGCATGAACTCAACTGAGCCAAAGATTCTGGTCGTCGATGACGACGCGGAGATGGTCAGCGTGCTCTGCGATGTGCTGCGGGATGCGGGTTACACCGCGCTTAGCGCCCACTCGGGAGCTGAGGCTCTCGCGATCGTCGAACGCGACGAGCCCGACCTGGTGGTGTCCGATCTGCGGATGAGCCAGATGAACGGACATCAACTGCAGGCCGAGTTGAAACGCCGCGTTCCCAGCCTCCCGGTCATCGTCATCACCGCCTTCGGTTCGATCGCCAACGCCGTCGAATCGATGAAGCTAGGCGCCTTCGACTACCTGACCAAGCCATTCGGGAACGACGAGTTTTTGCTGGTGGTGTCGCGCGCGCTCGAAAACCGCGACCTGCGCCGCGAGGTGAGGCGCCTGCGCGGCGAACTGGCCAGCAACTACGGCATCTCCAACGTTATCGCATCCAATCGCAAGATGGTCGCGGTGCTGGAAACCATTCGCCAGGTCGCCGACATGCCGGCCACCGTGCTCCTGATGGGAGAGAGCGGAACGGGCAAGGAACTCCTCGCGCGCGCCCTTCATTTCGCAAGCGCGCGCCGCGACGGCCCGTTCGTCCCCGTCAATTGCGCCGCCATCCCGGACAATCTCATTGAGAGCGAGATGTTCGGTTATGTCAGGGGCGCGTTCACCGATGCGCGCGGCGGCAAGGACGGACTCTTCCAGGCCGCGCACGGCGGCACCCTGTTCCTCGACGAGGTCGGAGACATGCCGGTCCAGCTTCAGGCCAAGCTGCTCCGCGTGATCGAGGACAAGCGAATCCGCCCCCTCGGCGCCACCACAGAGAAGGGGGTCGATGTGCGGATCGTGGCGGCAACCAATTCGGATCTCGAGGCCGCGATCGCCCAATCCCGCTTCCGCGCCGACCTCTACTACCGCCTTGCCACCGTGACCGTCCACGTGCCCCCCCTGCGCGAGCGCCCCGAGGATTTGCCCCTTCTGATCCGCCACTTCCTCGTGCGCGCCGCGGCCGAATGCGGAAAGCCGGTGCCGGAGATGGATTCCAAGGCGAGCGAATGCCTGATGCGGTATTCGTGGCCCGGAAACATCCGCGAACTCCAGAACGTCATCCAGAGCGCGGTGATCATATGCCGCGACAACCGCATCACCCTCAACGACATGCCCCCGCGCATCACCGGCATCCAGCCGATGAGCGGCACGTTCGACGAGGTCGCGGCGCGCAGACTCTCGCTCGAGGAGGTCGAGCGCGAATATATCCGCGCCGTTCTCGCGCAGGTCTCGGGCAACAAGACCGAAGCGGCGGCGATTCTCCAGGTCGATCGCAAGACCCTGTACCGCAAGCTTGAGGAATCCTATCCGGCCGCGCTCAAATAGGGGACAAGAGCGCGATCTCGGCCCGGCTCATCAGGTCGCCCGCCGCATCGCGCGGCATCATGCGGTTCCCCCTGTCCGCCATCGCGAGCGCAATCGCGGCTCTCGCCGTCGCATTGTGCGCCGGCTGCGCCGCAACCGCGCAATCCTCGGGCGGCGCCCGGCCGCTCTCCGCTCATCCGCTGCCTTTCAAGGGCAGGCTTGCCATGGGTGATCCGGATCAGTTGCCGCCGGCGGTCGCGATGTCGCTTGCTCCGAACTCCCGAGTCGGTTTCATGTACCGGGAAGAGCTCAGCCACGAGGAACACCACCCGCCCACCATCCTCTCCGCCGTCAACCCGCTTATCTACCTTGGATATCCGATGGGGGAATACACGGTCACCGCGTTTGCCTCGCTCTCGATCATTGACGGCGATCAGGTAGTCGGCGAATACACCGCGCAGAGCCGAATCACACGTTCCTACACGATCTACTCGCAGCCGACGCATCGTGAGCTCGACACCGAGGCGCGCGCGGCGGTCAGAAAGGAAATCGACGAAAAGCTCTACGCCGATCAGGGCAGGGTCGTCGCGACGATCGCGGGAACCGAATGAACCCCCGCGCTGCCGTCTTGGTGCTGCTCGCGGCGGCGGCGCTCGGATGCGCCGCCCGCGGGCGCCCCTTCGAAGAGGTCAAGCCGGTTCCGCCCCGCCATTCAGTCATCTATGTCTATCGTCCCTACAGCTTCTTCGGATCCGCCATCGCGCCGACGGTGCGATGCGGCGGTCAGAGCGCCGCGATAAGACCGGGCGCGTATCACGCTTTTGTCGTGCCGGCCGACAAACCCATCTCGTGTTACGTCGAGACCGAGACCGCCGATGCGGTGGATTTCGATGGCGGCCCCGAAATCCAATACCTGCGCGAGAGAATCGGCCTCGGCCTTATTGTCGGCCGTCCCCAGCTCAATCCGATCGACGCCGATCAGGCGCAGAGCGAAATACAGAGCTGCTGCGTCGAGCAGCCCTGAGCCGACCCGCTTTCGCCGATCGAAAGAATGGCCGAGCCGGGCAGGTGGAGGCGACAGTTTCCATGACGAGTTGAATCTTTTCCGATTCGTGATTCGCGGCAAGGTCGAACGGCCGAAACGGAACCGCAATCCTGCCGTTCAGTGTTTCCACGGACTGGCGCGCCGAGTCCGACGCAACGCAAAACGAAAGGCGGGATGCCGGCGATCTTCCGGCGTCCCGCTTCTATCCGTTCAGCCCGATTCTAGTTCTTCGCGACGTTGACCACCTGGATCTCGGTGAACCCGAGCAGCCCCCACGGCCCGTTCTCGACTCCGATACCGGACCATTTCGCGCCGCCGAACGGAAGGTTGGGCGCGATAGCGAGATGCTGGTTCACCCACGCCGATCCGCATTCGAGTTCCTTGGCGATCTCCGCCGCGCGATCCGGATCGCTGCTCCATACCGAGCCGCTCAGACCGTAGGTTGTCGCATTGGCCCGCCGCACGGCATCCTCGACGTCCTTGTAAGCCATGACCGGAAGCGCCGGACCGAACTGCTCCTCGTCGACCAGGCGGACGCCGTCGGAGACTTCGCTGACGATGGTGGGAGCGTAGAAGTAGCCTTCGGCGCCGAGCCGCTTGCCGCCGGTTACGATTTTCGCGCCGTGCTTCTTCGCATCCTCGACCAGTTCCGAGACTCTTTCGAACTGCGGCTTGTTGTTCAGGGGGCCGAGTTGAACACCCGGTTCGAGGCCGTTTCCGACCTTGACGGTCTGGGCGATCTCGCCAAGGGTCTGCAGCACTTCGGAATAGACTCTCTCGTGCACATAGACACGCTTGATGGCACTGCAGATCTGGCCGGAGTTTTCGAACGCTCCCCAGAAGATCTTCTGCGCGACTTCCTTCGCATTCACGTCCGGCAGCACGATTGCCGCATCGTTGCCGCCCAACTCCAGCGTCACGCGCTTGAGGTCGGGGGCGGCAGCGGCGGCAACCTTCTTACCCGTCTCCACCGAGCCCGTGAACGAAATCTTGCGGGGAATCGGATGCGAGGTCATCATCGCGCCGAGTTCGTCGCCTCCCGATACCACGTTGAGAACGCCCGGCGGCAGAAGGTCGCGGAGAATTTCTCCGAGCATCAGCGAAGTGATCGGCGTGAACGGCGAAGGCTTCAGCACCACCGTGTTCCCGGCAAGAAGCGCCGGCGCGATTTTCCACATCGCCAGCATGATCGGATAGTTCCACGGCGTTATGGCGGCGACGACGCCGAGCGGCTTGCGCCGCACCTCGATATGGCCCTGGGCGTTGTCCTGAACCACCTCCACGGGCAAATCCAGCGTCGAGGTGTATTGGCACCAGAACGCCGTTCCCATCACCTCCTGCTGCGCCCTGTCGAGCGGCTTGCCCTGTTCCTGGGTCAACGTCCGCGCCAGTCCCTCGGGAGGATTCATCAGCGCCGCCGCGCACTCTCCCAGCACCTTGCGGCGCAGGTTGATATCCTTGCTCCAGGCGGGAAACGCCTTCTGCGCCGCCTCCATCGCCTGATCAAGCTCGGCCCTGCTGCAATCCGGTACCTCGGCGAAAACCTTTCCGGTGGCGGGGTTGATGACACCGATGGTTTTTGACCCGGTGACCGGTTTGCCGTTGATGGTCATGGTGAACTCGGGCATACGAATGCTCCTTCTCGGGCCGGGTTGGGGCGCCGCGGCCAGACTGCTGATTTCGCGCCAACTATATCGCCATGCCGCCGCCGCGCAAGCGCAGCCGGAATGACTCCCCGCGAGCCCAGGACGCGTTCGTGCAAGTCACTTCATTCGGTCTAGAATCGCTCGAATTTCAGCAAAAAGGAGTTGCGGCGTATGACGCTCGACACGGCCGCGGCACTCGGACGAATCGAACGCCTCAAGGACGTGCTGATGGTGCCGCCGGGCAGGAAGATCTCTCTTGGGCGCGACTACGATCCCGCCTTCATGCCTTCGCCGCTCACGAAGAGACAGATGCAGGAGCTGCTCGCGGAAGGTATCGAACTTCTCGCCGAATACCAGGATCGGCTCTATGCGCAAAGCGAGTACGCGCTCCTCGTGATCTTTCAGGCTCTCGATGCAGCCGGCAAGGACGGAACCATCAAGCACGTCATGTCCGGAGTTAATCCGCAGGGCTGCGATGTGTATTCGTTCAAGAAGCCGTCGGCTGAGGAGCTCGGACACGACTATCTGTGGCGATGCGCGGTTCGGATGCCCGAGCGGGGCAAGATCGTGATCTTCAACCGCTCCTACTACGAGGAGGTGCTGGCGGTCCGCGTGCATCCCGAGGTGCTCGCCCAGCAGCGCCTCCCTCCGCAATTGAGAGACGGGAAGCTCTGGGCGAGACGCTACCAACAGATCAACAACTTCGAGAAATACCTCGTGGAGAATGGAATCGTCATTCTCAAATTCTTCCTCAACGTGTCGCGCGCCGAGCAGAAGCGCCGCTTCCTCGAGCGTATCGACCGTCCCGAGAAGAACTGGAAGTTCTCCGTCGGCGACGTCGAGGAGCGCCGCCACTGGAAGAGCTATCAACGCGCCTACGAGGACTGCTTCAACGCCACCAGCACCTCGTGGGCCCCATGGTACATCGTTCCGGCCGACTACAAGCCCTTCATGCGTATCGCAGTGGCAGGAGTGATCATCAAGACCCTCGACGATCTGAACCTCCGGTATCCCCGGATCAGCAGGCAGCGCCGCGCTGAACTGTTGAAAATTCGCCGCGCATTGGAAGCGGAATAGCCCCGCCGCTATGCGGCGATCGTCCTAAGCGTGTGTTCGCGCTCCGCCTGGGCGAGCGGAGTCACCCTGACCGGTAAAATCACAAGGCTGAGCCCGTGAAGCTGCAGCCATTGCAGGACTTCGAAGGCGGTCTGGTTGTGCAGGAACCTGCTCATGAAGCCGTTGACCTCCTCGCCGAAGACCAACTGCCCCGCAAAGAAGACCGTGTGCTTGAACTGCGACGCCACCTCGAAGCACAGGCGCCTGAGTTCCAGGACCACGTCGGTGCCGATGGCCGTGCGCAGCTCGGCGTGAAATCCGAGATCCGAGGCCAGCCGGCAGTATTCGAGGAGATCGTCGGCGACCTTCGATTCGAGCTGCTGCACCTCTTCGGGGCTCTTCAGCAAGGCCGAATCGACTTCGCCGACGCTGATGAAGACGACGTTCTTGAACTGGTTCTCGAACAGACGAGAAAGCGTAGTTAAAGTGGCGAGACCGAGGCCGTTGAAGCCGTTCACCAGCAATGCGGCGGTTGGAGCGTTGGGATCGCGCGGGGAGGGCTCCCTGGCGGCCGCGTTGAAGATTTGCGGAAGAATTTCGACTTCGAGCTGATCGATCGCGCGCGATACCTTGGAGTAATGGCGACGCACCATGTAGCAGGCCGAAACCACCCCGCCCGTCATCGCGATCGTTACCCATCCCCCCTCGTCGAACTTTAGCGTCACCGTGACGATTAGGATCAACCCGGTGAAGAGGCATCCGATACCGTTGACGGCAAGCTTGCGCATCCATCGCGGCTCTCTCTTGCGCTCGTCCCACCAATGTTTGCTCATCCCGAGCTGCGAAAGCGTGAAGGTCACGAACACATTGATCGCGTAGAACACGACCAGCAGCCCTACCCGAGCGCGGGTGCCGAGCAGGATCGCTCCCGCCGTCAAACCCATCGCCAGAACTCCGTCCTGGGTCACCAGTCGCGCGCTCAGGTTCGCGAACCGGCGCGGCAGCCATCGATCCGTCGCCATCGTCGCCAGCACGCGCGGGCCGTCGATGAAACCGGTCTGGGCCGCGACGAAAAGCAGCGCGCCTTCGGTGATAAGGGTGAAGGTGACGATCGGGACGCTTACGTTGATCCCGCCTACCTGCCAGTTGGAGGTCAGCTTTTCGAACAGAACCGCGTTCAGGGTCTTGCCGTGAACCGGCTCCACGCCCGCCAGCAGGTAGGCAACAAGGATGCCGCCCGCGATAAAGGCAAGCGACAGCGCCATGTATACCATCGTTCGCTTGCCCGTCACGGTCCGCGGCTCGCGCAGGATCGGCAGTCCGTTGCTGACCGCCTCGATTCCGGTATAGGTGCCGCCGCCCATGCTGTAGGCGCGCAAAAAGATAACCGCCAGCGCAAGCGTGCCCAGGGTGTTGACGCCGTCGCGCACCTGGTTGACCGCATCGTGCGCGATCATCGGAATCTCCGGAGCCCGCGACAGAAACGCATACGTCACCAGGGTCACGTGCACCGCCACGAACGACAGAAAGATCGGAAGCAGCGTGAGCACCGACTCCTTGATGCCCCGGAGGTTCATCGCCACCATCAGCGCAACCACCACCAGGCAGAAGTGCAGCTTGTACGGAAACCACGATACCGGCAGAAAGCTGAAAATCGCGTCCGCTCCGCTCGCAATCGATATCGAGATCGTGAGCACGTAGTCCACGATCAGCGCGCATCCCGACACCAGCCCCGCATTGCGTCCTAAAAGCTTGGTCGCCACCAGGTATCCGCCGCCGCCCGAAGGGAACTCGTCGATCGTCTGCGAGTAGGAAGCTGAGATGATGAAGACGGTCAGCGCCGTCAGCATCGCGAGGAAAACCGCAAGATACTGATGCTGCCCCAGGGCAAGGAACGCCTCTTCAGGACCGTAACAGGACGAACTCAGTCCGTCCGATCCAAGGCCCACCCACGCAAGGAACGCGACCAGCGACATGGTGTGAAGGACGCTCGGATCCTTCACGTCACGCGGCGGGCCGATGAAGATCCCGCTGAGTGTCCGTCTGCGTTTCCTGGGTTCTTCGCCGCTTTTGCCGCCGGCCGATGGGCCGTCGGCGGTGGAACTGTTGGAGTCGCTACTCAATCGGGTAGATACCTGAATAGTTGATGCAGAATGCCCCGCTCATGAGGTCTGGGATTCGGGGTAACCGTGCTTTTGCCACAAAATCAAGCGCCGCACCAGTGCGCCGAATCCGACTCATCATCCATCATCAGCAGCGCTAATGAGCAGATCATCATTATGAG
>Ga0070740_10006621_pt1 | contig 10067 bp, 7 predicted proteins | sample Coa_R2_FD_67286 | JGI IMG/M metagenome (GOLD analysis project Ga0070740, IMG submission 67286) | Surface soil microbial communities from Centralia Pennsylvania, which are recovering from an underground coalmine fire - Coalmine... | ecosystem: Environmental > Terrestrial > Soil > Unclassified ... | reverse complement strand
TGCACACCACCGATGCGGAGCAAATCCGCGCCTATGCGCGCTGGGTGCCGAGCGCCGGCGTTACCTCTTTCTTGACGAGTGTTGTGGGAACGCCGGGAGCGTTGCCCGAGGCGCAATTGCGCACTGCCGTGCAGGTCATCGAGGAGGCCGGTCCGGGTGCAGAGATCCTGGGTATCTTTCTGGAAGGCCCGTACATCAGCGTGAAACGGCGCGGCGCCCATCCCCCGAGCTGGCTGCGCCAGCCCGATCTCGACGAGACTGAACTGATTCTGAAGTTAACCAGGGGCCACCTGCGCCTGATTACCCTGGCTCCCGAACTGCCCGGCGCACATGAGATGATTAAACGTCTGCGGGAGGCAGGCGTGACGGTGAGCATCGGGCATACAGACGCGACCTATGAGCAGACGGAGGAGGCGATCGCCCTGGGCGTCACACACGCCACCCACTGCTTCAATGCTATGCGTCCCCTGCTCCATCGCGCACCCGGCCCGATGGCCGCGATCGCGAAGTCGCCAGAGGTGCTCGGCGAGGTGATCGCCGATGGCGTGCATGTGCATCCAGAGGTCGTCAATCTGCTGGTCAAGATGCTTGGCGCACAGCGCGTGGTCGCGATTACCGATGCCCAGGCCGGCGCCGGACAGGAAAATGGGGCTACCTTTGAGTTTGCCGGACAAACGGCTCAGGTTTTATGTGGCGCGGCCTACCTGGCCGACGGAACCCTGAGTGGGAGCGTGTTGACAATGAAACAGGCCCTGCGTAATATGCTTGAGATGGCACACGTCTCTCTCTCAGAAGCTGTTGGTATGCTGACGCTTAATCCAGCGCGCGCCGCCCGCGTCGCCGCACGTAAAGGGCGCCTGCACGCCGGCTACGATGCTGATTTGCTCGTTTTCGACTCCTCGCTGAACCTCCAGGCCACGATCTGCCAGGGACGGCTGGCATATGCAACCGATGCCTGGCATGAGCGGCTCCGTGAGGATTGACTACCCGGCCTTTCCCATCGCATCTCCCAAACGGATTTCTGAGGAGGGGCAAACGTTCTCTGTTACATGGTCTAGTGGTCTAGACATCTTGATCAATGATCCAGAGGAGACAAATGTTCGGGCATCTTTCGCGTTCTCAGGAAAAACAGCGCAGGGAGATGAATTTCTGCCAATTTATGGTCTAGTGGTCTAGACATCTTGACAAATGATCCAGTTCAGAGTACAGTACATAACAGAGATCGATCCCGATAAATACACAGGCAAAAAAGATCCATCCTTGACCCTTGCATTGCGGTGGAGCGATGAGAAGGCCCTGAAAGAAAGGAGTTCTCTTCACCTATCCTTGTTGTTTTTGTCGGTTAAGTATTTTGCGGAATGGCACAGAGAACACGCGGCCATTCCGGTGTTAGGAGGTTTCCCGTGTCTCCCAACTCTCTTTCATCGTCGTCGATGAAGCTCAAAGCAGGGTTCGCCCTTGGTTCCCTGCTGGTCGTCTTCACGATGCTGCTGGCAGCCTGTGGCGGCACAACGTCCCAGCAGCCAACCGGCTCGACCCATCATGTGCTGCACATCGGCGCGTTCGTTGGCGCGGCCTATCCTACGCCGCAGATCACCAACCCGTATAACGGCAACGCCGCCAGCGATGCGCCTGGCGTGCAGGGCATGGTCTACGAGACGCTCTTCTTCGTTGATCTGAGCACAAACCAGACCACCCCTCTGCTCGGCCAGAGCTCGTCCTGGAACAGTGACAACACTCAGTTGACCGTGAATCTGCGCAAGGGCGTACAGTGGAGCGATGGCCAGCCCTTTACTTCGAAAGATGTGACTTTCACGTTCAACACCATTCTGACGGAGGCGAAAAACGCCGCCGATTCCCAGGGCGACTGGGTGTACCTCAAGAGCGTCACCGCCCCTGATGACAACACTGTGGTCTTCACTTTCAAGAAAGCCTACACCCCGGCTGCTTTCTATGTCCTGAGCCAGACCTTTATCGTGCCCCAGCACGTCTGGGCAAATGTAACCCAACCGGCAACCGAGAATCCGCCACTGGTGGGAACCGGCCCGTTCGTGCAGACCAAAGCCACGGCTTCTCTGCTGGTCTATCAGCGCAATACCAAATACTGGAATAACGCTCAGAATAAGATCGATGAACTGGACTTCCCGGCAGTCAAGAGTAACGCCACCCTTGAGGAGGAATTGATCGCCGGTCAACTCGACTGGGGCAGCTTCGGCGCCGATGCCAGCCTGAAGACGGCCTATGTCGATAAGGACCCGGCCCACAACAAGTACTACTTCTCGTCAACCGCTGTGGTGGCTCTCTATCTCAACGATAGCAAGCCTCCATTCAACGACGCCAACGTGCGCCAGGCCATCAGCGCCGCGCTCGACCGCCAGGCGATGTCCACCGAGGCGGAAAACGGCTACGAGACGCCCGCCAGCCTGGCCGGTCTGACCGCCAATAACACGAACTTCGTCCAGGCCAAGTATGCCACTACTCCGACCTCGCCCGATCTCGCGAAGGTCGCTCAGTATATGCAGGCCGCAGGCTATACGAAGGGCAGCGATAACTTCTGGCACGATAAGAGCGGCAATAAGCTGACCGTGAAATACGATGTGCCGTTCGACTGGACCGACTGGGTGGCAATCGCTAACATCATGAAGCAGAACTTGCAGGCCGCTGGCATCGATGGCGAGGTCAACGCGATCGCGGACAATGCCTTCTTCAGTGCCCGCCAGACCGGCAGCTTCTCGGCGATGATCACCGGCTTCTTCGGCGGCCCGACGCCTTTCTATCAGTACAACACCCATCTGAACAGCGCCAACGACGCCGCCACCAGCGGTGGCCAGAACTGGGGCCATTACCACAATCCGCAGTTGGATAGCCTGCTCCAGCAGTATGCCTCCTCCTCGGATAGCAGCCAGCAGGCGCAGTTGATCAACCAGATGGAAGACATCTTCGCCAGCCAGTTGCCGGTCATCCCGCTGCTGAACGCTGCGAACTGGTTCGAGTACTCGACCCTGCACTACACCGGTTGGCCGGATGCGCAGCATCCCTATGCACTCGGTCCGACCTACGATGCCCCCGGCAACGAGATTGTCGTGACGCATCTGGTGCCTACCGGCCAGTAAGCTTCACGCAAGTGGTTGAGGTTGCCCGGTTTTTCAGAAAACCTCAGCCCTGGGGGTGGTTTCACGGAACCACCCCCATTTTTCTACCGGGTGGATAGCCAGAGGAGCACGCCTGTGTTATACTTGTGGTACACATGTTGTAGCAGGCAGGCGCAGCGTAGCGCAACCTTCTCTCCCTGGATTGCTTCGTCGGTGTTTCTAAACAAATGATGAAGGAGTAATGAGATGCGTCACCTGCTCCGTCGCATACTCTTCTATATAGGAGCCGTCTGGGCCTCCGTCACGATGAATTTTTTCATCCCGCGCCTGGCGCCCGGCAGTCCGGTCGAGTTGATTCTGGCCAACATGGAGAAGACAGGCATTAAGCCTACGCCGGATATGGTGCAGTCGATGGCCTCAGCGCTGGGCATAGACACGACTGATCCTCTCTGGGTGCAGTATTTCAAGTACCTCGGCGATCTCCTTCACGGCAATTTTGGCCGCTCTTTCTCTAACTTTCCTTCGCCTGTGGTCGATATCCTCGGTCAGGGCATTATGTGGACGATCGGCCTGGGCACGATCTCGGTGGTGATCGGTTTTGTGCTCGGCTGCCTGATCGGTATGCTGACCGCCTGGAAGCGCGGCACGATTATCGATAGCACGCTCTCGCCCGCGCTGACGTTCTTGTACGCCATCCCTCCGTTCTGGCTGGCCCTGATTGTCGTGTACATCTTTGGCTTCACTCTGCGCTGGTTCCCCTTCGCCAATGGCTACAATATCTATGGCGAGATCGGCTGGAACTGGGACTTTATCTCCAGCGTGATTAATCACGGCTTCCTCCCAGCCCTCACTCTGGTCCTCTCGTCCCTGGCCGGCTGGATGCTAGTAATGCGCAACTCGATGGTCGGCGTTCTTTCGGATGACTACGTGCTGATGGCTCGCGCGAAAGGACTGAAGCAGCGCCGCATCCTCTTCGCCTACGCGGCTCGTAATGCGATCCTGCCCAATATCGCGAACTTTGCCCTGGCCCTGGGCTTCGTGGTTAGCGGCCAGGTGCTGACGGAGATTGTTTTCTCGTATCCCGGCATCGGCGACACGCTCTACCTCGCGGTAACGCAGAAAGACTACCCGATGATTCAGGCAGCCTTTTTGCTGATCGCCCTCGGCGTGCTGGGAGCTAACTTCCTGGCCGATTTGTTGTACGCGGCACTCGATCCCCGTGTGCGCATAGATAGGAGCGCATAGAGATGAAGCAGTCGTTCTCCTCACAATGGTCTCCATCTCCCGATGACGCCGGGATTGTGACCCCTCTCCCTCAACAGCCGGCCCCGGACTACAGGCACCGAGAGCAGATCGATGTCGTGGCGGTCAGCCAGATGCTGGCAAAACCTTTCCATGTGCGCTTCTGGAACGGGGTGAAGGCCACCTGGCATGTTCTGACGATTAATCGCAAGGTGGCCGCCGGCGCGGCAATCGTCGGCCTGTTTCTGTTCGTCGCCATCTTTGGTCCGCTTTTCCTGCGGACCGATCCCGATCTCTACACGCCCGCGACCAATCTGCCGCCATCGAGCGCGCACTGGCTGGGAACGACCAGCCTGGGTCAGGATGTCTTCAGTCAGTTGATCAAGGGAACGCAGACCTCGGTTCTCTGGGGCTTCTTCAGCGGCATCCTAGTGACTGTCCTCTCAATCGTCATCGGCCTGGTGGGCGGCTACTTTGGCGGCGTGATCGATGAGATTCTTTCGTTTGTCACTAACGTCTTCCTGGTCCTCCCCGGCATCCCCCTGATGCTGGTCATCGCCGCCTATGTGCCGACCGGCCCGTTCACAATCTCCCTGGTGGTGGCAATCACAAGCTGGGCCTGGGGCGCGCGCGTCCTGCGCGCGCAGACGCTCTCGATGCGCAGCCGCGAGTTTGTCACGGCAGCCCGCGCAAACGGCGAATCGACCTGGCGCGCTATCTTCTTCGAGATCTTTCCAAATCAGACCTCCCTGGTCGCGGCGAACTTCGTCAGTACGATGATCCAGGTGATCCTGGCCTTCGCGACCTTGCAGTTTCTCGGACTAGGAGATACTTCTCAGGCAAGTTGGGGCGGAATGCTGAATCTGGCGTATAATCAGAATGCGTTGCTCGCGGGCCAGTGGTGGTGGTTCGTGCCACCCGGCGCCTGTATCGCTATCCTGGGCGCGGGCCTTTCGCTGATTAACTTTGGCATCGATGAGGTTGCTGACCCCCGTCTACGCAGCGAAGCGGTGATTAAAGTGCCAAAATTGAAAAAGGCGGTAGCTTGATGGTAACAAGTACAAGTATCGGGACCCAAACGCTCCTGGAGGTCAAAAACCTCAGCGTTGACTACTCAGCGGCGAATGGCGTTGTCCACGCGGTGGATAAGGTCAGCTTTACACTGAAGCGCGGCGAGATTCTGGGCCTGGCCGGCGAGAGCGGGTGCGGCAAATCGACGATGGCCTATGCCATTACTCGCCTGCTGCGCCCGCCCGCCTATATCACCGGCGGCGAGGTTCTCTATTATCCCCCCGAGGGTCGCCAGCGTTCGCCGGTGATCAGCAAACTTACGCAGTCCGGCAATGCAACGGAGGGTATGGCCGACGGTGCGATCGATATCCTGCAGCTCACGCCCGCGCAGTTGCGCCTGTTCCGCTGGAACGAGCTTTCGATCGTTTTCCAGAGCGCGATGAATGCGCTCAATCCCGTGCTGAATATCGGCACGCAGATTATGGACGTGCTGAAAACACATCGCCCGGAATTGGGACCGGATCAGCGCCAGCGCCGCGCGATCGAACTGCTCAACCTCGTCGGTATCGCCTCCGATCGTCTCAAGAGTTATCCCCACGAACTGAGCGGCGGCATGCGCCAGCGCGCGGTCATCGCGATTGCTCTGGCCCTGAATCCCGAATTGATCGTCATGGATGAGCCAACCACCGCGCTTGATGTGGTGGTGCAGCGCGAGATTCTGGAACTGATCAGTTCGCTGTGTAAAGATTTCTCGATGGCCCTGATCTTTATCACGCACGACCTCTCCCTCTTGCTTGAACTGGCCGATAAGGTGGCAATTATGTACGCGGGCAAGATGGTAGAGAAGGCTACCAGTAAGGATCTCTATCTGCATCCCCGCCACCCCTATAGCCACGGCCTGCTGAACTCGTTCCCGAACCTGCACGGTCCTCGCAGGAGAATGGGCGGTATCCCTGGCTCGCCGCCGGACCTGCGCGCGGTTCCCCCCGGCTGCTCGTTTCATCCCCGCTGCCCAATGGCCTTCGGACCCTGCCAGAGCGTGCAGCCTGTACTCAAGCCGGCCAGCGCGGCGGATATCGGCGATAACGCGCAACTGGTCGCCTGCCATCTCTACGATCCACGCTTTGCTTCCGCCGAACTCCCAACCCAGGAGCAGTTCGCGGCAGGCTACGCATCGCTTATTGAGGGAGGAAAAGCCCGATGAGTGTGATCCAACAACTTTCGAGCCGGCCCGGCGGCACCGCCACGATTCCTGTGCTGGAGGCGATTCACCTGCGCAAAGAATTTCCCGTCGGCCAGCGCTTGCTGGGAACTCCCCGCGTGGTCCACGCGGTGGAGGATACCTCCCTGGCCCTCTACCCCGGACGCGCTACGGCCCTGGTGGGCGAGAGCGGCAGCGGCAAGACAACGGTTGCCCGCATGCTGGCCCGCCTCTATGATCCCACCTCCGGCACGATTAACTTTCGCGGCTCGCCGATCAAGCTAACCCGTAGCTCAGCCGCGCTGCATAACTATCGCCGGCACGTGCAGTTGATTTTCCAGGACCCTTTCGCCTCGCTCAATCCCGTCCACAGCGTGCGCTACCACCTGGCGCGCCCGCTGCGTATCTTCGGCCACGCGAAGAATCAGCTTGAGGAGACTCAGCAGATCCTGGCCCTGCTCAATCGCGTCAGCCTCACTCCGGCAGATCAGTTCATTCAGAAATATCCCCATCAACTGAGCGGGGGACAGCGCCAGCGCATCGCGATTGCCCGCGCCCTGGCGGTTCGTCCCGACGTGCTGCTGGCCGACGAGCCGGTCTCGATGCTCGATGTCTCGATCCGCCTGGATATCTTGAACCTGCTCCTGCGCTTGAAGGATGAGGAGCAACTGGCCCTGCTCTATATCACCCACGATATCGCCAGCGCGCGCTATTTCGCTGATGATACGCTGGTGATGTACGCCGGGCAGATGGTTGAAGGCGGCCCAAGCGAGGAGGTCACTCAGGCCCCCAAACATCCCTATACCCGCCTGCTGCTCTCAGCCGCGCCCGATCCCGACCGCATCAAGGCTGGCGGCGGTGGGATGAGAGAGATAGGAGCGCGCGGCGAAATTCCTAGCCTGATTACCCCGCCCACCGGCTGCCGCTTCCATCCCCGCTGCCCACACGCGATGGAGGTCTGCCGCCAGCGCTTCCCCAAACGCACCGATCTGGGCGGCGGCCACTGGACACACTGTTTCCTCTACGGCGATGGCGACGGGCAGACTATCAATCAGCCGGCAGCCACGCCAGCCCACTGATTCCGCCTTTTCTTTGCGCTTCCGGCAGCCCGCGCACCACTCGCTCGCACCGCCGGGAGCGCAAAGAGCATTGAAAAGAAGAACAGACCCATCCCTCAGTAAATTGCACCTAAAAGTCCTCTTCCCGCTCGTTTTTATTACAAGATGAGATTTCACAGCCGACCGGCAAACAACCGGCCCGGCATATTTACCGAAAAAGTCGCTCTGCCGACGACATAACTGTAGCTCAGGTACCTCTTTTATCTGTACCATAAATGATTACGCATTTGTGCGGATATTCCAGAAAAATTTTGAAGCATTTATCTGTATGGAATTTCTATCTGATCTATAATCGGCATGATTATAAACAAATACAAGAAAAAGTGAGGAAATCAATGAAAGCGGAAAGCCCTGTTTCACTGACATTTGGGTATCATGCCTATGATAAGGTACAAAGGTATGTAGAACTTCCCTATTGCATTTCATTTATTTGAATTGTATACTACCATATTATACATGCTTATAGGTCAACCTTTGCATCTCTGGCCAGTTGGGGGGACCAACTCTCAGTTGGATGCAAGCGTTTCGCCGCACTCGGGTTGCTTTGGTATGTAATAGCTACATCAGGAGGTTTTTCATGGTTGGTTATGACGAGCACGATCTGTTAACAGTCAGCGAAGTTGCCAGGCAGTTGCGTGTGGACGACACGACGGTACGCCGCTGGATCAAAAACGGCGTCCTGGAGGCAGTTACCCTGCCCCATGTCGGACAGCGCCAGTCGTATCGCGTGCGTCGCAAAACGCTCGATCTGCTGCTGAACCCCGTGGCAGTACCACAGGGCTAGCCTGGTCAGTCCATCAAATCCAGAGGAATGCGCAATCTGGCAAAAGGAGTGGTCTTTCTTAAGGCAAACTTACACCATCTGTTCGGAATAAGCAGGTCTTGCACCTTGCTCCACAAGGGTGTACACTGAGGTCCGACCGTTCGTGGTCATTGCACCATCCCCTGGCAGGTGGTGTGGGTTGAAAGAAAGAAAGAAAGAAAGAAAGAGATCCGCGCTAGCAATCACACGGGTTTGATGGGAGGGGGTTGCCGGAGTATTTTTCTACTCTTGCGACCCTCTCATCTTTTGCCTTCCGATCTCACTGAGGTAGTTGCTCCGTCAATTTTCCCCTTATCACCAGCCAGCGCGCAAATTGCAGGTGGGCAAGGTCGAGTTGAGACTGCTCGCACTGATTCTTTATTTGTCTGTTCTACTTTAAATCACGTTCTGCAAGGCGTTGTGGATGCAAATGAGAGGGTCAAACAGTTCCAGGCAAGAGAACATTCTCAGAACATTCTCCTGTTATACTATGCATATCGAGATCCGATCCTGAACACCGCCGGTTCTTTTTAATGCATCGCTTGCAGGAGATGAAACCATGACGACTTCTGACACTCCCGGCACGGCTGCCAGCGCGCCTGCTGAGCGCACGGTCGAGGTGCAGGGCATCGCCACCCACCTGTTCGAGGCGGGACCGACGACCGCACCTGCCCTGCTCTATCTGCACGGCACCAGCCTGGGCAATCTCTGGCTGGAGTATCACAATAACCTGGCGCGCGATTTCCACTTTTTCGCACCCGATACCCCCGGCTTTGGTCTGACCGAGCGCCCCGACTGGATGCGCGATATGAGCGACTATATCCTCTATTTCCGCGATCTGCTGGATACCCTGGGTCTCAGGCAGGTCCACCTGGTCGGCCATTCGCTCGGCGGCTGGATGGCTGCCGAACTCGCGGTCTGGTATCCCGAACGCGTGCGCAGGCTGGTCCTCTCGAACGCCGCCGGCATTCGCGTGAAGGGTTCGCCTATCGCCGATCTCTTTGCGATGAATCCGCAGGAGACGCTCGCGGCCTGCTTCGATAATTTCGCGGCTGCGATGCCCCTGATCCCGGCGGAGATCAATACTGACTATATGATCAAGGTCTATAACGAGCGCACAACGCTGGCCTCGCTGGCCTGGAATCCTCACTTCGATCCCAAGCTGGCACGCAGGCTGAAAAATCTCAACTGCCCAACGCTGGTCATCTGGGGCGAAAACGATCGTCTGATCCCGTCGATCTATGGCACAACTTTCCACGAACTGATTCCCGGCTCCCAGCTAGTGATGCTCGAAGGCACCGGCCATATGCCGATGTTCGAGGTGCCCGATGCCTGGGCGCAGGCCATTCGCGACTTTTTGCATCAGGAGGTCAATGCATGAATAAGCTCTCTTTCCACTATTTCCACCTGATGCCCTGGCCCGATCTGCCGCCGGATTTCGATGAGAACTACGATTCGGCCTGGGTGACGCTGCCTAACTCGATCTACGATCCGCTCAAGGGGCATGCGCTCTACAATCGCTATCTCGATGAAATTGAGCGCGCGGATAAACTGGGCTGGGATAGCGTGATTGTGAATGAGCACCACCAGAACGCCTACGG
>Ga0070740_10006614_pt1 | contig 10072 bp, 7 predicted proteins | sample Coa_R2_FD_67286 | JGI IMG/M metagenome (GOLD analysis project Ga0070740, IMG submission 67286) | Surface soil microbial communities from Centralia Pennsylvania, which are recovering from an underground coalmine fire - Coalmine... | ecosystem: Environmental > Terrestrial > Soil > Unclassified ... | reverse complement strand
CGTAAAGCAGCTTGCTGCTTCCGGGCAATATAGCCATGCCCCGATTCGCGCCAGTTTGCCGATAGCAACGGCGTGCGGCGCGGCCCTTCGATCCGGATTCATTATTTCGGCGCGCTCGGTCCGCTGCGTGCGCGCAAAATCGCGGCAGCTGCGTCCACAATCCGGTCCGGCGCGGCAAATTGAACCATGTGGCCGACGGAAGGAAGCACCGTGAGGCTTACGTGGGGAAGCACCGTTGCCAGCCGGCGGGCATTAGCGTCGGTCGAGACGACGATGTCGGCGTCGCCGGCGATGATCGATACCGGCACGCTGATCTTTCGGTAATTTTGCTCTTGTTTCGCCAAAAAGTCGTCGATCGAGGAAAGATCCTGGCCGTTGCAAATGAACGCATCGGGCCGCAACAGCAGTTCGGCTGCCGCCTGTTCTATATAATCTGGCACCGGCTGCTGCGGCGCGAATGCGCCGCGCACCGCCGCTCGCAGCAACAGTTCCCCCAAGGGATAAAGAAGTGTCCGGGAAAAAAACGCCCCGAACACAGGGGAGTCCGCGATGCGTGCACTTTGCGCCAGCAGAGCCGAAATGACATTGTCGTGCCAGGCGACGCTGGGCGGACGCGGATAAGCGAGCGGTGCAAGCAGGACAAGGCCGGCGACGCTTTGCTGGTAAGCGAGCGCATAACTCAAGGCGACGGCTGCGGCCCAAGAATGAGCAACAATCATGGCCTTGCTTATTCCGAGTCGTTCCAGGGCTTCATGAATAAGCTGCGCCTGGCGCAGCGGCGATGCATCGGCCACCCCATCAGGCCGATCGCTCCATCCGTGGCCGGGCCTGTCGACCAACACCACGTGATATTGGGCCGACAGGGACGGGGCGAGAGCGAGCCGCATGTCCTCCAGATTCGCGCTCGAACCGTGCAGCAAAACAATGACGGGCTTGTCACGTTCGCCCAACGCGACGAGATGCAACCGGCCGCCCTTAACGTTCACAAACTGCCCCGAGGGTTGATGAGCGGCTTCGATCGCGCCAATGCCGGTCCGCTGCGCGAGCGCCGCGGCACCCAGCGCGCCAAGGATGACGGCCAGAACCAGAAGCGTCTTCCACAAGGCTTTCACGCTTGCGCGAGACTCTTTAGGTTTGCGTTCCACCATCGGCCGTTCGCAATGAATGACAGTTCAAACATTCCTAAGGTCAGCGGGCTGCAGACGCTCTATGACGGACACGGCGCCGATCTCTTGGCGCTCGCCGTCGTCATTTCGCTGCCGTGGTCGCTTTCAGCCGCGCTTTTCCTAATTGTTTTGTGGCTGATCGCGGCGTCGATGAGGCTCAATCTGTCCGCCATTTCTCGCGAGGTTTCCACTTTTGCCGGCGCCGCGCCGATCATCCTCTTCATGCTCGGCGCTCTTGGAATGCTGTGGGCCAATATAGGTTGGGCCGAGCGGCTGGGCGGACTCGACTCCTTTTTGAAGCTTTTGGCGATTCCTTTGCTGCTCGCCCAATTTCGACGCTCCGACCGGGCGATCTGGCTGCTCATCGGCTTTCTCGGCTCTTGCACCGCGCTTTTAGCATATTTCGCCACGGCGGCGATCTGGCAGACTTTTCAGTTCTATGGCAGTTCAGTCAAAAGCGCGACAACCGAAGCGGTTGAATTCATCATCTGCATTTTCATTTTGTCGTTTCTGGCAATCGATACATTTCTCGACAAACGTTGGCGGTCTGCTCTAGGCCTCTTGGCCTTGGCCTTCGCTTTCCTAGCCGCAATTCTCTACGCGCTACTGGTCCCCAGCCATTGGTTCATCTTTGCCCTGGAAACATTGTTTTCGATTTTCATACTGGCGCTGTTGTTGGCATGGCGACGCTTCGGCTTAGCCGTTGCGATCGGTTTGTTGGTGGCGAGCGCTTTGATATGCGCATTGCTGTATGGCGCTTCCGCAGGGTTGCGGGCGCATGTTAACGTCATTGATTTGTTTGGCTCGTCGAGACCGGTGTTTTGGTCCAAATCGTTGGGCTTTATCGGCAGCGCGCCATGGTTCGGGCACGGCACCGGCGCGATTGGATCGTTGTTTGCTCAATCAGCGCGCGGACAAGCCGGCACACTGGCGGAAATGACCACCAATCCATTTCAGGAAACGCTGTTTATCGGAATTCAGCTTGGTTGCGTTGGCATCGTCGCGCTTTGGGCCATGTGGATCGCTCATTTGCGGCTGTTTCGCGGGCACAGTCTGGCAGATTGGATCGGCCTGATGGTGACCGTCAGCGCCATTACGTGCGGCCTGTTCGATTCCGACCTGTTCGATGCGCGCAGAGGATGGATTTACGTGTTCGGCGTCGGCGTTGCCGGCGGCGTGGTGCTGCAAAAGCGGCGCGCCGAAGTGACGCGCAAGCTCCCCGCGGAGTGCGGCGACCGCACGGCGTCCTAAGTTGCAAGCGCGCACAGGACGGGCCGGCACGCGGCTCACCTGCGCGCGTCGGCGAGCCAGTGGCGCGCCGGAAGGGATTCGAACCCCTGACCCCCAGATTCGAAGTCTGGTGCTCTATCCAGCTGAGCTACCGGCGCTGCTTGTCTGTAATACGGAGTGCCGCGCCTTATGCCAAGGAAGCCGTGCGACCTGCAATCCTCTCCGGCGCTAGGCCCCAGGCGGTCTTACGTCTTCCCAGGATTCTTGTGCGGCGTGGCTGGCGTCAGCCGGCTCGCAAAGCCACGCATGAAGCCCAAACTAGTCGCCGGCGGCGAAGTTGTACTGCACGCGGAAAATCCCCGACACCGTATTTTGATCATTCATGGAGATCGCCGAGTTGCCGCTCGCGGTGTAGCTCGCAATGGGCCCCTTATATGCCGTGTTCAGTCCTGTGTAGACGACGTCCACGCCGAGAGAGAAATCCCGGGTCACATTCCACTGCGTGCGGGAGCCGATCTGATAGAAAGAGAAGTTCGGGCTGCAGCTATTGCCCACACCGCCGGCAGCCATCGTTATTGGCGGCCACACTGCCCCGAACACCGGCACGCCGCACTGAAGCGTTGCCGAAGCTCCCGGCAAATGGCTGTTAATAAGCGCGACCGTTTCGGAATCGTACCACACCCTCGTGTACCCACCGTACACACTGGTGCGCCACTGCGAATTCCAGAAATGCTCGTAACCCGCGTTGACGCTCACAGCATTTGTCAGGTGGATCGGGGTATTCCCGCCAACCACCGGGTTGTTGCTATCGAAAATCCCGTCAGCAACCCAACCGACGCCGGCGGTATTGCCCCCGAAAACCTGCCAGTTGCCGGCCTTGGTCACATAGCCGATTGCGCCTTGCGTTCCGGCAAAACTCGCGCCGACACGATCGCCCCACGGCAGATTGAGCAGTCCGCCCACCTGTGCGGCCCAACCGTATTTGTCGCTGGGATGCATTAACGTGTTCGAGCTTCCATAATATTGGCCGGCCACTTGGTGGAGAGCGCCGCTTACCCCGACGTAGCCCCAGCTCTGGTCGATACGTGCATTGCCAACGATGTCCGGCACGTTAAATCCGGCAGTATCTGTGACGGTCGTTCCATTGACCCCGAATGCACTGCCCGCCGATCCGTCGATCACACCGGCGCGGTAGCGCGGAACCTCGGCAGCGATCGTCGCCGAGATCCCGCTCCCGAACTGGGCCGTGTAGGCGAACATTTGCACGCCGTAATTGTAAGTATCGCCCGACGTCTTGGCGTCGAAGTAGCTGAACAATTCGGTGTTGCTGAAAACGTCGAAAAAGGACTGCGTCACGCCGGCCGTAAAGCCGCCCCACTGGATGAATGCCCGATCGAAATAGAATTCGTTCGACGTTGCATTCCCAAAGGTTTGCTCGCCTAAGCGAATATAGGCCCGCAGCGCGCCGAACGCGGTCTGGTTGCGTGCGTCCACACTGATGGCGGCGCGGCCGGTGAAGTTCAGGCTGTTCGATGCGCGGTCGGAAAGACCATCCGCGATGGTATTGGGACCGAAAGGCCCGTTGCTGCTGCCGACCGTCAGACCGTTGTCGGAATTCCACTCGGTCTGAGCACGGACGTAACCGCCGACTTTAACGCACGTATCGGTGCCCGGGATGTAGTAAAAACCCGCGCCATACAGATTGCAGATTTTTACGTACTGAACTGCTTCAACAGCTTTGACTGGCAGACCGGCGGCCAGCACAACGACGCCGGCTGCACAGCCGGTCAAAAGACTTTTCACGCACATAACGCCCCCTCAGCGCGCGACTACAATAGAACGCAACCGCGTACAATTATGCTGGCTTTATAAAGCAGCTGACGCAATGTTCAGCAGGCCACGTTCACAGACCACAATGTGATTGGTCGGAGGTGTTGCCCAGGGGCAACAATTGCAGATCGTTAGAAAGCCTCGTGAGCGCCGCGAGCACCGCGCTCGACGCGCCATCGCTTCAAAAGAAAAATGGCGCGCCCGAAGAGATTCGAACTCCTGACCCCCAGATTCGTAGTCTGGTGCTCTATCCAGCTGAGCTACGGGCGCGTTCTGGCCGCTAAAAGGCCTTCGAGAACGGGCCTTAGCTAACGGTTCGACCCCTTATTGGCAAGTCGCGCCGGCTCAAATCTGCCCGCGACGGCAGCGGCACGCGCGTGCGGCGCACCGCGCTTTGCAGCACGCGCGGCACGCGGGCGAGGGCGATCAGCGCGGCGCGCCCGGCGCGTGCTTGGGCAAGGCTGGAGAGGACCCCCGCGAAGCGAAGCTGCGCAGCGGCGAGCTTCTGCGCCGCGGCCAGATAGCGCTCGGGCGGCAGACCGCGGCGGATGTATGTGGCGGCAAGCGTACCGGAGGCGAGCGCGATGGCGAGCCCGTCCCCGGTGAACGGCGGGATATGCGCCAGCCGGTCGCCGACGCGATACACGGCCGCGTCTTGACGCCGCTGCAGATGCGCGCCGGCAGGGCACACAACCGCCATCGGCTTCTCCCAGACCGGCTGCGCCCCAGCGAGGCGCGCTGCCAGCGCCGGCAGCGTCGTTATGAGATGGTCCTTTATGGCGGACCAATGCGACAGGCGCGCCACGATCTGCCGGGGCATTAGCAAACACAGATTGGCGATATCGTTCTCGATCGGCTCGAGACCGACATAGCCGCTGTCGCAAAAATAGAGCTCAACCGTTCCGTTGAGGGCGCGCCGGGCCTCTTCGGTCAGGCGCATATGCATCTTCAGCCCGACGCGCGAGCTGTCGCGTCTATCCTCGAGACCGCGCAGCCGCTTTTTTCCCGTGGCGACGACAAGGTGCCGGCAGCGGAATGCCTGGCCGTTATCGCAGGAGACGATCTTATCGTCGGTCCCCACTCTGCGCACGGTCCGGTGCTGCACCTGTGCGCCGAGCGACTGCGCGCGGGACAGCAGCGCATCGTCGAGCCGCAAACGCGACAAGGAGAGCGCGCGGAAAGGCAGATCGGCCGCCGCTTGGCGGGCGCCGGCGTAAATTGCGACGCGACCGATCGGCACCGCGCCGAGTGCGGCCGCATCGATGCCGAGCGCCGACAACTGCGCTTGCGTTTCGACACTGAGGAATTCGCCGCAGACTTTGTGGTGCGGCGACGCTTCGCGCTCGATCAGCATGACCTCGCGGCCGTGCGCCGCCAGTCCGCAGGCCGTGGCGGCGCCGGCCGGTCCGCCGCCGACGACAATCGTCTCCACGTCGGTCACTTGAGCCGCCCAATGCAGAACCTGAACATGAACCAGCGCAGATCAACGGCGTCGGCGGCGATGCCAGCGTCGGCGAGACACCGGCACCATTCGCGGCGGGTAAGCGAGCGCGCAACCGAGACGCGGCCATCGTAGGTGACCACCGCGTGTAGCCGCATCGCCGCGCCGGCAAGCGCGATGAAATAAAACGGCACGATGCTGCGCTGCAGGTCGTAGACCATCCAGCCTTTCTGCGCGCGCTCGTCCATCCATTGCACAAAGCGCACCACCGCCGAATCGGCGAGATGATGCGCCACGAGGCTGGTGACAATGAGATCGATCCGCGGCGCGGCGAAGGCGAAAACATCCGCGGCATGATATTCGATCTCATCGGCAACGTCGGTCGCTTGGCGGGCGATATCGACAGCGGCAGGATTGAGATCGATGCCGACGAGGCGCATCGGCCTGCGCTGTTTCCGTGCCCAGCGCCGGATCGCACGCAACAGATCGCCATAGCCGCAACCGACGTCGAGCAGCGTCAACGGCCGGTCGACCGGCATCGCGCACGTCGCGCGCGCAAGCCATCGCAACACAGGCCGGTGTCCCATCATGGCGCCGTTGAAGCGGGCGAGGTCGCGGAGAATGACGGCAAGTTCTTTGGGATCGACCGGCTCGTCCAAAATCTCCGTCTGCGCGCTGCGGCGCAGTCGATCGAATACGGGCGGCGGACGTCCGGCGGTCAAATCCATGGTGGCCTTCAGGCGGCGGTGCGGAACAACATGGTCTCGGCAATCAGCCCGGGACCGAACGACATGGCGCAGCCGGTGCGCCCCCGCGCGTTCGCGCGCAGCAGCCGCTCGATCACGAACATCACAGTTGCCGAGGACATGTTGCCATAGCGGCGCAACACGTCGCGGGAAACGCCGAGTGCCGAGGGGGCAAGTCCGAAGGCGCGTTCGACGGCATCGAGCACCGTGCGGCCGCCGGGATGCACCGCCCACAGGTCGATTGCCTGTGCCGGTGCGCCGTCGAGAATCTCGTCACTATGGGCCTGCAGCACATCGTGAATCGCGGCCGGCACTTGTCCCGAGAGCACCATGTCGAAGCCGCAATCGCGAATGCTCCAGGTGATGAGCTCCCGCGTGCCCGGCACCAGCACCGCCCGGAAGCTGTCGAGGGCGGTGCCGACGGGATCGGAGCTGACGATGCAGGCGGCGCAACCGTCGCCGAAGAGCAGAAACGAGAGCACCTGCTCCAGATCGGTCGTTTCCTTCAGGTGCAGCGTGCACAATTCGATATTGATAATGAGCACGCGCGCCCCGGAATCCGAGCGAACGATATGCCGGGCGAGCTTGAGCGCGTTGATCGCGGCATAGCAGCCCATGAAGCCGATCATGGTGCGTTCGACGGACATCGGCAGCTTGCAGCGCTCGACGAGTTCGAGATCGAGGCCGGGCGCGGAAAAGCCTGTGCAGCAGGTGATCAGCAGATGCGTGATGCGATCGCGCTCGCTGCCGAGATCGAGGCGATCGACGGCCGCTTGCGCGAGCTCCGGCGCGTGCCGCTCGAAGCGCCGCATGCGCGCCGCGGTATCGGGGAAGTTGCCGCGCACATAAAAGCGTTCACCGTCGACCGTCTCGCCTTCCGGCCGGTTGCTCGGCGGCAGGCACGAATAGCGGTGCTCAATGCCCGATTTGTCCGCCATGCGCCGGAACAGCAGGCTCTTGCGGCGGTCGCTCACGAACAGCGATTGGGCAAAGCGGCGGAAGGCATCGTGGACGTCAAAAGGCGGCACAGCCGTCGCGACGCGGTTGATGTATGCAGTTGCCAATCCATTCTCCCGGGGTGGTGGAGCCCCTGCACACAAGAACACCTCCGCCGCGCCGATATGGCATTCGCCGCGCTGCGAGGCTTCACATGGCCGTGACTGCTGCCATGGCAAAGAAGCTCGAAAAGCAGAGAACGATTATGCCGAGCGGCGGCCGACCTGGAGAAAACTATGCCCGGGCCCGTTCGCCACGCCGGGAGTCCAACTCGACAGGCGAATCGGGAATGGTGATGCGAAACGTGGCGCCGATGGTGCCCGACACCAGTGTCAGATCGCCGCCATGGGCGCGCACAAGCTCGGCTGCGATCGCCAGTCCCAAGCCGGTGCCGCCACTACGCGCGGATCCCTGGAACGCCTGGAACAGGTGGGCGCGCGCCTTTTCCGGAACGCCCGGGCCGGTGTCCGACACTTCCAGCACCACCACGCTGCCCTCGCGTCGGCCAGTGATGCGGATCTGATCGCGCGCCGGATCGCGCTGTCCGCGCGTCTCCAGCGCCTGCACGGCATTGCGCGCCACATTGACCAACACACGAAATAACTGGTCGTGGTCGGCATCTACGGTAAGGTTGCGTTCGACCGCGACGATCCAGCGGATCGGCACGTCGAGACCCAGGCCGAGCGCCTCGTGCACTTCTTCGATCAACGGCTCGACTGCGATGGTCTTGCGCTCCGGCGGCGGCTCCTGCGCGGCGCCATATGACAACGTTGATTGTGCGTAAGCGATGGCGCGTTCGAGCGCGCGCATCAACTTAGGCGCAAAACGCTGAACTTTCGGGTCAGCCGAAGTCGACAATTGATCGGAGAACAGCTGTGCGGCTGCCAAGAGATTGCGCAAGTCGTGATTGATTTTCGAGACAGCGAGGCCGAGCGCCGCGAGCCGGCTCTGCTGGTGCAGCATCGAAGCAAGCTCGCGCTGCATTGCGGCGAGCGCATGCTCGGCCGTCCCGACCTCGTCCGCGCGGCCCGATTCATTGATGACGCGCGCCGGATTTTCCGGGTCGGCGCGGAATGCCACGATGTTCTCCGTGATACGCCGCATCGGGCGCACCAGCATGTACAACAGCGCGAGGTAAACCAACGCCGCGGTGATGCCGGAGATCACCAGCGACAGCAGCAGAATGTTGACCGAGAAGGTCAGCATGGCTTTGCGCAAGGGCGTCTCATCGAGCACGATTTCCAGAAATTCGCCTTGCGCCATCGGCGCGGGTCCGACGACGCGCATCACGTCGCCGGGCTGGCAAAACAGCAGGGTGTCGAACGCATCGATGATCGCCTGCCACCAGGTCACGCTGCGCATGTCGACATCCTGGTCGATGTGCGAGGGCACGTTGGCGGCGGCAAGCAGGCGTCGCTCGTTGCCCATTTTCATCGCCACGGTGCGGGCGCCGATGCTGCTCAAAATTTGCTTGGCGAGGCTTTCCGGCACCATGCCGCTGGGGGCCGCGTCGAGCACCAGCGCTGCGGTATGCGCGGCCGCCAGCCGGTCGGTAAGCCAATTAAGCCGGAAATTGGCCACCGACGGGACGTAAATCAGGATTTCCGCCAGCATCACGAACAAGATCGTGAGCACCAGCAGCTTGCCCGAAAGCCCCACGCGCGCCGTGCGCGGGGGCGACGACGGCGCCGAAGGTTCGCCCGTTGGATCGGTCTCGGTTTGCAATGCCGCCTCAGCCGAAAATCCGCAGCCACCGGATGATTCGCCGCAGCATGGGGCTCGTCAAACTGGGCGTAAAAAAGTCGATGGCTGCACGCTTCCCGATCTCTGATAACGTCGGATAAGGCAGCACGATCCCGGTCAACGCACGAATATTGAGCTTCTGCGCGATCGCCAGCACCCAGAACGCGATCAATTCCCCCGCCTCGGCGCCGACGATGGTGGCGCCGAGAATGCGCCCTTTTTTGCCGGTAATGACCTTGATGTGCCCGTGAATCGTACGCTCCGTCTGCGCCCTGTCGTTGTCGTGATAGGGCCAGCGAAGGATGCGGATTTTGATTTTGCGCGCACGCGCGGCTGCCTCGGTCAGGCCGGCCTGGGCCAGCTCCGGATCGGTAAACGTCACCCACGGTACCGCATCGCTGCTGGCGCGCACGGGCAGGCGGAACAGCGCATTTCGAATGACCAGTCCCGCGTGATAGTTGGCGGCATGAGTGAATTGTAATTGCCCGGCGGCGACATCGCCGATGGCATAGACGCGGCGATTGGACGTTTTCAGCTTCCGGTTCACGGCGATGCCGGATTTATCGTAGCGAATGCCCGCTGCATCGAGATTGAGCGCGGCGAGCGAAGGCTGGCGTCCCGCGGCAACGAGCAGATGGCTGCCTTCGGCCTTCCCTTCGCCGTCCGGACCGGTAAAGCTCACCATGACGCTGTGGGCGATATAGTCGACGTGCGTCGCCTGCACGCGGCTGTGGATGACGATCCCTTCGCGCTGGAGCTGGGCCAGCACGATGGCCGCAGCCTCCGAATCGTCTTTGGCAAGCGGCGTCGCCGCTTCGAGCACCGTCACTTCGCTGCCAAGACGGCGGAACGCTTGCGCCATTTCGAGGCCGATCGGCCCGGCTCCGATAATGACAAGGTGACGCGGGCGTTCGCTCAGA
>Ga0070740_10006613_pt1 | contig 10072 bp, 8 predicted proteins | sample Coa_R2_FD_67286 | JGI IMG/M metagenome (GOLD analysis project Ga0070740, IMG submission 67286) | Surface soil microbial communities from Centralia Pennsylvania, which are recovering from an underground coalmine fire - Coalmine... | ecosystem: Environmental > Terrestrial > Soil > Unclassified ... | reverse complement strand
TCGCGGTTGGCGGACGGGTAGAAGAGGCAGACCGACTCGCCCTTGCGGATCTTCTGTCCGCGCACCTCCGTGTCCTGCGCGGCTGTCCGCGCAAACTGGATCACGGGAGAAGTCCATCGCGCGATCTCCTCCACCGCCGACTTGATGATCCCCGGATCCGCCTTGAGCCTGCGGAACTGATCGGGATTCTCGATCATCGCGAGCAGACCACCCGTGGTCGCGTTTCGAGTGGTTTCGTTTCCTGCCACCACCAGGACCAGCAGATAGGAGAGCAGCTCCAGAGGGGGCAGCGGGGCCCCGTTTATCTTCGCGTTGGCGAGGATGCTGGTGACGTCGTTGGTCGGATGCTTGCGGCGTTCCTCCACCATGTTGGTGAAGTACTGGAAGACCTCCATCCGTGCCTGCGCGAAAGTCTCGGTCGGGGTTTCTCCCCGCTGAAACTCCGGATCGCCGCCGCCGATTATCTCGTTGGTCCACCGAAACAAGGTCGGCCAGTCCTGGCGCGGCACGCCGAGCATCTCGGCGATCACCGCGACCGGAACCTTGGAGGAGATGTCGGTCACGAAATCACATTCGTTCCGGTCCATCGCATCGTTCAGGACCTCGGTGGTGATTCGCGAGACTTCGGGTTCGAGTGCCCTGACCGATCTCGGGGTGAAGTACGAGCTGAGTATGCGCCGGTACTCACCGTGCTCGGGCGGATCCATGTTCAGCAGATGCTTGAGCGGCAAGGCTTCGGGAGGCAGCGCCTGCTCGCCGGGAGCAAGCACGAACACGCCCAGACGGGGGCCATTGAGCCACAGCCGGGGCTGCTTGCTGATCTCCATGATGTCGGCGGCCTTGGTGATGGCCCAGAACGGGTCGGTGCGGGGATGTTCAACGTGGAAGACGGGCTTGTGCTTGCGCAGGTACGCCCATTCAGCGTGAGGGTAGCCGTTCTTCTCGTAATACTCGGGGCTGATGACGTCGATCGTTTCGAGCGACAGCTCGGCCGGCCTGGTCGCCCGATTTCCTTCTGTCTGTGCTTGCATGGCTTACTCCGATACTGATTGCCGAATTTGGGTTTGCCTGTCTAACTCACTACTCCCGCAGCGAAATCGCCTGCCGCGGGCACATCCGAATCGCCATCTTGATCTTCTCGCGCAGCGACTCGGGCGGATTTTCCATCTTCAAATGCGCGCGATCGTCGCGCACCTCGAATACTTCGGGTGCGGCCGCCACGCAACGCTCGTTTCCCTCACACAGGTTGAGGTCGATTATGATCTTCATCGCCTTTGACCCCTTCGGATTCGAGCGCGGCCGGGGCGCCGCCGCATAGTTGCGCCCCGGCCACGGCTCCCATCATGCCACTTTCATTCAGCCGGCAGCCGCCGCCGAAGGCTGCGCCTGGGCTGCTCCCTTCGGCTCGACGTTGCGGAAGTACGGAAGCACGTGCCGGCCCAGCAGCTTGATCGTATCCATAATCGCCGCATGAGGCATCCTGCCCACCTGCACCAGCAGCAGAAGCTCATCGATGCCGGCTTCGGGATACTTCTGGACTCCCTTGATGCAATCGTCGGGGTTGCCGCATATCACCGTGCCGCTCTCGGCAGCCGCCTGGATATTGAAAGCGCTGGGCGCGATCGGCGCCGCCGTAAGGGGCTTTGACTCGTCCTTTTTCTGGCCGCGGCTCGAGATTAGGGCGTCGGTGATATTCGAATAGTACTGGTAGGTCTTGGCGGTCTTCGGAATGTAGAGCTGCTGGCCGAGTTCCCAGAAGAAGCGCATGTTCTTCTCGGCAACCTCGTACGCCTTTGCCCGCGTCTCCGCGCAACACGCCATCGCCGATGCCGCCACCTGGTTGTTCACGAATGCTCCCGCAGGGTCGGTGCACGCCGCCGCCGCATCCCGGTAGATCTTCAACTGCGCCTCCAGCATCCCCGGCGCGAGGAAGCCGAATGACAGCAGGCCGAGACCCAGACGCCCGGCGCGCTCGAAGCTCGAAGGCTGAGTCGCCGCGTGCCATAGCGGAGGATGGGGTTTCTGGACGGGCTTTGGGAGCACCGACCGCTCGGGCATCTTCAGATACTTTCCGTCGAAGCTCACGGTGTCCTTCATCCACATCTGCGGAATCGCCCGCACCGATTCCTCCCACTGCTCGATCGTCTCGTCCGGGTCGATGCAGAATCCGCCGAGCTCCTGTTCGGTGATCGAACGGCCGGTTCCCAATTCGACTCTTCCGTTTGAGAGGATATCGAGCGCGGCTGCGCGCTCCGCGACGCGCACGGGATGGTTGTAGCGATGGGGCAGTAGGACGACGCCGTGCCCAAGCCGGATTCTCTGGGTGCGCTGACTGACCGCGCCGAAGAAGACCTCGGGTGCGGAACTGTGCGAATACTCGGTAAGGAAATGATGCTCCACGCACCAGACGGCGTGGAAGCCCATCTCCTCCGCAAGCTCGATTTGCGCGATCGCCTGCCAGTAGGTGTTGTACTCGGAGAGATCATGCCATGGCTTCGCCATCTGAAGTTCGTAGATCAATGAAATTCGCATCGCTTCCTTCCCTGGCCGTCGCGAAATTGCACATGACCGCGCATCGACGGATCCGCGTAAAAGCAGCAAGTCAGATGCCATCGGGCCTCTCTTGATTCGCCTAAGCTCTTCCTGCCCGGGCGGAAAAAGATGATTCAATTCGAGTCAGGCGGCCCTCAACCCGGTTGTTCCTTTAGGAGCCAATGTGTCCCCTCGCAGACACGGGCCTCGGATTCTGCTTTGCTTCCGGAAAGGAGGATTCCAGCCATGGAACATCGGGTTCTGGATCGGCCGATGATGACCTTCTCGCTGCGGGATGAGATCGCAAAAATCAAAGCCGGTCCCCAGTGGGCCGCCTCCGGCAAGACCGCGATCACCCTGGCCAAAAGCGACCGCCTTCGAATCGTTCTCGCTCTTCTAGGGCGAGGCAAATCTCTCGAAGAGCATGCCGCGGAAGGCGCGATCACCGTCAATGTCGTTGAGGGCGCCATTCGTTTCATCACGCCTGATGAGCGGGTCGAGCTGTCCGCCGGCGCCTTGCTTTCGCTGCATGGCGGCATCCGCCATTCCGTCGAAGCGCTTGAGGACAGTGCCTTCGTGATCACGCTCGCAGCCTGAATTCAGGCGCTGAGAGGACGTTCAATGGCAACAGTTGCTCCATATGGCTTCTGGAGGTCGCCGATCTCCTCCGATCTGATCGCGGCGGCGACGATCCGCCTGGGCGGCGTCTTCATCGATGGCGACAACCTGTACTGGCTCGAAATGCGCCCGGCCGAAGAAGGCCGCTACGTGCTCGTAAGACGCTCTCCCGACGGCTCCGTGAGCGACGCAACCCCGCCGGACTTCAACGTACGAACCCGGGTTCACGAGTACGGCGGTGGCTCGGTCGTGATCGCGCGAGGCGTGGTGTGGTTTTCGAACTTCAGCGACCAGCGAATCTATCGCCATGAACCTGGCGATTCGGCTCCGCCGCGGCCGGTGACATCCGGCTCAACCAGGCGATACGCCGACGGAGTTTTCTATCCGGTCCGCAATGCGATCATCTGCGTGCGCGAAGACCACAGCCGAGGCGAGCATCAAGTGGACAACAGCATCGTGATGGTCGATGCGGACGGCGCACGCGACGAACACGTTCTGGTCTCCGGCGCCGACTTCTACTCGAATCCGCGTCTCAGTCCCGATGGGTCCCGCCTCGCATGGCTTGCCTGGAACCATCCGAACATGCCGTGGGATGGTACGGAACTGTGGCTCGCCGAACTCGGTCCGGACGGAGCGCCTCGTTCGCCGCGCAGGATCGCCGGCGGAAATGAAGAATCGATCTGCCAGCCGGAATGGTCTCCGGACGGACGGTTGTATTTCATTTCCGATCGCAGCGGATGGTGGAATCTGTATCGATGCGAAGATGGCTCAGCCGTTCCGATCTGTCCCCGCAAGGCGGAGTTCGCGCGCCCGCAATGGGTCTTCGGGCTTTCGTCTTACGCTTTCGAGTCGAGCGATAGAATGATCTGCGCCTTCTCCGAAGGGAGCATCGGGCGTCTGGCGGCGCTGGATCTGTCCACCGGAGCTCTCGAACCTATCGAGGTTCCCTTCACCGAGATCGCCGATGTGCGCACCGCCCCGGGGAAGGTGCTTCTGCAGGGCGGATCTCCGGAAGAATGCATGAGCATCGTGATGCTCGATCTTGGGACGAAGTCGACGAACGTACTCCGCAGGTCCTCTTCCGCGGCGTCGGATCCCGCGCTGCGTTCGTACTTCTCGCGCCCCGAGCCGATAGAGTTCCCGTCCGGAGAAGGACAGGCGGCGCACGGGCTTTTTTACGCCCCGGTAAATCCGGATTATGCGGCGCCCACGGGTGAAGCTCCCCCGCTCCTGGTCAAGAGCCATGGCGGGCCGACGGCGGCGGCATCGAGCACGCTCGACTTGTCGATACAGTTCTGGACCAGCCGCGGGATAGCGGTGCTGGATGTGAACTATCGCGGAAGCAGCGGATTCGGCCGCCAATATCGCAATCTGCTGCGCGGGCGATGGGGGATCGCCGATGTTGAGGATTGCATCAACGGCGCCAGAAGCCTTGCGGCCTCGGGTCGCATCGATCCGAACCGGGTGATGATAACCGGCGGGAGCGCGGGTGGCTATACGACCCTGTGCGCGCTGACATTTCATGATTTCTTCAAGGCGGGCGGCAGCCATTACGGCGTAAGCGACCTCGAAGCTCTGGCGCGCGACACCCATAAATTCGAATCGCGCTACCTCGACCGGCTGATCGGCCCTTACCCCGAGCGGCGTGATCTCTATCTTGCAAGGTCGCCGATTCACAATGCCGATCTCTTGTCGGCTCCGGTCATATTCTTTCAGGGAGACGAGGACCGGATTGTTCCCCCCGATCAGACCGAAAGAATGGTCGCGGCGATTCGCGCGAAGGGCCTGCCCGTCGGCTATCTCCTGTTTGCGGGCGAGCAGCACGGCTTCCGCAAGGCCGAGAACATCAAGCGAGCGCTGGATGCGGAGTTGTACTTCTACTCCGCGATCGTGCTTCGATCCGGCCTGCGGTTCTGAACGGCTCCCATCCGCCGCTGCCGACGAAGCCTTGGTCACCAAACTGTGAAAAGGAGAAGTGAACCATGCGCAAATCCGTGAACATCTGCCGCGTCAAAACGATCGTCGCGCAGGTCGGCGCGCAAGCGGGAGAAGTCGTTCGATCGAATGCAGAACGGGTACTATCACGATGCGTCGAACCTGGCCCGCGACTGGTTCATCGAGCATCTGAACAGGAAGTAACGCGCAGCCATTCCGATCCTGGCGAAGAGGTCGATGCGCGCGCCTCATACAAAAGGTAGCGCGATCGAATCCGGTTGAAGCTGCGCAACGATTCCTCCCATACTTCCGAGATAGCGAGCGGCTTACGTCCGCGCTTGATTTCATCGAGCACCCGCCTCGACCCGATCATCCCGAGCGTCGAATCGAGATCGAACCGCTCGGGATAGAGCCTCCACAGCCAGCTCGATCCCAAGAACTTCGGCTTCCTTCCGCGTTAGCGCGAAAGGAAAGGTGACCGCTTGGACGTAAAAATGGCCGTCCGGCCTGAGAAGACCGCGGGCGGCCCGAATCGTCGCGGCGCAGTTCTCGTCAAAATTCGCCGCGCAAAGAACCTTCTCGAAGGGACTCGCCATCGGTTTGATTCTCCCGACGGCATACAGCATCTCGCGTGCCATCCGCCCCACACCGCACGATCTGTCCAATCGCGTCATCCGGAGTTCATCCCTGATGCCCGCGGGCGCAGGGAGCGATCTGTTGACGCAACCGCTAGTCGGGGTGAGAGGTCAGCGGCCCACCGGTCGCAGCGATGCGCGGATAGCGCGATCGAAGGCCCATTGGCGGATGTGGTTGATCTGTTCCTTCATCGTTCGCGCCAGCGGCACAACTGTCATCGCCACCCCGACCAAGTCCTCGCGCGTCAGTTCCCGATCCCTGAGGCGGGCCTTGGTGATGGCCGAAACGACGCATTGCTCGATTTCCGCCCCAGTCCAATCCTTGGTGAACTCGACGAGTTCCTCGAGATTGAACCTGGATGGGTCAATGCCGCGCTTCTGCAAATGGATCCTGAAAATATCCACCCGCTCGGGGCCGAGCGGCAGATCGACGAAGAAGACCTCGTCGAATCGCCCCTTACGAATCATCTCGGCGGGCAGCAGATCGATTCGATTGGCGGTGGCGGCGACGAACAACCCACGCGCCTTTTCCTGCATCCAGGTCAGGAAGAACGCGAAGATCCGCCCCTGTTCTCCGCTGGCTTCCGAGGAGGTGATCCCCATTTCGATCTCGTCGAACCAGACCACCGCCGGCGCCATTTCCTCCAGCATCCTGCAGGTCTGAACGAACGTGGCGGCGGGCTGTCCGTGGCGCCCCGAGAAGATCTCGATCATGTCGATTCGATACAGGGGAAGCCCGAAATGCGAAGCGACCGCCTTGACCGACAGGCTCTTGCCGCACCCGGGTATCCCCATCATCAGGACGCCCTTGGGAACGATGTCGGCGCTGAGCGTATCGCGCATCTCGAACAGCTTCTTGCGTTCCAGCAGCCAGGTTTTGAGGTTCTCCAGGCCGCCAACCAGTCCGATGTCGGTGCTGTCGGCGATGAATTCCACGACGCCGGTGCGGCTGATGAGCAGGCGCTTCTCTTCGAGCAACGAGGGTATCGATTCGACGCCCAGGCGGTTGTCGGCCGCGATCGCTCGGCGCACGGCGTGCCGCGCTTCATCGAGCGTCAATCCCTGCAGCGTGCGCGCAATCTGCGCGATGGTCGCCTCGCTGTCGTCGACGCTCGCCCCCTGCGTGGAAACCAGTTTCGCCTCCTCGCGCACGAACTCGACCAGCTCAATCAGATCGGGTGGCCGAAGTTCCAGATAGGCGATGTCACGCTCCAGCTCCTCCGGCACGAACCGTACCGGAGAGCTGATGACCACGAACTTCTGCTTGTCGAGGCACGATTGATAGAGATCGCGCAGCCGGCGACGAACCTCCGGCGATTCCCGCAGCGGCTCGTGAAAGTCCTTGAGATGGAAAATTGCGGGGCCGGTCTGATTGGCGATGAAATCGAGCGCCTCGCGGGGGGTCGTGGCGCCGGATTCGCGCTCGCCATCCTCATGCCGCATCCCTTCCGTCAGCGTCCAGGTCCTGATCGGCGTCGGGGTTTCGCCTAACAGTCCCTTTCGCGCTTCGAGCAGAACCCTGCCGATTCGGTGCTCTTCCGTGGTGCGGACATAGGTCAGCGGACGGCCCGACCGGAAAATGTCGCGCAGGGTGGCTGCGGCGCGGCTTTGGGCGGGAGCGGACTCCGCGTTGCGATTGGTTGAAAGGTCGCTCATGGCCCGCATTTGCAATGATGCCACAGCTTCGGGCACGAAGCGCGAAAAGCCTCCCTCGTGGAATTCACCCTAAGATCAATGCCACGATCGCCTGCCGAGACCAATATGGGGATGCCGGCGGCGCCAATCGCCCGATGCGACCGATGAGCGAACGCACCATCAGAGACTACCTGTCGCAGGACCATGCGCGGCTTGACCGCCTGCTCGCACGCGCGGGCCAGGACCCCGACCGCGTCGATACCAGGGCGTTTGCGGAGTTTCGCTCCGGACTTTTGAAACACATCGGCATGGAAGAAAAGATTCTCCTGCCCGCGATTCAGGAAATCCGTGGCGGCGACCCGCTGCCAATCGCGGCGCAGCTTCGGCTCGAGCACGGAGCAATCGCGGCGCTGCTCGTTCCGAGTCCGCGCCCGGCCGTCGTTCGGGCGCTCTCTGCCATCCTCGCCAGGCACAACCGGGTCGAAGAAGGGACCGATGGCGTTTACGCCGAATGCGATCGTGTTGCGGGCGCCAAACGCGAGGGAATTCTGAACCGTATCATCGAGGCGCCCGAGGTTCCCGTCGCAAAGCACGTGGACAGCGAGCGGGTTGAAGCATCCGCGCGGCGCGCAATGGTTCGCGCCGGGTTCGATCCCGCCGCGCTCGATGAATGAAATCGGATCGCGCTTCGCCACGATCCGAACTTACGAGTCGGCGCGCGAAGCCGTCATATGCCGGACATCGGTGGCGAGGCCCAGCTTCTCGAACAAGCAGATCACCGCGTAGCCAAGGTCCGGCTGCCGCCAGCCCCATCCCAGCCGAGCGATGGCGGGGCGGGCGTGATGGTTGCGATGCCAGTTCTCGCCCTGCAGGAAATGCATCAGTCCGAGCCACGGCACGTTGCGGCTCGAATCCTCACCGAAAGGCGTGTCAGGCTCCATATGGCATACGCTGTTCACGAAGCACTGCGCGTGCAACGCGAATACCAGCCGGATCGACCCGAGCCAGAAGAACGCCGCCGGCCCGAAGTACAGACCGCCGAAATACGACAGAGCGAGAATTGCGGGCTGGAGCGGCTTCCAGATTCGATACCGAAACCGATCGAGGTCCGGGCAATAGCGCGAAATCGAAGGTGCCTGTGCCTGCCATAGCCATCGCAGATGCGCCCACCAGAATCCGCCGAGCGCCGGGCTCGACACGTCGCCCGGCGTATCCGCGGTGGCGTGGTGCACGCGATGGCTCGCCGTCCAGGTTATCGGCGAACCGGAACCGTTGAACACCGCAAAGAAGGTCAGAATCGCGCTCAGCGCCGGATGCAGTTTCAGCGCCCGATGCGCCAGCGCCCGATGGTAGCAAATGGTGGTGCCGAGCCCGCCGACAAACACCAAAATTGCCGCGCCGAGCGCGACGCGCCATCCTGGAATCGGGAACATGACCAGCCCGACGATCGCAGTTGTGTGGATCAGGATGATCCACGGCAGAATGATGAAATCGTGCCGGGTCGTGCGCCACCAAGGCCATTCCCCGCTGCGCTGCGATTCATCAGTGTCTAAGGCTTGCTGTCGTGCCAGGCTGCTCATCGTTCACCAATCCAGGTCGTTCCACGGCGTCCGCTCGGCTTGGCCGCATGCCGTCCCCGCGGGGTCTGGCGATGACGCTGCGGCGCGGGCTTTTCGTCCTTCGAAGGCTTCACGCACTTGAGGTCCGGAGCATCGAATCCCTCAATTCGCGCCCGCTCGAGCCTTCGGCCCAGGCTTTTCTCGATGGCTCGCAGGGACACGACGTCATCCTGCATCACCATGCTCAGCGCTTCGCCGGTCTTGCCCATCCGAGCCGTTCGGCCGATTCGATGGACGTAGCTGTCCGGGGTTTCGGGCAGGTCGAAATTGATGACATGCGAGACGTCCGGGATATCGAGCCCGCGCGCGGCGACGTCGGTGGCTACCAGGACCGCGAATTGCCCGCGGCGGAAGCCGGCAAGCGCCGCACTGCGCTGGTTCTGGGAGCGATCGCCGTGAATCGCGACCGCCTTGATCCCGTTGCGCACGAGCAGCCGGGCGACCCGATCCGCGCGATGCTTCGTGCGCGTGAAGACGATCGTCCGATCCACTTCCGGGCGCTTTAGCAACCGCAGCAGCATCGGGTTCTTGTTCTCCGGAGTGGCAGGATAGACAACCTGCCGGATCGTGCTCGGGGGCAGCGAAGTCCTGCCGATGCTGACCCGGGACGGGTCGCGCAGGAACTCGCGCGCCACTTCCGCCACGCTCGCATCCATGGTCGCCGAGAACATCAAGGTTTGATGGGGGCTCGTGACAACGCGCATGATCCGCCTGAGTTGCGGCAGGAAGCCCATGTCCAGCATGCGGTCGGCTTCGTCGAGCACCACGAAGCGGAGGCGATCGAGTCGAACGCTGCCATGCTCAAGATGGTCGATAAGCCTCCCAGGGCATGCGATTACCACCTGGGCACGGCGCAGCTCCTCGATCTGGCGGTTCATCGGCTCACCGCCGACGACGACCGCGGCGCGAAGCTGGGTGTTGCGCGCCAGCAGCGAGAACTCCCGCCCGATCTGCGCGGCAAGTTCGCGAGTCGGCGCGAGGATCATCGCGCTGAGTCCTCGCGCATCTTCGCCGTGCAGGCGATTGAGCAGCGGCAGCAGGAAGGCCGCGGTCTTTCCGCTTCCGGTGCTTGCGGTCGCGAGCAGGTCGCGCCCCGAC
>Ga0070740_10006612_pt1 | contig 10073 bp, 6 predicted proteins | sample Coa_R2_FD_67286 | JGI IMG/M metagenome (GOLD analysis project Ga0070740, IMG submission 67286) | Surface soil microbial communities from Centralia Pennsylvania, which are recovering from an underground coalmine fire - Coalmine... | ecosystem: Environmental > Terrestrial > Soil > Unclassified ... | reverse complement strand
GGGCGGCCCTGTTACAGGAGGAGAGCCTGGCGCTCAGTCACGACCTGGGTGACAGACAGAGCACGTCCACCTCACTCCTCAACCTGGCCATCATCAAGCACCTGCGGGGCGACTATGAAGGGGCCGCCACACTGGTGGAGGAGAGCCTGGCCCTGTGCCGGGAGCTGGGAGACATGCGGCTCCGCGGGGCTGCGCTCAACGTCCTGGGCTCGGTGGCCTACGTGCAGGGCCAGCTCGCTCGCGCGGCCGCGTTGTATGAGGAGAGCCTGACCCTACACCAGAGACTAGAGAACAAGCAGGCCGTTGTCGGGGCGCTCGGCAATCTGGGACTCGTTGCGCAAGCGCAGGGCGACCTGAGTCAGGCGCGAGTGCTGTGGGAGGACTGCCTGAGCCGTGCGTGGGCGCTGGGCAGCCGGTGGTACATGGCCTACGGTCTGGAAGGGCTGGCCGGCGTTGCCGCGGCGCAAGGGCAACCGCAGCGTGCCGCGCGGCTCTTTGCCGTGGCGCAGGCCTTGCGCGATACCATACGCGTCCCGGTCCCACCGTTTGAACGGGTTCGCTATGAGCAGACGCTGCTATCGGTACAGGCGGCGCTGGGGGAGGAAACCTTTACGGCGCTATGGACGGTGGGGCAAACGCTACCCCTGGATCAGACTATCGCCGACATCCTCGCGCCGCTAGAGCCCGCCACAGCGCACGCACGCGCTACTGCCGGGCCGTCTCGGGCATCCTCATAGTGGGCGAGGGCGGCTGTACCCGCGATGCCGCGGGGTCCCTGAATTGTGGCTGGCCCGCGGTGTCGCCGCCTCCAGAACGGCTGCCCCGCCCAGCGTTGCTCGTCGGCGTAGCACGCGTGCAGATCCTGGAAATAGTGGGCGTAGGTCCGGTCCATGATGCTCAGATAGGCCAGGCCGGCGTCGGCCTGCCCATCCAGCAGGCCCAGGATCGCCTGGGCGGCATAGAATCCGGCGCCCAGTGCCGCGGTGATCCCGTGAGCGGACAGGGGATCGTGGGCGGCCGCAGCGTCGCCCACCGCGAGCCACTGCCGGCCAAGAATGGCGCTCAGGCGCGCGCTGTTCGCGGGCAGCACACGCGGTGGCTGCCCCAGCCGGTAGCCGTGTTGGCGCACACGGGACCACGTGGCCGTGGCCTGGCATAGCAATTCCCACCACCCGGAGACGCGGCGCGCCAGGCGGAGTTCCGGCAGATCGTGGTCAGTCAGATAGGCGACGGCCAGGTGGCCGTTGGCCAGCACGGCCGAGTACCACCAACCTGACGGCACTGCCTCCACCAGCGTGAACGTGTCCGTCGCGCCGCGGCCCTGCGGCTCGAGATAGGCCGCCGCGCCGACGAGGCCGTCGTGGCAGACGCGACGCGCACCGCAGCGCCGCGCCAGGCTGGCCCGGCGGCCGGTGGCGTCCACCAGAAAGTCGACTCCGACCTGTCGCGTGGCGGCGCCGGTGACGACGGCAAGCTCCCAATGCCGCCCGTCCCACCGCACCGCCATCACCCGGCTGGCCGTGTGCCAGGCCACTCCGCTCTCCACGGCGGCGCACGCCAGCATCACCTCGAAGCCGCGCCGGTCCAGGTGCCATCCCGTGCCGTGCAGGCCGCGCACGAAATCGCGCTCGCGCGCCTGCTCCGTCCCCCAGAGCGACCGGTTGCCATATGTGCGGAGATGGGGGCCGGCGGCCAGATGCGCCATCAGCCCCAACCGGTCCAGCACCACGGCTCCCGCCGGCGGCAGGCACTCCCCGACCTTGGCCTGCGCATCGGATGCCGCCTCGAAAACCATCGGACACAGCCCCCGGCGGGCCAGGGTCAGCGCCACCACGGCGCCGGCCGGGCCGCCGCCCACGATGGCCACGCGCGGCGCCGACGAATAGTTCCCCGATGGCATCGTGCGCCGTCCACTCACGCACGCCGCACGGCCGACGGTACCCGCGACTGCAATCCCTCGAGCGCGCGCGCGACATCGCCCGGTGCCCCAATCTGGCTCTCGGCGACGAGGACCTGATGCCAGGTGGGATCGGACGCGCTGAAGCGGGGCGAACGTCCCGTCTCCACCCACATATGCTCCGGCAGGCCCGCCGCGGCATGGTCGCCCGGACCGGGGCGTGCGGCGACAATGCCGATCTGATCCCAGCCTGCGATCATGCGGCCGATGCGCTGCGTATAGGATGCACCCAGGTCACGCAGCCAGAACTGCCGGTAGTCGAAGTGTTTCAACCGCTGCTCGCGTGGCAGGCTTTCATCCATGACACGCTGATACGACTCCGCGCTGAGGATATCGTTTGGGACGCGCACCGCCCAGTAGCTGGGCAGCGGCAGGTAAGTGGACGCATCATACCCGGAGAGGCAAGTCGCTTGGTCGGCCTGCCAGGGCACGCCCAGCCAGCGGGTCAGCGTCCCCGGTCCGCTGGCGTACAGCGGGCCGGCCGGGCCGAGGCACATGTCCGGCCGCAGTATTGGCCCGTAGTCATCCGTTACTTCCGCGTCCTCCGGCAAGATGCGCAGCCGGAACGGCGCTCGCCACACGCTCGCCCGGCGCAGCACCCACGGCAGCTCGACGCCGGGATGGAAGGGTCCGCCCAGGCACTCCTCGAGGGCCGCACGGTCGAGGGCGTGTGGTTGAGCGGTGATCGGAAGCTCCTTGAGCGCACAGGGTCGGCCCGGTCGCTCTGTTGGGTCGGCGTAGAAATCGCCGTCGGCCCACCGGCGCAACAGGCCATACTGCGTGCGCGTCAGTGCCAGGCCATCGGTCGCCAGCCCGCTCCAATCGCTGAAGGTGTCACCATAGAAAGGGGGCAGGTGGGCCGGAGCGGCCACGGCGGCGGCGGGATCGCGGAACCAGTGGAACAGGCGTTGTCGCTCCACCCTGGCCGCATCCGAGGGATCGGATAGGCGGGCCAACATATCCGACGCCGTGAAGTCGCTGGGTGAGTTGTGCCCAAATAGGAGGTAGAGGCCGTGGTTGACCCACTGGCCCTGGACCAGACGGTGCGCGATTGGGTAGATGTCCCTCCAGAACGAGACGCGCGCCGGCGGCGCAAGCCAGCCCAACTCGCGCACGAACAGGTCCAGCGCCACGTCATACATGCTGACCACTGGCTGCAGGCCCGGCGCGAAGTTCGGTGGAGTGACCACGACCATGGCGGGTTCGGCCTCGTAGACTCGGCCGCCGATGCACACGGTGGCGCGGACGGTCCCGTCCGCCACGTCGTCGTGCCAGCCGTCGTTGTTGCTCACGGTGGTGGCCGGACTGCCGCCGGGAGAGGCGGCGTGGCCGCGTCCCCCCAGCACGAGTAAGCGGCCCTGCCCGTCGGTGCGCAGTTCGCCCAGGTAGACCCGAGCGCCCAGAAACGCGCCCGTGTCGAAGGCCGGCCCCGCCTGGTTGCGACCCCGGATGGTGCGTGGGCCGGGATCGATGACCATCGCCTGTCGAGCGGCATCGGCGACAGAGTTGTTGCGCCGCCCAGCCTCCCGGGCGTAGGGGCCGAGGTCCATGGGGGTGTGGAACTGGTACCAGGCGGCCTTGCGGTTGGCCAGGTGTACCCGCCACTCGATCGTGGCGTCGGCCGCGGTAATCTCCTGGACGGCCCGCCCCTGCGCGTCGAGGGCGTAGATGCGAAACAGGGCGGCCTGGCGCTTTACGGCGCCAGCGGCATCCTTGTGCGGCGGTGCGGGCGCCGTGCCCGGCACCTGCGGGGCGAGGACGTAGTCGTGCAGGGCATTGCCTACCCGGGCGATGCCAAGCGCCGGGTGGATGGCGAAGCGGACGGGAGCGGCAGGCCCGGGTGGGTGTGGCTGGTCCGGTTCGCCCAGGGGTACTCCATTGTGCGTGCGCCGCCGATCGGCCGACGCCTTGTAGATGACTTTGCGCGCCTCGTTGAGGCTGCCGACCGGCGCGTGCTCGGGCAGCGCGTGCCAAGCTGTGAAGGCGAGGTGCTCGCCGTAAGCTGCCTGGCCGGGCGCGTCGATGTCCTGCCGCGGTAGCGTCAGCGTGGCCACGTGGAGCGGCGGGAAGACTGCCTCGGCCCAGCGCTCGGTGGCCCGATCGAGCGGCATGGACTCCGCACCCGTCCTCAGTTGCACGTAAAACGCGAAGCAGGCGTCGCCGAGCTGTAAGCGGCGTTTCATGTCGTCGCGCAGGTAATGGGGGCTGTCCACTGAAGAGAGGGGCGGGTCCGCGCTCGCGGTTGTGGCGCACGGCTGCACCTTGTACTTGGCGTAGCGATCCGGGCCAAATCGGAACGGCAGGCAACTCCAGTAGGTGGCGAGCAGGACACTCGATTCCTCTTTCTGCATCTCATCGCGGATCTCTTTCGTCCGCGGGTGGGCGGCCAGGTAGCTGTCGTACCCGCCCGGCTGCAGGCCGGAGCGGGTGAACGCGCACATCTCCGTGGCTGTGTCCACGAAGAAGACATCGTGGTTCTGCAGGACGAAATCCTGCGTGGTGGCGTCTTCCTCGGTCTCCAGGATCTTGCGACCGGGCACGCCGTACAGTTTGATGGCCAGGCCCAACGTGCTGCGCAGGTCCGGGCGATCGGGCAGCGTGTCGCCGGAGAAGCGCACCCAGGCCGGGAAGCTCCCAAAACGGAAGAGGCCGACCCTGAGGTTGGCCGGCAGGTCCGGGCTGATTGCGAAGGTGCAGTGGGCGCAGCCGTGCACCTTGAGGAAGACGGAGCGCTGCACCGGGTTTTGCCCCTTCTGAATTCTGTGAGTCATGAGCGTTTCGACGAATATGTTCCTGAGTTCCTGGACCGGGGTATCGGCGCAAGCGCCGTCTGTCGCCCCGCTGTCGCCCCGCGGCATAGTCCCTTCTCTCGTTGTTGCTACAGTGTCATGGCAGGGTATGGGTTTCGCAGTGCTTCTTATCGGCTTTGGCCGGTGCGTCCCTACTAGGCGCCGGCGCCTCCGCGTCTGGCGCCCATGGCGCCCTACGAAGGGCCCCGCCCCGGCCCGCGTGAAAATGGAGGCCGGGGCTACGCCGATATCCGCGGCGCGTGGCCAGCCAGTTCTTCGGCAGCGCCCAGGCTGCCTCGGCACCCGACCGCCACGCGCGCCGGTCCGATGTGGCCATATGTGCAGCCTCCGAGGCGAGGCGTCCGACCTCCCCATGCCTCCAGAGTCACCATCCCGCCACACACGGCCCTGAGGTGGGGCAATCAGTGTCGCGCGCCGGTGCTGGCATCCAACCCCAGGATGGTGCCACGATCGTGAGCGTCGGTTAGCGGGGCCTCTTGAGAGGGAACCAGGATCGCATGGCCCAGTCCGGCGCTCTCGTCAAACGGCACAGCCTCCGTGACGAGCGTCTCTCCGGATTGGTCTATCCGCGTCCCAAGGGTAGCTTGCATTCTTCCTCCTTCGGGGTCGCCATGATCGGCGCCCCTGCTTCGATGAGCATGTCTCTTCAATCCGTACTGGGTCTGCCGTCCGTGTTGCTCGTCGCCGGTCACCTCCTTTCCCTGTCCTGCGGATGGGCCGGCCCGCCGGGCACCAGATAGACCAAGGCGAGCCATCGGACGCCCGAGTTAGCCGGAGCCGGGCGGTGCTCCTCTCGCCGCGCGGCGTGTGGCCCTCCGTCAGCGCAGCATCGCCATGCGCATCGGCCCTGGCCGTCCGTCAAGGACCGCGTCACGCTCGGCGGCGCTCAGGCTGCCATAGCGCGCGACGGTGGCCTCTGGATTCCGCATAAATTGCGCCAGCAAGCGCGGGTCCCGGCTCAGGTCGGCGAGCAGGCGGGCGAGGGTGCTCGCTTCGTCCGGTGGCCGGTATGGGATGGCATCGCGCTGGCGATGTAGAGTTGCCGTGAGGCCATCGTCGAGTCCCAGCCGCCGGGCCATCGCCTCGTCGCGGCACGACGCGTCCTTGGGCGGGATGTAGAGGGTCGAGGTGCTGGTCACCGTGCCGGGGGTAAGCTGTGAGAGCGGCAAGCGCTGGATCAGGGCCGGACAGATCGGGTAGGTGGCCGCCTGGTAGTGCATGACCTCATATTCCCGACCATAGATACGCTGCAGCTCTTCAATCAGAATAGGCAGATTGCGAGCATCATACCCGGCGCTGCTAAAGCCGCGGTCGCCGACCACGCCAACCTGCCAGAGAATGACGTGACATTGTGGATTCAAGCGGCGTCGATTCAGTAGATAGTCCGTCGCCTCAAACATCTGGCAGCCGGGCAGCGCCGGGTCGATGTCCAGATCGGCAAACAGGCAGTCGAGCGCTGAGACCGCCGGCAGCATACCCGCCCGGTAGCCTTCCTCCCGCGCGAGGCGAATCGCCTCGTGCGAGGGGTTCACGAAGACGCCGGGATGTCCGTAGAAGACCGCGCACACGTCCAAGCCGGCACGAACGGGCCGAAGGATCGCCTCGGTCATCTCGCGGTACGTCTCGGCGCGCGGCTTGTCGTCCGCGTAGAAGATGGAGAGGTCCTCAGCGTGCGGGTTGGCGCGCTCGATCCAGGCGGCGGTCGCCGGATCGGTCACGCAATACGGCACGGCGTCCGCTTGCGCGATCCAGCCCTGGGCTTCCAGCGTGATGTGGCCGACGCTCTTGATGCCGGTGCCGACGACCATGAGTGAGCCCTGCATATTGATCACCTGTCCTCCTCGTATGTGGGCGCTGGCAACTATAGTCCTTATTGTGAGTTACGCCCGGCTGGCTTTCCACGTCATGAACCGGCGATATCGCTTACAGAGTGCCGGCTATAAACGTTGGCGTCCGGGTATGTGCCTGTGCTACCATAGCGCCGAGCATGGCCGAAACCGAGCGATTGGCCTGCATCGAGACCTTACAGGACGGTGGAAGAAGCAAGGGCATATGGCCGGTGTTAGTCCATTGTATACGCACGTCGGCGAGGTCATTCGGCGCTACCGGCAGGTCGCCGGCCTGACGCAGGAAGAGTTGGCGGAGCGTGCCGAGGTCGGAGTACGCGTGGTCAGCGACATCGAGCGCGGCGTGCCGCGTGCGCATCGTCCGGCCACGATCGCACGGTTGGCCGACGCTCTTGGCCTCTCACCCCAGGACCGGGCCGAGGTCCAATCCCTCACGCATCGCGGTGACGTCTCACGCCTTGCGCTGTTGCACACCAACTCTTCACGACCCGCGGGTGGCCCATCTCCTATCGCGCCGAGTACGTCTCCGCCGCTCATCGGCCGAGCGCGCGAGCTGGATCTGCTGGAACGGCACCTTGGGGGCATGAGCGACTTCCCGGGATCGGTGCCGATGCTGCTCCTGGGTGGCGAGCCCGGCATCGGCAAGTCGCGCCTGCTGCATGAGGCTGCGGTATGGGCGGCCGAGCACGGCCTGTACGTACTGGAGGGCGGCTGCCGTCGGAGCGGCGGCCAGGGTCCCTATGCGCCCTTAAGTGATGCGCTGGCCGCACATGTCGCCACGCAAACACCCGCGCAGTTAGAGCTGGATTTGCAGGGCTGTGCCTGGTTGGTGCGCCTGTTACCGGAGTTAGCCGGCAGTCTGGTCGAGTCATTGCCCGCACAGCCGCTGCCGCCGGAGCAGGAGCGCCGCCTGATGGTCGAGGCGGTCCTGCGCTTCCTCACCAATGTGACCAGTGTTTGTGGTGCTGTGCTCATACTCGACGACCTGCAATGGGCCGGCGCCGATGCCCTGGACCTGCTTGCCGCGGTGGTCCATGGGATTCCGTCAGATCGGCTGTGCATGGTCGGGGCATACCGCGATACGGAGGTCGGCGAGGGCGATCCCCTTGCCGTCATGCTGGCCGACCTGGCGCACGCTCGCCTGGTCAGGCACCATTCGGTGACACCGCTGAGCCAGGCCCAGGCAGCGCGACTGCTCGATGCACTGCTACCCGGTCTGCCTTCCGGGGTGCGCGGGCGAGTTTTGCGGCGGTCTGGAGGCGTGCCGTTCTTCATGATGAGTTACGTGCAGGCGCTGCAACTATCCAGTCGCCCGGACGAAGGCGATAAGGATGTGCCCTGGGATGTGACGCAGAGCATTCGTCAGCGCATGGCCGCCCTGCCCCCCGCGGCACGGGCTGTGCTACAGACGGCAGCGGTCATCGGCCGCTGGGTTCCTCGGGCAGTGCTCACCGCCGCGGTGGAGCATGCCGACGATGACGGGCTGACGGCGCTAGACCTGGCCAGTCGCGCCCGTCTGTTGGAAGAGGATGCGGCAACAGACGCCTACCTGTTCGCACACGACGTTGTCCGGGAGGTGATCGAGGCCGAGCTCGGCGTGGCGCGGCGCGTCGTGTTGCACCGCCGGGTAGCTGACGTTCTGGAACGAGCACAGGGCGAGCCTCCGGTAGAGCTTCTGGCGTACCACTATGGACGCAGCGATGACCAGGACAAGGCGCTGCTCTATCTGGAACGCGCTGGGGATCGCGCCGGGACCCAGGCGGCACACTCAACGGCCAGTGAATACTATCGCGAGTTGGTGCGACGGCTGGACGCTCTGGGAAAGGGACAGCACGCTGCGCAGGCGCGTGAGAAGCTGAGCATCGCATTGCGCCTATCGGTACGCTACGCTGCTGCCCTTGAGGTAGCTGAGCAGGTAGCGGAATCCTATCGCCTTGCCGGAGACCTGGATGCACTGGGACGCGTCATGGCCCATATCGCACTGCTCCACACGGAGCTGGGGACAGTCGAGCAAGGGCTCACGCGCATGCAAGCATTGCTGCTATCTCTGGAGGTCAGCGGAGCACGGCGGGGCGCGGCACAGCTGTATGTCAGATTATCCTTATTCATGTTCATCAAAGGGCAGTATGCCGCGCAACTGTCAGCGGCGGAGCGGGGCGCGGAGTTGGCCCGCGCCATCGACGATCATACTATACGGGCCGATGCTGAAGGTATGCGCGGCCACGCCCTCCTCTTGTTGGGGCACATCGACGAAGCCCTCGCCTGCCTCGAACGCGCGATAGTCCTGGCCGAAGCCGGCGATGACCCTGCCATCCTCATCAACATGTTCATCAATATAGCGACGGCCTGCATGTACCGCGGAGAGTTCGAGCGGAGCCGGCAGTACACCGATAGATCGATCGAACTGGCGGAACGGCACGGCCATCCCGCGCATCGGGTGCTCGTCAGGTTACGGCACGCTTTCATCGCGCTCTTTGTCGGGGATTGGCCTCAGGCGCGCGAGATAATCGAATGGTCCATAGCACAGGAACACCAACTGGCGGGCTCCTGGGGCTTTGCGTATCCTTTGTTGTCGCTTGGTGCACTCTGCTTTCTGGAAGGCAAGTGGGACGAAGCCGAGCAGCACCTTGAGCGCTGCGCCGCAATTGCCCTGCAAAACGACGACATCGAGGCGCTGCGCTGGGCGCACAGCCGCCTGGCCGAGCGTGACTTGTTCCTGGGCCGACCCGACGCCGCTCGTAGGCGGCTCGCGGGCCTGCTAGACCGGCCCGGCCTGGAAGAGATCGACGTCACTATGTTGCTGCCGCGCGTGGCCTGGACCCGCCTTGAGTTGGGCCAGTTCACCGAGGCCGGCCATATAGCCGCCCAGGCCAGCGCCCGCGCACGCCGGCAGGGTCACCGCATCGCCCTGGCCGACGCGTTGTGGGTGCAGGGCATGGTGTTGGCAGCGGGGGAGCGGTGGGAAGCATCCCGAGCGGCCTTGGACGAGGGCCTGGCGCTGGTGCGGGCGATGCCCTATCCCTACTGCGAAGCCCGCATCGAGGAGGCCTACGGTGTGATGAGCGCCGCGCACGGCGACGATGGAGCAGCGCGCAGACACCTGGAAGAGGCCCACGCACTCTTCAGCCGCCTCGGTGCGCGTAGGGATGCCGCGCGCGTCGCTGAACTCATGCGATAGGAGGACCGGTTTCCGTGTGAAACAGGAAAGACGAGCAATACAGGCCCCTGCGCTACCTCACGGCATGCTGTAATCGGCAGGGAAGCGCGGTGCATGTCGCTACGGGCCGTGCGGCGGGCCGGCACCCCAGTTCCCGACCCGGGCTCATCAAACCATCCGCTCTGAAGTGACATGAGAGGCGTAGCCCAGAAGGTCACGAGGTGAGCACCGTGGCGGCCCGCGGGTCCCAGGTCAGGCGCACAGCGGCGCCGGCAGCGCGCGGCGCTTCGTCGCCGGCCGGG
>Ga0070740_10006609_pt1 | contig 10080 bp, 13 predicted proteins | sample Coa_R2_FD_67286 | JGI IMG/M metagenome (GOLD analysis project Ga0070740, IMG submission 67286) | Surface soil microbial communities from Centralia Pennsylvania, which are recovering from an underground coalmine fire - Coalmine... | ecosystem: Environmental > Terrestrial > Soil > Unclassified ... | reverse complement strand
TCCAAAGACCCCGTGGCCGAACCAGTGCAGCCACAGCGCCGCCTCGGCCAGCGCCACCGCCAACGGCAGCATCGGCCATGCCTCCGCCCATTCCCGCACCCGGCCGCTGATGCTCCACCGAAGGGTCGCAATCAGGATGGCGTCCGCGAGCAGCGGGAAGCACAGAATGAACGCGGCAATCCAGTCGCGGGCGTCAGTGCGCATGATCACTCCGACTCTACGGCAACCAGGGCCTTGTCACCCTCGGGGACCCAGCCGTACACGCCGGGCGGGATCGCCGTCCTGGCACGGAACATCACCCGGCCGCCCGCCGGAACGGGCCTTGCCACGGAGAGCAAGAACAGCGGCGCGGGACCGGGATCGGGGACTGGCGCCGGGCCAGGCGGCACGGGTGCGGGGGCCGCGCCGGGCACGCTCTGGATCACCCAGAAGTCGTCGGCGTGGGTGCCGCAGGCGTACCGGTAGGAGATGTAGCCGCAGCCCTGGTCGCCCCACCACGAGCCGTCGCCGTTCCGCCAGTGATTGCGGAACTTGAACGCGCCGCCGGGGACCTTCCCGAAGCCGTTGTCGTCGTAGGCCACGATGGTTACGTCGTGGCCGCCTTCGGCCGTCTCGCCCGGGGTCGGGTCCGGGACCACGCCCGACGCGGCCACGGCGTCGGTCATCATGCTCGGGAACACGTCGAAGCCGAAGATGAACGGCCTCCCGGTGGCGAGGCAGCCCTTCATCTGGTCGAGCTGCTTGGCCACGGCGGCGTAGGCCGTGATGCGGTTGGGCAGGGCCGCGTCGAAGCACGCCTGCGGCGGCCTCTCGGCGAACCTGGACGTGTCGTAGGCCCACAGGGACTCGGGGCAGAAACCGCGCCGGTTGAGCGCTTTCAGCATCGTCCGGTTGTCCACGCCCGAGTCCTGGTCGGTCGTCCCCATCAGGTCGCGGACGCACCAGTAGATGAACAGGCGCGACGGCACCACGACCGGCAGGCCCTCGACCTTCTGGTCGTAGTCGATGCACTCGGCCGCCGAGTGGGGGCCGCACGCCCCCAGGTCGGCCTGGTCCAGGAGCGGCCCCATGCTGCCGGTCAGGTCGAACGACGGCGGCAGGGCCGCCGTCACGCGGCGGGGGACGTGGTATTTCCAGTCGCGCGGGTCAAAGGACTGGCGCTTCCAGCCGAGAGGATACCGGGGCATGTGCGAAAGTGCCTCTTTCTCTGTTCCGCTTCCCGCTGTCTAAATCGCGGGAGACGCGGTCCCCCCTGTGAGGCAGCACCCCGCTGCTTCGCCGGCGTGCCGCCTTGCAGTCCCGCGTCCCCGCGAAGCCGCTCACGCCACCGCCGGCAGGGGCTTGCCCAGGGCCGCCAGGACCGCCCTGATAAGCGGTTCGCCGTACTGGAACGCCAGCGCTACCAGCGACAGGTAGTTGCCCGTGGAGACGGCCGTGACGACCCCGACCACCAGCGGCACGCCGTACTTCTCCATCGCCGCCAGGACCGCCTGCCAGTCAAAGCCGGCCGCCGCCGCCGTGGACTGGAAACCGGCCGGCAGGCTGTGGGAGAAGGTGTTTGCCGAAGCACTGTACATCAGAAAGCTCCGAGCAGGAGGGACAGCAGAAACGCGACCACCGCCCCCAGACAGTAGAAGAAGAAATCAACCGTGCTGCCCCAGAGCGAATCGCACTCCGGGGCCATGAGGTCGATCACGTACTCTTTTACGGCGGCGAACCCCGCGCACGCCGCCAGACCCGACCACCACGGCCAACCGTGGGTCGCAAAGAGCAGCATCCCCGCCAGGGCGAAGCAGCACCCCCAGGCGAAGTGGGCCGTCTGACAGGCGCTCTGGAGGGTCGGCGCGAACCACTCCGGCCAGGCAAAGCCGACCGTGCGGCGGACCCAGGCGTGGAGGGCGCGGCGCATCATCGTGCCCCCGCCTGGATTTCCTGCCGGTGGGCTTCCAGCCGCGCCCGGAACTGCTGGACCTGTTCCACCACCGTCCCCCTTTGCATCGTCCCCTCCCCCGGCGCGCCGGCGGCATGCTCGCCGGTCACGCCTGCCGCCCCCTGCGAGCAAGGCGGCCCCACGTCTTTGTGGCAGGAGGGTTTCGTCGCTACCTCTGTTATCGGCTGAGCCAAAAGGGGGAGGGGGAGGCTCGGTCCCCCTCCCCGCGGGGCCGCCGGCTGGGGAGGGCAGCCGGCTCGGCGCGGGTTGGACTCACCGGCGGCGGACGCGGGCCTTTACCGCCACGGCCGACGCGGCGCCGCCCGCCACGTTCACCTGGACGCCGCTGGCATTGACCGCCGCCGCCGAACCGCCACGCGCCACGACCTTCACCTTGCCCCGGCCCGCGACGTTCAGCTGGACCGCGTTGGCCGCAGGGACGAAATGCCGGTCATCGACCACCAGCACCCGCGAGACGTGTCCCACGTTCCCGTAGAAAGCGCTGTGGAAGCGCACGATGCGGGCCGTGCCGTAACCGCAGACGCTCTGGACAAGCAGCGGCTGCTGCGGGCAGGACGGCGGGTCCACGGGAACCACCGGCACCGGGTCGGCCGCGGCCGGCTTCGGCGCGGGGACCGATTCCGCTTTCGGGACCGCTTGCAGGGGACACACCGGGGCGGCATAGACGCTGGACGCCGGCACATAGACGCTCAGGGCCACTGTCGGCTGGAACGGGTAGACCAGTTCCAGCCGGCGGACGTTTGCGCCGTGGCAGGGGTGGCCGTGCGCCGATGCCAGCCCGGCGAGCGCGGACAGGGCAAGGATGGGGAGAAGGTACTTTTTCACGGGGGCCTCCTCGGGTTTCCGGGTGCTGGTGCTAGCGTTTCACGTCCTGGTGGATGGTCAGCAAGTCCGTCATGTCCTCCGCGCTGAGCAGGCCGCCTTGCGGCGGCATCGGCCCCTTTTTCGCGCCCGTCCTGGCGTCGGTGCTCTCGCCTAGCGTCCGCACCGTGATGCGGCCCGCCTCGTAGGCAGTGAAGTCGTCCCGCACCTTGCCGTTGGCGCCGACCATGCTGAAGCCGCCCCTGGGGTTTCCCGCCCCGTGGCAGGAGACGCAGCTGGCCGCCAGCACCCGCTGCCAGGGCCGCTGGCCTTGCACGGGCGGCGGGGCGTCCTGCCGGGCCGCGGCCTGTGCGGGGGCCGGGGCCTGCGGCTTGCCGGTGACGGCGGCCAGGATCGCGTCGAGCTTGCCGTCGCTGGCCTGCTGCCGCGTCTCGATGGCCGCCACGCGGGACTCCAGCGCCTTGAGGCGGGCGTCGTCCGGGTCGGCGGACGCCCTGGCCTTCGGCGCGGACTTCTCGGGGTCAGCCGGCGGCGGGACATAGCCCGCCAGGTACAGCGGCACCAGCGCGACGTACTCGAACACGGTCTTCGGCTGGTAGTCATAGGATTGCGGGTAGCCGCAGCTGTACCCGAAATACCCGCCGCCGTGCCCGTACCCGCCGTGCGAACCGCACTGGGCCGCCGCGAGGGCGGGCAAGGCGGCGGCGGCGGCGAGCGCCAGGACGAAGCCGATGCGTCTCACGGTCCTGCCTCCTTCTCTTCTGGTCCCAGGCCGATTTTGCGGCAGCAGTTTTTTCGGCATGCTCCCGCCCGCCGTTTCCGAACCTCGCGTGGCAAGTCCCTGTGGACACGCTGCCGGGACAGCCCCCCTGCCGCCGCTTATGTTCACGACCGCCGCGACGGCGAGCGGCCTCCGCGACGCCGAGTCCACCCGGCATTATTTCGCCGCGTCCGCGGGCGCCAGCCCCGCCACCGCCAGTTCCGCCTGAAAGTAAACCTCCTGCCACTGCGCATAGCCGATGGCCTGCTGCTCCTTCCGCGGCAGCGTGAATTCATCCAGCACCGGGTCCAGGCTTCCGGTGGTCCGCTTGTACCGCACCAGCGCCTCACGAAATTTCTCCGGCGTCACCCCCAGTTCCCGCGCCGCCCGCTCCATCGTCACCGGGGCGACGTAATCCGCCCACACCTTGCTGAGCGACCCGGCAAACTCGCCCGGCGTCTGTCCGCTGGCCCGCCGCACCGCGTAGGCGTACATCTGGCCGTCGCGCTTGAACCAGAACTCCAGGCCCTGCAAGTACTGCCGCCGGAGCTGGAGAAACAGGCCCTCGTCCGCGACCGCCAGCGGCGTCTGCGGTTCCCAGCCCGGCCTCACCTTGTTCAGGTTTTGCTGCCAGTGATTGAACCGCGCCAGCCCGTTCTCGCCCATCTGCTCATGGCACCGGATGCAGCCGATGTACGGGTGAATGTTCCCGTCGTTCTCCGGCGAGGTCCGGTCAAAACCCACAAAGGGCGGGGCCACGTTCTGCTGCACGCCCTTGTCATCGCTCAGGTACGCCTTCCAGAAGCCGGAGGGAGCAAAACCCAGGTGCTCTTCGGCCTTGTGGGTGAAGTTCTTGTTGTCCAGCACCCGCAGCGGGTTCACCTTGTCGACCGCCACCTCGTTGTCGAAGGTCGTCCAGACCATCCGGCGGAACCGGCCCATGCGCCGGGCGTTGCTCTCGGCCACCCCCGAGAGGGCCACGTTTATCAGGAACTCGTCGCTGTAGTCCAGCGACTCATCCTGGCGGAAGCCAATGAGGCGGAAGAAATCGTCCCGCGACCTCAACCCCTGAATCCCGTAGTACCCGACCACCCGCCCCTGCTGCGCCGCCGTCTGCCAGATGAAATTGTCGGCGCGCTGCACCGGAAACCGCTGTCCCGTGGCGTGCTGCAACTGCGCCAGCGCCGCCGCCGTCTCCGCGTCCTTCTTGATCCAGAAGCCCTCGCGGAACTCAACCTTGCCGGCCGCCTTGCGTTCCCCGCCCACCGGCCGGAGCCAGTAGTCGCCGTCCTTCCATTCCGACGCCTTGACCCAGCGCCGCGCCTCGGGGACGTTCGGCCGGGTGTCCCCGACCCAGAAAATGCCGTTCTCGTCCGGCCAGTAGCGGTGCTTGTCGAACAGCACCTTCTCGTAACGGGGCGGTTCCGCTTCCTGGACCGGGACGCTGAAGTAGAACCCTTGTTCGGCCAGCTTGTCCCGCAAATCGTCCGGCCAGTGGTAGTCGCGCACGTCCACCCGCGCGAGGAGCAGGGCCTCCCAATCGCGCCGCAGCACGTGGGGCCAGTGCTTCTCGCTGCCGTCCTCCAGGATGAGGACCGGCGAGGTGATGTCGCTCACGCCCTTGCCCGCGACGGCGTTGACATGATTGGCCAGCGCCTTCCAGGCATTGCCGCGGTCGCCCCGCGGCAGGTTGTGGAAGCTCAGATAGAGGAAGCCGGCGGCCTGCTTGGAGAGCAGCGCATCGACCTGTTCCGGCGCGGCCTTCGCCGGCAGCCGCCGCAGCAAGTCCTCCCGCAGCAGCTTGAGGTTCCGCGCCGCCGCGCGCACCGCGTCGGCGGCCGATTGCGGCGGCCCCTCCCGCGGGGCCTGAACGGCTTCGGCGGGGGGCGGGCGCTCCCGGCTGATGCGGGCCTGCGCCACCTCCTCGGCGGGCGCGGCGGGCGTCAGGGTCGGCGTGGGCGCAGGGGAGGCCAGGAGCAGTGGCAGCAGCGCTGCCGCCAGGGGAAAGAGGACCAGAAGGGGCCGGAAGGTACGACGCACGCGCCACGGCTGGAACGCTCGCGGCAGCACCGATGGTCATTGTCGGCGCCCCGCAGCGCCGCGTCAACCGAAAAATGGCGGCCGGGGTTGGTGCTGCCGATTGGCCCCCGGCCGCCGCCCCGAAAGGGGGATGCCGCTGCTACTTCCTCGGTGCCTTCCCCGCGAAGCGATACGCGGGCACCAGGGCCGGCCGCCCGCCCAGCGCCCGTATCCGCTTCATCGTCTCGACCACCAGCCCCGCCTCCACCGCTGCCCGCAGCCGCCTGCGCACCCACACCGTGCTGTGGCCGGTCGCCTCGGACAGTTCCGTCACGGTCCACGCGGAGTCGTCCCCGCCGGGGCCGACGCCCAGACGGCTTAGCTCGCCAAGCCACTCTTCGATGGATATGTCGGCCGGCATGCCGAACCCTCGCCGAAAGCCTCCGGGAAGCCCGCGCCAGAAGGCGCGGGGTCATGGCCTACACGACCTGGGAGCGGCCCAGGCTCTTGACGTAGTGGCGGGTGTGAATCTCCTCGCCGCCGACGCGAATGAGGCTCCCGCCAATCTGCGGCGTCGTGACGCGCGCGCCGGCGACCTTCCACGCGAAAGGCGTCTTGCCCTGCCAGCAGCCCGTCACGAAACACGTCATGCAGCCGTGCGCCGCCGGCCCCCGAACTTCAAAGCAGCGATGACGGTGCGACCGGCAAACGACCAGGGGAGGTTCGTCGGCCCACCTCCCCGAGTCGGTAATCATGGCCGCCAGTTCGGCGTTGATGGCGCTGGCTTCATGCGCCGAACTGCTGGTCGTTCCGACGTGATGCAGGAAATGGCACAGGTTCCCGTCCGCCATCCGAATCCACAAGTCCCATCGGGCGTGCTGCCCCACCTCGTTCGGGATGGCGCCGACCGCCCTGGCGACCCTCTCCTCCTCGACGCCGCTGCGGCCGACGTGGGCCTCGGTGCCGCGAACGTGGTAGTACCTCCCCTCGCACAGCTCCACGATGGGCTTGAGTATCTTGATGGCTTGCCTTCCCTGGTCTTCGAGGTTCTGCGACCACTGCGTTGTGCTGCCGTGGTGGACCCCGTCAATGCAGTCCCCGTTGCAGACGACCGTGAACGGCTCGCCGTGCGTCACCTGCGGGACCCACGAGCACCAGAAGTCCTGCCAGATGTCCCACAGCTTGAGCTGAAACCGGGACGGCTTGTAAACGCCGCCGTCGTCCAGTTCCGCGCCGTCGGGGTGAATAAGGCCCAAACGGCACCCCACGTGAAGGTCGCTGACGACCACGATGTTCCGCACGTCGCTTCGCTTTGGACGCCGCTTCGCCATCGCCCGCCCCCGTTCCGAGAGCTTAGGGTGTGGTTGTGCCGTCCCTCCCTGCCGCCTTCCCCTTCCGTATGCCTTCCGCCTGGCGGACGCCGTCGTCGGATGACGCCATGCCGTTGCCCGCCTTCGCCGGCCGCTTTCCCGCGCCGGCGGCGGCGCCCGGATGGAACCGCTCCACCGCCCGCCGGGGCGCCGAACGCGGCGCCGCCAACTCCCGCCGCTCCGGGGCACGGGCGGACAGGAACGCCGCCAGGCCCGCGGCAATCAGGACGACCGCCAGCGCCGAGCAAATCAGAAAGAACGCCAGGGCAATCTCCACCGGATGCGGCATTAGAAGGCAACCTCCCCGGCCAGCCAGGTGATGAACCGCCGCCACAGCGAGCGGGGGGGCGGCCCCTCTTTGATGTCGCCCGCGTCCACCAGCCGCCGGTAGACCAGCGGACGCTGCCGCCGCAGCTCCTCCCGCCACCCCTCCCCGAAGACGGAGCGATACCGCACCGCTTCGTCGCGGGCGATTTCCAGCTCCAGGAAACGGCGCAATCTCATGTCCACCTCCATCCCTGCGGGTCGTTGGGCATGAACGGGTTTGGTTTCTTCGCCGGGGCGGGCTGCGCCGGCGAAGGCGCCGCCGCCGGCGCAATCTGGGTCGCCTTGCCCTGCGGCGTGGCCAGCCGCATCTCGGCCGCCAGGTCGCGCCAGCAGCGCGGGCAGAGGTACAGCAGCACCCCGCTGTCGAGGATGATGCGGTACACCTTGCCCGCCGCGCCGCTGTCGCAGTTGGAACAGTCGGCGGCGAAGCTGGCGGCGGAGTCGAACGTCACGTCCACGGAAGTGTGCCCTCGCCAAAAGTCCCCGGCAGGCCCCCGCCTTCGGGCGCGGGGAGCAACGGAGACGCCATCGTTTCCGAGGAAAACCCCGCCGGCCGAGCCTGAACACGAGGCTGCCCGCACCGCCTTCCGCCGTGGGGCCGTGGCCTTCAGGCGGCGGCAATGCTGGTGCCGCGCCTCAGCGCTTCAGCCACGCCACCACGAACGCCGTCACGGTGCTGACGATGAAGCTCGCCACGCCAAAGATGACCGTGAACAGCCACCGGAACCGGGCCACGTCTTCCCGCGACCGCGCCTGATCGGCAGCGTGCGCCCTCTCCAGCGCCGTCACCCGGCCCACCAGCCCCGGCGCCGTCCCGTCGCCCCGAATGGCCGTGTCAATCGCCCTCACGTCGCCCCGGATGGCGTTGACCTGCGCGGTCACGTCCTCCCGCAAGCCCGCCATGTCCGCACGGACGGCGTTCAGGATGGACTCCGGGTCGTCGGCCAGGGGGCACTTCAAGGCCGGCTCGGGGGGACGCTGCCTGTCGGCCATCGGTCTGCTCCGTAATGAAGGATGGTCGGCGGAACTAGCTCGGCGTCACGGCGTCGGCGAAGTGGTGGTGGTACCACTTCAGGACGGTCCCTCCCGTCGTGGTGATGGAAAAAACAATCCGGTACTGCCGTCCGCCCGTGGCGAAGTAGGACCCCGCCACCTGGAAGCGGAAGTTGCAGCCCGTCGTGTCCAGTCCGCCCCACTCGTTGTCGGCCGTCAGCACGTTCAGCACGGCCGCCGCCGTGATGGTCGGACTGCCGACCAGGGTGGCCGGGCTGGAGGTCACGTCGTAGACGGAGCAGGAAATCGCGCTCACGTCCACCTGCCGGATGGCGTTGCCCTCGTTTGTGACGGCGGTCCCCGTCCCGTCGGGGCTGACGATGCGCCCCTGGCAAACGATGTCGTTGCCGGCCGGACCTCGCGTCGTCGTTACCGGGGTGAGTATGTGGCTCATGGCAAACCTGCGCTCGCCGCCGTGGGTCCGGGGACGCTGACGTTGGCCGCGGTCAAGCCGACCACGATCACTGACGCCGCCGTGGGTCCGGGGACGCTGACGTTGGCCGCGGTCAAGCCGGCCGCGATCACCGCCGCCGCCGTGGGTTCAGGGACGCTGACATCATCCGCGGTCAAGCCCGCCGCGATCAGCGTCGCCGCCGTGGGTCCGGGGACGCTGACATTGGCCGCGGTCAAGCCCGTCACGATCAGCGTCGCCGCCGTGGGTCCGGGGACGCTGACGTTGGCCGCGGTCAAGCCCGTCACGATCAGCGTCGCCGCCGTGGGTCCGGGGACGTTCACTCCCGCCGCCGTGACGCACAGCGGCCCATGCACCAGGGTCGGCGGAAAGGCGTGGATCACCGCCGCCGTCATGCCGTCGTGCGGCACCGACCGGAACTCCGACCCGGCATCCTGCCGCCACGTTAGGACGGGCCGATGCACGGGCGGCGTCACCCCGGCGGTCGGCTTGCCTCCGTGGACCGCGCCCGGGGGCGGGGCCAGTTGTTCCGGCGGCGGGGGAGGCCAGCCGGAGACAATGACCCGCAAGGTCGGCGGCGTCACCGCCTTGCCGGGCTTGCCGCCGTAAATCAATCCCTCCGTGTGCCGCTGGCCGCTCAGCACGTCCTCTGCCGGCACAAACCGTGCGGGCCGGTGCATCGGCGGCGTCACGGGAGCGCTGGGCTTGCCCCCCAGCACGCCGCTCCGCGGCGGCACCTGCGGCGTGACGGCATCCTCGGCCGGGACCGCCGTCGCCGGCCGCAAGGTCGGCGGCGTCACCGGCTTGCTGGGCAAGCCGCCCTGGCGAAGCGCTTCGGGGTGCCGCTGGCCGCTCAGCACGTCCTCGGCGGGAACAGCGAGGGCGCTCCGCAAGGTCGGCGGGGTGACAGCGGCACCGGCCTTGCCGCCCAGCAACCGTACCTCTCCCGTCCGCTGCCACCCCGCCACGTCCTCCGGCAGCCCGACCCGCACCGGCGTGGGCGTGGCCGGTGCGGCGGCTGCCGGCGCAACCTTGCCATGCAGCTGCACGGGCCGGACCGCTTCCAAAAACACGGTCGCCGGCTCAGCCGCCGCCGCCGCTGCCGGGGGCCGCGGACCATTGCCCGGCCCCGGCGGGTTCGCTCCTTGCCGACCCAGCACAAAGGCACGGCCCCGGTCATTCATCGTCGGCGCGTGGTCGCGCGGCACGACCGTCAGGACGGCACGGGGCGCGACCGAGGCGGGCGCCTGGCGCAGCGCCCGGAGCAGGATCGCCTGGCCCTGGCTGCGCTGGTCGAAGTGGACGTTGCCCAGGACCTCATCGGGCGCTTCCCGCGGCTCGACCAGAGGCGGCAGCGTCGGCGCCG
>Ga0070740_10006608_pt1 | contig 10081 bp, 7 predicted proteins | sample Coa_R2_FD_67286 | JGI IMG/M metagenome (GOLD analysis project Ga0070740, IMG submission 67286) | Surface soil microbial communities from Centralia Pennsylvania, which are recovering from an underground coalmine fire - Coalmine... | ecosystem: Environmental > Terrestrial > Soil > Unclassified ... | reverse complement strand
AGCAACTGCTCCCGCGAATAAACCCGGCCGGGATGGCGGGCCAGGAACTCAAGGAGGCGAAACTCGGTGGCGCTCATGCCGATTTCCTGCTGCCCGATCGTCACTTTTACCGCTCCGGGATCGATCAGAATCTCTCCGGCTTGAATGGGCGTTCCCGCCTGTGGCTGTTCGAGCCGCCGCAATACGGCCTTCACGCGCGCCACGAGCTCGCGCGGGCTGAAGGGCTTGGTGACGTAGTCATCGGCCCCGAGTTCCAGACCCACCACGCGGTCGGCTTCCTCCGCTTTTGCGGTGAGAAAGATGATGGGCGTTGCAGAAAGCCGGGGAGAACGGCGAATCGCGCGGCAGAGATCCAGCCCATCGGCGTCCGGCAGCATGATGTCCAGGATAACCAGGGCGGGGGGCATCTTCTCAGCCGCCGCCAGCACGCCGCTTGCGCCGGCAAACACGCGAACGCTGAAGCCGCCGGCCTCTAAATTGAACTTCACCAGCGAGGCGATATCGAGGTCGTCCTCGACGACGTAAACTGTCCGCGACACGACTCTACAATTTTACCCCGCACGCGCACGCACCCTGGCGGCCGCTGCGGCGCTTCTCCGAATTTTCATCGGCTGGTCATCTTTCTGTAACAGGGCCTCGCGCGGGGGTTTCTTGTTTCTGTAGAGATTCCGTAAATATTTGTAAACACGCTAACTTTCGGCCGCCCTGCCGCACCCAATCAACAGGGGGAAAAATTATGCGGACCGCACGGGCAAAGCTGTTGCTGGCAGCCGCCGGGCTTTCGGCGCTTCTGGTGATTGCGGGCTGGGCGGCATTCTGGAGAGGCGGAGGGCCGGAGTATCGCACGGCTCCCGTGGAACGAGGCGCCGTAGTCGCCACAATTGCGGCCACCGGCGCTCCCAACGCAGTAGTCACAGTGCAAGTCGGTTCCCAAGTTTCGGGCAACGTCATGGCGCTTTACGCGGACTTCAATACGAAGGTGAAGAAAGGGCAGTTGGTGGCGCGCATCGATCCGCAAATGTTCCAGGCCAAGGTAGATCAGAACCAGGCCGCTCTCGATGCAGCTAAAGCGGCGGTGGTAAACGCGCAGGCAGGGGTCGAGAAGGCCAATGCCGACGTCGCGAGCGCCAGCGCGAACTTAGCCAACATGCAGGCCAATCTCCGCAAAGCCCATGTGGCGGCGCAAGACGCGAAGGCCAAGCTTGATCGCCGAGTGGAACTCGCCAATGAGGGCGTGATCTCGCGCGAGGACCTCGACACCGCGCAGGCGGCTTACGATTCGGCCGTGGCCGATGAACAGGCCGCCCAGGCTCAGGCGCAGGCAGCTCAAGATACGCTCAACGCGGCGAAGGCGGAGCTGAACGTGGCATACACCCAGCTTGCGTCGGCGCAGGCTCAGGTGAAGCAGGCCCAAGCCGCTCTCGCGCAGGCCCAGGTGGACCTCGATCACACCTACATCCGAGCTCCCGTGGACGGAGTAGTTGTGGCGCGCAACGTGGACGTCGGGCAGACCGTCGCAGCCAGCCTGCAAGCGCCGACCTTGTTTCAGATCGCACAAGACCTCACCAAGATGCAGGTGGACACCAACGTCTCCGAGGCGGATGTGGGGCGCGTGAAACTGGGGCAAACGGCGACCTTTACCGTGGACGCTTACCCGGGACGGGTCTTCACCGGACAGGTTTCGCAGATCCGGCAGGCTCCGATCAACGTTCAAAACGTGATTACCTATGACGTTGTGATCGCCGTGCCGAACCCGGATTTGAAGCTGTTTCCGGGAATGACCGCCAACGTAAAGATTCTGGTGGATAGGCGCCAGAATGTCTTGAAGATACCCAATTCCGCCCTGCGGTTTCGGCCGGCGGGGGCCGATTCCGGCGCGGTTCGAGTCGCATATGCCGGGGACAAAAAGACTTCGACCGATCCAATCGTCTATGTCCTGGGAGAAGGCGGCAAGCCAAAGCCAGTGCCTGTGAAATTAGGTCTGACGGACGGGACCTATACCGAGGTCACAGCCGGAGATCTCAAGGAAGGCGATCTCGTGATCACGGCTTCTCTTGCCGGGAAAACCCCCACTGCGAAGACAGCGCCTGTTGGGCGGGGGCCCCGTTTTTAGGAGGGTCCCCAATGGACAAGGTGATCGAGATTCGCGGCCTGGTCAAGACCTACAAGCTGGGTGAGATCCCGCTGCAAGTGCTGAAGGGAATTTCGATGGATATTGGGCGTGGCGATTTCGTGGCGATCATGGGGCCTTCCGGCTCGGGCAAATCGACGCTGATGAACATCCTCGGATGCCTGGACAAGCCTACGGCGGGAATCTATAAGCTGGACGGCGTGGATGTGGCCGAACTCGACCGCGATCAGCTTGCCGAAGTCCGCAGCAACAAGATCGGCTTCGTGTTCCAGCAATTCCATCTCCTGCCGCGCACCAGCGCGGCGGAAAACGTAGCGCTGCCGCTGCTCTATACGAATACCCCGCCCCGCGAGCGCAAGGCCAGAGCGATGGAGGCGCTGCGGGCAGTCGGCTTGGCCGACCGCGCCGATCATCATCCCAGCCAGCTTTCGGGAGGCCAGCAGCAGCGCGTCGCCATAGCGCGCGCTCTGGTGAACCATCCACAGATCATCCTGGCGGACGAGCCAACCGGGGCTCTCGATTCGAGAACCGGCGTCGAGATCATGGGGATCTTCCAGCGCCTGAATCGCGAAAGCGGGATCACGATGATCGTGGTGACCCACGATCCGGATATCGCGGCGTTCGCGCGCCGCAACATTCATCTCAGGGACGGCCGAGTGTTTCAGGACGTGCAGATCAACCGGCCGCGGCAGGCGGAGGCGGAATTGGATCGCCAGCCGGAACGCGCGTCGGCGGAGGCGTTGGTATGAAGGTCCTGGCCAGCGTCCGAATCGCACTGCGCTCCTTACGCGTGAACCGCATGCGGTCTGCGCTCACGATGCTCGGCATCATCATCGGGGTGGCGGCCGTGATTTCAATGGTCGCCGTCGGCTCGGGCGCCACCGCGCGCATCCAGGAGCAAATCCAGAGCATCGGGAGCAACCTGATTTTGGTGATTCCCGGGAGTATCACTAGCGGCGGGATACGGCTGGGCAGCGGGGCCTCTGTAACGCTTACCGAGGAGGATGCGAAGGCCATCGCCGCCGAATGCTCCGCCGTGGCCGCCGTCGCCCCAACCGTCCGCGGCGGCGCGCAGGTCGTCGCCGGCAGCAACAACTGGGCGACGACGATTCAAGGGACGACGCCGGAATATTTGACGGTCCGCGATTTAACGGCAGTCAGCGGCCGCCCGCTGACTGCCCAGGACGTGGATTCCGCGGCCGAGGTCGCGCTTCTGGGACCTACTGTCGCCAGGAATCTTTTCGGCGACGCCGATCCGGTCGGGCAGGTGATTCGCATCAAAAATGCGCCGTTTACGGTCGTCGGGATTCTGAGCGAAAAAGGGCAGTCCCCCGCCGGGCAGGATCAGGACGACGTGATTCTGATTCCCATTTCGACGGCGAAAAAGAGGGTGCTCGGCGCAAGCCAGGCTAACATGAGGTCGGTGGGCGCGATTCTGGTACAGGCGGCCGATCCAAAGCTGATGCAGGAAGCCCGGGATGAGATCGAAAGCCTGCTGCGGCAGCGGCACCGGCTCCAGCCCGGCGCCGAGGATGACTTCACCATCCAGGATCTTTCGGAGGTTTTTGCGGCGCAGGAAGGGTCGGCTCGCGTGATGTCCCTGCTGCTGGGAGCCATCGCCTCGGTTTCCCTGATCGTCGGCGGTATAGGCATTATGAATATTATGCTGGTTTCAGTGACCGAGCGCACGCGCGAGATCGGGCTGCGTCTGGCTGTAGGCGCGAAGACCAACGACATTTTGACGCAGTTTCTCGTGGAGGCGGTCACGCTCTCCATTCTGGGCGGGATCGCGGGAATCCTGGTCGGAACCGCATCGTCCGCGCTGATTTCTTATTTCGCAAACTGGTCCACGCTCATCAGTCCGGGGGCGGTCGTCCTCGCCTTCTTATTTTCAGCCCTAGTGGGCGTTTTTTTCGGCTATTATCCGGCCCGGAAAGCGGCCTTGCTCGATCCCATCGAAGCGCTTCGATACGAATAAAAGCTCCGCCCGCATCCGCCGGCGATCGGATGCGGTTCGGCCCCTGGCCGGTGCGCCGCTCGACAAAACGGCCCGGGGCCGATATGATGTCGGTTTTTCGGGATTCTCCGTTCGCGTCGGGAGGAGCTTCCACTTGCCAAGAAAGCTCGGGATCGGTGTCGTCGGGATGGGCTGGATGGGTATGCTGCACAGCCGCTGTTATCGCCAGATCCAGGACCGCTTTCCCGACTACGGGATCGAGCCGCGCCTGATCATCTGCGCCGACGAAGTAGAGGAGCGCGCCAAACAGGGGCAGCAGCGTTTCGGCTTTGAGCGGTACACGCGCGATTGGAAGGAGGTCATCGCGCACCCGGAGGTGGAAGCGGTCAATATCGCCGCCTCGAACGACCTGCACCTGGAAGCGGCCGTGGCGGCGGCTGCGGCGGGGAAGCACATTTACTGCGAGAAACCGGTCGGCCGCAGCCCTGAGGAAACGGCGCTCATTGAGCGGGCGGCGAGGCAGGCCGGAGTGCTGACGTTTGTGGGTTATAACTACCGCTGGGCGCCTCTGGTGCAGCATGCGCGGGACCTGATTCAGAACGGCGCATTGGGCAAGCTGACGCACTATCGCGGCCGTTTTCTGGCCGGTTATGCCAGCAGCCCCTACGGCGTGCTTTCGTGGCGGTTTCAGAAAGAAAAGGCCGGCCTGGGAACGCTTGGCGATCTGATGTCGCATGTCATCGACATGGCGCATATGATAGCCGGTCCTATCGGCCGGGTGGCAGCCACCCGCGAGACATTCATCCCCACGCGGCCGCTGGCGGCGCCTGGCGCCGGAACTCATTTCAGCATCCGCAAGGAGGGGCCCACCGCAGAAGTTACAAACGAAGACTATGTCGGCGCGCTCGTGCAGTTTGCCAACGGCGCCCGCGGAACCTTCGAAGCCTGCCGCATCATCACTGGCCCGCAGTGCCAGATGGCTTTCGAGATCAACGGAACAAGCGGCGCGGCGGCTTGGGATTTCGAGCGCCTCAACGAGCTGGAGCTGTTTCGGCTGAAACCGGACGGCTCGCGGGACGGGCTTACGAATATCCTCAGCGGGCCCGAGCATCCCTTTCACTCCCGATTCAATCCCGGACCAGGCGTGGGTCTGGGTTACGAAGACTTGAAGACCATCGAGACTTCGCAATTCGTCAAGTCCATTGCTGAGGGACGGCAAGGCCAGCCGGGCTTCGCGGAAGCGCTGGCGGTAGCGAATGTGCAGGCTGCCATGATCCGGTCTTGGGAAACAGGCTGCTGGGAAGAAGTGAAGCCCAACGGCGGCTAGCATGATCTGGGAGGAATTTGCCGGCAACGGCTGGACAACAACGGAAGCGGCCCGGGGCCGCATGGCCCCAGCGGGCCCCACGCCGGGCGCCGCGCCGCGCCGGCGCCGCCGGACAGCCGCAATTCCCTCGTCGGCTTCGAAACGAGCCGCATGGCGGGGCTGTTGATGTTTCGCCTTTCTGTGTGCGCCGAGACAGTCTTTCGCAGCTTGCCTTTTCTCGAGCGGGCCAGGCGCATCAACCGGGCTGGATTTCTGGTCGAGTTCTGGCGGCGGGATGGCGCGGAAGTGGAAGCACTCGCCGCCGGGCGGATTCGCGTCAGCACGATGAGCGGCAGCGACGAGGGGAGCATGATGCATCCCGGCGGTGTTACGGCGTTTCTGCAAGGTGTGGAGCGCCGGCTTGCGCTCGCGCAACGGCTCGGCTGCCGCGAGCTGAATCTGCTGACCAATGCGCTGGCGGAAAATGGAGCCAGCGGGCATCCTGCCGCGCCGCATCCGGCGACCATGTGGATCACGGCTTACACGACCCTGTCGCAAGTCGCAGAATTGGCCGAGCGGCACGACGTGGTCTACAACCTGGAGCCGCTGAATACCAAGCTCGATCATCCCGGCTATCCGCTGCCGCGCGTCGAAGACGTGGTGCGGCTGGTGGAGAAAGTCGGAAGCCCGCGGATCAAGCTGCTCTTCGACGTCTACCATGCTCAGGTGCAGGAGGGAAATGTCATTCAACTGATTCGCGATTTTCACTCCTACATTGGCTACGTGCATGTGGCCGATGTCCCGGGGCGGCATGAACCGGGAACAGGCGAGATCAACTATCCTCACGTGGCGAAAGCGCTCATGCAAGCCGGCTACGATGGCATCATCGGGCTGGAGGCGTTTCCCGCCGGCGATGATGCAGAGGCGATGCGTCGTTTTCGCGAGATTTTTGCAGCACAGGAATAGAAGCGGTGTCCCCGAGATCAGCGGCGAACGAAACGGCGGGCCGCTCGTCCATGGCGCCGCGGCGGCGGCAAACTTTCCGTTTTCCTTGGCGGGTTTTCGTTCTCCTCATGGCGGGAGCCGCAGTCCTCGGCGCCTGCCGTTCCTCTCACAAGAAAGTCATAGCGGTTATTCCAAAGGGCACGATCCACATCTTTTGGCAATCCATTCAAGCCGGGGCGCTGGCAGCGGGGCATGACTGGAATGTGGAGGTCGTCTGGAACGGTCCGGCGGAAGAAACTGATTACAGCCGGCAGATCCAAATCATGGATTCGATGATCACCAGGCGTGTGGATGCGATCGCCGTTTCCGCGTCCGACCGTATTGCCCTGAACGGCGCGCTCGACCGGGCCGCCGCGGCCGGAATCCCCGTTGCCGTCTTCGATTCCGGCGTCGATTCCACGAACTATGTGACCTTTCTAGCGACCAACAACTATCAGGCGGGCGAGATGGCTGCGCGTGAGCTCGGCCAGCTCCTCCACGGCAAGGGGAAAGTAGCCATGCTGATGCACCTGCCCGGCAGCGGCTCCACGATGGAAAGAGAAAAAGCCTTCGACGACGTCATGACCAAGGAATTTCCCGGCATACAGGTTGTGGCCAGGCAGTTCGGCATGTCCGATCGCGCCAAGGCCATGGCGGCGGCGGAAAATATCCTAACCGCGCATCCTGACCTCGACGGATTGTTCGGTTCGAGTGAGGCCAATTCCGTTGGGGCGGCGCAAGCGTTCAAGGGCCGGGGTCTCGCCGGCAAGATCCGCCTGGTGGGCTTCGATTACAGCGACGGGCTGCTGGCGGATCTGAGATCCGGCACGATCGACGCCCTGGTGGTGCAGGATCCGTTCCGCATCGGTTATGAAGCAGTGAAGACGCTGGTGGATAAATTGAACGGGCGGACGCCGCCGAAGCGCGTGGACCTCAGCGCCCGTGTGATCACCAAGGCCGACCTCGAAAAACCCGAGGTCAAGGAACTGCTGTTCCGCGATTTAGGAAAATATCTCCATTAGGCGGCCGAAGACCTGCCTTGAACCCTCTCGCGTGAGGGGACTTATTTCTTCAAGCCCTCTTATAGCCGCGGCCCTGCGCGTAACGGAGTATTGAACCCTCTCGCGTGAGGGACTTATTTCTTCAGGGGGCGGTGGTACTAGAAACTAGCGGTACGTATGACTAATTTCCACTCGGCGGTTGGCGCTCTCCCACGGGCTTTTCGGAAGAAAATTTGTGGTCAAAATTCCAACCATCCCCGATAATAGTCCTGATGCCTCGAAGGGGAGGGCGGCAGTGGACAGGGATTCTCCGACGAGCAAGAAGCATCTTGCGAGAGCAGGGATTCCGGGGCCTCATTTGGAAAACTCTCGGTGAGACTGTCTTCCGCCGCATGCGCTACTTCGAGCGCGCCTTGGCGGAGCCGATTCCCCAAATTGTCCCCCGATGCCGGGTCTCGCTCGAGGAATTGGGCGGCCACCAGCTTCAGGATTATGTGTTGTTCCGTCCCGAGGCGGCCGCGCGCGAGATCAGCGCGCGCCTGCGGGCGGGGAACCGGTGCTTTGTTGCGCGATCGCAGGGCCGCATCGTTCATGCGCGATGGGCGATTATCACCGGGCCGGCGCGCTGCGAAGTGCTCGGCGTGGAATTGCCGATCGCCAAAGACTGCGCGTATGTTTGCGAGTCGCTAACCCTTCCCGAAATGCGCGGGCTCGGCATTGCAGCGGCGGCCGACGCCTTTATGCTGCGGCGCCTGCGCGAATCGGGACTTCGGGCGGCCGCGCTGGTTGTCGATCCTGACAACCGGGCGGGCATCCGGACCGCGCAAAAGACCGGATATCGCGCTGCTGGCTCGGTGGCAGTGGTCAGGCTGGGCCCGTGGCGCCGGCTGGTCCGCTGGAGCGGGGTTCGGGAACCTGAGCCGGCCTACTGGAACAACATCGGGATCAAACTGCTCCCTGGCAATACGTACCTGGATCCATTCCTGGCCCGGCTCAAGCGCAGAATTCATTTGCGGCTGATTCGGCATTGGACGCAGGGAATGCCGCCGGGAGCACGCATTCTGAAAACCGATCTGTTTGAAGAGGCCAACGGGCGGGATGCGCTCATTCCCGGCTTGGCCTGTGGCGGGCGCCGCGTTTTCGGGGTGGATATTTCCCCGGCCATCACGGCGCGCTCGGTCGGTTCGGTCCCGGATTCCGCCCGGCTGGCGGCAGCCGATGTTCGCGCTTTGCCGTTTGCGGATGGCGTTTTTGATCTGGTGATTTCTCCCTCCACGCTGGACCATTTCCGCGACCCGGCTGACCTCGGCCGAAGCCTCCAGGAAATCCGCCGCGCGCTTCATCCCGGCGGGCGTCTGATCATCACTCTCGACAACCGCCAAAATGTTCTGGATTGGCTGTTGCGCGCCGCCTCGCGGCTCGGTATCACGCCTTACTACCTCGGGAGGTCCTACACCATCCATGAGCTTCGGCAGGCGTTGGCGGCCGCCGGTTTTTCGGTTCTCGACGCCACGGGGATCGTGCAGACGCCCCGGTTGATGGCGATGACCGTTGCCGCAGCGGCGCGATGGGTGAACTGGCGTTCCTTTACGCGGTTTGTTCACCGGAACATTTTGCGGGCCCAGCGGCTCGAGCAAACAGCCTGGAAATACTGGACCGCGTGTTTTGTATGCGCGTGCGCCGCTCCCGGCGGAGATCGAACTCTGGGTGCCCGGGAGGCTTGGGAGGGTTGTTCGATGACTGTGGAGAGCGGCGGCGCGCCCCTCTCGCGCCGATCCCGGTGATTTCGCCCCTACAGTGATGCCGGGCTGGCTGACACGGATTCGCTGGAGTGCGTTTACCGCCTGGCACTTGCGGCACGAGTCCTCGCTCCCTTTCTGGCCGCTGGAGCGGGTGCTGGCGGTGCAGGAGCGGCGGATTCGCGAAATCGCGGCCTTCGCCGCGCGGGAAGTTCCCTTCTATCGCGAGGCGTTTCGCTCCGCCGGCTTGCGCCCTGAAGAGTGCCGCAGCGCCGCCGACCTGGCGCGTCTTCCTCTCCTTCGCAAGGAAGAGGTAAGCCGCCATCCTGAGCGCTTCCGGCCTGAGCGCCCGAATCGCGCCAGCTTGCGGCTCCACTCGAGCGGCACCTCAGGCAAGGCCCGGACCATCGACTATGACGACGCGGCGCTTTTTCTCGCGCTGGCGCACGGCCACCGCCAGCGGCTCGTGCTGGCGCGGGTGCTGGGCAGAACCACTGGCTACCGGGAAGCCGTCATCGCCCGCCCCGAGGGTTTGCCGGCGCAGATCCGGCGCTTTTATGAGACGCATTCCTGGTTCCCATCCCGCGTGGAGCTGGAGCGCATCGTTATTTCTCCGGCGGAAAGCTACACCGAAATCTGCCGACGTCTGGAAGAATTTCAGCCGGATGCGGTTTTCGGCTACGGCTCCCACCTGGGCGCCTTTTACCGGTGGGTGGCTGAGAAAAATAGCGGCGGTCATTTGCCTCGGGTCATTTTTTACGGCGCCGACCGCATGCCCGACGCGGACCGGGCTTTAATCGAAGAAAAGCTCGGCATTCTTGTTTTTTCCTTTTATCAATCCGCAGAATCGCTGCGCATCGCGTTCCAATGCGAACGCCGGCAGGGTCTTCATCTGAGCCTGGACCAGATCGCGGTGCGCGTAATCGACAGCTCCGGGCGTGACGCGGCTCCCGGCGGCCGAGG
>Ga0070740_10006605_pt1 | contig 10085 bp, 7 predicted proteins | sample Coa_R2_FD_67286 | JGI IMG/M metagenome (GOLD analysis project Ga0070740, IMG submission 67286) | Surface soil microbial communities from Centralia Pennsylvania, which are recovering from an underground coalmine fire - Coalmine... | ecosystem: Environmental > Terrestrial > Soil > Unclassified ... | reverse complement strand
AGCACCGTGATCAGCACGATCCGGCGAAAGCGGCGCTCCGCGTAAAGGTCGCCGCGGCCGGGCCGGTAGAAGATCACGGCCAGAAACAAGGCTGCGTAAGCGGCGCCCTTGAGCAGTCCGGCGCGCGTCAGCACCGGCGCCACGGACAGCGAGCGCCAGGCGCTGACCGCAACCGGCGCCGTATCGGTCTTGGAGATGGCGGCGCCGGGGTGCGGAGCAAAGGGCACCGCGACTCCGCTTTGGACCTCCTCGACCGTGGGCAGCACGACCACCATCCTGGGATGCTCTTGCGCAAGCGGCGGACGCGTGTAGGACGGGTCGGCATAGACCGCCGCGTAGGGCCATCCGGGAAGGCTGTTGCGGTAAAGCTCGTAGGAATGGGGCGAAAGCGCCTTGAGCAGCGGCGGCGGCAGCGGCGTCAGTTGAAAAAGCAGCAGGGCCACAAACGCGCCGCTCGCCAGCACCATCGCGCGGAACTCGCGCCGCGCCAGCGTGGGAAAGCCGCCGTCGGCGCCCAGAAAACATTTGCCCAGCCACAACAGGGCCAGGCCAAAGCAGATCCCCTCGGCCGCCGACGTCGCCCACACCTCGACCCCGCCTGAAGCCAAAGGCGTGAAGGTGAGCAGCAGACCGATCGCTGCGAGAACGAGATAATCCCAGAGATCCAAAAAATCCGTGAGATATGCGGTCAGCTTCGCGGCGGCCTAGCTGACGACGGCGTCGTCGGAATCCGCCGCGCGGTCCTCGACCTCATCGTCGCCCGACGCACCGTAGTACTTGTAGTAGGGATAGAAGTAGTCGACCTTGTGCAGCTTGATCCGGTTGAGCACGATGCCGAAAACCTTGGCGTGCGCATGGCGCAGGCGCGACAGCGCGGCCTTGACCTGCTGCTTGGGGGTCTTGCTGCCCGAGGCCACCAGCACCACGCCGTCCACCAGTTGCGACAGCACGATCGGATCGCTCACGGGCAGAGCGGGCGGCGAGTCTATAATGATATGGTCGAAGGTTTGAATCAGGTGCGCGAGCAACTCCCGCATCTGCGGCGAACTGAGCAATTCACTGGGGTTGGGCGGCATCTGCCCTGAACTGAGCAGGAACAGATTTTCGACTTCGGTGGGCTGGATTGCCTCCTGCGCGGTACACAGGCCGGTCAGGACTTCGGTCAGCCCCCGCGTATTGCTGAGACCCAGCCGCCGATGGCACTGCGGGATGCGCAGGTCGGCGTCGATCAGCAGCACGCGTCCGCGCGCATGCGCCAGCACGATCGCGGTGTTGACCGATACCGTGGTCTTGCCTTCCTCCGGCACCGCGCTGGTGATCAGGGTGGTCCGCGGATGGGAGCCGGCGCGCGACAGCATCAGCGCCGTGCGCAGGTTGCGATAGGCCTCGCCGAGCAGCGAGTAGCGGCCGTTGTAAGTCACCACAGACTGGTTCTTGTACGAGTTGCGGTAGGAGCCGTTGAGCAGCTTGGGGTCCTTGGGTTCGGCCGTGGGATAGAGCGACTCGCGCATCTTCGGCGTCTCCGGAATCAACGCCAGGCTGGGCAGGCGCAGATAGCGTTCGACCTCGCGCGAATCCTTAAGCGTGTTGTCGAGCAGATCCATCAGGAAGGCCAGCCCGATTCCGGCCGCCAGTCCCAGCACCAGCGCCGTCATCGCGTCGCGGTTGCGGTTGGGAAAGGACGGGCCGCCCGGGGGTTCGGCCTGATCCACCAGCGAGACATTGGAAGCGTGGACGTCGGCCACCACGGTCAGGTCTTTGACGCGCTTGAGGATCGCGTTGTACAGCTCGCGGTTGCTGTCGGCTTCACGCTCCAGGATCAGGTAGCGGACCGCGGAGTCGTTCAGCCCGAAGGCGTAGGCCTTTTCCGCGTTGAGATCGTGCTGAAGCGTGTTTTCCCGCTGCTGGGCGGCAAAGAACTGGGTCTTGACCGTGTCTTCGGCGTTGCGGATTTCCTGGTTCAAGATGTTGCGCGTGCCGTTGATCTTGCGCTGGAGCTGGATCATCGGCGGATAATCGGGCTTGAAGCGGCCCGACAGCGTCGCGTACTGGGCCTCGTCTTCGTCCAACTGGGCCTTGAGTTTCCGCACCAGGGTGTTTTCGATCACGCTGGGCAGCGCTTCCTGGCGGCCCTCCTTGATCATCGCCACCTGGGTGCCCAATGCGATGGTCTGGAGATGCGCCTCCTGCAGGTCGGAGCTGAGCTTGTTGAGCCGATCGAGCACCACGTCCTGCTTGCCGTTGACCGAGATCAGGCCCGGGACGATTCCCTTGTCGCGCCGGTAGCGGTTGACCGCGGCTTCAGAGGCTTCGAGCTGCTCCCTGATCTGGGCCAGCTTGCCTTCCAGGAAATGCTCGGCTTCCTCGCTCTGATGCGAGTTGATTTCGATGCCCCAACTGATGTACTCGCGCGCGTGGGCGTTGGCCAGCCGCGCCGACAGGGCCGGATCGGGAGTGGTGAAACTGATCGTCACCATCTGGGTGTCGCGCACCGGAGTGACGGTCAGCGCGGACAGATAGGCGCCCACCAGCCCGCGCGTGGCCGCGGCGGCCGAACTGTGGCCGGGCGAATTGCGCACCGCAGCGCGATCCTTGAACCCGATACGCGCCTTGAGCCATTGGCTGAACGCCTTCCATACTCCGTTGGATTGCGGGCGCCGTCCCAGGAAAACGGGATCGCCGGCCAGTCCCTCGGCGGCGACCACCCGGGCGGCCAGGGTCTTCGATTTCAGCAATTGAATCTGGGTCTGATCTTCGCTGCCGGTTTCGGAATCGGAAGTTTGCGAAACGATCGTAACCGTCGCGTTCTCCAGAACCGGCGGCGGTGAGTTTCTGATCAGGACCGTCGCTCCCGCGGTATAGAGCGGAGTCGTCATCGCGTCGCGCAGGATGACCAGGGTGACGAGAATCACCGGGACGATCAGCACGACCCCCAGATGTTTGCGGATGACGCGCCAGTACTGCTGGAGATCGTCCTGGATGTTGCTCTCGACGTCTTCAGCCAGAACGGTAAACTGCGCTCGCCGGGTCTGGCGGGTGCGGCGGATGGTATATGGCGACAGCTCTTTGGCCATTAAAGACCGTTTACGATTAGCGCGGCGGGCGCAAAACTGACCAGACCTTGCGCCGCATAGTAGAGTGCGTAGCCGGGAATTCTGGCCGGCGAGTAAGGCACGTCGATCACGTCATTGGCCTGCACCAGCACGTCGGGCGCTTTGGCCGTCTTGATCGCGCTCAGATCGACCATCAGCGTCGTGGTTTCGTGCCCCGGTCCCTGCCGCAGTATTTTGATGTTGTGGGTATCGGCCGCGAACAGGGGTCCTCCCGCCTGCGAGACCGCGTTCAGAATGGTCAGCCCCGGCGTAATCGCGACCGTCTTGGGGCTGTACACCCATCCGATGATAGTCACGCTGCCCGAAGCCGGAACATAGATCGTGTCCCCCGGCCTGACGGGAATATTAAGGTAGCGCTGGTTGGACTGCCCTTTTGACAGATCGATAACATAGGTGGCACTCAGCGTGGTCCCCGATACGCCGGGCGCCGAAAGCGGATTGGTGTCGCTGACCCGTGCTTCGCCGGCGTCCTCCGCCTGACCTGCGGGGCCGTCCGCCCAGTCACCGGCAGGCATTTTCGACAGCTTGACCGGCGCGGGCGTCAGCACCAGCCGCGACCCCGCGTTGTCATTGGTCCCCCCGGCCTTGATGATCATGTCGCGGATGGTCTCGTTGGGGCGATTGATCGTGTACATGCCGGGCGAGCGCACTTCGCCCGACACCGAGACCTGGCGGCTGACGTAGCTCTGGACGGCGAGATCGACTTCGGGGTTATACATGTACTTGTCGAGCCGGAGCTTGAGTTGGTTCCTGAGCTGCTCTTCGGTCAGGCCGGCCGCGTGGATTTGCCCGATCAGCGGCAGCTCGATGTAACCTTCGGGACTCACCTTGACCGTCGAACCGCCGACCGCGCCCGAACCATTGTCGGCTGGAGCGTGGGAGAGATCCGGCAAACCCGGCACCATGATCGAGATCACGTCGCCGGGACCGATCGGGAAGTCCGTATTGCTCGAGCGGCGCGCCTGCCACAGTTGCTCCAGGCGCGAAACTTTCAGCGCTGCCGGATCCGTCGCCGCGGCCGGCGGCGCGGCCAAACCGGGATCGGGGCGCGAGGGCTGATCGCCAGGGGGTGGCGGGTTGGTGGCCGAACACCCGCCCAGGATAACCAGGCACAGGCCAAAAAGTGCCAGAAATCTCAAGATATTATACCTGCGAAGAATAGCAACGGTAAAGTTAGCACTCCGGCTATTGATTTTAAATTGACGCGGTGTTCGCAAAATCGGACGATGTTTGGCCGCCGTCAAAGGAGATCGAGCGTAAGAGGAGCGTCAGGCATGCGTCCGCCATCCCGCATCCTGTTGCCAACAAGTGCGCCGAATCAGCTCAGAAGGCGTTCTGGAAGTTGCCCCCCGGTCTACCCCGGCAATCCACCGCATTTTGTCCCCGAATTTCGCCCGGAATTCGGATAAAAACAGTACGACAGGCGCCAAGGCTGTGTGGGCGAACCCGCAACTTAGCAGTTTCAGACAATCGAAAGCAAGAGCTGCGGAAGGTAGAAGAACGTGGAACTTACTTGATTAAGGCCTGATTGATCTGGCATAGATTTCCATAAACCGGAAACCAAAATGGCTTTGATTTTCTTAAAGAACGGTGGATTTGCAATTGCGTCCGTAATGTTGTTTATTAGATGGTCCGCTTAATACGCGTGCGCCAATCATGGCCATGGTCACGGAGAGGTTGATATGAAAAGACCGGTTGCGCTGTTGATCGCGCCCGTTTTGGCCTTCGCCATCGCGGGTTCCGCCTTGAGTGAAGACCTCGTCGGCACCGTCGCTGACGCCAACGGCCAAGCGGTGCAGGGAGCGCAGGTGATCGCTCACAGCCGTGACGGCCAGGCCACCGAGTCCGCTACCACCGACGCCAACGGTCAATACCGGATCGCTGGTCTGGATCCGGGCCAGTATTTCATCACCCTGGATGCCGCCAGCATCGGCGGCCGGAATCAAACCGTCGCCGGCTACGTTGGCGACTCCGGTCTGACAGTGAACTGGTCGATGGCGCCGGGGACCAGCCCGATCGCATCGGCGCAGCCCGGCACCACGCTTTCTCCTGCCGGCAACGTAAACGGCGCGGCCGCCGCGGTCACGGCGTCCAGCGATCCACCGCCGGGATGCAAGGGCATAGACGGACCTCCCTGCGGACCGAAAACTTCCAAAAAACGCGGGAACGACTGAATCGCCCGCAACTGGGCGGCATCGGTTTAACGCCCCGAAGGCGAACCCTTCGCCGCGTTTAAGACTGGCGATCCTGCCGCAGCGGCGACAGGACCGGTTGCCGGTGGGACAATGCGAACGAACTTCTCAACGAACGCCGGGGGCCGCCGCACCGTGCGGCGACTCGCCGGAGCCTTCCACTGAGGTGTTTTCCAGTATAACGCAGAGCCGGCGCAACAGCTCTGACAGCGTGTTCAGATCCCGTGGCTTGAATTGAGCCAGGGCGGCGTGCGGCATTCCACTCCATTGGGCCCGCGCCATCTTGTCCATCTCCGATACGATCCTGCGCCCCCGGGAAGTCAACTGGACCAGCACCCCACGGCGATCACCCGGGTCTGCCGAGCGCTTGACCAAACCCATCCTGGCCAGCCGGTCGATCCAACTGGTCATGGTTCCTGACGGAGTCATCAGTTCCTGCATGAGCCTGGTGGGATTGAGCCGGTTGGGCGGGCCCACGCGGTGCAGCGCGTCGAGCACCATTATTTCGCCGTTGCCAATACCAAATGGAACTCCCAGCCGCTCGCGCGCCTTGTCGAACATCGCCGTTGCCCGCTTCATCCGGACGATGATCGCGACCGGTGTTACATCGATCCAGGGCGACTGCGCCTTCCACTCCTCCAGCAAATGATCGACAAAGTCATTGCGCGGGAGCAAAGAAAGAATTTTTCTGTTGCGCGCCTCTTCTTTGCGATTGCGCTCTCTCATGAGCTGGTTGAACATGCGCGCGGGCCGATAGGCTTCGCGCATACCGGCATCTCCGCTTAATCCGTAAAATCTACCTTAGGTGATGTTAGCTGGACAAGCCGCTTTATACTCGCCGTTCACCATCTGAATCTCACAAAAATCGATCCGATCCTCATTTGCCGCATTCGCGTCGCAGTCGAATTTCCAACCTCCCGGGCAATCATCACTCACTGCGCGCCGCTGCCGATTCCTCTCTAATCAATCCCGTATAGCTTTGCGGCGTTGCCGGCCAGAATCTTGCGGGCCGTGCCGGCGGGTATGCCGTCAAAATCCTTCGACACCCGGTCAACCGAGTTTGGAAATGTTCCCTCGGTGTGCGGATAGTCAGAACCCCACATCAGGTGGTCGACGTTAAGCAGGCCTCTGGTCAGCAGCCCGGCGCGGTCGTCTTCGAAACTGTTGTAAAACTGCCGCTTGTGATAAAAACTCGGCGGTTCCTCCAGCTTAGGTTCCAGCCAATGGTGGTGGTCTTCCCACCAGTGATCCATCAGGCGCAGGACCGCCGCTACCCAGCCGATGCCTCCTTCCGCGACCACGAATCTGAGTTTGGGATATTTCGCCGGAACAGCGGAGCCGATCAGCGCCGCCAGGCTGCGAATTTGATCGCCGATTTTGATGTCCACGATTCCATACGGACCGAGGCTCGGGGCGCTGCTGCCGCCCGGGCGCAAAAACTGTTCGGTCGCCGAGTTGTGGAAGCCCACCGGCATTTCCAGATCGGACAGGACCTCCCACAGCGGGATATAGTATGGGTCGAACCAGGGCCGGTCCGGGCCGCCGGCAGGCAACAGCACCGATCGCAGACCGAGCTTGCGCGCGCGCTGCGCTTCATCCACCGCCCATTCGATCGGCCCTCCAAGCGGCAGGGGCGCCACACCGACCAGGCGGCCGGGGGCAACCGAGCAATACTCGGCCAGCCAGTCATTATAGACGCGGAAACATTCACGCCGATATTCCAAATCGGGAGTGCCGAACATGTACATCGCGTAGTTGGGATACAGCACCTCGGCGCGGATGTTGTCGAGGTCCTGGTCGGCCAGACGGGCATGTGGATCCATCGCTCCGGCTCGTGAATCCGAAGCGCGATTGTGACCGCGGCCCGCTATCACAACGTGCTCCGCCTTCTCGTTGGCCATGGTGGCGATCATGTCTATGAAGTCCACCGGCAGAAGACCGTCAATCAGGAAAAAGTCGCTGCGCCGCGCGTCCAACGACAGGTGATCCGTCATCAGCGGGCTAAAAGGCGTATGCATTATGCTTTGCTGCTGCGCCAGCTCGGCGCCCGAAACCACTCGCGGCGCCCGCTCCCGAAAACGCGCGTCCATGCGTTCAACCCATAGATTCCCGGGTTCGGTCACGTGTCCGTCTCCGGAAATGAACTTGTAGCTGATGGACCGCTTGGTCATGACTCTGGTCTCCTTTCTGCGGTTCAGCAGCAAACTATAATGCTGCCGCCCGCCCGGCGCCACGCGCGACGTGGAGTGAGCCGGACGCCCTGCATGGCGCCGGAAAATGACTAGGCCGGCATGACGATTCCGGCATCCACGACCAGCACCTGACCGGTCATCAGCGCGGAATCCTCCGAGGCCAGGAATACCGCCGTCCCGGTCACGTCGGCAGGTTGGAGGAAGCGGCCGAGCGCGCTCATGCGGCTGAAGCCCTCCATCCCCTGGTCCGACATGATTTTTCTGGTGGCTTCCGACGCGACCACGCCCGGCGCTATGGCGTTGACCCGGATGCCGTAGCGGCCCAGGTCCATCGCCATCATCTTGGTCAGCCAGACCACGCCGGATTTGGCCAAACCATAGAAAAACACCGGCACGGTTTCATAGTCGGGCAGATTGGAGCGGTTGGCCCCGCCCATCCCCTCGGGCGGCCAAGCCCCGATGGTCGCGATGTTGATCAGCGCACCGCTGCGCTGGCGTTTCATGTAGGGGAACACCGCCCGCGCGCCGATTATGATTCCGAACAGGTTGACGTCGAGGACCTTGCGCCCGTACTCCAGCGACTGATTGGTCAGATCCAAATCGTAGTAGATGGCGGCGTTGTTCATGAGGACATCGACATGCCCGAATTCCCGATTGGCGAATTCGGCCGCCGCATTCATCTGTTCCTGACTGGTAACGTCGGATTTTACGGCGACAACCTTACCGCCCTCTTCCCGCGAGATTTCCCTTGCCACCTGCTGCGCCTGCTCCTCGCGGATGTCGCTGATGACAACGTTGGCGCCTTCGCGCGCAAAGCGGGCCGCGTACTCCCGTCCGATGCCCTGTGCACCGCCGGTCACGATAGCCGTCTTTCCCTGCAATCTCATCGCGCTGCCCTGTTGCGTGTTGGCGGAGCGGTGGCTGCGTTCAGCATCCCAGCACCCGTCCGGCGTTCTCCCCCATGAACTTGGCAATTACGCTTTCCGGCACTTTCGAATTGCGCAACAACTGTGCGGTTTGCGCGGGCTCGATGGTGTCGTGCGCCGGATAATGGGAGCCCCAGCAGGCGACGTTTTCGACCACGTCATATACTTTCCCCACCGATCGTTCCCACGGGTTGAAGCCAACCAGGTAAGGCCGATCGTAGAAGAATTTATCGGGCTCCAGGCAGACGTCTTCGATCATGAAGAAGGTCAGGTACGTTTCAGCCTTCTCCAACGCGAGCGACAGCCAGGAGATCCCGCCATGCATGAAGGCAAGTTTCAGTTTGGGAAATTTCTCCATGTGCCCGCAGAAGGCAAACGTGGTCAGCGCCGCGGCGTTGTCCATGAAATAAGCGGCCGATTCGGCGATCGGATGCCCGATTCGCAGATTGGCGGCAACGCGCTCGATAAACGATCCCTCCGACGTCCACTGCGGATTGGTGCTTCCGGCAGCCGGATGAATGCACGCGGTCAGCCCCAGCCGTTCGATCTCCTCCCAGAGGGGATCGTAGCTGGGATGGTTGAGGAAACGCCCATTGAAGAATGACGGGCGGATAAAGCAGGCTTTAAATCCGGCGCCGGCTGCCCTGCGCAGCTCCTGTTTGGCTGATATCGCGTCCTGCATCGGCAGCACCGCCACCGGCACCAGCCGCGCGGCAGCGCCGCTGCAGAAATCCAGCATCCAGTTGTTGTATGCGCGCGCCAAAGCGGACGCGACGTCGGGATTTTCGGTCAGCGGGAAGTATTCGGCGAAAAGCGTGGGAAACAGCACCGCGCGCTCGATCCCCATACGATCCATGTCGCGCAGCCGTTGTTTTGGCTCGGACGCACCCGGGTTTATCTCAACCGGTTTCCCGGGATCCATGGCGCCGATAGCTTCGGGCGTCATCCCGGGACGCCAGAGCGCGTAGCGGTTGAGCATGCTGCCGTTCAGCCAGGAGGCCGGCCGGCCATTGAGAATGACCGCGAAATGCCCCTCGCCGTCGTCGTGATAGGAAAAAGCCGAGCGCGCCGCAAAGCGGTATTCAGCCTCCAGATACTCATTCCAAATCACCTGCGGCTCGAAGATATGGCTATCAGCATCGATTACGCCGTAATTCATTTGAGCCTCCAAGAGAGGGTTATTTGGATGCAGCCGCAGCCCCGCGCGAATATTTGCCGGGAAAAGCCTCCTTCTCCCACCATTGCTCGAACTCGGCATTGCGTTTTGGAAACCAGTCGGGCCGTTGGATGGGCAACTCGCGATCGACGAACACCTTCCCCTCGATCTTATAAAACCGGCGCGCATTGGAACCCATCAGCTTTTCCTGCACTGAATTGGGAACCTCCGCCTCCTGCATGAAACGCAGCGCGGTCCACGCGTCGGAGGCGTCATGATGGTAGACGTCGGACGCCCAAATCCCGACGTTCTCGAATCGCTCCCAGTCGCGGTACACCGGCTTCTCGTCGGACTCGAACGAAATCATGCACTGCTCGGCAAAAGCCTCGCTGGGAAGCCTCTTTGCCGGATGCCTGCGTTCGTTGCCGTAGAGCTTGAAGAGCAGGTCGCAATGGTCCAGGAGTTCGGGCAACCACGAAGCATTGGATTCGAAAATCGCCATCTTC
>Ga0070740_10006602_pt1 | contig 10090 bp, 7 predicted proteins | sample Coa_R2_FD_67286 | JGI IMG/M metagenome (GOLD analysis project Ga0070740, IMG submission 67286) | Surface soil microbial communities from Centralia Pennsylvania, which are recovering from an underground coalmine fire - Coalmine... | ecosystem: Environmental > Terrestrial > Soil > Unclassified ... | reverse complement strand
GTCGTGCGGCTCGAGCAGGGCGACGCGGCGCGTGCCACCGTCTTTCATCGCGATCCCGCGGCGCAGGCGCGCGTCTTCGCGCGCCAGGGATTCGAATATCTGCACGTCGTCGACCTTGACGGCGCGTTCGCGGGCAGGCCCATGAATGCGGCCGCGGTCGAACGCATTCTTGCGAGCGCCGGCATCCCGGTGCAACTCGGCGGCGGCATCCGCGACACGGCAACCGTGGAGGCCTGGCTCGAGAAGGGCGTCGCGCGGGTGATCATCGGAACGGCTGCGGTGCGCGATCCGCCGTTCGTGAAGCAGGCGGCGCGTGATTTCCCGGGGCAGGTCGCGGTGGGTCTCGACGCACGCGACGGGCGCGTAGCGGTGGACGGTTGGGCGGCGACGACTGAACTGTCGGCGCTCGAGCTCGCCAAGCGGTTCGAGGACGTGGGCGTTGCCGCAATCATCTATACCGACGTCGCGCGCGACGGCATGCTGACGGGGCTCAATCTCGATGCGACCATTGCGCTCGCCGAGGCGGTCAACATTCCGGTCATCGCCTCGGGCGGGCTTGCCTCGATCGAGGACGTCAGGGCGCTGCTCGCGCCCCGGGCGAGGAAACTGGCGGGCGCCATCGCCGGCCGCGCGCTCTACGACGGGCGACTGGATGCTGCGGAGGCGCTGAGGCTCATTCGCGAATCAAGGACAAGCGCGTGATGTTCAAGGTACGCGTCATCCCCTGTCTCGATGTCAAGGACGGGCGCGTGGTCAAGGGCGTCAATTTCGTGGACCTGCGCGATGCCGGCGACCCCGTCGAAGCGGCGATGGCCTATGATGCCGCCGGCGCCGACGAGCTGTGTTTCCTCGACATCACCGCGAGCCACGAGAATCGCGACACGATCTACGACGTCGTGGCACGCACCGCGGAAGCCTGCTTCATGCCGCTGACGGTGGGCGGCGGCGTGCGCACGGTCGACGACATCCGTCGGCTTCTGTCCTGCGGCGCGGACAAGGTCTCGATCAATACGGCGGCCGTGGCGCGCCGGCAGCTCGTCAGGGAGGCGGCGGAGAAATTCGGCGATCAGTGCATCGTCGTGGCGATCGACGCGAGGAGGGTCTCCGGGGCCGGCGAGCCCGAGCGCTGGGAAATCTTCACGCACGGGGGACGAAAGGCGACGGGGCTCGATGCGGTTGCCTACGCGCGCGAGGTGGTTGCGCTCGGCGCAGGGGAAATCCTGCTCACCTCGATGGATCGCGACGGCACCAAATCGGGCTACGACATCGCGCTGACCCGCGCGGTCGCCGACGCGGTGACCGTGCCGGTGATCGCGTCGGGCGGCGTCGGCACGCTCGACCACCTGGTCGAGGGCGTGCGCGACGGGCATGCCAGCGCGGTGCTCGCCGCCTCGATCTTCCACTTCGGCGAATACACGGTGCGCGAGGCCAAGCTCCACATGGCGAAGGTGGGACTGCCCGTGCGTCTCGACGCCTGATGCCATTTTTGTCACCGGAACGTTCTTCCGCCGCACAGGTCGCGCGGCCCTGCCGCCTCCGGACAAGCGGCACGGTCGGAAAAGATCGCACGCCGGGCGCAATGACGCCTGTGTCGGGAGATGCTAAGACCCGCCATAAAGGACGTTGCCGATGCCCCGATTTACCCTGGCCGCGCTGGAACGACGCCTCGCGCAACGCGCCAAGGCGAGCGCGACGGAATCCTACACCCGGGCCCTGCTCGACAAGGGCATCGGCCATTGTGCCAAGAAGCTTAACGAGGAGGCGTTCGAGGCCGGCATCGCCGCCATGCAGGAGGGCAGGAACCGGGTGATCGCCGAGAGCGCCGACCTCATCTACCATCTTCTGGTTCTGCTCAAGGCGCGGGGCATCCGGTTCTCCGACGTCGAAGCCGAACTGGAAAAACGCACACGACAGAGCGGCCACGCGGAAAAGGCCGCGCGGCGGAAGAAGTAATGGAACAGCGCACCGAAGAAGTCCTCTCGCCCTATCGCGTCTTCTCCCGCAAGGAGTGGGCGGCCTTGCGCGAGGACACCCCGATGACGCTGACGCCCGACGAGATCGTGCGGCTGCGTTCCCTGCACGACCGGCTCGACATGGCCGAAGTCGAGGAGATCTACCTGCCGCTCTCGCGCCTTCTGTCGATGTATGTGGCGGCTACGCAGCGTCTGTTCGTCGCCCAGAACCGGTTTCTCGGCACCATGGACGCCAAGATGCCTTATGTGATCGGCGTCGCGGGGTCGGTTGCCGTCGGCAAGTCCACCACCGCGCGCGTCCTGCAGGCGTTGCTCGCGCGCTGGCCGAACGTTCCCAAGGTCGATCTCGTGACGACGGACGGCTTTCTCTATCCGAACGCCGTGCTGGAGCGTGAAGGCCTGATGGAAAGGAAGGGCTTTCCCGAGAGCTACGATCTGCCGGCGCTGCTGCGCTTCCTCACCGACGTGAAGGCGGGACGCCGTCCGGCGCGTGCGCCGGTCTATTCCCATCTGATCTATGACGTCGTTCCGAACCAATGGATCGAGATCGACCGGCCGGATATCCTGATCGTCGAGGGCTTGAACGTGCTGCAGACCGGACGCCTGCCCAAGGACGGCAAGGCCATTCCGTTCGTCTCGGATTTCTTCGATTTCTCGGTCTATCTCGATGCCAGCGAGGAGGTGCTCAAGGCGTGGTACGTCGACCGGTTTCTGACGCTGCGCAGCACCGCGTTCCGCGATCCCAAATCCTATTTCCACCGCTACTCGACTCTGTCCGACGAAGAAGCGACGATGACGGCGGCCTCGATCTGGACGCGAATCAATCTCGTCAACCTGCACGAAAACATCCTGCCGACGCGGCAACGCGCCGACCTCATCCTGCGCAAGGGCGAGAGCCACCAGATCGAGGAGGTGTGGCTGCGACGGCTTTGAGCCGGGCTGCCGCGCCGCCATGCAGGCTCACGCCGCGCGGCGGCTCAGATCGAAGTGTTCAAGATAGCGGGCGCTGATCACCGAAACCGGAAGCACGATCAGCACGTCGGTGGTGCCGAATTCATAGTCGATCACCGCGCCGTCGCCGATATAGGCGCCGAGCCGCAGATATCCCTTGATGAGCGGCGGCAGGGTGCGCAGCACGGCTTTTGGATCGATCGATTCCTTCGATATGCGATTCATTTCAACATAACGCGCCGGCAAGGCGCGTGCCCGCCATTCTTCCGGCGCGCGCGCATAGTGGTGGAGGAACGAGAGCGGCAGCGCAAGCTGTTTTGGATCGGTGCCTTCGAGGCTGGCACAGCCGATCATCACGTCGAGTCGATTCTGCAGCACGTAGGCCCAGATGCCGTGCCAGAGCAGCTCGACCGTGCGCCGGTTGCGGTAGGGGGCAAGCACGCAGGAGCGGCCGAGCTCGAGGAATTGCAGATCGGGATGCCGGGCGATCAGCTCGCCGATGTCGAATTCGCCCGCGGTGTAGAAACCGCCGTAATCCTCGGCCAGCGACTGACGCAGCAGCCGATAGGTGCCGACGACGGCCGGCCGTCCCGCCTGACCGGCGCGCGCGGCGTGATCGAGCACCAGCAGGTGATCGCAGATGGCGTCGTAGGCATCGACGTCGCGTCGTGCGAACAGCCGGCCCGGATTGGGGATCGCCGAACCTTCCTGATAGAAGACGCGATAGCGCAGTTTCTGCGCCTGGCGCACCTCGGCCGCTGTCTGCGCCAGCCTCACCTCCAACGAACCCATCCGTCCGAGCGTTTGCGCCGGCCGATGCGCGCGTGCCGCCCAGGCCTGCAGTCCGCCATAGGCCTGCAGCGAGGACAACAGGCCGGGGACGCCGGTGCCCGTCGGCGCATTGCGGAAGCGTTCCAACAGACGCCGAGGCTGGTGCGGATGCGCGCGACTGGCCATGAAGGTCGTTTCCCGAGGGGCACAGATCCGCAGAGGGCCGAACTATCGTATTCGGGGGCGACAGGCGGCCGCGGCAGTTCCCCTACACCACGAGCCGGATACGGAATTATGACAATGTGGAGCGCGCGGCTCAAGCCGCAAGCGTCGCCGCCGCCGAGCGCAGCGCCGCGCCGATGGCCTCTTCCAGTCGCTGCCGGTCGAGCGGCTTGACCAACAGGCCGTCCATTCCGGCATTCATGCAGGCGACGCGGTCCTCCTCGGCGGCGTTGGCGGTCAGTGCCAGGATCGGAACCGGTTTCGCCCCGCTCGCGGCCTCCACGGCACGGATGCGGCGCGCGGCCGCGAGCCCGTCGACCCCGGGCATCTGCATATCCATCAGCACGAGATCGAACGGAGTGCCCGCATCGCGTGCGGCCGTCCAGGCTTCGACCGCCGCCACGCCGTCGCCGGCAAGCGTCGGACGGTGACCGAGCCGGACGAGCAGGGCGCGCGCAAGCAGCGCGTTGATCTCGTTGTCTTCGGCCACCAGAATCGATGCTCCGCGCGGCATGCCGGATCGCTCCGGGTCCGGCGGTTCAATCTCGATGTTCGACGCGTGATCGAAACCGTCCTGCGCGCGCCACCGTGCCGCGAGGGAGGCCGCGCGCACCGGCTTGATCAGATAGCCGGTAAAACCGGCTGACTTGAGTGCCGGCAATTCGCTTCTGTCGCTCGGTTCGATCAGCACCAGGCGTCGCGGCGCGTCGCGGGGTGGCCAATCTCGGTGTCCGACAACCGCCGACGCGAGAGGGAAATCAACCAGAACCGCATCCCATTGCCGCTCAGGCAACAATGCAACGGCCATGCGTTCGTCGCTCGCGATGCAGATACGTGCCCCCCAGTGGCCCAATCGGCGTGCCAGAAGAGAAGCGGCGATATCCTTCGCGCACACGATCATCACCGAGGTGCCGGCAAGATCGGGGACGTCGATCCCGGCCGGCGCCCCGTGCGCGGCGGGCAGAGGCAGAACGACCGAGAACGTCGTGCCCCTCCCGGGCATGCTCTCGAATGCGATGGCGCCGCCCATGCCCTCGACGATGCGCTTGGAAATGGCGAGCCCGAGCCCGGTGCCGCCGAATTTCCGCGCCGAGGAATCGTCGGCCTGCTCGAAGTCCCGGAAAATGCGCTTGCCGTCCTCGGGCCTGATGCCGATGCCGGTGTCGTGCACGATCAGGCGTAGCGCCCCGTTGTCGCCCGGCTCGGCGATCACCGCGACGCCGCCGTGCTCGGTGAACTTGATCGCATTGCCGGCAAGATTGAGCAGCACCTGCCTGAGCCGGCCGGCATCGCCCACGAGCTGTGCCGGCAGGCGCTCGTCGACGAAACTGCCGATCTCGATGCCCTTGGCCTGCGCGCGGGGCGCCAGCAATTCCACCGTCTCCTCGATCAGCGGCGCCAATGCGAAGGGCCGGGCGTCGAGTTCGAGCTTGCCCGCTTCGATTTTGGAGAAATCGAGGATTTCCTCGATCAGCGCCAGCAGCGCGTCGCCGGACGTCTTGGCGGCTTTCGCGTAGGTGAGCTGCTCGGGCGTGAGCGGGGTATCGAGCAGAAGGTCGACCATGCCGAGCAGACCGTTGAGCGGCGTGCGGATTTCGTGACTGACGACGGCAAGGAAGCGCGACTTCGCGCGGCTCGCGGCTTCGGCCTGATCGCGCGCGGCGGCGAGCGCCCGCTCCGCTTCGACGCGATCGGTGACGTCGCGGCCGACCCCCTGAATTTCGGTACCCGCGCCGCTGCGCACGGCGGCTTCGCGCCATGCGATCCAGCGCGCGGTGCCGCCGCAGGCGATCTTCTGGTCGTAGACGCGCGTGCCGTCGGGAAGGATGCTCACCTCCCCCTGTTCGAGCACCGTCAGATCCACGCCGCCGGCAAGGAGCGCCTCGAGCGGCTTTCCCGCGAGCGCGCAGAAGGAGTCGTTGGCGAAGGTGATACGTCCCTGCGCGTCGCGACGCACGATGAGGTCGCCTTGCGCCTGCAGCAGGCTGCGCGCGCGTTCCTCCGCTTCGCGCAGTTCCCAGTTGCGATCGCACAGCTCGTCGACCTGCGCCTCCAGGCGCCGGATCCTGCCCGCCATGCGCCGGGACCGCAGCAGCAGGAGCTGGAGGGCCGTGCAGGCCGCCGCCAGCGCCGCGCCGGCGCCCGTCGCGAGCGCATAGGCGTCGTGCGGATCGACCCGCAGTCGCAGACCGGTCCACAGGGCAAGCCCTCCCGCCGCCGCAGCGAGCAGGATCGCGACGGCACGGCCGCAACGAAAACCTTCCGCGCGGTCGTCTGCGACAGCCGGAGACGAGGTCGACATGGACATGGCTCGCCGGTTGACAAGGCGCGTAGTCCGGCAACGGGCCGCCTTGCATCGGCCCATCTGAGCGCAGGCTTATTGCCATTTTGTTCGTGCCCAGGCCCATCACCGGGGCCGACGTGAACACGGTTAAAGCGCGGTAAACAGCCGGCGCGTCAGGCCGCGCGCCTGACATTCTCCGCAAGCGCGCGGTAGGAGAGCGCCTCCGCAATATGGATGCGTCCCACTTTCTCGGCGCCGTCGAGGTCGGCGAGCGTACGGGCAACGCGCAGCACGCGGTGGTAGCCGCGCGCCGAGATCTGCAGCACGTCCGCCGCCTCGCGCAGCAACGCATGCCCCGCGGCGTCCGGTCGCGCGACCTCCTCCAGCATGGTCCCGGCGGCCTGCGCATTGGTGCGCACCTCGGAATGACCCAGCGCCGCATAGCGCGCGAGCTGGATGTCGCGGGCCCGCGCGACGCGCGCGGCGACCTCGCGGCTTCCCTCCGACGGCGGCGGCAGGATGAGGTCGCTCGCGCTCACCGCGGGAACCTCGATGTGCAGGTCGATGCGGTCAAGCAGCGGGCCCGACAGCCGCGCTTGATATTCCGTTGCACAGCGCTGGTTCGGTCCGCGCCGGCAGACGAATCCGTGATCGTTGGCCCGCCCGCACCGGCACGGATTCATTGCCGCAACCAGCATGAAGCGCGCGGGATAGGTGACGCGGTGATTGGCGCGCGCGATCGCCACCTCGCCCGTCTCGAGCGGCTGGCGCAGCGAATCGAGCACGTGCGGGGCGAATTCCGGTAGTTCGTCGAGGAACAGCACGCCATGATGCGCAAGCGAGATCTCCCCTGGCCGCGCCCGCAGGCCTCCGCCGACGAGGGCCGGCATGGAGGCGGAATGATGCGGCGCGCGAAACGGCCGCCGGTTGGTGAGCGCGCCACCCTCGATCTCGCCGGCCACTGAGGCGATCATCGAAACCTCCAGCAGCTCGGCGGGCGAAAGCGGCGGCAGAATCGACGGCAGTCGCGCCGCCAGCATCGACTTGCCGGCGCCGGGCGGGCCGATCATCAAGAGGTTGTGCCCGCCGGCGGCTGCGATCTCGAGCGCGCGCTTGGCGTTCTCCTGTCCCTTGATATCGGCGAGATCGAGCGGCGCACCGTCGATTTCGCGGATGCGCGGCTGCGGCCGTTTGAGGACCTGCGTGCCGCGGAAATGGTTGGCGATCTGGATCAGCGACTGGGCCGCCACGATCTCGATTTCCGGACTCGCCCAGGCCGCTTCCGCACCGCACGCATGCGGACAGATGAGGCCTTGCCCGCGCGCATTGGCCCCGATCGCCGCAGGCAGCACACCTGCCACCCCGGCGATCGAGCCGTCGAGGCCGAGTTCGCCGAGCACCGTGAACCCGTCGAGCGCATCGGCCGGCAGCGCGCCGATTGCCGCCATCAAACCGAGGGCTATCGGCAGGTCGTAATGGCTTCCCTCCTTGGGCAGGTCCGCCGGCGCGAGATTGACGGTGATGCGGCGTGCCGGCAAGGCCAGCCCGGAGGCGATCAGCGCCGCGCGCACGCGTTCCTTGGCTTCCGACACCGCCTTGTCCGGCAGGCCAACGATGTTGAAAGCCGGCAGGCCGGGAGCGACCTGTACCTGGACGTCCACGGCGCGGGCCTCGATGCCCTCGAAGGCCACCGTTGCAACGCGCTGCACCATCCGTTGCTACCCTAATCCCCTGCACGCAAGAGTAGCAGAAGGGCGCATCCGCTACAAGAACGTTCCGAGAACGGAGAGGCGGCCGGCGGCGCGGGGACCCTGGTTGCGCGAAGCCTGGGAGCGGTCTCCGCGTGCCGTTCCCTCGGCTTGGGCGCTCTTGGCCGCAAGAGGAGACCCGTCTGCCGCTCACGGGTTCGCGCGAGCAGGCGGCGCCCGTGTCGTCCGGCGAGACGCTTTGCTCGGCCGGTTGCCAAGGCCGGGCGCAGCGCGGATGATCGGCACGTTTTACCGGAGCATTTCCGCCATGCGCTGGATGTCGATCGGCTGCGTCGGTCTCTGGCTGCTCGTGACCGGCGCGTCAGCGCAGGCTCTCAGACCGTGGCGGCACGGCGTCATCGAGCCCAAAGGCGATGCCGGCTTCATGCTGATGGTCGGAAAGCATGACTTCGCCGCCCGGCACGGGCTCAAGGTGGACATCCTCGCCATGAAGAACGGCGCCCTCGCCCATAAGGCGCTATTGGCGGGCGAGCTCGACAGCATCGAATCCTCGCCGGGGGCGGCGCTTATTGCCGGCGCGCACGGCGCCGACATCCGGATCCTCGGCTGCGATTGGCCGGGCGTGCCGCACGGGCTCATGGTGCGGCCGCACATCACGCGCATCGCCGACCTGAAAGGCAAAACGGTGGCGGTCGCCGCGCCCGGATCGCTGCCCAATCTCCTGCTCAAGGCCGTGCTGGAGCAGAACCAGGTGCCGGAACGCGACGTGCGCGTCGCCAATCTCGGCGGCGACCTCGACCGCTACAAGGCCGTCGTGGCCGGCGTCGTCGACGCCGGCATCGTTGCGGCGGAATTCATGGCCGTGGCGCCCAAGGACGTCCGCATGCTGGTGCGTGGGCACGAGATATTACCGAATTACGTCCGTCTTTGCCTTTCGACGACGGGCACGACGATCCGGAGCAGACGTGACGATGTGGTCAATTTTCTGGCTGCGGAAATGGACGCGATCGGCTATGCGGTCACGCATCGCGACGATACCATCGCGCTGACGCGAAGCGTGATCCATGCCGGGCCGGACGATCCACGCCCCGCTTTCGCCTACGACGACACGCTGAAGAACGGATTGATCGATCCGGTGATCCCGTTGCCGTTCGACAAGCTCAAGTGGATGGAAGAGGCGCTGTTCAAGGCGGGAAGCCTGAAGACACGGTTCGACGTGACCACGATGACCGCGGGCGAGATCCACGACGAAGCGGCCCGGCGAGCCACGAAAGCAAAGTGATCAGACCTTGACCGCAACCATGATGCCGGGGGGAAAGAGCTCCTCGGGCTTCACCTGCCTGTGGGCGATGCCCTGCTCATGGGCGTAGCGCAGGAACAGCTCGAGCGTCGGGCGATTGGCCTCGATTCCGTATGGAAACGGATCGCCGTCGAACTGCGATTGGATCCGAGCGGCATAGTTTGCAAGCCAAGGCAGGGGATAGCGCGATACCGCCGGATCGAGCAGGCGCTCGAGACTGCGCCGCTTCGATTCGACGAAGGCATTGAAGAGATTGCGCGCTGCCCACGGCGCCCGTTCCAGGACCGTCTTGCGCAGCGCGATGACGTGCATGATCGGATAGACGCGGGTTTCCGCGTAGTAGCGTTGCTCCATGGCCTCGTAGTCGGGAAACAGCCTGGTAACGTCGGGATGTCCGGCACGGAACGAATTCGGCGGCCGCGCGATGATCGCCGCGTCGATCTCGCCCGCGGCAATCATGTCGCTCAGCGTCTTGTCGGCGATGCGAGTGAGCCTTATGTCCTTCGATAAATTCAATTCGACCTTTTCGCCTCGTCCCGCTTCATTGGTGCCGGCCTGGATCCAGTCGACCTCCGAAAGCGGGACCCCGCCTTCATGCATGAGCCAACCGCGCATGTAGACCGCGGCAGTATGCGCCCATTCCGGCACGCCCACGCGCTTGCCGCGCAGGTCGCTGGCGGTTTTGATGCCCTTGGCGCGGTTGATGTAGACGGAGGAAAAACGGAACATGCGCGAGGCATAGACCGGCAATCCGATGATGTCCGATTTCTCGCGCGTGACCTGCGCCACGAACTTGGCGAAGGAGAGTTCCGAGACGTCCCATTCGCGGTTGACGGTGAAGCGGGCGAAGATCTCGTGATGACCCAGCGTGAGCCAAGTC
>Ga0070740_10006600_pt1 | contig 10094 bp, 9 predicted proteins | sample Coa_R2_FD_67286 | JGI IMG/M metagenome (GOLD analysis project Ga0070740, IMG submission 67286) | Surface soil microbial communities from Centralia Pennsylvania, which are recovering from an underground coalmine fire - Coalmine... | ecosystem: Environmental > Terrestrial > Soil > Unclassified ... | reverse complement strand
CGGCCTGCCACGGGATCAGCAGACGCGGCGGAGACCGCCGCATCATAGGGCGATGCCTCGAGCGCGACGCCATGGCCGAGCCAGCCGACGCACACGGCATCTTCGAGCGCGGCCAGCGCGATCAGCGACTGCGGCGCACGCAATCCCGCGAGATCCACCACCAGATCGGCGCCGTCGCGGCCGATCGAGCGGGCAATCGTCGCGGCGTCGAGCGCCGCGATGTCGCGCCATTCGTCAAACGCGCCGGCGAGCGCAGCATTTTCCGGCCAGCTTCGCGCGCCGCTGCCATAGCCGATCACCTTGACCCGGCCGCGGTCGTGCGCGCGCGCGACCGCGGCTACCGCGGCCGCATCGCCGCGATCGGCGAGCGCCGGAACGAGATAGATGATGACGAGCCGCGCATCGGCCGCCCGCCGCCGCGGCGGCTTGCGCGGCGGACAGAAGCGCCGCAACCAGGCCTGGACCGCAGCCGCCGGATCGTGCTCGAGCCAGATCGCGTCAGCGGCCCGCGCTGCGGCGATCGCCACGTCATCTGGCGCCAGCGCCGTCGCGCGATCGTGCCAGCGCCGCGCCGCCGCCGCGTCGCCGACCGCCGCGAGGCTGCGGGCGGTGAGGCTTGCGATTGGCGCGGATCGCTCCGCCAGGGGCGCAGCCGCGGCCATCGCGTCGGCCGCCTCCGCCGCGCGCCCGGCGCGCAGCAGCGCGGCCGCGAGGAAGGACGCGGCCTCGCCGTCGGCGCGGTCTAGCGCCACGTGCTGCGATGCCTTGGCGATCGCCGCATCAAGCTCACCCGCATCGAGCGCGATCTTCGCCGCCTCGAGCAACGGCCGTTCCCTGATTCCGGCGATCGCCAGCTCGAACGGCGGGAATCCCTCGGGCACGAACTCGGCGAGCGGCCCCGCTGCGCCCAGCGCGGTGCCGAGCTTGCCCATATAGAGGCTGTCGACCAGGTTGCCGCTTTGCGCGTGGAGCGACGCCAGCGCCTCGGCCACGTCGCGGTCCATTGGCCAGCGCTCGTGGCAATATCGCAGGATGTCGATCGCCCAATCGAGCCGCCCCATGCGCCAGGCCGCCATCGCCAGCACGAAGCGCGGCGCAGCCAGCGGCGGGTCGTCGGAGAGAAACGGCACGAGCCGGCCAAGCGCGGTTTCGGCGTCACCCGCGGCGAGGAGCCGCGCGGCCTCGCGCACCGCGGGATCGATACGGGAATGCGGTTCCGCTTCCGCGAGCACCGCCATCGCCGGCGCCTTCAGACCGTCTGCCCGAGCGCGGGCGGACGCGTCGCCGGCGCGGCGACCGCAGCGACGCTTGCGCGCTGACCTTCGAGGAGCCCTTCGCTGATCTGCCGGTTGATGTTGACGAGAACATCGAGCTTCGCGGCGTCGGGCGTCGCCAGCAGCGACGCGGTCTGACGGTCGATGAAGTTCGCGAGCCCCAGCAGATTCGCGCGCACCGCGGCCGGCATGTCGCAGGCGGGATCGACGAGATTCGCCTGAAAGATCGTCCAGAGCCGCCAGTTGCGCCGGAGCGCCGCACGCAGCACATCGACCGGCGCGTCGCGCGCCTGATGAAGCTCGCGCGCTGCCTCGAGCAGCGCCCATGCCTCGGTGCGCGCGGGGTTACCCGGTTCGGGCGCCCGCTGATAGATCTTCTGCGGCGAAGTCATTCAGGATCTCCTGTTCCCTCGTGATCAGCTGTCTCGCTGCTTTGAGGGCCTTGTAGAGCTGACCTGCGTCGACGAAATCTCGGATGTCCTGCACCAACGCCGTCGTGCTTGGCGCAGCCCCGGCGAAGTCTCGAAGAAACTCATAAATGATCGGTAAAAAAACATCTTCCTTGCCCGGGAACAGGTATTGGCATTGGATCGCGAAATAGATCCGCCGTGCGGGCGTCGTCGCCCGTTCCTCGGTCATGATGTCGCGTTCGCGCAGGAGCGCGGCGTTGTTGTGGATCAGGAGCTTGGACGCCTGGCCCGAATTCTCGATGACGACGCTGTTGACGATGAGCCGCTCGTGCGGCTTCAGGTTGATGGTGAGCGGCATTCTACTGCTCCCCCGTGCGGTGTAGGCCCGACGCTAGGCCGGAACGGTTAGCATCGGCTTAAGGAGGCGTGCGGGCGGCCGCTTGGGCCGCCCGCCAACCCCGAGCCCGGAGAGATCTCCGGATTAGTGGAAGAGACGCAGGACCGACTGCTCGGCCTGGGTCGCGATCGACAACGACTGAATCGCGAGCTGCTGCCTCGTCTGCAACGTGACGAGGTTGGTGCTCTCCACGTTGACGTCGGCAACCGTGAGCTTGTTCGCGCCGCCCTGGAGCGTAGCGATGTACTGCTCCGTGAAGGACAGGCGCGTCTGCAGGAAGGAGACGTTCGAGCCGAGGCTCTGCGCCGCCGCCTGGAAGGTCGAGATCGCGTTGTTCAGCGCGTTGTACACGACGTCGAACTTCGACGTCTTGTTGCCGCTGACCGCGGTCGAGAAGGTGACGCCGGCGAGGCCGGTGACGAGCTTGCTCACCGCGAAGCCGCCGCTGATCGACTTGCTGACCAGCAGGTTCTGTCCGACGATGTTGAGCGTCGAGCTCGAGGACTGGCTGAACTGCAGCGCGAGCTTCGTCGCCGTCGAGTTCACCAGGTTCAAACCCTGGTAGCTCGTGTCGTTGAGGAGCTGGTTGAGCTGCGTGGCCAGGGTGGTGAACTGCTTGGCCGCGGATGCGCGCTGGGTCGCGGTCTCGGTCTTGGCCGAGGTCACGAGGCCTTGCATCTGCTGCAGGATCGAGATGGCGCTCTGGATGCCCTGGGTCGCCGTAGTGACCGAGGAGATGCCCTGGTCGATCGAATCCTTGCGGGTGGACAGATCCGCCGCGCGGTTGTCGAGCGCCTGGCTCTGGAAGAACTTCACCGCGTTGTCGACCGCGCTGGAGACCAGGAGGCCGGTCGAGAGGTGGTTCTGCGTCGTCTGCATCTGGGTGTTGATGTTCTGCAACGACAGCAAGTTCTGCTGCGTCGCGGAACCGAGCGTGATGTTCGACATTCTGTGAGGTCCTTACTTCGTAAGTGGATGGGCCGCTTCGCGGTCCGGGCGGACCGAAGCAACCTCCATGCCGGCGGGAATTGGCCCGGCATTTCCTGCAAATCCCGGCAAAACCTGCCCGCCTTCCTCGCGGGCGCGGCGGCCTGCGGCAGTTCTTGCCGGGCGGAACCTGCCGGCGAAGGCAGAATCTGCCGGCCTGCCCGCGCCGCGGCCGCAGCGGAACGCCCGTGCCGCACGCGGCAAGGATTGCCAGCCCTCGGTCGGCACGGTTTGCCGCGAGGTCGATCGCGACCGCTGCGCTCCGCGAGCGAATGTCAGCGAATCAACGCCTTGCCGGCGCGGCGCGGCATGGCATGCGACTTGCTGTCACGGGGAACGCGATAACGAGCGAGACGCATGACTCCGAGTCCGAGCACAGCCGCTCCTCCACCGAAGGAGATGGCGCCACAGCGCCCGGCACAGGCGCAACCGGCGGCTAATGCCGCGTTCGACCAGCTTCTGCTCGACGCCTTCACTCCGCCGACCGTCGCCGCGCAGCCCGGCGCCGCATCGGACGCCGTGCCGGCGAACGCGCGGCCCAAGGGAAAGGGCGACGGCAGCGATCCGGCCTCCGCCAATGCGGCCGCCGCGGCGATGACGCCGCCGGCGCCGCAGCTCCTGCCCGCCATCACGCTCGCCGGCGCGTCCGGTGCCGCGACCGTTGCCGCGCCGACGCTGCCGATGCCCGCGCTGCCCGCAATGGCCGCCGCACCTGCCGCGTCCGACGCGGCGGCGCCGGGCAGCACCGATGCCGCGAACGCGAAGACACCCACCCTGCCGGCCGGCGCCGCAGAACTCGAGGCGCGCATCGCCGCCGGCGCGCCGAGCTACATGTCGCAGCCGCCCGCCACGCTCTCGGGTCTGTGGCATCACATGGGCGCCAGCGAGAACGCGCCACCGAACCAGCTGGCCAGCGGCGCAGCGAACGGCGCGTCCGCTGCCACACCCGACGGCGCCGCCACATCGCAGACGCAAGCCGCATCCGATGCCGACGCGCAGATCCAGGGGAAGGACCTCGCGACGCTGACCCATGCCATCCCCGCGTTCGATGCCGCGCCCGCCGCGCCCGCCCAGGGCAAGGCCGAGGCCGGAACCGGCGTCTTTGCCGATCCCTCGGCGACCACGCCGCTGGCGACGGGCGCCACCGCCGCGCTACCCACGGCGGCGGCCCCGCCGGCCGCCGCCCTGCCGCCCGCCCCGGTGCAGATTCCGCCGGTGTGGGATCAGGTCGCGGTCAATCTTCAGCAGGCGGCGCAGACCGGGACCGAGCGCATCGAAATCCAGCTCAAGCCGGCGAGCCTCGGCGCCATCGCGGTGAAGCTCGATGTCACGCATGACGGACGCATCACCGCGGTGATCTCCGCCGACCGCTCCGACACGCTCAACCTGCTGCGCCAGGGCGCCGACACGCTGACGCAGTCGCTGCGCGACGCCGGGCTGCAGGCCGACACCGGCAGCCTGAGCTTCAACCTGAGCGGCAACGCCCAATCCTTCGCGCAGCACCAGGCCGCGCCGGCGCTCGCTTCGAGTACGCCGGACGATCTTTCCCTCTCCGCGCCGATGCGCACCGACCCCGTGCGCTACCGCCAGCACGCCGGCGCCATCGACATCGAGGTGTAAGCCCATGACCACGATCGCACCGCCCGCGACCTCGCCGTCCGCCACCAGCAACTCGACGACCGCCGGCACGAGCACGGGGGCGCTCGACTTCACCCAGAACTTCAACACCTTCCTGACCCTGCTCACGACCCAACTGCAGAACCAGGACCCGCTGTCGCCGATGGACACCAACCAGTTCACGCAGCAGCTCGTGTCGTTCAGTGAGGTCGAGCAGCAGATCGACACCAACAACAACCTGCAGCAGCTCATCCAGCTGCAGAGCGCCGGGCAGACGCTCGCGGCAATGCCGCTGGTCGGAGACCAGATCGAATACAACAAAGCCCAGGCACCGCTACAGGGCGGAGCGGCGAGCTATGTCTACACGCTCCCCAGCAATGCGACGCAGACCACGCTGCTGGTGCAGGACGCGAGCGGCAACGTGGTCTACAGCGCGCCCGGCGAGACCGCCGCGGGCGCCCACAGCTTCGCGTGGAACGGCCAGACGAGCTCGGGCCAGCAGCTCCCCGACGGCGGCGCCTATACGCTGAGCGTCGTCGCGAGCGGCAAAGGGCAGAGCACGATCACGCCCACCGTGCAGGCGATCGGCACGGTCAGCAGCGTAAGCGTCGAGAACGGCACGCCGACCTTCGATGTCGATGGCATCTCGGTGCCGATGAGCGCGCTCGTCACCGTCCTGCAGAACCACGGCACATCGACGAGCAGCAACTGATCCAACCGATTTCCAGGAGACCATCCCCATGAGCATTCTCGGCGCCATGTACGCGGCCGTGTCCGGGCTCAACGCCAACAGCAACGCGCTCGGCATCATCTCCGACAACATCGCGAACGCGAACACGGTGGGCTACAAGGACACCTCCACCGATTTCCTGTCGCTGGTGACGCAGAGCGGCATAGCCAACCAATATTCGCCGGGCGGCGTCGACACGCAGCCGAGCTACCAGATCTCGCAGCAGGGCGCGATCCAGTCGGCAAGCTCGCCCACCGACCTCGCGATCTCGGGCAGCGGCTTCTTCATCGTCAACAGCGATCCGAGCGGCAACGGCGGCAACGGCACCGTGTCCTACACGCGGGCGGGCAACTTCACCGTCGATGCGAACGGCAACCTGGTGAACGCGGCCGGCCTCTATCTTCAGGGCGACGTGCTGACCGCGGCGCAGAGCCAGGCGATCGCCAACGGCCAGCCGGCCTCGCTCGCCGGCACGACGCTGGGCGCGCTGCAGACCATCAATGTCGATGGCATCAGCGGCACCTCCACGCCGACCGCCACCGTGACGCTCGCCGCCAACCTGCCGGCGAACGACACGACCACGCCGCAGACCATGAGCGTCCCGGTCTATGACTCGCTTGGCGTCGAGCACGACATGACCCTGACCTTCACGCCGAGCGGCACCCCCAACCAGTGGACGGTGTCCGCGGCCTTCGCCAACGCCGGCGCTTCGACCGCGACGATCGCGGCCGGCGACAACATCGTGCAGTTCAACCCCGACGGCACGCTCGACGCCGCAGCCACCACGTTCAACACGGGCAGCGCGCTGTCGATCGCGTGGGATCCCGCCGTCACCGGCGCCGCGACGCCGCAGACCCTGAGCTTCAACCTGGGGTCGAACGGTGGCACCAACGGCCTCAGTCAGCTCGGCTCGAATTTCTCCGTGAACAGCGTCACCCAGGACGGCGTGCAGCTCGGCACCTTCTCGAGCGTGAGCGTCGGATCGAACGGGCTCGTCACCGCCAATTTCAGCAACGGCCTGTCGCGCGCCATCGCGATCCTGCCGCTCGCCACGTTCCAGGACCCGGACGGGCTTGCGCCGATCTCCGGCAACACCTTCCTCTCGACCGCGGCCTCCGGGCTGCCGCTGCTCACCCAGGCCGGCACCGGCACCGCCGGCCAGATCCAATCCTCGTCGCTCGAGAACTCGACCGTCGACATCGCCAACGAGTTCAGCCAGCTCATCATCACGCAGAACGCCTACCAGGCCAATTCCAAGGTCATCACCGTGTCCGACCAGATGATGCAGGCGCTGCTTTCGATCCAGACCGGGTGACGGTGATTTTCATCAATTTGTTCAAAATGTTAGCCACGATGCGCTTAGGCGTTTTTTAAGCCGGGCGGCGTAGAAACGTGGGTGAGCAGACGGAAGGCGCATCGACAGTGAACCATCGCAGCCAACCCTCTTCACACGAGCCGGGTGCAGACTGGACCGTCGAGGTCGGCACCATCGCGTCGCTCGACCATCTTCCGCCGACGGATACGAAGCGGTGGGTCATTCGCCGCAAGGCCGAAGTGGTTGCAGCCGTGCGTGCCGGCGTGATCAGCCTCGAGGATGCGTGCAAGCGCTACACGCTCTCGCTCGAGGAGTTTCTGTCCTGGCAGCGGCTCGTCGAGAGCCACGGGCTTGCCGGATTGCGCGTGACGCGGTTGCAGGACTATCGCGGCATGGGACGCGACCGCACGATGTGACGCCCCGGCAAGTCTTGCCGGCGCGGGCGGCAAAATCTGCCGCTCGGTTAACCAGTCGTTCACCCGACCGCCGCTAGGGTTACCGCGGGATCGTCGTACTGGACTCCGAACCCGAACGGAACATTCCGCGGTGAACGGGCTCATGCAGTCTCTCCGCAGCCTCGGCATTGTGCGCCTGGCCACGCTCGGCCTCGTCGCGGCGGTGTCGATCGGCTTCTTCGTCTTTCTCACCACCCGGATCGCGGCGCCGCAGTACGGCCTGCTCTATGCCAATCTCGACCTGCACGACAGCGGCCAGATCGCGCAGAAGCTCGACGCGATGAACGTGCCCTATCAGCTCCGCGGCGACGGCACCACGATCATGGTGCCGGCCGACCAGGTGGCGCGGCTGCGGATGCTCATGGCCGATGACGGGCTGCCGCGCGGCGGCTCTGTGGGGTACGAGATCTTCGACAAGAGCGATGCGTTCGGCACCTCGAGCTTCGTCGAGAACGTCAACCAGCTTCGCGCGCTCGAGGGCGAGCTCGCGCGCACCATCTCCTCGATCAACGTGGTGCAGTCGGCGCGTGTCCATCTCGTGCTGCCGCGTCGCGAAATCTTCACCCGCGAGCGGCAGCAGCCGAGCGCGTCGATCGTCGTCAAGCTGCGCGGCCCTGCCCACCTCTCCTCGCAGCAAGTCGCGGCGATCCAGCATGTGGTCGCTTCGTCGGTACCGGATCTCACGCCATCGCGCGTGTCGGTGGTTGACACCGACGGCAACCTGCTCGCGCGCGGCGACGGCGACACCGACAGCACCGGCGCCCTGACCAATGCATCGTCGGAGGAGATCCGGGTCAATTACGAGAACCGGCTTTCGCACAAGCTCGAGGACCTCATCGACCGCTCGGTCGGGCCGGGCAAGTCGCGCGTCGACGTGCACGTCGACATGGATTTCGACCGCATCACCACCAACTCCGAGAGCTACGATCCGAACGGCCAGGTGGTGCGCTCGACCCAGACGGTCACCGAATCCAACGACAGCACCGAGGGCGGCAATGGCGGCCAGCCCGTGTCGGTGTCGAACAACCTGCCGAACGCACAGACCGCCGCGGCGCCGGCGGCGCAGCAGGGCCGCTCCCGCGAATCCCGCAACGAGGAAACCGTCAACTACGAGATCTCCAAGACCACGCAAAGCCACGTGCGCGAGACCGGCGAGGTAAAGCGGCTTTCCGTCGCCGTGGTGGTGGACGGCACCTACACCACCGCCGCGGACGGCACGCGCAAGTATCAGCCGCGCTCGGCCGAAGAGATGAAGCAGCTCACCGCACTCGTGCGCTCGGCAATCGGCTATGACGAGAAGCGCGGCGACACCGTCGAGGTCGCTAATCTTCGCTTCGCGCCGGTCGACGAGCCGCCCGCCGCCGCCACGACCTCGACCATCATGGGCTTCGAGCGATCCGACGTGATGCGACTGGGCGAGACGCTGGTGCTGGCGCTCGTCGCCGTGCTGGTAATCCTGCTGGTGATCCGCCCGCTCCTCAACCGCGTGCTGGACAGCGTGGCACAGGGCGCGGCCGCCGGTCCCGGCATCGCGCGGCTGATGGGTGGTGGCGCCCCGGCGGCCCTCCCCGCCCCCGACTCCACCGCCCTGCCGCCCGGCCAGGCGCGGCCGGGGGGCGACGCCGCCGAGACGATCAACGTCGACCAGGTCGATGGCCGCGTCGCCGCCTCCGGCGTCCGAAAGGTGTCCGAGATCGTCGAGAAGCACCCCGAGGAGGCGGTCGCGATCGTGCGTAGCTGGATGTACCAGGATTCCCATTAGTGGCCGGCGGAATGATGCGCGTCCGCGAGGACTACCGAACCCTCACCGGCACCGAGAAGGCGGCCATCCTGCTGCTCGCCATCGGTGAGGATCAGATGGGCAAGATCTTCACGCTGATGGACGACGAGGAGATCAAGGAGCTGTCGCAGACGATGGCGAATCTCGGGACCATCAGCCCGACGATCATCGAGCGCCTGATCGTCGAGTTCGCCGAGCAGATCTCCGCCACGGGCTCGCTCGTCGGCACCTACGAGAGCACCGAGCGGCTCCTCGCCAAGGTTCTGGGCTCCGAGCGCGTCAACTCGATCATGGAGGAGATCCGCGGACCGGCCGGCCGCACCATGTGGGACAAGCTCGGCAACGTGAACGAGTCCGTGCTCGCGAACTACCTCAAGAACGAATATCCGCAGACCGTCGCCGTGGTGTTGTCGAAGATCAAGCCCGACCATGCGGGCCGCGTCCTGACGCAGCTTCCCGAGAGCTTCGCCATGGAGGTGGTGATGCGCATGCTGCGCATGGAGGCCGTGCAGAAGGAAGTGCTCGACGACGTCGAGCGAACGCTGCGCAACGAGTTCTTCTCGAGCCTCGCCCGTACCAACCGGCGCGATTCGCACGACCTCATTGCCGAGATCTTCAACAGCCTCGACCGCAACACCGAGACGCGCTTTCTCACCGCGCTCGAGGAGCGCAACCGCGACTCGGCCGAGCGCATCAAGGCACTGATGTTCACGTTCGAGGATCTCGGCAAGCTCGACGGCGCCGCGATCCAGGCGATCATGCGCAGCGCCGAGAAGGAGCGCATTCCCGTGGCGCTCAAGGGCGCGTCGGAAGGCCTGCGCGACTTGTTCTTCTCCAACATGTCGGAACGCGCCGGCAAGCTGCTGCGCGAGGAGATCGCCGGCATGGGCCCCGTCCGCCTCAAGGACGTCGAGGAGGCGCAGGCCTACCTCGTCTCGATCGCCAAGGACCTCGCGGCGCGCGGCGAGATCGTCATCGCTGACGGCAGCGGCGAGGACGAGCTGGTGTACTAGCGCCCCGCCCATGTCCGCGCCGCAGCGCTACCTCTTCGACGTCTCGTTCGACGGGCCGGGACCGCTCCCCGGCAGCGAGCCGCGCTTCACGTCCGCCGAGATCGAGGCGGCGCGCG
>Ga0070740_10006598_pt1 | contig 10097 bp, 6 predicted proteins | sample Coa_R2_FD_67286 | JGI IMG/M metagenome (GOLD analysis project Ga0070740, IMG submission 67286) | Surface soil microbial communities from Centralia Pennsylvania, which are recovering from an underground coalmine fire - Coalmine... | ecosystem: Environmental > Terrestrial > Soil > Unclassified ... | reverse complement strand
ATATTAAACGAGTTTTGTAGCGCGGCCCGTGCTGAGATCAGGCCGTGATAGCTATTGTCATAGTTGCTGGGCGTATACCAGGGCAGGCCGCAGCACATGGGAAAACTGGTGCGGGTGTCCAGGATAGGCATACCGGGACTGAAGCCCTTTGCAAAGGCTGTCGCATAGATAAAGGGCTTAAAGGCCGATCCTGGCTGGCGATAGCCCTGCGTGGCCACATCGAACTGTCCGTACTGCCGGTTTTGGGGATCGATATTGCCCAGCAGCACGCGGATCGCGCCATTATGGAAATCGATCAAAACCTCGGCGGCGTTGGTCAGGTGATGAGGGCCGGCCAGGGCCCGCACATTTTCCTGGGCGATCTTCAAAATGCGATTTTGCAGCGGCAGATCGAGTGTCGTTGAGACGACCAGACCTGAGCGCGAGAGTTCTGGAATCTTGACATTCAAGAGGGTAGCCAGTTCGTTCAGGGCATATGCCTCGAAATGCGGCGCGAGGGTATTGTTGACGATGCCATGTTTCAGGAAATGAGGTTTTTGAGCCTCAGCCATTGCTGCCTCTTCCTGGGCCAGGGTAATATACTTCTGCACCACCATCTGATTGAGCACCGCCTGCATACGAGCGAAAGTGGCGCGAGGATTGAGGAAAGGATCATAAAGCGAAGGATTCTGGGGAATCCCGGCGAGCATTGCCGCCTGAGCGATGTCCAGTTGTTGCGCGGCTGTGGCCTGGGGCGTATCCTGCAACCCGAAATAGACGAACGCAGCAGCCTCCGCCCCGTAGGCTTGGTTGCCATAGTACGTCGTATTGAGGTACATATCCATGATCTGCTGTTTGGTATAATAGCGGGTTGCCTGAGGGGCCAGGATAAGCTCTTCGAGTTTGCGAATAATCGTATCCCCGTTGCCCACAATTGCGTTCTTGATGAGTTGCTGAGTGATAGTACTGCCCCCGGCCACGATTCGTCCGTTGCTCAGGTTTGCCAGGGCGGCGCGCACAATCCCGGTGATATCGTAGCCGGGATTCTTCCAGAAGGACTGATCTTCGATGGCGATTTCGGCGTGGACCAAGTTGGGCGAAATCGCGTTCAGGGGTTCCGAAATTTGCAGGCCCTGGTCAACCGCTTCATAAATCAGTGTTCCATGTTCGTCGTACATGCGCAGGCTATCTTTGGGCAGCAGATCGCTCAGCGTCACCAACTCGCCCTCAAAACGTTCATTCACCGCTGTGGCGAAGGCGGTATAGACCACGAAGAAGGTGCCCACGACGATGAAGAGCGCCAGCGTCGATAGAGCCATAGGCATGAGCGACCAGCGCGTGCCAAAGTGATCGACTCTGGCATAGTGGAGATTACTGCGGTGAAGATTTTTCCGCTTCATATGTCGCCGGATATGCCAGCCCTGGGCATGAGGCGGGTTGTGAGGCGTATCGTAGTAGACCCCCCGGCGCACAGCGTATGGAGCGCGCTCGTCGAGGCGCTGAGCCGCTGCGGCGCGGCTGTGCTGTGGCAACTTTGCGGGCACTCTTGGCTGTTCAGAAGTTTGCATAGAACTCGTAGCTCCAGGATATTTCTCTGTGATTATGCAGTGTGTATGAGTGACTTATATATTTAAATACGGAACGCGCCAGAAAAGGGACGCACTAGAATCCAGGCAGAAGTACCAGGAAAAGGACGACCATTTTCCTAGAGAGAGACAGAGTATACTGTGCAGTGAAAAGCAGAACTATTTTGCATCAAAACCCCTCTGAGAAGAAGTACGATTAAAAGTTTCTCCTGGTAACAGCCCGGAGCGGTTTCGAGGCTTAGAACCAGACCTCTTCTCGGCCCCAGGAATACTCGCGGAGGGATGTGTGTTCTTGTCGTCAGGAAAGACAAGACTGCGAAAATTCTGGAAGTGAGGAAGAGATGCAATGTCCAATCCATCGGTTATTTTGACTGCGCAGGATGCCCAGTCGCTTCCCGTGCGCGAACGCGTCGGTCTGGCGGTTGCCAGGCTCGATACGGCAACCCTGGTTCAGACAGTCATCGCCGCCGAGGCCGCAGGGGTGCGCCAGGTCTGGAGCACGCAAAGTGCGCTGCAAGCCGACACTCTGACCACCTTTGCTGCGGCGGTGGTACAGACGAACACGGTGCGCCTGGGCACTGCGATTGTTCCCACCTATCCCCGTCACCCGTTGACTATGGCCTCGCAGGCGCTGGCCCTGAACGATCTCGCGCCGGGCCGGCTGCGCCTGGGCATTGGTCCCAGCCATCGGCCCGTGATCGAGGGCATCTATGGGATGCAAATGGGCAAGCCGCTGGAACACCTGCGCGAGTATGTCCAGATTATGCGGGCGGCACTGTGGAGCGGGCAGGTCGATTACGGGGGAAAATACTTCCAGGTCAAGGCCACGCTCCCGCGCCTCGTCCAAATCCCGGTTCTCATCTCGGTGCTGCGTGAAAACGCCTTTCGGCTCGCCGGCGAAATCGCCGATGGAGCCATCTCCTGGCTCTGTCCCGTTCCGTACCTCTTAAGGACCGGTCTGCCCGCCTTGCGCGCCTCGGCTCAGGCCCAGGGCCGTCCGGCTCCCCCGCTGGTCGCGCATGTGCTGGTTGCCATGAGCGAGGACCGGTCGGCGGTTCTCCAGGCCACGCGTGCGCAAGTCCAGAGCTATGGAAGGCTCCCGTTCTACGCCTCAATGTTCGCCGATGCAGGCCATCCCGTCGGTCCCGATGGGAGCATGTCCGACGAGCTCATCGAAAGCCTGGTCATCTCCGGCAGTTCCGCCGCTATCGCGGAGCGCTTGCAAGAGTTGCTCGCCTCCGGCCTGGACGAACTCCTGGTCTGGCCGGTCCCGATCCAGCAGGCGCAGAGCGAAATGCGCCTGCTTATGCAATTGATCGGAGGTCTGTGAACCGTCCTTTGCCGGGCCTCTCACTTTTTTTTCCAACTCTCAGGCGTCGGTCTTGCCTTGTGCAGAGAGAGCTATGTGTGTAGAGAGGAGGAGGCTTCTCACAGATGGGCAAGGATTTGCGCTTCTTTACCGCCGAGCAGCCAGGCTATGAAAGCTGGGCGCGCGAGGCCGGCAGCCTGGTGCTGCGCCACTTTTTTGGCTCGCCTGTGCGCGTCCATACCGCGCGCGCACTCGTTTAAGCTTGATCCTCTGCCCAGAGGAGCAGCGTCGCCAGGTAGAGTATCCCGGCGGCGGTCCACGCCTGAACGGCGCAGGCTTCGAAATAATCGACGAGCATCCACTGATGGTCGAGCTTTGGCAAGCGGACATGCGCAGGCGAGAGCACCATGTAAAGCTCGACCGGATTGCTGATCTCCCGAATGGCTTCTAGAACTCCCAGTGCGATTTGGCGGCTGTGAGTATCGAAGCCATAGCGGTGCATGCCCAGCGCGATGATTGCGTTGTCAAAGGGCCAGACGGTCCCGCACTGGTAGAGGAAAGGGTTATAATAGTAGGCCCGTTCGGAGAGCGTGCGCAGGCCCCAGGGAGTACACAGGTCCGGCCTCATCAGGCGCTCGCCGATCTCTCCTGCTTGCTCAGTGCTAAGGATACCGCTCCACAGCAGATGGCCCGGATTGGAAGAGACCGCCTGGATCGGCTGCTTCTGACCGTCGAGGGCAATAGCGAAAATGTGCTCATGTGCGAGCCAGAATCGCTGCAGGCCCTGTTGGAGCTGTGCCATCCGTCGCTCAATCTCCTGGCGCAGGGACAGTTCGAGATGCTGGCGCTGCGCTGCCAGAGCGAGATAGCCGGCATATGCCGCCCAGGCGTAGCCCTGCACCTCGATCCAGGCCAGGGGCTGCTCAAGTCGTTCACCCTTCGGCGCCTGAATGGATTCAGAGCTATCTTTCCAGGACTGGTTGCTCAGCCCGTATCCTTCAGGATTGCGTCTCAGGTATTCCACCAGCCCATCCCCATCCAGGTCCGACCATTCCAGCATCCAGCGCAAGGCCGCCTCGACGCCCGGCCAGAGTTCTTCCAGTAGAGGAGCATCATCAAAGTAGGCATGGACCTCGGCGATAGTCACGATGTAGAGAAAGGTGGCATCGAACGTCCCATAATAGCGTCCTTCAACCAGCGGCCAGTGACCCTCGATCATACGCGGGGGAACCGGTTGCCAGTACTCATGGACGATGCGGCCCGGCTGTTCCTCATTGAAATCGTTGACTACCCGACCTTGCAGGCTGGTCAGGCCCCGCAGCACGGTCGCGGCCATCTCATGCAGCCAGGAATCATAGGTGGCAGAACTCCCCAGATCGAGGGAGATCTCTTGTGCATTTTCGCGCTCAGCTTTTCTCAAGAGGCGTCCGGCCTCCAATGCAAGCAGAACGCTCCAGAGGGAATCGCGCCCAAAGATGGCATGAAAGTGGCCATCCTGGCCACTGGCCATAATCCCCAGGGGCGTTTGCAGGGATTGCAAGCTACTCAATGCCTGCTGGCGAAGAGCGACTAAGGTTTCGCGACTGAGGAGAAAGCCGGTCTGGGAAGAAGATTGCATCTGTGACAAAATACTACTGTTCCTTTGCTAAAAACCTGAGAATATGTCTGAAAACGCAGACTCACGCCGGATTTTGAATGTGGTATGCAAAAAGGCGCATTGCCCCTTTTTGCATACCACATTCAAAATCCCTTGCGCGGCAAAGCCGCGCAACCAGCCAGCAAGAGCAGGCAATGAAAGCACTATCCTGAAGGAGCAACGGTTTTGTCTGGGTATGGGCGATCATCCTTTCACAGCCGATCCAAGCGCACCTCCCATAAAGTAGCGTTGGAAGATAAAGAAGAGAATGAGCATGGGAAGAATATTAAACATCGAGCCGGCCAGCAGCAGGTTATATTCCGTGTAATGGGCGCTTTTGAAGAAAAAGAGTCCCAGCGGGAGAGTATACATATCCTGTGTGCCCAGCGCGACCAGAGGCCACTGGAAATCATTCCAGGCGCCCTGGAAGGTCAGGATAGCCACGACGGTGAGGGCCGGCTTGACCAGGGGAAGGATCACCTGAAAAAACATGCGGAAGCGGGAGGCACCGTCAATCATAGCCGATTCCTCCAGCTCCTTTGGGAGCGTCTTCATAAACTGTACCATGATAAAGACCGTGAAAGGCTGGGCCATGGCGGGCAGAATCAGCGCGAAATACGTATTATTGATGTGCAACGTATTCGCCACCAGGAATTTGGGGATGAGAGTGATCGCCAGCGGAATCATCATGACGGCCAGGGTGACAGTAAAGATCACTTCACGGCCCTTGAAGTTCATCCGCGAGAGCGCGTAGCCGGCCATCGCCGAGAAGATCACATTGAGCACCGTAGCGCCGCCCGCGTAGATCAGGGCGTTGAGAATCCAGCGCAAGAAGTACGCGTTATCCAGAATCTCGGTATAGTTGGTCCAGACCCACGGGTTGGGCAGGAGGCTAGGCGGGAAAGCCAGGACATCCTGCATGGTTTTGAACGATGAAATAAGCGTGAAGACCAGCGGTCCCAGTGAAGTGACCGTAAAAACCCCCAGCAAGAGATACACGATGATCTGCCACCAGTTCAGGCGTGCTTCTCGCCGCATATGAGGTGCCTTCCCAATTGCCTGGGCGGTTGCCTGTGGACGTGCTTGCACTTGTGCCATAGGTTTGCTCTCCTTATCCCTGTGGACTGACATCGATAAAGCGACGCTGCAGGATCGTCACGGCGAAAATGATGATAAAGAGAATGACCGACATAGCCGCCGCAGAGCCGAAGCGGCTATCATTGAAGGCCGCGTTATAGATTTCCAGCATGGGTGTCAGTGTGGAATTGAGCGGACCGCCGTTGGTCATAAACTTGGCCTGGTCAAACATCTGAAAGGCGCCAATCGTACCCAGGGCGACCACCAGGAAAATAGTAGGGCGCAGCAGCGGAATCGTCACGCGCCAGAGGATCTGGAAACGATTCGCTCCATCGACCTCAGCCGCTTCCAGAATTTCGCGCGGCAGATCTTGAAGCGCCGCCAGGAAGTAGATCATAAAGCTGGCGGCGGTGGTCCAGATGTTCAGGATCATCAGCGCCGGCAGCGCCCAGAATGGGTCGTTGAGCCAGTCCGGTCCCGAAATATGGAGCAGTGAAAGCAGATAGTTAATCAGTCCGTCCGGGTTATAGAGCCAGAGGAAAATCAGCGCTGTTGCTACGGAGGAGGTGAGCGCGGGGATATAGAAGGCGGTGCGGAAGATGCCCTTGCCGCGCACAAGCGTTTGCAGAAGCAGGGCCAGGATCAGCGCCAGAATCGTCTGTCCGGTTACAACGATGGCTGTGAACTTGATGACGTTAACAAGCGAGATCCAGAAGGGGCTGAGCGAGGGATTAGTGAAGAGCTGGCTAAAGAGGACCTGATAGTTATGCAAGCCCACAAACTGCGGTGGGGTGAAGCCGAGGTCAACGGTAAAAAGGCTCAGGCCAACGCCATATACAGAGACCAGGGCGAAAAAAACGAGGAGGACAAAAAGATAAGGCGTGAGGAACAGATACGCGGTCAACGTCTCGCCGCGCCTTCTGGCGGACGGCGTTCCTGCATCGCGCCTGGCCCGTTTTTCTCCCACCGCGCCGACGAGCGAGGCGGGCGCAAGGGATGATTTTGCCGGTTGGGCCGCCATAAACGATACTCCTTCCCATCTGTAAACCTGAAAAACCTGTGCAACCAGGGTCGTTTGGGAGAGCATTGCCTGCTCCTGAGAAGAGCAGGCAATGCTTCTTGCAGAGCTGCAAGCAATCAACCGCCCTGAAGCTGGGTGTTCACCTGCGTTTCGGCATTGCTGAGAGCCGTCTGCACGCTCTCTTTATTTAGCAAAACCTCCTGGATCGCATTGCTCAGATCGGTATGGATCGCCGTATCCTGCGGGCCATAGTAGTCCGCGTAACTGTACGAGGCGGCGTCAAAGAGCACTTTGAGATCGGGATGTGAGCTGAAGTAGGGAGAATTCGCCAGGCTCTTCAGCGTAGGCAAAGCAAAGCCGGCATTCAGGTTGCTCTCCTGCACCACCGGGCCGGCCATATACTTAATCAATTCCCAGGCGGCTTCGGGATGTTTCGTCCCGGAATAGGCGGCCCAGGCGTTGGTAAAGCTCAGGTTCGCTGGTTTCCCGGTGGGGCCGATGGGCAGAGGAGCAATGCCGTACTGCACGTTGGGGTAGGTGGTCGTCATATAAGGGATGAGCCAGCCGCCCTCGAAGACCATTGCCGCCCGCTGTTTGCCGAAAGCATCCCCGTTCCAGGGAGCGCCGACAGTTGTTGGCAGCGCGCCGGTGTTGTTCTTGAAGAAACTATCGTAGAACTCCAGAGCCTGAACGCCCTGCGGGCTATTAAAGGCCGCCTTCGTGCCGTCTTTGTTCAGAACCGAGCCGCCGGCCTGCTCCAGGAAGGCGCCCCAGCGCGAGGCGTCGGCGGAGAGCACCACGCCGTAGACAGAGTGGGGCGTGCCGGGATTCTTCGTCAGCTTTTGCGCGTCGTTCTGCAAATCAGTCCACGTCCAGCCCGCGCTGGGAGTGGGAAGTCCTGCTGCCTGGAACATCTGCTTGTTATAGAAAACGCCCAGGCTGTTCCAGTCCTTAGGCAGCCCATAGACCTGGCCGCTGGTGCAGACAAAGGGATTGAGCAGGGTCGAGTAGTAGTCGCTTGCTTTCACATTATCGCGGGCCATATAGGGCGAGAGGTTGAGCAACTTCCCCGAACTGACATACTCAGCAGACATTGCCGGCTGTAGGTAGAAGACATCTGGGACTGTGTTGCTGGCGACATTAGCACGCATCTTGGTGGGGTAGTCACCGGGGATGGGCGACCAGTTGACCTTGATGTTTGGATGGAGCTTCTCAAAGTTCTGCAAATTTTGCTGAACAAGCGCATCCTCGGCGGGCGTGGAGGACCAGCCGGAAACGGTCAGCGTGATCTGGCCCGATTCGGGCGCGGCAGCGGTGGTATTGGTGCTGGAGGGGCAATTGATATACGGGTTGCCTCCGCTCAGTCCCTGCTGACTTATGCCGCTGTTTCCGCTGCCGCTAGTGCTGCCTCCCTGGCCGCAGGCGGCCAGGAGAAGCGAAAAAATAAACAAGAGCGATGTGAATGATGCTATTCGTCGTCTCATGACGAACCTCCTGATAAGAGCTCATCGTTGAGCTACACTGCGGCGCGTCCATGTGTGAGTCAGAGACGACCTGCGACAAGGGTGCGAGGTGACTCGTATGGACGCTCTACCGACTAACAACCAATTCATATCGCTGAAGTCCTTTCACAGGGTCAATCTGCACGGCACGCCATTCAGAGTCTCTGCATTCAGGCGAACGTTCAGCGATATGTTCTACTGTGAAAGAGACCGGAGTCCCGTTGAGCGTGACGCTGCCGGGTTTCCTTTCTTCCTTCACGGAACAGACGCATCCAAGAGTAACGCTATACGATGGATCGCTGGTTTCTAACGTCAGTTGAAAATTTTCCTCTGTCCTGACGACCTGAACATTAAAGTCGGCGGAGCCGACGCGTACATGTTGTAGACGCGCTTGCGTCCAGGCATTGGGAAGATGAGGGACGAAGCGAATGTGCTGTTTCGCTGCGTCCGGTCGCAAGCCCAGGAAAAAATGCACCACCGGCCAGATCATCCCGTAGCTTGACCATGCCTGCACGAAACACCCGCCGTCTGGCAAAATTTCGCTGTATGCGCCGGGCATGCGGCGCGCGATCGCGTTGGCGATTTTATGGCAGTAGCCCAGGGCCTGGTCCATCCGGCCATAGCGGGCCTCGGCGGCTGCCATCAGGGTATTTGGCAGCGTCATGGTGACGCGCTGAGTCTCAGGATTGAGGTAGATGCCCCAGGGGCCATTGAACTCATCTGACTCCAGGCGGGTGAGAACGCGCTCCGCACGTTCAGGCGCGGCCAGCCCTGTCTCGATGGGGACAGCCGCGACCATATGCTTCAAAAGCCAGGGGCGTTCCTGGCGCAGCGCGCCTTCGCTGGACTGCCGGGCAAAGTGATCCAGGAGAAGGTCACTGTGCTCCAACTCGGCCAGGTCGCCCGGCCAGAACACCTTTTCGGCTCGCATCTCCTCATGCGAGGCCCTGAGGGCATTGGCAGAGATGTAGATATCGCCATAGAGCCCTTCCTCCTCAATCCACCAGGCGGTATTGATATGGGCGGCCAGGCGCTGCGCCTTCTCGCGCAATATGGGTATGCTCGCCTGGTCATCCACCTCCTCGGCGAGTTCCGCCAGGCAGATCAGCGCCTCATACGTATAGGCGGCAATATCCAGGGTCTTCATGCCGCCCGCCCTCTGGAGTTCGCGCGTCTCCACAAGACCCCTGCCGGTGGCGCAGAGATTGCCCTCCAGATCGTGCTTGCCCAGCAGTGCGTCGAGCAGGCCGCGTTTGCAGAAACCATAGACCTCCTGGAGGAATGCACGATCGCCGGTCCAGCGGAACGTGTGATAGCAGGCGCGGACAAACAGCGGGATCTCGACCAGCAGGCCATTATCATGCACATGGCCCTGCGTGAGGATCTCATGGACCACCGCACCATCCCCATTCACTATCTCGCTGTAGTGGATAAGGTTGCGCAGCGAAGCGAGTGCGAGCTCGAACTGGCCAGAGGCGACCAACGCGAGGGTGGCATAGGTCGTGTCATTGCCGATCCACCAGGGATGATCGGGGAGCCCGGCGGCTATTCCCCGGCCAATTCCTGGCACATCGCGCTCTAACATTTGCAGGGTGACTTTTGCCCACCCGAAGGCCGTATCCATCAGCTCATCGTTGCTGTGAAGCGAGCAGCGGGCGAGAAGCTGCTGGTAGGACTGGCGTTGTTGCTCGCAGATCGTTTCCATTGCTGTCTGTGCATAACGAAACGTCGTCAAAGCCGCCTCGCTAGAGCGCGTTGAGCCGGCGATGGTAAAGATCACCTCCTCTCTCCCGCGGGCCGGGAGATTCAGGGCGTAGCTGAGGCGAGCGGAGATTCCCTCTCCTTCGGTCCGGCGGGTGGCCCAGAGCTCGTTGCCGATCGTCACTGCTGTTGGCCGCCGTTGTGCGCCGAAGAGGACATAGGCGGATCTGGTTGTGTTATAGGCTGCGATACACGCCAGGTCATCCAGATAGACGGCCTCATCGCG
>Ga0070740_10006597_pt1 | contig 10097 bp, 8 predicted proteins | sample Coa_R2_FD_67286 | JGI IMG/M metagenome (GOLD analysis project Ga0070740, IMG submission 67286) | Surface soil microbial communities from Centralia Pennsylvania, which are recovering from an underground coalmine fire - Coalmine... | ecosystem: Environmental > Terrestrial > Soil > Unclassified ... | reverse complement strand
CCGCAGCGGTCGGGAATTGCGCCCGACATCGATCAGCAAGTTGTCAAAAGGCGGTTTGTACCTCCTTTCGCCCCCATCCTCGGGCGGTTAGCACGCCCGTTTCAGGGGAACGAGTCGCACGTATCACGTCAAAGCTGCAAGATACTGCTGAAGCACGTCAGCCAAGTGTTCCGGTTCACTGCGCTCGACGACGATCTGCTCCGCAGCCAGGAAGCGGCCAAGCTCGCGCAGCGCGGCACAGATGCCGGCGACCAGGTCGTCGCTTACCGGCACATCCGGCTCAAGGTACACTGTGCGGGCGATCAGGCGGCGTCCCTGGCGGTCCATCTTGGGATCGATGCGGCCGACCAGCGAGCCCTGATGCAGGATGGCCAGGCAATAGTAGCCATAGCGTCGCTTCGGCGGAGGCACGTAAGCCTCGAAACACACCTCGTAGTCGAAGAGCTCGCGCGCCCGGGCCCGGTCCCAGATCAGACTGTCGAACGGCGACAGCAACGTGGTGCGCGTGGGCCTCTCCCCCTGCCGCATCCGATCCAGCCTGGCGAGCTGTTCGCGGTGGATATACGCCGGCTCGCCGAACCCGTCCACCCTTGCCGGTATCACGTCACCTGCCGAGGCGAGCTCATCCAGCAGCTCCGTGGCCCCGGAGCGCCTATTACGGCGCGACGAGGCCGGCGGGGCAAGTCGGAAGTAATCCCACAGCCAGGACGGGGTGACGACGCCAAGGGCGCGCGAGGTGCGCCGCACGAAATGGCGCAACCTGGCGGCTTCATCGGGCAGCTCATGGTCGCCGGGCACCGCCTCGCCGAAGACCTCGCCCAGGATGCGCTCCCGGACGTCATAGACCTTTTGCCCCGCGCGCCGGCTGTGCACCATAAGGTGGCCGGTGGTCCACAGAATCTCAAGCGCGCGCCGGCTCTCCTTCGGCCCGTACCAATGCCAGGGCCCGGTGCGCCGGGCCGATGCATCGCGTTCGAAGTCGGCCGAGGCCATCGGCCCGTTGCGCATCACCGTATCCAGCGTCCCGCGCACGATGTCGGGATTCAGCGCCAGCCACTCCTGATTGCCCTGCCACATATGTTCGGCGTAGCGTAGCATCTTTGGCCGATAGTAGACATAGTCGCGCATCGGCACAATCGACGCCGCGTGGCTCCAGTACTCGAAGGTGTGGCGCCCCGGATGCAGCAGCGCGTCAAGCAACCCGGGCTGATACGGTCCCAACCGGCTCCACAGAACGAGGTACTGTGTGCGCTCGACCACGTTGATCGTATCGATCTGCACAACGCCCAGGCGCTCGATCAGATTCAGCAGGTCTATCTCAGACACCCGCGCCGTCGAGCCCTGAGCGAACAGCCCCTGCGCCGACAACATGATGCCCCTGGCTTCCGCCCGGCTCAGCTCCAGCATCCCCACATCCCACCTCGGCCGCTCCGCGAGACACTATCGGCAGATAGTATACCGGGCACACTCGCGCGGACCTGTCAGTCATTCCACGCGGGCAGGCGATTTCCGGCAATATCGTGGGCAACCCGGTTGACAAACTAGAACATTAGTTCTAATATGGGTGCTGTTGAGTCAGTGAGGCGCAACTAGGCGAGGAGGAGAACATGGCTGTCGCGCGTGTGGACCCCGTGCAGGTCCGTCAATACAATCCCGGCGCACTTCAGACATCTGTGACGAGGCGAACGCCCCGGATACCGGTCCGCACCACGGCGGCCGGCGTGATCGTCCTGGGTACCGTCCTGCAGCGGCTGCTTGTCGCGGCACCGGTAGAGCCTGTGCCAGCCGGAGCAACCGCCGGTGCAGTGCAGCCAGGACAGGGCCTTCAGGTGGCCGGACTGGCGCTGTCGGCTCCGCCACATGTCGCGGCAGGGCTGCCGGCCGCGTCAAAGGTCAGGGTCGCGGTGCCTCACCAAGCCCAAGCCCACGCGAGCGCCGCACCGGCGCATCTGACGCATGGTAGCGCGGTCCAGGTGCACCGGACCCAGCTACTTGCACAAACTCCTCCGCGGCGATTGTCGTCATCGCTTCTTCCCGCCATCGGGCCGGCGGGAGACGTTCAGAGGACGGCCATGGCCCCGAATCTGGAGGGGCTGATCCTCCACGTCCCGAGCGTGTCGGTGGCTGAAATAAGATCGGCTCTTACGGCCGCCCACTCGCCCATCCTGTCCACCAGCTATGCCGACAACAAAGACGCCGCGGAATACATCTGGGACTCCGGCCGGGTGCTTGGCGTGGATCCGGCCATTGTGATGGCCATCTTTCGCTATGAGAGCGCCTACGGCACGCGCGGCGTGGCGCAGATCACCCAATCCGTCGGGAATATCCGTCCGCTGGCCGGGCAACCATCCTACCAGGGATACCGCTCCTATGGCTCCTGGCAGGAGGGCATCGACGACTGCTATCGCTTGCTTCTGCAATATGCCAGGCACGGTGCGGCCACGGTTGCCGATGCCATCCCCACCTGGGCACCGGCAGACGATAACAACGATCCAGGCGCATACGTGGCCGGCGTGATGCAGATTATGACCGACCTGTACCAGCGCAGCATTGGCAATTAATGGACTTGCGAGTCTGCTGGGCGCGTTGACCTCAGCCTCCTCGGGCGGCCGGATCATGCAGTATCTTCACGTAGATTGCACACGGGTTACCCGGCGCCCAACCCGGATAGGGGTCCACCGTTTCGAGATGGACGAAGCCGGCGCGCTCGTAGAAGCGGCGAGTGCCCTTGTACGGCGGGTAGCCGGCTTCAGGAGCCAGGGTCTTGACTTCCAATAGCTCGGCGCTGCTTTCCTTTAGATGCTCCACGATGGCCGCGAGGAGTGCCGAGCCATACCCCCGCCGCTGTCGAGACGGCCGTACGGCCATCCACAATAGCTCGGCGACGGCGCCGTTCTTTCGATGCACGACCGCGAAGCCGGCCACCTCCCGGTCGGACCGATCCTCGACCACATAGGCGCCGTGCTCAACCAGATCGCGACTCATCTGCATGACGGCGTCGGGCGTGAAGTAGTCCGGCAGCGCCTGAGCGATCGCCATGCAGGCATCAAGCGGCGCGTTCCCGTCGGGTCCGTATATGGACACAGGCATCTCTGTGACAGACATTCAACATTTATCCGCTGCGATTCGCATCAGGGGCGGCCTCCAGCGCGATCAGCGGCTGGCCGGCCGTGACGGTGTCGCCCGCGGCGTGGTGCACGGCCTGTACCGTGGCCTCGTAGGGCGCTTCCACGAGATGTTCCATCTTCATGGCTTCGAGCACCAGCAGCCGCTGTCGTTCCTCCACGTGGTCGCCGGCCTGCACGTACACCTTCAGGATGGTCCCTGGCATCGGCGCGCTAAGCTGCGTCGAACCCGCCGATTCGCCGTGGTGATGGGTCGCGTCGATGCTCGGCGGCGGCGCTAGGCCGAGCGTCCAGGTCTCCTGTCCGCGCACCACTGTGATCGCCCCGTCTCGTTCAGTCACATCGCCGGCGATCACGTTGGTGTTCAGCAACGCACTGAAGTGGCTCGGCGGGCGATGTGCGGCGCCGGTGAGGTGGTATGTCGTACCGTCGAGCTCGATCTGCCAGGCGTTGGTACCCATGCGCGTGGCCCTAATAGTGTGGAGCTTGTCCGGCGCAATCAATTGTATGGGCCGGGCCGTGGCATTGCGCCAGTGCGAGCGGTCGTGCCAGGGGTCCGTGGCCGGTGGCCGGGCGGGTGAGACGATGTGCAACGTGGTCAACAATAGCACCGCGGCCGGCGGCGAACCGGTCGTCGGCTGGTCCAGGGCGTGGCCGCGGATGAAGTCGGTGCTGAGCCGACCCTGCTGGAAATCCGGCTGCGCCAGGATGCGTTGCAGGAAGGTGAGGTTGGTGGTCACGCCGCGCACAGTTGTGCCGGCCAGGCCCTGCCGGAGCCGGGCGACCGCCTCCTCCCTCGTCGTTCCTGCCGCGATCAGCTTGGCCAGCAGCGGATCGTAGTGGATGCCGACGTCGTCGCCCGCGGCCACCCCGGCGTCGATGCGAAGGCCCGGCAGCACCGGTATGTCGAAGCACGAGAGATGTCCGGTCGACGGCAGGAAGCCCGCGGCCGGGTCCTCGGCGTACAGCCTGCATTCCACCGCATGGCCATCCAGGCTGATATCACCCTGGGTGAACGGCAATTGCTCCTGCGCGGCGACGCGGATTTGCAGCTCCACCAGGTCCACTCCGGTGATCGCTTCGGTGACCGGATGCTCCACCTGCAGGCGTGTATTGACCTCCAGGAAGTAGTAGCTGCCGTCGGGCGCCAGGATGAACTCCACGGTACCGGCGTTGCTGTAGCCGGCGGACCGGGCCAGACGCACGGCGTCGCCGCCCATGGCCTCCCGTAGAGCCGGCGTCACCGCGGGAGATGGCGCCTCCTCGATCACCTTCTGGTAGCGGCGCTGGATCGAGCACTCCCTCTCGCCGAGGTGCAGCACCGACCCGTGATGGTCGCCGAGGACCTGGATCTCCACGTGCCGTGGCGATGCGACGAGGCGCTCCAGGAACAGCGTTGCGTCGCCGAAGGCAGCCAGGGCCTCGCGCCGCGCGGCGGCCAGCGCCTCGGGCAGGTCACCGTTGTCGAGGACCGGGCGCATGCCCCGCCCGCCGCCGCCCGCCGCCGCCTTGATCAGCAGGGGCAGACCGATGCGCTCCGCCTCGGCCGCCAGGCGCGCGTCGCTCTGGTCGTCGCCGTCGTAGCCCGGCACGGTGGGGATGCCGAGTTGCATCGCCAGGTGCCGGGCCGATATCTTCGATCCCAGGGCCCGCATGGCAGCCGGATCGGGACCGATAAAGGCGATGCCGGCGGACCGGCAAGCCTCGGCCAGGGCAGGATTTTCGGAGAGGAAGCCGTAGCCGGGGTGCAGGGCCTCGGCGCGCGCCCTCCGCGCCGCTTCGATTATGGCTGGGATATTGAGGTAGCTCTGCGTCGCCGGGGCCGGGCCGATGGGATAGGCTTCGTCGGCCGTGCGGACGTGAAGGGCCGTGCGGTCGGCATCGGAGTAGACGGCCGCGGCGATGATGCCCATCCGGCGGCAGGTGGCGGCGATGCGCACCGCGATCTCACCGCGATTGGCGATCAGGATTCTACGAAACACGGCCGCCGCTTCTCCAGGAACGCGCGCATCCCTTCCTGCCCTTCCGGCGCCGCGCGCAGGGCGGCGATAGTCTCGGCCGTATAAGCTCGCACCGCCTCATCCGACAGCCGCGGTAGGGCGGCGACGAGTTGCTTGCAGGCCTGGATCGCGGCCGGACCGCAGGACAGGATATTGGCCACGGCCTCGGCTACCGCCGCGTCCAGCGCCTCGCGCTCCGCGACGCGGTGGACCAGTCCGATGCGCTCTGCCCGCTGGGCGTCGAAGCGTTCGCCGGTCACGAAGAGGGCGCGCGCGTGGCCCGGCCCGATTTTGCGCAGCACAAGAGGCGCGATGGTGGCGGGCGCCAGGCCCAGGCGGGCTTCGGTGAAGCCGAACTGCGCGTCGGTCGCGGCCACCACGATGTCGCAGCAGGCCACCAGGCCGGCGCCGCCGCCCAGGGCCGCGCCGTGCACGCGGCCGATCACCGGCACCGGAGAGGTGTCCACGGCCTCCAGCATGGCCACCAGGCGCAGCGCGTCTGCGACGTTCTCGTCGTGGCTGTAGCCGGCCATGTCGCGCATCCATGTCAGGTCGGCGCCGGCGCAGAAGGCGGCGCCCGTGCCGGACAGCACCACGGCCCGGGACTCGCCGCCCACGCTGAGCCCCGCGAAGACGGCGGTCAGCTCGACGATCATGCGCGGGTTGAAGGCGTTGCGCACCTCCGGCCGGTTGAGCGTGACGTAAAGCACGGCCCCCGCTTGTTGCACCTGTATCTGACTGTATGTATCCCGGCTCGTCTCGCTCATGCCGCCATCCTGCGAAGCCGACACATGTTCGCCCTTCTGGCCTAACTATACGGAATGTCGGTTAACCCATGTTCCCGCCGGCCGCGTCCGCCATGGCACAGGTATTGGCGCGAGGCATGGGCGAAGCTGCTGCACCTGTTGCGCTGAGCGGTGCCGCCCATCACGTCTCGGGAAGCGGTTGGCGCCGCCACTTTGTGGAGTGTGGCGGACACATCAGGATGACTTCAAGGCGCCTGTTCGCTCCGGTCTCCAGCCACAACTTCAGGAACCGGCACAGCGTCAGCTTATCGCCGTCCATCTGCGTCGCCACGTAGCGGGCATCCCCCACCAGGCGCCATTGCGGATAGTGGCCGGCCTTCAGCCGGTCCAGATCGGCTTGCAGCGCGTCGTCGGTCAAATCGCGGCGCAGAAGCTCCGGCCCCGTCCCCTCCGGGACATCCGGTACCGCGGTGTCGTCGGCCATGCGCCGCTCAGCTCTCCAGGCTGCTGAACAGGTTGTTCAGCGACTCCGCCAGGGTCGGGTGGGCGAAGATGCCGTCGCGCAGAGCGGTGTAGGGCAGCTTGCCCATTATTGCGATCTCCAGCATGGCCATGAGCTCACCGCCCTCCAGGCCCAGCACCGCGCAGCCCAGGATCTGGTCCGTCTCACCGTCCACGATGGCCTTCATCATCCCGCGTGGCTCGTCCACTTCCAGCGCGCGCGCCACGTAGCTCATCGGCATGCGGGCCACGCGTATCGTGCGGCCCTGCTTGCGGGCCTCGTCCTCTCCCAGCCCGACCCGCCCGAGCTGGGGGTCGATGAACACGGTGTAGGGCACCAGGCGGCCGGTGGTGGTGGCATGCCCGCCCTCGATCAGGTTGGTGCGCAGGATGCGGTAGTCGTCGTAGGAGATGTGCGTGAAGGCCGGCCCGCCGTTGACGTCGCCCACGGCGTAGATGCCCGGCACGTTGGTCTCCAGCCGCTCGTCGACCGGGATGGCGCCGCGCTTGTCCACGGCCACGCCGGCGGCGGGCGGGTTGAGCGCCTCGGTGTTGGGCGTGCGCCCGGCGGCCACCAGCAGGTGGGAGCCCACCAGCGTCCGCTCCCCCTCCGCGGCGCGCACGGTGAGGCGGATCGCACCGCTGGCATCCGGCTCGACGCGCCGGGCCTCGGTCTTGAGCAAGACCTCCAGGCCATCCTGGCGCAGTATATCGGCCACGGCCGCGGCGATGTCGGCGTCCTCGCGCCCCAGCAACTGGGGACCGCGCTGCACCACGCTCACCCGGCTGCCCAGGCGGCGGAAGAGCTGGCCGAACTCCAGCCCCACGTAGCCGCCCCCCAGCACCAGCAGGTGCTCGGGCACCGTATCCAGCTCCATGATGGTGGTGGAATCCAGCCAGGGCACGCTGTCCAGCCCCTCCACCGGGGGCGCCGAGGGGCGGGCGCCGGAATTGATCACGATGGTCGGGGCCGTGAGCGTCCTGGCCTCCCCGCCCTTCTGCTCGACCTCGAGGGTCTTCGGGCCGACGAAGCGCGCGGTGCCGAAGAGCAGATCCAGGCCCTTGGTCTCCTCGATGCGCCGCTGGCTGCTGCCGCGGAAGCTCTCCACGATGTCGCGCTTGCGCCGGCGCACCGTGCGCATGTCGATGGAGATGGGGCCGGATTGCACGCCATAGTCCGCTCCGCGCCGGGCGAGGTAGGCCACGCGGCCGCTGGCGATCATGGTCTTGGTGGGGGTGCAGCCCACATTGATGCAGGTGCCGCCGACGTGCTCCTGCTCGATCAAGGCCGTCTTGCGGCCGGCGCGGGCCAGGGCGGTGGAAAGCGGCCCGCCGGCTTGCCCGGCGCCGATGACGACCGCATCGTACTCTTGTGCCGGTGCCATAGTATCCTTCCTCTCTATCTGTCAGGATATCACCATAGCGATCGATAGGATAGTCTTGGCTCGCGCCGATTCTTTGCACCCAACAGTAAAGTCGGCGGCTGGCAGACCCGGGGTGACGTGGCGCGATCAGGGCGACGCGGCACAGGTGCGCGTCCGCGGCGCCATGCCGCCGTTATGCTTCGTGCGCGGCGATGAAATCCAGGACCTGCGTCCAGGCGTCGGCGCTGGCCTCCGCGAAGTCGGCAGCCCGGCGGTCGAAGAAGCTGTGTGGCGCGCCGGGATAGGTGATCACCCGATGGGTGACGCCGGCCTTATCCAGTTCCCGGTCGAACCTCTCCACCTGCTCTGCCGGGATGCCCGCATCGGCCCCGCCAAAGAGGGCGAGGACGGGGAATTTGATCTGGGAGGCGCGATCCAGAAGTGTGCCTCCGCCCCCGAAATCGCGCGACATTCCGGCATAGAAGCCGATCACGCCGTTCAGGCCAACGTCCTGCGTGCCGGTCATGAACGAGAGCGTCCCGCCCATGCAGAAGCCGACGGTGAAGGTCGGCCGGCTCCCCGCCTCGGTCTCGCCAAGGCGCGACAGGGCGGCGCGCACGTCCTGCATGATGGAATCGAAGCGCAACTGCTGGACGTGCGGCATGTACTCAAAGGTGTCATCGCGCGGGCCGAGGCCGGCGCTGCGTCCGAAGTAGTCCAGCGCCAGGGCTGTGATGCCCTGCTCGGCGAAGCGCTCGGCCAGCTCCTTGTAGAAGTGGTGCAGGCCGCGCACGTCCGGCAGTATGAGCAGACGGGCGTGAGCCTGCCCGACGGGGGTGGCCAGGTAGGCGGCGAAGCGATTGCCATCGTCGGCAGTCAGCACCAGGTCCTCGCCTTGCGCGGCCCCGCCGGCGATCGGCGGCAGCGGCGGGCGGGCGTTGTCGTCGTAGCACATGCGTTGTCATCTCCCTTCTCGGTCGTGCGTGGAACCTGACACGGGCGCATCCGGATAATACCGCGGCACCCGGACACACCTTTATCTTGCCTGAGAATAGAGGTGCTGGCGAACGGACGTATGCCGCGGCAGGGATGATCGCAAGCGGCGCCGTCAGGCCGGCTCGGCGGCCGCGTCGTTCCAATCGCCCGCGCCCGCTGTATCGTCCGGCACATCCGCCGCAGCGTCCATGGTCACCGGGTCCGGCCTTGAAGGGCACCCCCGGCCATCTGTGGCCCGGTCTCTGCCATGAGGCTTCAGCCTCGGGCCGCCGCGGTGAACCGCGGTGAACAACGCTGAGGCAGACCCCCGCGCCAGCGGGAGGACGGAACGAACCGGTTTTCTGGTGCGCAGATCCTGCTACCATTCAGGGGTAATCACACCAACGGAGGAGACAGCATGGAGTATCGCCGCCTGGGACGCGCCGGGGTGCGCGTCAGCGCCATCAGCCTGGGGAGCTGGTTGACCTATGGGGCTTCGGTCGCGGAGGAGACGGCCCGGGCCTGCGTGCGCCGCGCCTACGACCTGGGCGTCAACCTGTTCGACACGGCCAATGTCTATCACCGCGGGGCCGCCGAGGAGGTGCTGGGCCGGGCGCTCAAGGATATCCCGCGCCACACCTATGTCCTGGCCACCAAGGCCTACTGGCCGATGGGCGACGAGCCCAACAACCGCGGTTTGTCGCGCAAGCACCTGATGGAGCAGTGCCATGCCAGCCTCAAGCGGCTGGGGGCGGACTACATCGACCTCTACCAGTGCCATCGCTACGATCCCGAGACGCCGCTGGAGGAGACGCTGCGCGCGCTGGACGACCTGGTGACGCAGGGCAAGGTGCTCTACGTGGGGGTCTCGGAATGGTCGGCCGTGCAGATCGACGACGCCGTGCACACGGCCCGCGCGCTGAACCTGGACAGGATCGTCTCGAACCAGCCGATCTACAATATGCTCACCCGCTACATCGAGCGCGACATCGTGCCGCTCTGCGAGCGCGAGGGCATCGGGCAGATCGTCTTCTCGCCGCTGGCCCAGGGCGTGCTGACCGGCAAATATCGGCCCGGTCAGGCGCCTCCGCGGGGCTCTCGTGCCGCTAACCCGGAGACGGGGCCGATCATCGAGAACCTGCTCAGGGACGAAACGCTGGCCGCGGTGCAGCGCCTGGGGGAGGTGGCCCAGGATGTGGGCTGCTCGATGGCCCAACTGGCGCTGGCCTGGGTGCTGCGCCAGCCGAACGTCAGCTCGGCCATCACCGGCGCCACGCGGCCCGAGCAGGTGGAAGAAAACGTCGCCGCGGCCGGGATCACGCTCTCCGCCGATATCCTGAGCCGGATCGACGAGATCCTCACGGGCGTGGTGAGCTACGAGCGCTA
>Ga0070740_10006596_pt1 | contig 10099 bp, 6 predicted proteins | sample Coa_R2_FD_67286 | JGI IMG/M metagenome (GOLD analysis project Ga0070740, IMG submission 67286) | Surface soil microbial communities from Centralia Pennsylvania, which are recovering from an underground coalmine fire - Coalmine... | ecosystem: Environmental > Terrestrial > Soil > Unclassified ... | reverse complement strand
CGACATCTTCGTGAAGCGGGCGCGCCGCGCCCGTCAGATCGGTGATGAGGATGGCGCGCCGCTTGTAATCTCCCGACTGGCGATCGTAAACCAAATGCGAATTGCCAGCCCAGCGAACGCCCTCAAAACCGCCCAATGTTTTTAGCGGTGCCGGTTTGCCGCCGCTGGAGGAGACCACGAAGAGCTCGCCGGGGATACGCTCGGTGGTTCTATAGATGATTTTCGCGCCGGAATATTCGGGGGCTTCGTCGTGAAAAATGATCCGCGAACCCGCGGCATAAACGATGTGCGATCCATCGGGGGACCAGGCGAGCCCGCCGATGCCGCCGTCATCGTGAATCAGGCTGGTTTCAGCGCCGCCGGCGAGCATCCGCACCACCAGCTCGTGCCCCGGGCGGCTCGGCCGCACGAAGGCAACGCGCGATCCGTCGGGCGAAAGCACGATATCGGTTTCGGGTGCAGGCGTGGTCCAAACCGCGCGCGGCGCGCCGCCGGAGGCGTCGACGCTCCAGAGATCGCCGTTGCGGGCAAAGTAAATCGTTTTCGAATCGCTGCTCCAGAACGGCGCGCCAACCTGCCCGCCGCTGAAGGAGGTAAGCGCCACCGGTTTCGGCTCGCGAGCCGCGGTACCGGCGACATATAAATTGCTGACGCCGCCCAAATCCCAGAGAAAGGCGATACGTTGGCCATCGGGCGACCAGACCGGCTCCGAGGGATGCTTAATCTGGACCAGCTTTTCGATGGTCAGGCCGGCGCTGCCGGATCGTGCCGGCGGACCGCCCGCGATGGCAAGGGCGAAGGTGAGCGTGAGCAAAAACAAACTTCGCATGACCGTATCCTATCTGCCTTTTCAAGCCAAGCCAAATTATCAGAACATGAACTTCAGGCCGATCCGCGCCAGGAAAGGGTTCACCGTATTGCTGGGACGCAGATAATTGGGTCCGTAGGTAGTCACTTCCGAAACCACCGTCTGACTGTTGGTCAAGTTGAACAGATCGAGCATGGGTTCCAGTGTATAACGCTCCTGAAACCGGAAAACTCGCGAGATTCTCATATCGAGCAGGTTTACGCTGGGGAGACGCAGAATGCCGGCGGGCTGGAGGATCACCGTTTCCGTTTTCTGGGCCAGTTGTGGACCGCTGAAAACCTCCGCTGGTTGAATGGGGTAGCCGGTGTAATGTTGGAAATTAAAGCTAGTCATAAGATGCAGCGGCAGATCAAGCGTGCTGTCCAGTTTGAACACGAAAGTGGAATCCATATTCAGGTAATTGTTTAGGCGATTAATGCTCAGGTTGGGATCGTTGAAATCGTCGCTCAAGGCCTCATCCGAGGCGCCGCGTCCGTAGGTGCCTTTTTGCCGCTGAATGGTGTAGCCGGCGAGCAGCATCCAGCGCCGCGACATCCGTTTCGCCGCGCTGAATTCGGCTGCATTGTAGGCGTTCTCATCGAGGACCGGGATATTCGTGATCAGGTAATTGGCCTGGCCTACCAGGGACGGCCCCAGACTGTAGAGGGTGAGCGCCTGATTTGTCAGAGGATTCACGATGGGACTGCCGTTAAGCGTCGTAACCGGCGTAAAATCGGCGGGTGTGTAAGCGAGGTTTTCGCGTCCGATCAAGTTGGTTTTGCTGCGATGGAAGTAATATCCGCTTACGACCAGATCATGCCATAGCAGCTTTTGATACCCTGCCGTAACTTCGGTCGAATAAGGCCGCTTCAGGTTTGGATTGATGTGCGTGAATACGCCGCCGCTCTTCGAAATTGGCGTTTGTCCTAAAAAGCCGGTGGGAATCCCATTGGCATCTACCGCGCCGTTCCAGGAAAAGGTCTCCGAGTTTAGCCCGTTCGGATTGACGGCTTCCACCAGCTGCGTTCCCTCCATTAGATAGAATCGGCTGTAGCTGAAGCGAAAAGCGGACGTGCCCTTGCCGCTGGGATCGAAAGTGACCCCCAGGCGCGGCGAAACGTTGTTCCAGTCAACCAGATTGCCCGAGGCGGCGAAATTGGTGGGCGGGAACAATTGCGGCCAATTCGGATTCTGGCTGGAAGTCTCGTTCGGATAATAAGAGGTGAATCGATCGTAACGAACGCCGAGATTCAGCGTCAGGCGGCGCCGGATCGTCCACGCATCCTGCACAAAAATGCTCGCATCATTGAAGTACGTGTATTCGGAAAATGGCGTGTTGTAGACTACCACGTCCAGCGGCACTCCGTTGCTGAACTGCTCATGAATACCGCCATTCATCGAGTAAATGTAGGGATTGCTGCTTTTGCCCTGCTCGAATCCGAATTTGACATCGTGCGCGCCGCCGAAACCGCTTTTGTACCAGGAAAACGTCGCCGCATACTTCCGCACCCAGGCCGGGTTCACGCGATCGAACGGCGCCGCGCCGGATTCGGTGGACAGGGTCACATCCTGAACCGTGATCGCGCCGGCCGCAGTGGTCGGCTGATAGGACAAAGGAAAAACTTCCTTGTTGTACCCGAAGCGGAAATCGAGCAGAAAATTATTCGTGATCTGGCTGGTCCAAAGGCCTTCGAGAATGTAGGCCGGCTCGATTTGGCGCCAGCTTGCGTTCTGAGAGACGAATTGATAGGCAGTGTCGCGGCGGAAGAAGCGATTCTCTTCGTTCCACAGCCACACGAAGCTGGCGCGATTGCGGCTGTTGATCTGCCAGTCGCTGCGCATATCGGTGTTGGACTGATGATTTACATCGACCGTCGGCTGCCCGTTCGGGAGCCGCACCGCCAGAACATCTTCGCGCAAATCGTAACGGCGGTAATCCGAGAAGATCCACCACCGGTTTTTAATGAACGGACCTCCCGCCCCCACCGAAGTATCGCGGTCCATGACGATTGGGGATCCCGCATTCACCGTCTTTCCCTGAAATGTCGGCAATTGGGGAGAGGCCTGAAAAGCGGCCGTCGCGTAGTAGGCGGAGGCGAACCCGTGCAGCTCATTCGATCCCGATTTGGTCACCATATTCATATACACGCCGCCGATCGGCACCGAAGCCGGCGCGTTGTCGGAAACCACCTGGAATTCGTCAAAGGAATCGTGCGAGGTGTAGAACTGCGTGTACCCGCCGTTGGAGCCGGGCCAGTCCAAATCGAGTCCGTTGAAGCTGAACATCTGCTCGCCGGGGGTACTGCCGTGAACCTGCATCGTCGATTGCTGATAACTCTGGTTCCCTCCAACGTCTACCGTACTGATGGTTGCGCCCGGCGCTTGCGCCACTGTCGACCAGGGATCGCGCCCGCTGGGGATGTTTTGCAGCAGGTTCTGATCGAACGTGGTCGACGTTTGGTTTTCCTTGACATCGAGCGCCGGCGCCTCGGAAGAGACGGTCACCACTTCCTGCGAGGCCCCCACCTCCAGCCGCGGGTTCACGGTCGCGGTGAATCCGGCGGTGAGGACGACGCCCTTCTGGGAAAATGTTTTAAAGCCGGTGGCCGTCACCGAAATGTTATAAGAGCCAGGCGGCAGAAGATCGAAAAGATAGCTTCCGTCCGATTGAGAGGTGGTTGTGCGAGGGCTCATGAGCGCTGGCCCCTCGACGGTTACTTTTGCGCCAGGGACCAGGGCGCCGGAGGGGTCGAGGATGACTCCCGTGATCTTTCCCGTGATGGCGACCTGACCGAAGCAAGAATCCGTAACATAAAGAAGAAACAGGAAAATACGTGCGGTTTTCGTGGGCATGGATATCTTCCTTTTGCGGAAAAATATCAAATCGAGTCGTACCCGTCAAGAGCGCCGGCTCGTCTGCGCTACGTGAAATGTCCTAATTGCGCCAAATAGTGCTTAAAAAACGCACTGGCCACATTGCGGCTAACGCGATGACGATCGCTTTTCTCATGTTGCTATCCAACGCCAATTTACGCGTTCGAATTTCCAGCCGACGCGTGCGCCGAAGCATCGATTGGGCGTACCTCGGCTGGCGGTGATATATTGGACCGAATAACCGGCCCGAACGAATGGGTAATTGACGATGGCGCGGAATTCCCGAACAGACTTCAGCGGAAAAATCCTTCAGTCCCGCCGGGTGGGGGATTTTCAGTTGATGGCCGTCTCCTATGCGCCGAATCAGATTTTGAATCGTCATTCGCACCAGCAGGCCTACGTTTCGGTCGCTTTTGACGGCGCATACCTCGAAGAACGCCAGACAGGCACCTGGGAATGCTCGGCGGGCGGCACGATTTTTCATGAGCCGGGCGAGTGCCACTCCAACCGCTTCTCCGATTTCGGCGCCCGATTGCTGGTGCTGGAGCTTCCGCCCGCCTTTCTCGCCAGCATCGCCGACCGCGGCATACGAACGGATCGGCAATATGCCTTCACCAGCCCGGTATGTATGCACCTGGCCGGACGCCTGGCGCGGGCGATTCAATTGCGCGATCCGCTTTCCGCGCTCTGCGCCGAAGGACTGTCGCTCGAACTGCTCTCGGAAGCCTTGCGCCCGCGCGATTCCGCCGAGAGCAAAGCGCCCGATTGGCTGGGGCGCGTCGGCGAAATTCTGCGCGATCGCTACCCGGAGCGCATTACGCTTTCCGAGCTGGCCGCCGAAGTGAACGTCCATCCGGTTCACCTGGCGCGCGCCTTCCGCAAACGCTACCGCTGCTGCGTCGGCGATTTCCTGCGCCGGCTTCGCGTGGACGCGGCCTGCCAGCAACTGATCAAATCCGAATTGACCATCGCGCAGATCGCCGCGCAGACCGGATTTGCCGATCAAAGCCATCTCAGCCGCGTGCTCAAGCGCTACACCGGGGTATCGCCGGCGGCGCTGCGTAACTCGCGCGCATCCGAGCCGCCGGCCCGATGAGACGCGCGTGCTTCCTCGCGGCGCTGGCGCTGATCGCCGCGCCGCTTTTCGCCGATGAGCCCAAAGATCCGGAGCAGCCGATCCCATATAGCCACAAACAGCATCTTGCGCTCGGGCTCGCCTGCAAGGATTGCCATTTGAATCCGGATCCCGGCGATTCGATGACGTTCCCTGCTTCCTCCAAGTGCATGAGCTGCCATCAAACCATAAAGAAAGACAGCGCGGCCATTCAAAAGCTCGCCGCCTTCGATCGCCAGAGCAAGGAAATTCCCTGGGTGCGCGTCTACAAAGTGCCGGATTTCGTCTTTTTTCCCCACAAATCTCATCTGGCCGCGGGGGCGAAATGCGAAAATTGCCACGGAAAAGTCGCCGAGCGCGACCGCCTCTTCCGTGAAACCGATCTGTCGATGGCGGGATGTGTCACCTGTCATCGCCAGCACAACGCGAAACAAACCTGCGATTATTGCCATGATCCTCGATAATTTCTGAGGTGCTGCCATGAAGAAGAAAGGCGCCACGCGGCGCGCGATTTTAGGCGGAATCGGCGCCGGCATTGCGTCAAGCGCGCTGCTCAAATCGCAACAGGACCCGTTCCGCGATCATTCCCGCGTGCCGGGAATCGATGAGCTCAAGACGGTGATCGAATTTGAAGCGGTCGCCTACGCCAAGTTGCCACGCGAAGCCTACACCTACACCGCCTACGGTTCGGAAGGCGAGTTCACGTTACGGCGCAATCGTGAAGCGTTCGACTGGGTCGAGCTGGTTCCCCGCGAAATCGCCGGCGCGAGCCCGGCAAATACCACCGCGGAAATTCTGGGCACGCCGATGAAGTTCCCGATCCTGGTTTCGCCCAGCGCGGGCCACTCCGCGCTCCATCCCGATGGAGAACTGGCGACGCATCAGGGGGCGTCGGCGGCCTCCGCTACACCCATGATCGTCAGCGCCAATGCGTCTTTTCCGGTGGATAAAATCGCCGCGGCGGCGCCGAGTCCCGTCTGGTGGCAGCTTTATCCGCAGCAAGACCTGGATCGCACCAAGGATCTGCTCGATCGCGCGCTGGCGGCCGGAGCCAAGGCGATCGTGATGACCGTCGATCAGCAGGCGAGCTATTATGAACGCGCCATCCATGACCGCCACTTGAACGCGGCGCCGCTCGGCGGAGCGGGACGGGGCCGCGGCCGCGCGCCCGCCTCAACAAATCCGTATCGAATCCAGACCACGCGGCTCTGGTACAACTGGCGCTACGTCGATCAGGTGCGCAAAATGCTTACCGTGCCGATCGCGGTGAAAGGAGTCCTCACCGCCGAGGACGCCAAAGAATTTGTCGAGCACGGCTGCGATTCGATCTACGTCTCAAATCACGGCGGCCGATCGCTTGATTACGATCCCTCGACGCTCGAAGTGCTCACCGAGATCGTCGATGCGGTCCCGGCGCGTGTTCCGGTGATTTTCGACAGCGGGATTCGCTGCGGATCGGATATTTTGAAGGCGCTGGCATTGGGCGCGAAAGCCGTGTGCATCGGCCGCGGCGTTCTTTGGGGTCTGGCTGCTTATGGCGCGCCCGGCGTCCAGCGCGTGCTCGAAATTCTGCAAGCCGAGCTGGTGACGGCGATGAATCAGACCGGCCGGCCGGATCTCGCCTCCATCGATCGCAGCCTGGTGAGGACGCATTTCCTATGAGAAAGAACTCTCTGACGCGCCGGCGCTCGCTCGCCGGTTTAGGATCGTTGGCCGCGCCGCCGCTGATGGCGGATCAGCCGCCGAGCCTCATTGGCGAGCCTCCCGGTCGAATCGCGCCGCTGGCGGACCTGGTTAATGTGCTCGAATTTGAAAACATGGCGGCTCGATCGCTCGCGCCCGCCGTTTACGAATCCATCGCCGGCGGCGATCGCCGCTTTTTCGATCGCATTACGTTTCGCCCGCGCATGATGGTCCCCGCCACTCAACTCGATTTGAGCCTCGAACTGTTCGGCGACAAAATGTTCGCGCCGGTGATTGCCGGGCCCGTGGCGCGGCTTCAGCAATATCACGCCGATGGCGAAGCCGGCATGGCGCGCGGCGCGTCGGAGGCCAAGGCGTGGATGGTGGTGAGCGGCGAATCGAGCCAGCCTTTGGAAAAAATCGTCGAAGCGTCTTCCACCGTTCTTTGGTATCAGGTGCTGCTTGACGCCGATCCTTCCGCGATTCGCGCCCGGATCGATCGGGCGGTCCAGGCGGGCTGCAAAGCGATCTGCATCACCACCAGCGCGCCGCATCCTGCCGCGCGCCGCCCGGCCAGTTGGGATTTGATCGATCAACTGCGAAAGGGCCTTAACGTTCCGGTTCTGCTAAAAGGCATCATGACGCCCCAGGAAGCGGAAACTGCCGTGAAACGCCACATTGACGGGATCGTCGTCTCAAACTACGGCGGCCTTCTTACGCCCGGAATGGCGCCGCCCATGGAGACGCTGCCGTCGATCGCCGACGCCGCAGGCGGAAAAGCGCCGATATTGATCGATGGCGGATTCCGCCGCGGCTCGGATATTTTCAAGGCGCTGGCGTTCGGCGCGACGGCGGTCCTGGTAGCGCGCCCGGTGGTATGGGGATTGGCGGCTTACGGCGCCGCGGGCGCGCGGCAGGTCCTGGAAATGTTGCAAACGGAATTGGCGCGCGATATGGCGCAAACCGGTAAGCCGAAATTAAAGGATGTGGATCGCAGCGTCGTAAAGCTACATCAGGCGTGATCATTCCCCGGAATGTTCCGCGAGATGGTCTCTAAGTTGCCGAACGGCTTCATCCACGGCCAAACGATCCTGTTCCAGCCGATCGACATCCGAAAGGGTCGGATTCTCAAGTTTCTCGAAATCCGTCAAGGACTTACGTAGACGGGCCAGCGCCGACCCGTATTTTGCTCTTAGGTCATTGCACTTACGACACGGCATACCTCTCTATCGTCAGGAGGTACGGTGTCGGATAGGGCCGACATCAGATTTAGTTTCGCCTGCAAATATGCGTTCATGGCCAAAGATTCCTGGCGGCTCAATCGCATCAGCTTCATCCGCTCGCGCGGTGGAATCTGCCCGCGTTCGAACCTGCATAGCATTTCGCAACTGGTTTCGGCCAGATCCGTGTACAGACGCAGAGCTCGAACACATTTTCGTTGCAGCACCTTCAGACGGGCCTCATTTCCTCGGATCATTTGGTTTATGCCTCGCGATCTTCTGGGATATAGATTCAGATTAAACGAAATTTATACGAATTCAATCACAATCGTACGAACTTTGAAAATTTGTTAATTCACGATTTGTAAACGAAATGCCTCCTTTCCCGAACAGATTTCTCTTTCGAAAGAGAAACCGCTACGACGACGCCGGGCGTTCAAATCCCGCGATCCGCGTCCACCCCAATGAAAGCATGTGAAAGTTTGGGAGTTTTCGTTTCTCTTTTTTGGAGACTGCTTCCGCTCTCCTGGCCAGGCCTTTTCACATTAAAATAACGGAGGGTCCTATGAGAACCTGTTTGATCTTGCTCACCGCCTCCGTTGCCTTCGCCCAGTCCGATGTGGCGCGCTGGGAAAAAGAAGCTCGCAACATTACCATCACGCGCGACGATTGGGGCATCGCGCACGTCCATGGAAAAACCGACGCCGACGCCGTGTTTGGCATGATTTACGCCCAGGCCGAAGACGACTTCAACCGGGTCGAGATGAACTATGTCACCTACCTCGGCCGCGCCGCCGAAGCCGAGGGTGAATCGAAAATCTATCAGGATCTTCGTAATAAAATTTTCGTCGATCCGGCTGAGTTGCAAAAAATCTACGCGACCTGCCCGGACTGGCTCCGCAAGCTGATGATTGCATGGGCCGACGGCTTGAATTTCTATCTCTATAAGCACCCGAATCTTCATCCGAAGGTGATCACGCACTTCGAGCCCTGGATGACGCTGGCCTTCAGCGAAGGCAGCATCGGCGGCGATACGGAGCGCGTCAATCTAAAGCAACTGGAATCCTTCTATGGCGGCTCGTCCGGATCGAGCGCGGCCAAGGACGATCCCGATCAGGAGCCGCGCGGATCCAATGGCATCGCGGTCGGACCCTCCGACACGGCGACGCATCACGCCATGCTGCTCATCAATCCGCACACGTCGTTTTTTTTCCGGTCGGAATTACAGATGTCGAGCGATGAAGGCCTGAATGCTTATGGCGCTGTCACCTGGGGACAATTTTTCGTTTATCAAGGCTTTAACAATCGCGTGGGGTGGATGCACACCTCCAGCGGCGTGGACGCCATCGATGAATATCTGGAAACCGTCAGCAAGAAAGGCGACCAATATTTCTACCAGTACGGGAACACGGAAAGGCCGATGCGGACGCGCGAAATCACAGTTCGATATAAAACGTCCAGCGGCATGGCCGAGAAGAAGTTCACGGCTTACTATTCGCACCACGGGCCGATTGTTCGCGAACAGGACGGCAAGTGGGTGGCGTTCCGGATCATGCAGGAGCCGATGAAGGCGCTCGAACAATCCTTCCTGCGCACCAAGGCGCACGATTACAAGTCGTATCTGGAGACGATGGAGTTGAAGGCGAATTCGTCCAATAACACGATTTTTGCGGACGCCGACGGCGACATTGCGTATTTTCATGGCAATTTCATCCCCCGGCGTGATCCGAAATTTGATTGGACCAAGCCGGTCGACGGGTCCAATCCGGAAACGGAGTGGAAAGGACTGCTCTCGGTGGACGAAACCCCGCACCTGCTGAATCCCAAAACCGGATGGCTGTTCAATGTGAACAACTGGCCGTGGACGGCGGCGGGTCCCGATAGCCCGAAGCGCGAAAATTATCCAAAATACGTCGAAAATGGCGGCGAATCCGCGCGCGGATTGCACGCTTTGCGCATTCTCGAAAATCAGCACAACTTCACGCTCGATTCATTCCTGGCGGCCGCTTTCGACAGCTATTTGCCGTGGTTTGAAAAGACGATTCCGGCGCTTTTGAAGGCGTGGGACGCCGCGCCCGCCTCGGACCCGCTGAAATCGAAGCTCGACGAGCAGATCGCGGTTCTGCGCAAGTGGGATTACCGCTGGTCGGCGGATTCGGTGGCGACGTCGCTCGCGGTGTTTTGGGGCGAAGATGTGCGCCGCGGCGGACGCGGCATGCAGCAGGACCAGGTCGCGGCGCTGCCGGCGGCAAGGCTGCTTTCCTCGCTCGCGGCAGCGTCGGCGAAACTCGACTCCGATTTCGGTACATGGAAAACTCCGTGGGGCCAGATCAATCGCTTCCAGCGCGTGAACGACGACAT
>Ga0070740_10006593_pt1 | contig 10101 bp, 7 predicted proteins | sample Coa_R2_FD_67286 | JGI IMG/M metagenome (GOLD analysis project Ga0070740, IMG submission 67286) | Surface soil microbial communities from Centralia Pennsylvania, which are recovering from an underground coalmine fire - Coalmine... | ecosystem: Environmental > Terrestrial > Soil > Unclassified ... | reverse complement strand
TCGCGCCCAAACAGCAGACCACGTCCCGCAACCGCCGCGGACAACAGCAGGATCCCGACGACGGCGATGACGATGGCGCCTCCGACCTGTTCCGGCGCTTCTTTGGACCAGGTGGCCCGCAGATCATTCCTCAGAACCCTGACCAGTTCAAGCACGAGCAGTCCGGCACCGGCTTTATCGTGGACAAAAACGGCTACATCGTCACCAATAATCACGTGGTCGAAGGCGGCGACAAGATCCTGGTGAAGCTTCAAGGCGACTCCTCCGAATACCGTGCCAAGGTCATCGGTACCGACTACGAAACCGATCTCGCCGTTATCAAGATCGACGCGCACAAGCCTCTGCTGCCGGTCGCCATCGGGAACTCGGATGCGGTGCAGGTCGGCGACTGGGCCATCGCCATCGGCTCTCCCTTTTCTCTTGAGGAATCGGTCACTCTGGGCATCATCAGCGCCCTCGGACGCGATATCGGCGAGCGCGCCTTCCAGCGCTTCATTCAGACCGATGCCGCGATTAACCCCGGCAACAGCGGCGGACCGCTGGTGAATATCCGGGGCGAGGTGATCGGCGTCAACACCATGATCGCCACCAGCCGCGGCGGGTCGGAAGGTGTGGGCTTCGCGCTGCCGAGCAATACCGTGGTCCGCGTTTACAATGACATCATTCGCGACGGCCGCGTTTCTCGCGGCTCCATCGGCGTTCGCTTCTTCTCCAAGTCCAAGCCCGAAACGCTGAAAGGCTTGGGTGTCGATCACGGCGTGATCGTGAACGAAGTGACCAAGGGCGGACCGGCGGATAAGGGCGGGGTGAAGGCGGATGACATTATCCTCGGGATCAACGGCAAGCCGATCAAGGACGGCGACGATCTCATGGCGCGCGTCGCGGACACTCCAGTGGGAGACACGCTGACGCTGAACATCGATCGGGACGGGAAGAAACTGGACCTGAAGGTCACGACCCAGGACCGTCAGGAACTCTACAAGGATCAGCCGGATATCGTCGGCGAATACAACACTCCCAACAGCGGCAAATCCGAACAGGGCTCGGCCGTGAAGTTCGGTATTTCGGTCCGTCCGGCGTCGGAAGACGAAAAAAGCCTTACGCCGCAGAAGGGTGGCGTGACCATAACCCGCGTCGAGCAGGATTCCTTCGCCGACGACATCGGCTTGATGGAGCGCGACATCATCGTGGCGATTAACCGCAAGCCGGTGAATTCAACCGACGATGTCCGCGCAGTCGCCCAGAGCCTGAAGCCGGGCGATGCGGTGACATTCCACGTTTTCCGTCCGGCTCCCCTGGCGGCGCGAGGCCGTGGCCGGTCGTCCACCAACGGGGCGCCGGATGCGCAGTCGCTGTTCCTTGCCGGGACCCTGCCGCAGTAATGGGTCCACAGCGCGAGTCACCACCTTCGCAACGCGGCAGCGACGGTCCAATAAAAACGCCGATTCCGGGCGTGCAATTTCTGGTCGCCATCGGGTCCGGAAAGGGCGGCGTTGGCAAGACCACGGTTTCCGTAAATCTGGCGATTGCGCTGGCTCGCATGGGCCGGCGCGTCGGCCTCTTGGACGCCGACGTTTACGGGCCCAATGTTCCCTTGATGATGGGGACTCGCGAGACGCCCACCGGGCACGCCGAGAGCATCCGCCCGGTTGAAAAATATGGCGTGCGCGTCATGTCCATGGGATTTCTCAATCCCGGCGATAAGCCGCTGGTCTGGCGAGGGCCCATGCTCCACAACGTCATCCAGCAGTTCCTCCGCAATGTCGAATGGGGCGAGCTGGACTACCTCCTCATTGATCTTCCGCCCGGAACCGGCGACGTGGCTTTATCGCTGATTCAGACCGCCGCGATTTCGGGCGCGATCGTCGTGACGACGCCTTCGGACGTTTCCCTGGAGGACGCACGGAAAGCCGTCAACATGTTCTCGCAGGTGCGGGTGCCGGTTCTGGGCATCGTGGAGAACATGAGCTATCTGGTGGTGCCCGGCAGCGGCCAGCGGATCGATGTCTTCGGGCAGGGCGGCGGCAAGCGTACTGCGGACCAGATGGGCGTTCCCTTTCTGGGCGAACTCGCTCTGGACCCCGAGGTCCGGATTGGCGGCGATAGCGGCAAGCCCGTGACCACGGGCAAACAAGACGATTCGCATGCCGCGCCGTTCTTCGACCTCGCCCGGCGGGTGGAAGAACGGTGCCGCGAGTCTCAGGCCAAAACACCTACTCTGACGGTAGAAGATTAACGCCTTCGGCGGCACGGGAGAAGACCCAGCGCCTTCCGCGGCGCATGCGAAAGCCGTGCCGTGCGCCGGGCCCTCCTTCTGGAGGCGGTCCTCCGGCGCTTGCCGGCTGCCAGCGTCAAGCCCGCGCGAAACGAGACCGCAAACGCCGGGTATAATGGAGCTTATGAAATTGGCCGCTTACGTATTCGCCCCTGTGGTCGTGTTTTCGTTCGTCCAGGCTCAGGACCTCCCCGCAGGACCCGGAAAGGAGACCCTCGAAAAGGTCTGCACCACCTGCCATGGACTGGAAGCCGTGGTTACGGTGCAGGGAAATAAGGATACCTGGCAGAGCGTCATCGATGATATGAAGAGCCGCGGCGCCGACGCCAGCGACGCGGATTTCACCGCCATTGTCAACTATCTCTCGAAGTACTTCGGCCCCCCGGTGAACGTCAACACCGCGGCATCGAAAGAGCTGGCCGATAATCTCGGCGTGACGGCGAGCGAGGCAGACGCGATTGTGAAATACCGCACCGATAACGGCAAATTCACGCAATTCGCCGATCTGGCGAAGGTGCCCGGGCTCGACACGAAGAAGCTCGAACCGATTCAGAGCCGAATCAAATTTCAATAGCGGTGCGCGAGGCCCGGCTCGCTTCCCGCGGTGTTCCGGCCATACGCCCAATCCGGTCCTGTTCCAGATTTTGATGCGCCCCCGCTTCCGGGCCAATCGCACCCATAACATCGCCGAAAGTGTCATCCGCGAGATGACGCGTCTGGCGGTGCAGCACGGCGCCGTCAATCTCGCGCAGGGGTTTCCCGACTTTCCCGCCCCGGAGATTCTTAAGCGCGCCGCCGCCGAGGCCATCGCCGCCGACGTCAATCAATACGCGATCACCTGGGGGGCGAAGAAGTTCCGCGACTCCATCGCTGCCAAGTATCGCCGCCACTACGCGCTCGAACTCGACCCGGAGCGCGAGATCACCGTCTGCTGCGGCGCCACCGAGGGCATGATCGCCTCGCTCCTGGCCGTCACCAACCCCGGTGACGAGGTCATCATCTTTGAACCGTATTATGAGAACTATGGTCCGGACACGTTACTCTCCAGCGCCCGGCGCAAGTTCGTCCGCCTGCATCCGCCGGACTGGCGATTCGATCCCGAAGAGCTCCGCCGGGCCTTCAGCCCCAAAACCAAGGCGATCATCCTGAACTCTCCCGGCAACCCTACCGGGCAGGTCTTCGACCGCGGGCAGCTTGCATTCATCGCTGCCCTGTGCCAGGAGTTTGACGCGCTCGCGATCACGGACGAAATTTATGAGCACATCATCTACGACGGCGCCAAGCATGTCCCGATGATGACCCTGCCCGGCATGCGCGACCGCACCGTGCTGGTAAACAGCATGAGCAAGACCTTTTCGGTCACTGGCTGGCGCGTTGGTTGGGTGCTGGCCTCGCCGGATCTGACGGCCTCGATTCGTAAAGTGCACGATTTTCTTACCGTGGGGGCTGCCGCGCCGCTTCAGGAAGCGGGAGCCGTGGCGATGGGCCTGCCCGACGATTACTTCCTTCAACTCGGACGCGAATATCAGGCCCGGCGCGACACCATGGTCAGCATGCTGAGCCGGGTGGGCTTCCGAACCTTCCGCCCGCAAGGCGCGTACTACGCGCTGGCGGATATCTCGGAGGCGGGTCTTGGCGATGATATCGCCACGGTTCGCCATTTGATCCAGAGAGTGGGGGTCGCCGCCGTTCCCGGATCGAGTTTTTTCTCCGATCCCTGCCATGGGGCCGGAATCATCCGCTTCTGTTTTTGCAAGAAGTATGAGACCCTGGAATTAGCAGGACAACGCCTGTCAAGACTGTAAGACAAGCCGGGCCGGTCAGGCGGGCTTGTTGGGCAAGGAGGTTTGTATGCTCCAACAGTTCTTGCTACCGGAAACCGTTGCTCGCCAGGACGGTGTGAGCGCGGAACTGGCCCTGGAAGAATGCGGCAAGCCTCTGCTGCTGACCCTGGGCATCACCCGAACAACTGAGCAGGAGAGCCTGGAGGTCTCCGTCTGGGGTTCCGTCGACGGAGAGCACTGGCGGGAGATCGCCAGATTCCCCCAGAAATTCTATTGCGGAACCTACCCCATGGTGCTCGATCTGAGCCGGGAGCCCGCTCTACGATATCTCCGGGCTCATTGGAAAATGGGCCGCTGGACGGACGCCCCGCCGCTGTTCGGCTTCTACCTGCATCTGGAGGACGTAAAACTGCGCCGCGCCGGAGCGGCCTGAGGACCGTTACAACCTGTTGATCAGGCTGGCGGCGTAGCCCGCCCCAAAACCGTTGTCGATGTTGACGACGGTCACATTGCTGGCGCAACTGTTCAACATTCCTAGCAGAGCCGCGAGCCCCTGAAAACTGGCGCCGTAACCGACGCTGGTCGGCACTGCGATCACCGGCGCCGCAACCAGCCCGCCGACGACGCTTGGCAGAGCGCCTTCCATTCCCGCGCACACCACGACCACCCGCGCTTCGCTCAGCCGCTCGCGATTGTGCATAAGCCGGTGAATCCCCGCGACGCCCACGTCGTGAATCGCGCAGACCTCGTTGCCCATAACTTCGGCCGTTACCTGCGCCTCTTCGGCCACCGGCAGATCGCTGGTGCCGGCGCAAACTACCGCGATCTTGCCTTTGCCTGTGATCGCGCGATCACGCCATATGCGCACCGCGCCCGATGCGGGAAAATACTCGGCATCCGGATAAGCCGCCTGTAACCGCGCGGCGGCTTCGGAGGAAGCGCGGGTCACCAGAACGTTGGCGGCGCGCGCCAGAAGTGAACTCGCGATCGCTTCCACCTGCTCCGGGGTCTTGCCCTTGCCGAAAATCACCTCGGGGATCCCGTGCCGGAGGGCGCGGTGATGATCGACTTTGGCGAAACCGAGGTCTTCAAACGGCAGGTGGCGCATCCGCTCCATCGCCGCGTCGACTTCTACCGCGCCGGCCCGCACCTGTTCGAGAAGCGCCCGGAGTTGGTCCTGGTCCATACGAGTCCGAGTGTAGCAGTGTGCGGCTAGGGAACCACTTCCCGAATCACCGGCCCCGGCAAGTCCGGCTCCGGCCGCCCGAGCAGAGTCAGAATGGTCGGAACGAAGCTCAAGCTGTCATAGGGTGTATCGACGCGCAGCCCGCGGGGTATCCCGGTCCGGTTGCCGCCGGCGATCAGCAGAACCGAATTGGTCGAGACCCGCAGGAAGGAGCCGTGATTGCCGCCCGGATTGAAGCCGCGGACATTGAAATTCCAGTGGTCGCGCGCCAACACCAGAAAATCGGCGCGCAGCAGGCGGCGTTTCCGCTCCAGGTAAGGATCGGCCGCGGGCGCCGCCAACATTTCTTCGGTCAGACCGATAATGCCGTTGGAGTACTTCGTCCGGTGCACGTTTTCGAGCCATTCACGCTCTGTGTGCCAGCCGGAGAGCCACTCCCGTTTGTCCGGCAGTTCCTCGTACAAGTGCAGCGGAAACCCCGGCCCCCATTCCACGCGGTCATAATGCACCTCGCCCGCAGGATCCATCGTCAGGCGCGCCACCGGCAGATAGCGGATCTCACGCGGGCCCGCTGGCGGCCGCCGCGTCTGAATCAACGCCTGGCGGTCTTCGCCCCCCCACAGCCAGACGCTGGCAGCATCGGGCATCGCGGCCGCAATAAAATCCACCGGCTTCGAATCGACGGACGCCTGTACATTGTTGCGGACCGCGATCGCGCCCAATGCCCTGAAATAGTCCACGGTGCGGAAACTCCGCTCCATGTCGAGAGTGCCGTCCTCGGCCAGAATCAGACCGCCTGCGGCGGGACCCACCACATAATGCTGCAAATCCCGAATCGAGTTCGGGGGCCCCAGGCTGCGGGCTGGGATAAGCTCCTCGATCTTGAACTTGCCGGGATCGAAGTCGGCCGAGCTGAGCCTCAGCAATTTGGCGATCACGAAGCCGTACCGGTCATAAGCGGCCGCCTCGGTCCGCAGCATCTCCATCCGGACGGCGCGCCGGCGCTCGGCTTTATCGGCCGTCTTCTTCGCGACAGGCGCTTCTGCCTTGAGCTGCACATCCAGATCCTGGAGTTCAGAACTCAACTGTTGCAGATCGCGCTGCCAGGCCGGCCGTACAGCATCGAGGGTCGAGAAGAACGCGTTCAGAGCCGCCGCTCTCAGATTTCCCGCCAGTTTCTTGTGAGTAAGCTGATCCAGCAGAATCTGGAGCACGTTGAGCGTGTTGTTCCGCAGGCCGACGGCGGCCTTCTCATTTCCATCCAGTTCAAGCACGGCCGTCGGATACTGCGTTTGACCGCTGAGATACGCGGAATCGCGGCTGGGGGTAATGACCTCGGAGACGAACGGGTCGAGCCCTCTCAGCTTGAACTCCGTCATCGGATGACGGTTCGTCAGCACGTGATGCCCGCCGCCGGCCGCGCTTCCGAACCAGCCCAGCAGGTCGTATCCCTGGCTATAGACGCCGGGCTCGGTATTCATGCCGTGATCCGAGAGCAGCACCAGAGCGGTGGTCGAAGCCCGCGGGCTTTGCTGGATCGCCGCCCAGATCCGGCCCACGAGCGAATCAAGATTTTCGATCGCGTGAAGTTGCGAGACCCGATCCGCGGTGAGGTGGGCGATGTGATCGTAGTCGCCGGTGAAGAAGTCCAAATACCGGACCTGCGGGTCTTTCAGTTTCTCGATCAGCTCACGCTCGGTCTGATCGTTCACGGAATGCGATAGAGTAAAGCCGGTTTGCCATTCATCGAACAGCTCCTTCGGCCGGCGTCCGAGGCCATGCTTCAGGCTGTCCTCGAGGGTAGCCCACCGCACGCCGCGCTGATAGAGCTGGAATCCCTGAAACTGCTGCTCTTCGGGAAAGCGGTCGATCAGCAGGGGAATCTTGCGGTCATCCAGCAGTTCGACCCCTGCCATGTCCACGTGCCGGGAAGTCGCATAGCCGACATAAAACGGAAACAGGTTCAGATAATCGTGCACCCGGAGCGTGTACCGGTCGTATTCGGCGTTGGCCCGAATCTCCAGGGGGCGCCCGGTATCCAGCAGCGACCACGAAGGCGCGGAAAGACTTAAACCGCGGACGTAAAAGTTCTCAAGCCAGGTTCCGTTCTGCCCGAAGACGTATTCGATCCAGGGGAGCCGCGTGTGGCCGTCCCGGCCTTGTCCGGCCGGCTCATGCGCGTATTCTTCCACGAGCCGTTCCGGGAGGCCGTCGGCTTTCAGGATAACCACGCGATCGACCTCAGCCCGAACCAGCGGGGCCAGCAGGACAAGCGCAACCCGAAGCGCTGTTCTACTGCCCTGCATCGGCGCCTGTCAGGGCCCGATCGCAGGCCTGCTGGGTTTCCGGGTCGCTGGTCTGGCTGCGAATTCTGCCGATCAACTCCGCCGACCGCGCGTCAAATCCGCGGACGCCCACCTCCTCGATCGCACGGCGCACCTCATTCATGTTCCAGACGACCTCGGCGTGGGGGCCCGATGCCGCCACCTCCTCGAGAAAGCGAAGGTAGCGGTTCATCCGGCGCTGGCTGTCGACGGCCGAAATCAACGCCTCATCCGAACGCGAGTCGTGCGGGGAGTAGGTGCCTAGCGTCACGAACATGGCGGCGCGTTTTCCAGCCCGGTTCACCCACCCATGCCCGGCGGCGGCGAGTTCCGCGCGGCGGTCATTTTCGAGCCGCAGCGGAAGGCCCTTCGGGTCGTCCGCAAACTTCAGCAGCGCAGCGTACTGCCTCCGCGCAATGGCCGCCTGGTCGAAAACGCTGACTTCCAGGGGATTGACTCCCATAACGTCGAGCCGCTTCTGCAATTCCTTCCGCAGTCCCTCGTCCAGTCCGGGGTCGAGAGCCAGCCACTGCCGGACCTCCGAATATGCGTTCAGCCGGGCCACCCGGTTGCTGGTGGCGCCGTGGCGCGTCCGCACGAAATTCCACGCCCAGCTTCCCGCGAAGAAGGGCCAGTTGCCAAACTTGGAGACGCCGAGCACGCCGGACACCGTATCGTCCGCCGCGCGGCTCAGCATTTCCCGGCGCTTGGGTCCGTAGGAGGCGCGAAAATCCACGAGCAGCAACGGTACCTTCGGATAATCCAGGCTGTAGAGCGCCAGCGGGATCATTTCCAGGGTCTGGCCGCCCGCGTCGCGCATGGCGGTGTAGCCCGCCCAGGTCAGCAGGCGGGAATCGCCGAACGGGCTGGCGATCGACAAAAACCGGGAGTTGAAGCCGCGCTTGGTCCGGAGATCCTGTCTGGCCACCCAAAGCATTGCGTATGCCGCCGACGGACCGATTCCCAGCGGCTGAAAATACAGCCCCTCGGCTTCCGCGCGCTGGCGCAGCAGTTCCCAGTTATGGCCGCGCATCTCCAGGGTTCGCGTGCGCTGCTTAATGTACGCTTCGGGAAGGCGTTCAGAACTGACCAACCCTCCCAGCGGCTTGCCCGCCAGGGTCAGCCGCGCCTCGACCTCCAGCCACTCAGGCTCGCTAAGCACCTCTTTGATCTGCGGCAGGGACTCCACTTCCGACAATACAGCCAGCGCCTGCACTAGTTGCTGTCGGCGCAGATCCACCACGTTGCCGCGATAACTGCGCGTCGAGCTGCGGATCAGGGCTCCATTGGGGTCGAGGGCGATGGTCTGCGCGAGCGAGGCCGCCAGCAGAGTCCAAACCGGATGGCTGGCGGCCGATAGGTCGAGTACGGGAACCGGACGCCGCCCCGGGTTCTTGCCCAAATTGGGGCGCAAGTAGAAGAACGGAAGCGCTGCGGCCCCGCGCTGTAAGAGCGTCGGCTGGGGCGTAGTGTGGACCCAAACGTAGCGAAGGCGGTCGTTCTCGGGATCCGCATCGCCCAGGGTGTCGCGGAGAATGCTCACCAGGGGCACGTCGGCGGCTTCAGGATCGGGAGCCTCCGGAATCCTGGCCAGCACGGTAATCAGCTCCGCCCCGCCGGCCACTGCCCGAGTGGCCACACGAAACTCAGGAGGCGACGATGAGGGAGCCCCGAATGCAACTGCCGGAATCAGCAGCGCAGCCCAGCGCATGGTCTTCGTTCCCCTTAAAGATAACAAACCACGGCGAGTACCATCAGGTCTAGTTTTCGATACCCGCATACGCGGCATGCGGAACCCTCCTCAAAGCCCTTGGTGAGACAGACACAGCAAGCGATAATTGCTGTTCCTGACAAAATGACCTCCCCCAATCAAAACTATCCGCGCGTTTGTGTAGAAGCTGGGCTCACGTGCGAGGTTTGCACAGCGGGAACAGCCCGCGAACTGGCCCGAGCCTGTCCGGACTTAAGCCGCAGTGCGGCCAGCCAGTTATTCGTGCAGATCCACACGGAGGCCGCCTGCGCGCCCATGCACCGTCATTTTGTCAACGTATACATGGACGCGTCCGTTTCCGCGGCGCCGGCGCGAAAGCCCGCCACCGTGATGCGCCCCATGGCGGCAGTAGCCTGAATCCCGCTTACGGCGTGGCTGCCGGTAGCGGCGCTGCGTCCAGAACCGCGTCCACGCATGGCTCCAGAGGAGCGCTGCTTCGAGTCAATAACCGGTCGCGTCCGACGCGCGACTTGATACGAAACAAGGTGGTGATCAGCCAAGTTCTAGCTCGATGCCGCGCATCATGCGGCCCCGATCTTATATCCGAGCTCGTGGCGATGCCGGCGGAAGGCCGCGATGAGGGAGTTTTTCGGACGCCAAAATAGCCAAAGGCAGGGGTTCCCCCTGCCCTCGGCCACCGATCATCCGAAGCCGCCGGCGCAGTCATGGCGAGAAAACATGCTCGGAGGAGACACGTTGTCAGCTTCTGAACTTGGCGCCCAGCGGCTGTTTTAACGTTATGATAGGTACGGCGCGATAAA
>Ga0070740_10006590_pt1 | contig 10102 bp, 7 predicted proteins | sample Coa_R2_FD_67286 | JGI IMG/M metagenome (GOLD analysis project Ga0070740, IMG submission 67286) | Surface soil microbial communities from Centralia Pennsylvania, which are recovering from an underground coalmine fire - Coalmine... | ecosystem: Environmental > Terrestrial > Soil > Unclassified ... | reverse complement strand
CCGGCTAAAGCCGGGCAACGGCGCGACAAAGGCACGTCAGTGCCCGTCCCCCTGCCCGGCGGCTTTAACCGCCGGCTCCCCGGCCGGGGTCTCCTCCGGGGGAGGCAGTGTCAGGTGGCGATCCGGGCAGTGATCTCAGAACAAGCACGCGAGCCCGAATTCATCGCCCAGCGCTTGCAGGCCCTGGGCTACCTGCGGATGCAGCGGGATGCCATCGCGCAGGCGTTGCTCGGTGCGCTCGGCTTCCGGCTCTCCTGCGACCATGATGCGCTCGGAGCCGGCCGCACGCGGCGCCGCGTGCAATGCGTCGATGTACTCGTCCATGCTCGCTTTGAAGGCCTCGGCGGAGCCGAAAGCCTCCAGGCTGATGGCCGCGCAGATGTGGCCCACGTTGGCCGCCTGGCTCTCCTGTCCGAGACCGGCGCCGAACCCAACGCTAGGGCCGGCCCCCGCGCCGGCCAGCAGGCCGCACAGGATATCGACCATGACGGCCAGGCCATAGCCCTTATGGCCGGCCTCCATCCCGCCCAGAGGCATCAGCCCGCCGGGCTGGCCGCTGTAGAGCCGCTCCAGCGTGGCCCGCGCGTCCGTCGTCGGCTGGCCTTCTCCATCCACGGCCCAGCCTTCCGGCAGCGGCTCGCCGCGCCGCGCCTTGACCTCGACCTTGCCCGACGGGACCACACTAGTCGCCATGTCCAGCACGAAGGGGCGATGGCGCGCCGTGGGAGCGGCCAGCGCGATCGGATTGGTGCCCAGCATGGCGGTGCGGCCGCCGGTCGGCACGACCAGGGCCGCGGAATTGGTGCAGGCCACGCCGATCATGTCATGGGGCAGCGCCAGCATGGCGTAGTAGCCGGCGATGCCGTAGTGATTGCTATGGCGGACGGTGGCGATGCACGATCCGGCCTCGCGCGCCCGGGCGATGCACATCTCCATGGCCCGCGCTCCGGCCGGTTGCCCCAGACCGTTATTGGCGTCGAGCGCCAGGGTAGCCGCGCGCTCGTGGAGCACCGTGAGCTCGGCGCGTGCCGCGATCTCGCCCGTTTGCAGGGGGCGCACGTAGAATTGTTCCAGGCGCGCCACGCCGTGCGACTCGTGCCCGCGCAGATCCGCCGTCACCAGCACGTCGGCGGTGATAGCGGCGTCCGCGGCCTTGACGCCCACGGCGACGAGGATATCCGCCACGAAAGCGCGCAGCCGCGCCGCGTCAACCACCGTCTCGTTCATGTCAGGCCTTTCATTGTCACGTGTCGCCCGTCATCGGCGACCGGCAACTCGCTGGCGCCACGAAAGCGCGCGGGCGCGCCGCCGTCGTTCATCGCAGCCCTCTCATTGTCGCGCATGCCGCCCGCCGTCGGCGACCAACAGCTCACCGGTGACGTAGGAGGCGTCGTCGGAGGCCAAGAAGGCGATGACGCCGGCTATCTCCGCGGGGTCGGCGACGCGACCCATCGGAATGGCCGCCCGTATTTTCGCGCCGTACTCGGGGTCATGGACATAGCTGTCGGTCATCGGCGTCAGGACATAGCCGGGGCAGACGGCATTGACGCGGATATTGTGCCTCGCCAGATCGACGGCCAGGGAGCGCGTCAGCATAATCAGGCCGCCCTTGGAGGCGTTGTAGTCGGCGAATTGCGGCTCGGCGGCCAGCCCGTTGAGGGAGGAGATCATAACCATGGAGCCGCCACCGGACGCGGCCATGTGCCGGCCTATGGCGCGCGCCAGCAGGAACGGCCCGGTCAGGTTGACCTCCAGCACGCGGCGCCAGTCGTCCGTTTTCAGGTCGAGCGGGCTGGCCGGGCCGCTGTCGATGCCGGAGCTGACCACCAGCACGTGCACGCGACCCAATCGCGCGATAGCCTCGGCGGCCAGGCGCTCCACGTCATCCTCGACCGAGATATCGGCCGCGATGCCGCTGATCCTGTCCGGCTGCCCCAACTCGCGCAACGCACCTGCCAGGCGCTCCGGATCGCGCCCGTTGATGACCACCCTGGCACCTTCCGCGGCAAGCCGTACCGCGGCCGCTTTGCCGATGCCGCTGCTGCCGCCGGCTATCAGAACCCCGCGATCGTTGAAACGCATCACCCGCCCAAGTACCTCAGACCCAAAGTTGACTCCCGTTCCAATGGTATCCGATTACATCCGCTGCAGACCATTTATGGTCGTATTGTTGCTATGAGGCTTCAACCTCAGGCGGTAGGGCACCATGGGTAGGCCGTCTCCGTGCGTGCTCAATGTGATATAATAGAAAATATGTTCTATAGAGGCGCCGATGATGTTGCTGTCGGCACGTGATAAGCCGCGGTAAATGGGTGGCGCCACTGCGTATAATCTTGAGGGCAGGCGATCCAGTCAACGAGGTGTCTCCAAGTACGGATGAAGTGATAGACGGGAACGGGATGTGGCAAAGCATCTTCATGAGATACGTGATCCAATCCACGTCTTCGTTCGTTTGAGTTCGGACGAACGAAGGGTCGTCAACTCCTCTCCGTTTCAGAGGCTGCGATACATTCATCAACTTGCTCTCACCTACCTCGTCTACCCGGGGGCGACGCACCGTCGCTTCGAGCATTCGCTCGGCGTTATGGAGGTGGCCACACGCATTTTCGACATCGTTACCGAGCAGAGCAACGTGCACGCGCGCATGCATGACCTCATGCCAACCTCTGACGGGTTGCGTTACTGGAGACGTGCGCTGCGTATGGCCGCGCTCTGCCATGATATCGGCCACCTACCGTTCTCACATGCAGCGGAGGACTTGCTTCCTGACGGATGGGACCACGAACGCCTGACTATTGCGCTGATCGAGAGCCCTGAAATGCAAGAGATCTGGCTGACGCTGGAGGATGGTCCGCTCAATCCCGCGCACATCGTCAAGCTCGCCGTCGGGCAGGAGAAACTGCAGAAGTTCGGCTATGACGCGACGTTTTCCGAATGGGAAGATGTGCTTGCCCAGATAATCACCGGGGACCTATTCGGCGCGGATCGCATAGATTACCTTTTGCGGGATTCCTATCACGCCGGCGTGGCTTATGGGCGCTTCGATCACTACCGCTTGATCGATACGTTGCGCATCCTTCCCGGTATTGGGGAAGATGCCGACAGGCCGAGTCTGGGCATGGAGGATGGCGGACTCCGTTCCGCCGAGGCGCTTCAGTTGGCGCGCTACTTCATGTATACGCAACTGTATTTCCATCACGTGCGGCGAATCTATGACCGCCACCTTCGTGACTTCTTGAAGGAATGGTTGGACGGCGGCTTCTTCCCCACTGACGTGGAGAAACACCTTCAAACCACCGACAACGAGATACTTGCTGCAATAAGCGCGGCCGCAAGAACGCCAGGTTCACCGGGACATGATCCGGCGAAGCGCATCATCAATCGCGAGCACTTCCGCTTGCTCTTCGATGCTAACCGCGGCGACAAGGACCGACATCCCGCACCCGGCCAGGCGGTGTACGAAGCGGCATGCCTTGAGTTCGGGAATGAACAGGTCCGGCATGCGGTGCTTCCCGGGAAGATCAAACAATACGACTTTTCCGTGCTCGGCCACGATGGGAACATCGTCGCGGCGCGGGAGCGCTCAGATGTCCTGAGTACGGTACCGGTCGCAACCTACGATTATGTGTTTGTAGCGCGCGAGCTCATTGCCGAAGCCAGAAAGTGGCTGGACACGAATAGGGAGACGATATTGCAGCCAAAGGAGGAGGCCAACTGATGGACCGTTTGCAGCGTGCAGCCGTGTTACTCTCGCTTGTCGAGCATTTGCGCATGGAACAGAGTTGGTGTGGAGAAACACACGTCCAGAAGGCTACCTACTTCTTGCAGGAGTTGGCAGGGGTGCCGCTCGATCTGGACTTTGTGCTCTACAAGCATGGACCCTTCTCGTTCGATCTGCGCGATGACCTGGGTGCGATGCTCGGGGATGGGCAGCTAGCTCTGCAACCACAGAAGTTCCCGTACGGGCCGAAGCATGTGCTTGGCGAACGCAGTTCTCTGATCATGCACCTGTATGCCAGAACGATCGAGCGCTACAGGGGGCAGACGGAGTTCGTAGCTGCAAAGTTCGGCAAAATGAGCGTTGCCGAGTTGGAGCGGATAGCGACGGCTCTCTTTGTCACGCAGGAAGAAGGTGCACCGTCCGATGTCGAACCTCGAGCGCAACGCCTCCACGAGTTAAAGCCGCATATTCAACTTGAGGAAGCTCGTGGGGCCGTTCGCCGGATTGACGAAGTCATTTCCGAGTTCCATGCGGCAGCGTAAGTCTCTGCGCGGTGATGGGATTAGTGTAGAAGGAGCAAGTTGTGTCGGAGCTTGCATCGGGCGCTCGCGCGCAGCCGTTGCGTCATTTGTCGATCCGTGTCCCCTGGCACGATTCAGCCTGGAACGGAACCGTGTGCCGACACCCGCGCGATAATGCAGCCTGCCTGGTGCTAAAGAACACACGCGCACGGCGTGACGACGCGGCCGAGCAAGCACTTGCCGGCCAATCGTGGGAGAACCTGTCGCGGGAGCAATTGCCGCCTTGCGTCTCCGAACGCGGCGGCTTCATGTCGCCATTTGAGCTAATGCGCTATGAGGACCACGCCTACTCACAGTCAAGCCCCGCGCATCAGCATATCATACGGACCAAGCTACGCATCCCGCCCTATTCAGCGGCCTGCGTCCCCTTCCGCTGGATGCTAAGGGATCATGCGGAAGAGATCGGCAGAGAGCGCAATATCAGCCTGGAGCTTGACCAGGAGGACAAAGCACACGAGTTGATGGGTTTCAGGACGGAATGGGTGCAGGCCAAGCGCAACCAACTGGCGCCCCTCGACTCCTTCTTCAGCGCGATCAAGCCCCAGCAGTCGCTCTGCTTCTTCTATGTCAAAGACTCGCCGTTGCTCGACGGGGCCAAGGTATTGGTCGGGGTCGGCCGGGTGACGCACCTGTCAGAGCAGGTTGAATACGAATACAATGGTCCCGGCCCCTTGCGCTGCATGATCTGGGAACGTCCCGTGGGGCACTCGATCCGCCCCGACTTCAAGGATGGGTTCCTCCTGCCCTACCACCAGATACTGGAGCGGCTCGTGCACGAACCGGCACTCGACGTCGAACAGTGCATAGTGCGCGTCCCCGACGACCACTGGGACCAGTTCTCCTATGCCTCGGAATACGTCAGCCACGACGCTGCCATCTCGGTGCTGCTGGCCTGCCATCGGGCCTTGCAGGTGTCCGGGAGCATCGTATCCGGCAATTGGGATATCCCGCTGCGCTGGATCAGCGATCGGCTCAGCGATATCTGGAAGATGCGCGGTCCGTATCCGGGTCTGGGCGCCGCACTCTGCGCCTTTGGCGTCACACACGGCAACCTTCTCGCTTACGATCTCGTCTCGTGCTTGCGGGAGAACGAAGATCCCTGGCCGGTGGTCGATCAGGCTTTTGCCGACCCGAAGCTGCTGGGCGGCGGCCTCGAACGCTACATTAGCAGGACCCTGGGCCAGAAGTGGGCGATATTGTCGGAGGAGAAGCGCTCCCTGCTGCGCCTGCTCGCGCGTTTCGACCTGACTCCAAAGCAGGCGACGCGTTTCTACCAGGAGACTGACCGGGATGCAGCGCGCATCACCGTCTCCGATGCTGAGTTGATCGCCAATCCGTACCTCCTCTACGAGCTCGATCGGTCGTCCGTCGACGCGATAGCCATCAGTACGGTGGAGCGCGGCGCATACCCGGAGCCGATTGTGCGCGATGCCCATCCGATGCCCGAGCCGTCCCGAATGGACGGCGCCGAGGACGGGCGGCGTGTGCGTGCGCTGATCGTCTCGGCGCTGGAAAATGCCGCGGTGGCTGGCGATACCCTACGGTCGCGCGACGCAATTATCTCCGAGGTCCGTAAGTTGCCCCTTGAACCTCCGTTCTCGATGGATCAGGAGCTTCTCGCCGTTGTCGAGTCTTCATTCACGCCCGTCTTGACGCGCGTGATGATGGCGGACGGTGCGCCCGCCTACCAACTGCAGCGCCTGGACGAGATGGGACGGCGCATTCGGGATACGGTTAATCGCCGCATCGGCGGGATGCGGCACCGGGTCGCGGCCGATTGGGCGGGTCTCCTGAACCGCAAGCTGGGAGGACCGGCCGCGCCGGACGACGCGGCGGAACGGGCCGCTCGTGAGGAGAAGGTGGCCGCCTTAGTTGAGCTGGCAGCGTCGCGCGTCTCGGTCCTGATCGGCCCGGCCGGAACAGGCAAGACCACCCTGCTCTCCGTCCTGTGCGACCTGCCTGAGATCAAGAGTGGGGGCATCCGCCTGCTAGCGCCGACCGGAAAAGCACGGGTACAATTGGAAAAGAATGCCGGGATACGCGCTCAAACTATCGCCCAGTTCCTAATCGGCCTCGACCGCTACGACGCGCGTACCGGTGCGTACCGTTTCTCAACGGCGAAGCCGCCGGTGGCCGACGCCCGGACGGTGATCATCGACGAGGCTTCCATGCTTACCGAGGAGCAATTGGCAGCGGTGCTGGACGCGGTCAAGGACGTGCATCGCCTCATCCTGGTCGGTGATCCGCGCCAACTGCCGCCCATTGGCAGCGGGCGTCCCTTCGTCGATATTGTGGCCCGACTGGCACCCAAGAATGTGGGAGGGACATTCCCTCGCGTGGGACCGGGTTACGCCGAGTTGACGATCAGGCGCAGACAGGCGGGTGAGGCACGGGATGATCTGCTACTGGCCGAATGGTTCAGCGGTGAGGATCCCAGCCCGGGCGCAGACGAGGTGTGGGAGCGCGTCATAGCGGGCACGGACTCCGCTACGCTGCGTTTCGTGTGCTGGGAGGAACCCGACGATCTCCGCGACGTGCTCCTTGACGTCCTGGTCCGCGAACTTGGCCTGACGGGCCGCGATGACGTCGTCAGTTTCGAGCAGTCGCTTGGCGGCTCTCTCTACGAGGGACACGTCTACTTCCACCCCGGTCGTAATGGAGAGCCGGGCGCCGCCGAAAAGGTTGAGGCCTGGCAAATCCTGTCCCCAATGCGGGGTCAGCCTTATGGCGTCGGCGCCCTCAACCGGCTGATCCAGCACCAGTTTCGGCGGCACATGATCGCAATGGCCACGGTTAACGACTGGACTCGCCGGGTGCCCAGGCCACTCGGCCCTGAGGAGATCGTGTACGGTGACAAAGTCATCAACACGGTCAACCGCAAACGAGACGATGTCTTTCCCGAGAATGGGGCGCTGAAATACGTGGCCAATGGCGAGATTGGCATCGCAGTCGGCCAATTCAAGGGCAGGTCGGCCAAGTATAAGGGGCTGCCCTGGAAGCTGGAGGTGGAGTTCTCGTCACAACCTGGCGTCAAGTACGGATTTGGCCCTGAGGATTTCAGCGACGAGCAGGCATCCAAGCTTGAGCTTGCCTACGCCATCACGGTACACAAGGCCCAGGGCAGTGAGTTCGGCACGACCATCCTGATCCTCCCGAATCCGTGCCCGTTGCTCTCGCCCGAGTTGCTCTACACGGCCTTGACGCGGCAGCGAGGGCGCGTGGTAATCCTGCACCAGGGCGACCTGAGTGGTCTCAAGCACTATGCTGCACCGACGTATTCTGAGACGTCGCGCCGGTTGACCAATCTGTTCGAGCCGCCGTCACCGGTCCAAGTGGACGATCGCTTCCTGGAAGAGGGCTTGATCCACCGCACGCGTCGTGGCGAGGCCGTGCGCTCGAAGAGCGAGGTCATCATCGCCGATAATCTCTATGCCAGGGGGCTTGATTACAGCTACGAGGCGCAGCTTCTCCTCGGAGGCGTTACGCGCTACCCCGATTTTACCCTTGCCGATGCGGAGACCGGCCGTACCGTCTACTGGGAGCATCTCGGCCTGCTGCACGACCCGTCCTATCGCTCGCGCTGGGAGCGTAAGCTGGCCTGGTATAGCGACCACGGCATCCTGCCGTTCGAACAAGGTGGAGGACAGGAAGGCTCTCTTGTGGTGACGCGGGACGACGAACAGGGCGCCATCCACTCCGACGAAATCGCGGCTCTGATCGCCCGGGTATTCGGCCTATGACCTTTCAATTGACGCAGAATGCGAGCTTCCTCAATCAGTTGCTCGCCCCCAAGGATCGGGTGATGCAGATTCTGGACAAGGTCACGCTGCTGACCGAGGACCCGGCGCCTCATGGCAGCCTCAAGAAGAAGCCGCACGGCTACAAGGGCAACATCTACCGTGTGCGCTCCGGAGGTTACCGCATCATCTATACCTACGGCGACGGTTGGAGTAAGCTGCTGGACGTCGACGACCGCAATGATGTGCATCGCGGCGAGCAGTTGGCTGTCAGTGCACTGCCGGATGTCCGTGCGCTACTGGAACCTGAGGCGGCGCCCGGTCCACCGTTCCGTGGTGGACGATCATATTGTTGCTGACTCTTCGAATTTTGACCGCCTACGTGACACAGGACATGGACGACCCGTTGCGCTTTACCGAGGGCAAGCTGCTAGTTTTCCTCCGCCACGCAGCCGCGAGCAGGAGAAGTTGGTGACGTGGGCGGTTGACGCGGCTTGCCCCACGCCGGTCAAGGGGAGCCGGGCAGGGGAAAGAGCACCGTCGCCATCTACTGACAGCGAGAGCGTGCACTTCGGCCATCCAGAGCATTTGAGTAGGCGTATTGTCGGTTCGCTCGACGCCGCCCGCCTGTGTGCGTCTGACCCCCTATGCGCCGAGCACCACCCAGCAGGTGAGAGCGTCACGCTGCACGGTGCCGCCTGCCACGCCTGCCTGTTCGTGCCCGAGACTTCATGCGAGCGCGGCAACCGCTATTTGGATCGCTCAGTGCTGGTCGAAACGTTGGTGCCACGGGACCGCGCGTCTTTCGCTGGATCATGAGGGACATAAGGAAGGTGATCGCAACGTGTTCTTGTTCGTGGGCGCCCGAAGGGTATCTGCTTCCAGATTGACAATGCGCAGTAGCTAGCCTATAGTCTTTACAGCACCTAGTCTTTACAGAACCGCCAGCCGGGTGAGGTAGAGATAGGTTTGCTCATAGGTCCGCTTGTTCACGGAAGTCTACGATGGACGATTCCACTCAGAAGGCGCTAAACAGTTTCAATAGTACAGAGACCTGGGATGCCGGGGCTCGACAAGGCACTCGACATAGGAACGCTGCCAAGTGGACTGCAGCGCGACGCTTGCTGCTGGATTCAGCCTGGTTGCGACTGCGCTCGTCCTCTCTTGAGCGTGCTCACCTATTCAACTATCTGACTATGATCGCCTCGTCACCCCAGGTTGATGTCGATGAACGCGTAGAAGCGATCGACCTTGGCCTTGCGACAAGGCTGTTCAACCGGGATGCTGCGCAGTGGCACATCGATCATCTCCTGCATAACATCCTTGAAAGGAGCAGACTGGCTCCTTCCGATCTTCATGCTGTCGTGACATTACTCCGCGACCACGGGTTACTCGATGCTCCCGCTGTTCAGACCTCGGTTGCGATCGCCCTGTGCCGGCTTGATCAGGATGATCGGCAGAAGGTCCTGAGTACACTCCTGAGCGGAGAGGGAAATCAGGGCACTGCGGGTGAAGCCGGTATCCTCGGTTGCCTTCTTGCGGCCTGGGAGTATTTTGTGCCAATTTTGGACAATCCCATGCGGTCAGATAACGCAACCATCTTGCGACAAGCATCACGCCCTCGCACTGACGCCTGCGCGTCTTCCAAGAGGAAAATGGGAGACAGCGGTTTTGAGGTCGATATTTCCGGAGGTGACCACTACAATATTCCGGGCCACGAGCGCATCGCCCGCGTTCTGAATGATCTTCGGACAGCCGCCGTGCCATGGCTAATTGGGTACTGGCAAGCGCCGGATGTGGCATTGCAGTGGCGCCTGATTCGCGTGGCCCTCGACATCTGGGCCTCGCCCCCGAAGATTGACACACCAGTTGCGGTGAGAAATCTGATCGAAGAACGGCAGGCCACAACGGCGGCCATTCTCGGCGCTCTTCTGCACTGGCCGCAGGGACCCGATCTGCTCGAAGCAGCACTGCGAGACCAGAGCATCGATACGGGGCTGTATCTCAGCGCGCTGGACATATGCTGGCACGCTGGCGCCGGCCCACTCTATGGCCGCCTTGCT
>Ga0070740_10006588_pt1 | contig 10104 bp, 7 predicted proteins | sample Coa_R2_FD_67286 | JGI IMG/M metagenome (GOLD analysis project Ga0070740, IMG submission 67286) | Surface soil microbial communities from Centralia Pennsylvania, which are recovering from an underground coalmine fire - Coalmine... | ecosystem: Environmental > Terrestrial > Soil > Unclassified ... | reverse complement strand
TGCGCGGGATGCGCAGACCGCTGCCCGCGCCATGCTCGTGCAGGATGTGCCGGACATTGGCATTGTTGGTGCCGTGGGTCAGGCGCAGCACGCGATGCGCGCCAAAGGTGTTGGCCTCGAACGCGGCACGCTCGGACGGCACCCGTATCTCGAAGATGTCGCGCACGCGAATGTTATAGCCGTGACGCGACGTCCGGCTGAGGAAGTCCACGATGCGGCCGTACTCGGGGTCGGACTCCGGCAGCTCGCCGACTTGCGCACCCAGGCGGTCGTACAGGTCTTGCGCCGCGCTCGCACTCGGCCCCGCCGGGGCGACGTAGGTGGCCAGCGCCGCCTCGAGCTGGTTCAGGCGCGTCTCCTGCTCGCTGAAGTTCTGGCAGAAGATGGTGACCACGCCCTGCATCACCTGCGCATCGCGCAGGTTGCGCGGCAACTGGGTGGGGATGGCATTGTAATACGCTTTCACGTCGTCGACCAGGGCGCCGAAGTCGGCCTGCGAGCGGCTTTGCTGCCAGACCTGATAGCGCCTGATAGCCTGATCCAGCAGGTCGCGGCCACGCCGGATCTGCGACTGGGAGAGCGCATCGACGCTGACGGCCAGGTAGGACGCAATGTGGTCGCCGGCCTCGGCAAAGATCAAGTCAAGCAATCGCTCTACCTTCGGGGACAGAACCGCGACAGGAGCAGCAGTCGTCGTTGCCGGCGCCGTAGCCGCCCGCGGCACGTGCAGGTCCAGCTCCTGGTAGCCTTTGGACCGCTTCTCCTGGATCTTGCGCTGCACCTCCGACATGCTGACCGTCTTATCCTGGCATTGCGGAGCGGCGCCCACGCGCCCCCAGGTCGTGCGCATCCGCGCGCGTCCGCCACCAAGGTCCCAGACCTCGATCTGCCACCATTTGTTATGATTGTCGCCGAACTCCGTGAGCTGGAACTTGCGGCGAATATCGGGTGTACGCGAGGCCGGTGCCTGCGTCGCCGTGGTGCCGGCCGGTGCTACCGCGGTGGTCATTCTTCGTTGTCCCCTCCTGGTTGCTCAGTCTGCCGTGCGAGTGTTTCCTCTATTCATCCGCACATCCCGCTAATCAAGCGGCGTCATCCGGACCGGAAACGGCCACGAGAGGAATGCCTGACCCTGAAGGGCCATGGCAAAGACCACACCCTGAAGGGTGACCGGAGGCTTTAGCCGCGCGTTCCTGCCATGAGGCTTCAGCCTCAGGCGCATAGCACTTTCCGCTCTATGCGGCCCGCCTCTATTGACGCTTCGGGGCGAAACGTGGGAGAAAGGAGAGGTACACAACGCCACGACCGCCCGAGTGCATAGGAGGAAGGCGAGCGTGCAGGTTCGCGAGTTGACGCGCCGCAATAAAGATGGCATCCCTTACCGGCGCGAGATGGCCGTGGAACGGCAGATCGAGGTAGCGTGCCGGCTCGGGACGATGGGGCTGATCGAGCGAGCCCGCCTGCACGATCGGGAGGCGCCGGGCTATCTGCAAGAAGAGTCTCTCGTCTGCCTGCTGCGGGCCTACGCCGCGGACGGTGATGCCGCCACCGTGGCGGCCCTGAGCGAAGCCCTGCTGGAGCGCTGCACCCGCTTCATCAACGGCAAGCTGATGAGCCTGGGCCGTGAGGCGGCCGAGGAGGCATATAGCGACGTGGTGGCCCGCCTCTTCGACCTTATACTGGACGTGGAGAGCGATAGGGGAGACTTCCTGCAGGTGCGCTTCTGGGTGGCCCTGGAGAAGCTAGTAGTGACCGCCTTCGGCCGGCAGGCGCGCGACCTCGCCCGCGGCCGGATGCAGGTGCCGCTGTCGGCCCTACCCGGCGCCTCGGGCGGTGACGACGAAGAACCGCGCGTCTCGGCGCAGGTCGAGGAGATCGCCGAGCACAATCTGCCGCCGGACGTGGCGCTCCTCTATCGCGAGGCGCTGGCGCTGCTGGATGAGCCGATGCGCACCGCCTTCGTGCTGCGCCACTACGAAGGATGGCCAATCGAAGACAGAGATGAAACGGTGCCCACCATCAGTCGCTATTTCAATAAGACGCCGCGCACCATTCGCAACTGGATGACCACGGCCGAGCAGGCCCTGGCCGCGTGGCGGGGAGAGTTCGCATGAACACTGATCAAACCCTCGACGATCTGCTCGACGCTTACGTGGCCGAGAGCGGCAAACCCAACCACGAGATGCTTAGCCTGTGGAGCAAGCGGTACCCGCACTATGCCCGCGAGCTGGCCACCTTCACGGCCGACTGGAGCCTGATGACCTGGCTGCCCGCCGCGGCGAGCGAGCCCGCCGAGGAGGCGGCTCTGGTACGGCGGGGCATGCAGACGGTGAACGAATTACTGGAACAGAGATTGCCCCGGGCTGCCTCCATCGCCACGCTGGTCGGCGAGGGACAGGCGCGTGGGCTGGCCGTCGGCGACTTGGCCGCTCAGGCAGGACTGAGCATCCCGCTGGTGCTGAAGCTGGATCGCCGCCTGATCCGCTTCGCCACCATCCCCATGCAGGTGGTGGACGACCTGGCGCGAGCGCTGGGACGCGACGTGGCCGCGGTGGCCGCCTATCTGCAAGGCGGCCCGCAACTCGCGCGCGGCGCCAGCTACCACGCCCGGCAGACTCCCGCCATCTCCGAGCCGGAGAGCTTTGCCGACGCCGTGCAGGGCGATCTCACCCTGAGTGCGGAGCACCGGCAGCGCCTGCTGGAGCTGCCGGTGCGCGCCGACGAGACCACGTAGATGCAGGACAGTTCGCGCTCGACGGTCGAGATAGCCCGGGAGCGCCGGCGAGCATGCCTTCCCGGGACCGCCGGCATCCCTGCCGGCCCCCGTCTGCCGGCAGGGATGCCGGCGGTCCCAGGTCGGGTGGCCCGGCTCGAACGTCCCGGCGTCCACTTGGACACGAACGGTCCGGCGCCCGCTCAGGTAGGATACGGCGGACGTGCAGCAGTGGGATGAGGCGCGCCGGCAGGCCCGTGTGCGGCATGCCACGGCGCTGGCGATGTCCGGCGATCCGGCGGCCCGCGCCTTGCTGGCCGCCGCCGAAGGCCTCACCGGCGTGGCGCGCATTCCCGTGGCGGCGGGCGACCCGTTGCTCGACGGCGCCGAGGCGCTACTGGATACCGCCTCCGGCGTGATCGTCTTCGCCGCGGACGCCGAGCCCTGGCGTGCGCTCTTCTACCAGGCACACGAATACGCCCATCTATGGATCGACGGCGGGCGGGCCGCCTGCGCCGGCGCGGACCTGGACGCCGAGACCGGCGAGAAGGCGCAGGAGATTGGGGCCGGTCGCGTGGAAGGCTATGGGCCGCGCGAGCGGCGCGAGCGCGAGGCCACGGTCTTTGCCCTGGAGTTCCTGCTGCCCTGCCCCTTGCTGCGCCGCTGGTACCTGGACGAGGGTCTGAATGCCCCCGCCATCGCCGAACGCACCGGATTGCCCGTCTCGCTGATTTTCGAGCAACTGACGCAGGCCCTTTTGCTGCCCCCCGCTCCCCCAGATGTCGGCCATGCCCCGCCAACAGACCTGCCCCTGGACGACAGCCAGTCCACCGCGGCCAGGGCGCCGCGCGGGCCGGTGCTAGTGGAGGCCGGCCCGGGGACGGGCAAGACGCGCACGCTGGTGGCACGCGTGCTCCACCTGCTGGAGCAGGGCCATCCGGCCTCGAGCATCCTGGCCCTGACCTTCTCCCAGCGCGCCGCCGAGGAGATGCGCGGCCGGGTAGCCCGCTCCGCACCCGAGGCGGCTGCAGCGCTCTGGGCCGGCACCTTCCACGCCTTCGGGCTGGAGCTGCTGCGCAAGTTCGGCACGCGACTCGGCCTGCCGCCAGCGCCGGGCGTGCTGGACCCGCTCGATGCCCTGCTCTGGCTTGAACACCACCTGGCGGAGCTTGACCTGAACCATTACCTGAACCTGAACGAGCCCGCGCAACCCTTGCGCGACATCCTCGCCGCGATCTCACGCGCCAAGGACGAGTTGGTCGGACCGCGGGAGTACGCCGACCTGGCCGGCCGCATGCATGCGACGGCGACGACGGAGGCCGAGGTGCAGGCGGCGGAGCGCGCGCTGGAGGTGGCGCGCGTCTACGCCTTCTACCAGGAGCAGTTGCAGCGCTCCGGGCGGTTGGACTTCGGGGACCTGATCTATCGCGCCGTCACCTTGCTGCGGGAGCATCCCGACGTGCACGAGGCGGTGCGCGGCAGCTATGCCCATGTCCTGGTGGACGAGTACCAGGACGTCAACAGGGCCAGCGCGTTGCTGCTGCGCGAGGTGGCCGGCGACGGCGCCGGGCTGTGGGTGGTCGGCGATGCGCGCCAGGCCATCTATCGCTTTCGCGGCGCCGCGCCGGATAACATGCGGCTGTTTCGCGCGGACTATCCCAACGCGACAGTGCTGACCCTGGGCCACAACTATCGCTCGCGGCCGGGCATCGTCGGGGCGATCTCGGAGGTCGCTTCGCGCATGCGCGCCACCTCCGGCCTGCCGTTCAACGCCTGGCAGGCCCATCGTCCCGCAACCGGCAAGAATCTGAGGCTGGACACGGCATCTGATAGCAACGCCGAGGTGCTGGGACTGGCCCGCGCTATCCAGGAGCGGAGGGCACAGGGCGTGTCCTACGGCGACCAGGCCGTGCTGTGCCGAACCCATACCATGCTGGCTCGCATCGCCGACGGACTGGCCGCGGCGGGCATCCCGTTGCTGTATCTGGGCGACGTGTTCGAGCGCCCCGAGGTGCGTGACCTGCTGGCCCTGCTCTCCCTGGCCGCCGACGGAAACGGGCATGGCCTGGTGCGGGTGGCAGGCTTTCCGGAGTACGCCATACCCATGGACGACGTGCAGCGGGTGCTGGCCCTGGCGCACATGGAGGGCCGGCCTTTCCCGGGTGCGCTGGCCCTGGTTGAGGATGCGTACGGCATCTCCCAACAGGGCAAAGCCGGCCTGTCCCTGCTGTCACGCCACCTCGACGGCATCTGCTTCGGCACCGGCCCCTGGAGCTTCCTGGTCCAGTATCTCTTTGCGCGCAGCGGTTACCCGCGGCCATTGATGAAGGACAGCCCAAGTGCGGCGCAGCGGCGACTGTCTCTGTACCGGTTCCTGCAATTTGCGCAGAGTTGGCGCAATCCGCCGTCCCTGGAGAGCGATGATCCCAAGGCCGCCTTCCTGCGCTATCTGCGCCGGCTGGAGAGCTTCGGCGAGGAGAAGGGCCTGCGACAAGTGCCCGAATGGGCGGCGCAGAGCGACGCGGTGCGCTTGCTCACCATCCACGCCAGCAAGGGGCTGGAGTTCGATACCGTCTACCTTCCCGCGCTGGCGCAGCGCTATTTCCCCGCGCCGCGGCAGCGGGAACCGTGTCCCCCTCCGGCCGGCATGTTGCCGCACAGCCAGGATGAGATGCACGATGAGGAAGAGGAATGCCTCTTCTTTGTGGCCATCTCGCGCGCCCGGGATCGGCTCTACCTGTCCCATGCCCGCCGCTACGGCCGGCAGGGCAGCAAGCCCTCCCGGCTGCTGGAGTTGCTGGGTGCGGCGCTGCCCCACCGGTCCGACGACTCGGTCGCATCGACAGCGGACGATACCGCGTCGGGCGACGAATGCCTTCCCACACCCACTAACCGCGATGATCTGGTGCTTGATGCCGAACAGCTTGAGCTGTACCTGCGCTGTCCCCGTCGCTACTACTACGATGCCGTGCTGGGCCTGCGTGGTTCCGGTGATGGCGACGCCCGGGAGCAGTATCGCCGCTGCCTGCGCCAGGTACTGGTCTGGCTGCGGCAGCAGGAGTCCGAGGGCCGTGAGGTAGACACGGCGGCAGCGCAGGCCTACCTGGATAGTACCTGGCAGGCCAACGGCCCCCGCGGACACCCGCACGAGGCGCTCTACCGCCGCGAGGCCGAAGCGCTGGTGGCCCGCGCGCTGCGCCGGTCCGTGTCGCGCCCGGAGCACCCCATACGGGACACCCGGTGGGAGATAGCGCTACCACACGGACGGGTCAGCCTGAGCCCCGACCGCCTGGAAGTCGGCAAGGAAGGCGCCACGGAGACCGTGCTGGTGCGGCGGATAACCACCGGCAAAGCCGGCGACCGCGAGCGGCAACGACGCCTGGAGGCGCTGTATCACGAGGGCGCCAGGCAAGCCTACCCCACGGCGGCACGCAGAGTCCGGATCGTCTCCCTGGCCACGGACGAAGTGCGGGAGGTGGAGGAACGTCCCAGGGCCATCGCCGCGGCCCTGGAAGAGTACGATCAGGCCCTGGAGGGCATCGCAAGCGGGGCGTTTAACCCGCGCCCCGACGAGCGCGTCTGTCCCCGCTGCCCGCACTATTTCATCTGCAATTCGACCGACGACGCGACTTGATGCACCTGAACGTTTGGATGTCGGTTGCTACAGAGGGGGGCGTATGCAATACGCCCTCGCGGCGATCCCGGGCGCATGCAATACGCCCCTACGATAGATTCAACACAAGCATAGCCTGCAAGCTGTGCCGAAAGCCGGCGCCCAGAATACCCACTGACGAAGCAGCCTGAAGCCCGAATCTGCTATCGTATATACAGCTAACAATATGAGCACGCAGAAATCAATGAGCATACCCCGCCGCGTCAATCCATCATCGCCGCGCTCACTGAGCCGGCAGCAGCAGTTCCAGCCGCCCACGGGGGGATCTGGATAGCTGCCGCTTACCGATTGTCGTCGCTATCGACCGCCAGATCCACCGTGATCCGGCGGTCTTTCTGTTTGTGGAGGATCGCATGCCCGTCACGCTGTTCATCCGCGGCTTCCTCATCGGGCTTTCCGTCGCCGCGGCGATCGGACCGATGGCCATCCTGTGTATCCGGCGCACCCTCGCCCAGGGCCACCTCGCCGGCCTGGCCACCGGTCTCGGCGTGGCCTCCGCCGACGGCTGCTACGGCGCGGTCGCCGGCTTCGGCCTGGTCCTCATCTCACAGTTCGTGGTAGCTCAGCACGTCTGGCTGCGGCTCATCGGCGGCATCTTCCTCTGCTATCTCGGCCTCAAGACGCTGCTGGCCGCGCCGGCGACACGTGCCGTGAGCGCCAGCGGCGGCGACCTTGTCCGGTCCTACCTGTCCGCCCTCGGCCTGACCCTGACCAATCCCATGACCATCCTCTCCTTCGCGGCCATCTTCGCCGGCCTCGGCGTCGGCACCGGAGGCGGGTACGGGGGCGCCGGCCTGCTCGTGCTGGGCGTCTTCATCGGCTCGGCCCTGTGGTGGGTGGTGCTGGCGGGCGCCGTCACGGCGCTGCGGGGACGGATCACGCCGCGCGTCCTGCGCTGGGTCAACCGCGCCTCGGGCACGATTATCCTGGCCTTCGGGCTGGTCGCCCTGGCCGGCCTCGGGTAGGCAACGTATACGGGAGGAGGGTCAGTGAGCTGAGCGGTCAAGCTGGCTCAAAGGATCTCACCCCTTGGTTCCCAGGCCTCCCATTCCGGGTATCGGCCACCGCCTCTTGTACCGCCCAAATTCGCTCACTCGGACGTCTATTGATGTGGGAGACGGATGAGAGCATTCAGATGAAAGAGCGGTGAGATCCATGCAGCCCAAACAGACACTCTTGCTCGCTCCGTCGGAGCGCCTCAACTGGATCGGTCTGCAGATTACCCTCAAGCGCTGGCGCGAGGTTCGTGTTCAGAGTGTGCGCCAAGCCGCAGAGGCTGTAGCGCTGGCTACAGTCCAACCACAACCCGCGGCGATCCTTGTCGCCGCCGACGTCGTTCCCCACCGCTCCTCGCCTTGGTCCGTTCCCTACGCAGTACCGCTCCTGCGAGCAAGATTGTGGTCGTGGGGGAATTGCGTGACCCGTTAGAGCACGAGCGGCTGCGATGCCTCGGAACTACGGCGTACCTGGAGTGGGCCGAGCTGCACCCCGAGGTTGTCCAGCCGGTTCTGGTGACCATTCTACGGTCCAACTTCCTGGTCTGGACCTCCGGGGGATTGGAGCGATTGCTCGAAGCGCCGGTGATGGAACGCCGTCGCCGACCCCGTGATGCAAGCCTGGTGCTGGACGCACAGGAGCGGGCTGTGCTGACCAGGGTGGGCAGCGGGCTGCTACAGCGAGAGATTGCCGCCGAGATGCACCTGGGCGTGGCAACCGTCGAACGCATCGTCGCCAGATTGCGCGCCAAGTTTGGCGTGTCGTCAACCTGTGCCCGCTGTGCGCAAGCAGGCCGCTTGGGGTTCTTTGATTGAAGATGCCGGCGTCCTGCAACGTGGTGGCGCGAGGGAAAGCCATCATGATGCTGCGGGAAATCCATCAAACAAGATGAGGGAAAAAGCTGGGACAGCAGGGCCATGGCGGGTGTATTGTCGATGTAGAGTTAAGCGACAGAGCTTCCCGAGAGTCGTTGATGCTGCCTCCGTTATAGCCGACATGAAAGGACGATCAAGTGAAAGCGAAAGGAACTCGGCTTCTCGCGATTTTGGCCCTGGCCACAGTCCTTACGATCCCAGGTACCGCGTTCCCTCAGATCGCTTCGGCCTATTCCTGCTACAATTGCTATGGGATTGTTGATTTGGACGGGAAATGTCGATGGAGCATTCACCAGCATCGTTTATCTTCCAATACTCAGTCCCGGAGACAACCATGCCAATATTGAACTATGGCTGATTGGTCCCGTTCCAAGTGGCCAAGTATGCCCAATAAACGGCCAGAATAGAAGTGCCTGTTGGATTGAGCTTGGGGCCAAGGCTGGACCGCCTCAGTGTAACATGGGCACTTCTTGCTATTTCTGGAACGATCTTCGCCCCTGCAATGGTTGTTACAACAACTACTTTACGCACTGGTGGTCGAACATACCATCTGGTGACCTCAACTATCAAGTCGATCTGAGGGTCGAACGACAGGACAGCAGTGACTTTGCGCTTTTCCTGCAAAGCCGATCGTACATCCTGCAGAATACATCCACCGGTAACTCGATGAAACCAAATCATATCGAGGTAGGATCGGAGGTGCAGGGATCAACTGGAGCAGCGATAGGCGCAACAACATTCCAGAACAATCAATGGAAGCCCGTCGGAGCTAACTACTATAATTTCCAAACGAACAGTGGCTCCGCAACGGTAAACTCTCCAATTGTGGCGTATTGGTATGCGGTGCCAGTTCCCGGAAACAACGGGGGAATATGGTACACCTACTGTCCTTGCTGACAAAGAAGATTTGGAGGATTAGCATGAAACGAGATATCTTGGTAGTGGGCAGCCTTGGTGTGCTGCTGGTCGCATTGGCGGGTGTATCCTTGGTAGGGCATTCCGTCCCTAGTGCCGGTGCAATGGCTCTCGTACATCAGGGGGTAAGACAGATGCAAAGGAATATCATCACTGAGCCTCCCGGTGTGTCGGCTATTCAGGTGAGCAGGCGTGTGACGGATCCCTCGCAAGCGGCCTATGGTCGGCCTGAGGTGGCGCAGTATCTGGCTAGCAACCCGGGCCTACTGCGTAGTGTCCCCGGCAGTAGGAGCCCTCAGTTAGGGACAGTGGAGTTCATCTCGGCCTCCCAGGCAAGCGCTCGCCTCAATGGTGAGCCGATTGGCCGCCCAAATGATGTGCTCGTGTGTTGGGTCGAGATTCTCGGCCCTCTCGATGTCAGCAACAGTATCAGCCTGCCGGCCGTTGAAAAAGCTAGCCCAAGCACTATACCTCCTGCCGCGAAGGAGATACTAGTGTTTGATGCCCAGACCGGCAATCTCTTGTTGTCGACCTTCAGCAACTAGCAATTGAACTGGAACTAGACCGGCTACCGCCAACTGCAAACGGAAACGGTCGCGTCACGCCGTTTTGCCTCCTCCTCTGGTGTCAACTTTTCCCTCCGGGGCGGTCCGCAGGCTGGTGTCAACCACGAGGTAAACGTCGTGATTGATGCCCGAACAGGCGAGTACTTGGAGCTCTTCAGCTATCGCTAGTGCCCGCTGGCCGATCTGAATGAAGTGGTAGTTTCGGTCGCACCACTACCGAGCGGCGCGTACGCAGGAAACGGCCTGCGCCTGGTCGTCACGCCGCCTCGCAGGGCTAGCGGAGGCCGCAATGTAGGTGTCCACGACGCCTGGCGACCCCGACTTGGCTGTCATGTGCACCCCAACTAAGATCCTTGGAATCTGGAG
>Ga0070740_10006585_pt1 | contig 10108 bp, 5 predicted proteins | sample Coa_R2_FD_67286 | JGI IMG/M metagenome (GOLD analysis project Ga0070740, IMG submission 67286) | Surface soil microbial communities from Centralia Pennsylvania, which are recovering from an underground coalmine fire - Coalmine... | ecosystem: Environmental > Terrestrial > Soil > Unclassified ... | reverse complement strand
ACGTTCGCGATGCCATTGGCTTCCGCGTTCGCGCGCGCCACCGCCAGCGCCGCACCGGAGCTGTCCACTGCTTCCACCGACTCGCACTGCCGCGCCAGGTGCAGCGCGAAACCGCCGGTCGAGCTGAAGCAGTCGAGCGCCCGCCCGCCGCGCGCGTACCGGGCCGCGGCAAGATAATTTTCCCGCTGGTCGAGGAAGATGCCGGTCTTCTGCCCGTGCAGCAGATCGGCCTGCAGCGCGAACCCGTTCATCCGCACCGTCGCCGGCCCCGCCGCCTCACCCTTCCACACCGCGGTTTCGAGCGGCAATTGCTCCTTCGCCCGCACCGGCACATCGTTGCGCGCCACGATCGCGCGCGGGGCAAAAATCTCCTCCAGGCAGGAGACGATCTCAGTCCGCGCCGCATCCATCCCCTGGTCGAGCGTCTGCACGACGAGTGAATCGCCGTAGCGGTCGACGATCAGCGCCGGCAGCAGATCGGCTTCCCCGTGCACGACCCGGTACGCATCCGTATCCCGCACGACCGCCCGCCGGTGCTCCTCGGCCGCCCGCAGCCGCTGCAAATAGAAATCGCGGCCGATCTCCTCGATCTGCCGCGAAAGCAGCCGCAAAGCGATCTGCGACGTCGAGCTGTAATGCGCCGTGCCAAGCGGCCGGTCGCGATGGTCGAGCACGGTGACGGCAGCTCCCTGCGGCGCGCTGCCGCGGTCCGCCACATCGCTCGCAAACACCCACGGGTGCCCGGAGCGGACGCGCTCCGCGGCCTTGCGGTTCACCCGCACCACCGGCCGGACAGGCCCGGCCGCTACGCCCTCGCTCATCGCATCGCCTGCAGGCGGCGAATCCGGTCCTCGGTCGAGGGATGGGTCGAAAACAGGCGCATCAGGCTCTCGCCCGTAAACGGCTTGATGATAAACATGTGCGCCGTGGCGGGCGTGGCGTCCATCGGAATGCGCTTCGAGTACGCATCCAGCTTGCCCAGCGCGTTGATCAGCGGATACGGCGAGCCGACGTACTTGGCCGAAGCCTCATCGGCGGAATATTCGCGCGAGCGCGAAATCGCCATCTGGATCAGCGCCGCGGCGATCGGCGCCAGGATCATCATCAGCAGCGCTCCCCACATGCCGCCGCCGCGGTCTTCGTCGTCGCGCGTACCGCCGAACCAGAACGCCATGCGCGCGATCAGCGTGATCGCGGCGGCCAGCGTCGCGGCCACGGAGCTGATCAGGATATCGCGGTGCAGCACGTGGCCGAGCTCGTGCGCCACCACGCCCTCGATTTCCGAATCGCTCATCAGCCGCAGGATGCCCGCCGTGAAGGCCACCGAGGCATGGTTCGGATTGCGGCCCGTGGCGAACGCATTGGGCGATTCGTCCGGCGTGATGTAGAGCTTCGGCATCGGAATGCCCATGCGCTGCGCGAGCCCGCCGACGATCGGCGCCACGCGCCGGTAAATCTCCGGGTTCTCCGTCTCGCTCAGCGGCTGCGCGCTGTAAGTTGCTAGCGCGATCTTGTCCGAGAAGAAGTAGCTGGCGAAGTTCATCACTACAGCCAGCCCCAGGCCGACATATAAGCCCTGCCGGCCGGCAATCGCCTGCCCGCCCACCAGTAGCATGGCGCTGAGCAGGCCGAGAAGAAGGGCGGTTTTGACGGCGTTCATATTACCTCTCGTGGCAAGGCCGTTACTGCCTCACCACCTCGGGCTCCGGCGCGGGCCGGGTCCCCCCGGCCGCCACCGGCGCCACTCCAGTGAACTCCAGACTGCCTTCGCGCGCGTCCGCCAGAATCGTCTCGCCTTCGCGGAAGTCCCCGTTGAGCAGCTTGAGCGAAAGCGGGTCCTGAATCAGGCGTTGGATCGCGCGGCGCATGGGCCGCGCCCCGTATTGCGGATCGTATCCTTCGCTGATGATCAGCTCCTTGGCCGCCGGAGTAACTTCCAGCCGGAGCTTGCGGTCGTGCAGCAGCTTGTTCACGTTCGCCAGTTGGATATCCACAATGCGCGCCAGATGCTCCCGTGTCAGAGCGTTAAATACGATGATATCGTCAACGCGGTTCAAAAATTCCGGGCGGAATGCATTCTTGAGCGCATCGAGCAGCTTCTTGCGCGTGTCCTCGGTCTGCTTATCCCGGGCATGCACGGAGAAGCCGATCGGCGTGCGCTCCACCATTCCGGTCCCGATATTCGACGTCATCACGATCACGGTGTTCTTGAAACTCACCGTGCGGCCCTGGCCGTCGGTCAGACGGCCGTCGTCGAGAATCTGCAGCAGCGTGTGAAAGACCTCCGGATGGGCTTTTTCGATCTCATCGAACAGCACCACCGAATACGGCCGCCGGCGCACCTGCTCGGTAAGCTGGCCGCCCTCCTCGTAGCCGATATATCCGGGCGGCGAGCCGATCATCCGCGCCACGGCGTGCTTTTCCATGTACTCGGACATGTCCACGCGGATGAGCGCCTTATCGTCGTCGAACAGGTAACTCGCGAGCGCACGCACCAGCTCGGTCTTGCCCACGCCCGTGGGCCCCAGGAAGATGAAGCTGCCGATCGGCCGGTTCGGATCGCTCATCCCCGCGCGGTTGCGCAGGATGGCGTTCGAGACCAGGCGCACCGCCTCATCCTGGCCGATGACGCGGTCTTTCAGCCGCTCCGGCATGTGGACGAGCTTCTGGATTTCGCCTTCCATCATCCGCGCGACCGGAATGCCGGTCCACTTCGCCACGATGCGAGCGATATCGTCCTCGCCGATTTCCTCCTTCAGCAAGGCGTCGCCCTTGACCGCTTCGAGCTCCTGCTCGGCGGCCTCGATGTCCCTGCCGATCTGCGAAAGGCGGCCATACCGGAGCTGCGCCGCCTTCTCCCAGTCGCCCGCGCGCGTGGCGCGCTCCTCCTGCTTTCGCAGGTTGTCGAGCTCCGCCTTGAGCTCGCGCACCCGCGTAATCGCGCTCTTCTCGCGGCCCCAGCGTTCTTTCAGGCTGGCCGCCTCGCCGCGCAGCCGCTCGAGTTCGTTCTCCACGGTGCGCAGGCGGTCGAGCGAAGCGGTGTCGACCTCTTTGCTGAGCGCCTGCCGCTCGATTTCAAGATGCGAGATCCGGCGGTCGAGATCGTCGATTTCAATCGGCATGGAGCCGATCTGCAGGCGCAGCGCCGAGCCGGCCTCATCGATCAGGTCGATCGCTTTGTCCGGCAGGAACCGGTCGGCAATATAGCGCTGGCTGAGCACGGCCGCCGCCAGGATGGCCGAATCTTTGATCCGCACGCCGTGATGGATTTCGAACTTCTCCTTGAGGCCGCGCAAGATGGCGATGGTATCGTCCACCGAAGGCTCCCCGACCATCACGGTCTGGAAGCGGCGCGCCAGCGCGGCGTCCTTTTCGACGTGCTTCTTGTATTCCGACAGCGTCGTCGCGCCGATACAGCGCAGCTCGCCCCGAGCCAGCGCCGGCTTCAGCAGATTGGCGGCGTCGATCGCGCCTTCCGCTCCGCCCGCGCCGACCAGCGTGTGCAGCTCGTCGATGAAGCAGATGATTTCGCCGTTGGAATCGATAATCTCCCGGACCACCGCCTTCAGCCGGTCTTCGAACTCGCCGCGGAACTTCGTGCCCGCGATCAGCGAGCCCAGGTCGATCGCCACCAGCCGCTTGTTCTTGAGCTGGTCGGGAACGTCGCCCCGCACAATGCGCTGCGCCAAGCCTTCCACAATCGCCGTCTTGCCGACGCCCGGCTCGCCGATCAGCACCGGGTTGTTCTTGGTGCGGCGACTGAGCACCTGCATCACCCGCCGGATTTCGTCGTCCCGGCCGATCACCGGGTCGAGCTTGCCCTGCCGGGCGGATTCGGTCAGGTCGTGGGCGTAGCGCTCGAGCGCCTGGTACTTGGATTCCGGGTTCTGGTCCGTGACCCGCTGCGAGCCGCGCACCCCGACCAGCGCCTTGAGGATGGCGTCGTGGGTCGCGCCGGCGCGGTCGAGAAGCTGCCCCGCCGGGTCGCTGCGCTGCTCGGAAAGAGCCAGCAGGAGATGCTCGGTCGAGACGAACTCATCCTTGAAACGGCCCGCTTCGTCAAAGGCGTGTTCCAGCACCTGATTCAAGGGCTGGGACACGTAGAGCCCCGGCTGCATACCCGCCTGCCGCGGAAGCCCGGGGAGCAGGCGCTCCGCTTCCGACACTACGGCGTCCGGATGCACGCCGCACTTTTCGAGCACCGGCCGGACAATCCCTTCCTTTTCCTGCGCCAGTGCAATCAGAAGGTGCAGCGGGAACAGAATCTGATTCTGCCCCTGTTCGGCAATCCCCTGGGCCTGCTGCAGGGCTTCCTGGGCCTTTTGCGTGAGTTTATCGAGTCGGAACATTGGTTTCCCTATAAAACTACGGGCCGGGAGTCCCCGGCCCTAACACTTGCACGACGGTCTCCGTGCGCTTGCTACCGCTTGGTAACGGTGGCGCTCCGCAATATATGATGCGCGAGCGCGCAGATTTGATGCGTCAGGCGGCAGCTTCGACTTTGATCTGCCGCGGACGGGCGGCTTCCTTCTTCGGAAGCGTGACAGTCAGGACGCCATTCTTGAAGCTGGCCCCGATCTTCTCGGTATCGAAGCTGTTCGGGACGGCAAAGCTGCGGACGAACTTGCCGTAGTTGCGCTCGATGCGATGGAACCCCTTGGTGCCTTCCTTGGCGCTTTCGAAGCTGCGCTCACCGGCGATCGTCAGCGTCTGGTTCTCGACACGAACATCGATGTCCTTGAGCTCGACATCCGGCAGATCGGCCTTAAAGACGAGATCGTTCTCGGTCTCGAAAATGTCCACGGCCGGCGACCACGGCCGATTGGTCTGGGGCTCGCTCATGAGACGGGTAAAGGCGTCCTCGAAAGCCCGGAGGTTCGCGAGGGGGTCGAAATGGCTGAGAGACATTGCGCTGAAACTCCTTCGAGTTGAAAATGTGTGGGAGGTATCTGACCTCATCCACTTGCAAGCATAAAATATGCGTGTGTTCTTGTCAAGAATTTTTCGTCTTTTCGTATCAGCAGGTGACGAGACCACGTATTTCAGTTGTTGGCTTAAGTTTTTCAAATACTTACGGACCGAGGATGAATTCGCCGCCCCCGGCTGCACGCCTCCTCAGTGGCGCGATAGCCGCCGCACCACACCCCTGACCCAGCTCACCCATCCCGGCGGGGTGCTCGGTACACTGTTCATCCGTGCGAGACAGACCGATCCCCGTTAAAGCGTCGCTGGACGCCGGCTACTCGCTTCAGGCGATCGCCTGGACCGTTAAGAAGGGACTCAGTAGGCTCTCTCCTGCTTGAATCACAGGATGGCCTGTCCGGCATCAGTTCTCGCCCGGATCCTTCGATGCCCTGTCTACGATCAGGAAATCCAGTCTCACGCGTCTGGCCTCCGCTCGCAGCCCAAGGGCTGCTAGCGCCTGTAGTGGGCCACTCGAGTCCCTAATTCCTGCGAGAGGCAACGGGCTATCTTCGGAAATGCTAGCTGCCGAGGGGCTACGCCAGTCAAGTTTAAAGTTGTACGATCCGGGCAACCCCGTCATGTCGACGACCGGCCGGTCCGTCCACCGCATGAGTATTCCCGCCAAGTCTCGCATGGACCTGTTCTGTGCCACTAGACTACTTGGTGTTGGGCGGACGATGGGCACGGTGCCAGGTGTAGCCACCTCAAGCCTCGGGCCCTTCTTGTCCACAAGAAGCACGTAGCAGGGTGTCTCTCTACTTTCCCAGTGGATCACCAAGTGGAACCGGTCCTCTAATAGGCTCTGCAGCATTAGCAGAACCTTGTCGTCAGGGGTCTCGGGCGGTATCGTAGCGAGTACGTCGTATCTCTCGGACTCAATCCACCCTGGTCCCGAGATTCGGTACGCAGGCAGTTGATAGGCCATCTGAAGGAGCACTTTCAGCGGCGTCTGGTACATCGTATATCTTCCGTGGTCTCTGCCTTGTACTCGACCACCGGCTAGCACCCTCTCCGACCATCCCGACGGAGGTGGTTGACCAAATGAGGGTGGCCGTCAGGGATTCCAGCCGATTGCGGCCGGCCGGCTAGCGAACCCACGACCCAGCAGGCTAGCAAAGCCAGCGGGCGTCTGTGATATACGTGCATGTTCATCCCTCCGCAACGACCAATCAATCGATGTGGCCTCGTGCCACCTTCTACTGACCGTGCAATCCAGGTTCTGTCCGCCCGGAGTGCCCTGAATAAGACTTTGTGTGGTTTCAACGTGTCGGACCCCCCTTTCAGTAAGTATATGGTCGGGGGGTATGTCAATGGGGAAATTCCCTGAGTCGGATGATTCGGACGCGGAGCGTTGCAAAGGCAGGGTGATCAGGCCACCAGCTTCACGAGTTATGCCGGTATATGTGAAACGCTGCTTTCCCCTATGTCATCAGCAGCTTAGGCGGAATGTTGGGTTCGTTTTGCAAAATTGCGTTATTCGTACCGCAGCGCCACCACCGGGTCGAGGCGCGATGCCTTGTTCGCCGGCCACATCCCGAAGAACAGGCCCACGCTCACCGATACGACGATCCCCAGCACGGCGGCCCACAGCGGCACCGCGGCCGGAATCGAGGTGAAGATCAGCCGGCTGATCAGCGCGATCGCCCAGCCGAAGATGATTCCCGCCACGCCGCCGAGCAGCGTCAGCACCGACGCTTCCAGCAGAAATTGCACCAGGATGTCCGCCCGCCGCGCGCCGATCGCTTTTCGAATCCCAATCTCATAGGTTCGCTCCGTGACCGAAACCAGCATGATGTTCATGACGCCGATCCCTCCCACCAGCAGGCCGATCGAGCTCAGCACCGCCATCACCAGGAACATCACCGCCGTAATCTGGTGGAAATCCGAGATCATCTGCTCGGCGGTCGAAAGCGCGAAATTATCCGGCTTATCGTAGGGAACGCGGCGCGCGATGCGCAGCACGGTGCGGATCTCGTCGGTTGCCTGCGGCAGCTTGCCGTCCTTCGCCGTCACCACGATGGCGTTCTCGCGCGCCCCGGGGTACATCTTCTGCATGGTCCAATAAGGCAGCAGCACGCGGTTGTCGCCATCGCCGAAAAACGACGCCGCGGGGCGGATCATCGTGCCAATCACGGTGAACTCGTGCCCATCCACCAGGATGGTCTTGCCGATCGGGTCGACCCCGGCGTACAGCCCCTTTTCGATGTCCTCCCCGATCACCGCCACCATCATGCGGCGCCGGTTCTCCTCGTCGGTGAAGAAGCGGCCGAGGTGCAGATCTACCTGCCCGCCGCGCGCGTACGCCTCCTCGACCCCGAACGCGTTCACGCCGTACATGTCATTGCCGCGGTAATGCGCATTGATCGTGTTTACATTGGGGAACAGCATCGTCGAGACGTCTTCCACGTCCGGGCAGCGCTCGCGGATTTCGACGGTGTTCTCGTACGTCAGGTCCTTGCGCGTGCGCTCTTCCGCGCTGAGGCCGTGGTTGCGCGGCCCGACCGGGAACTTGAACACGATGATCGAATTCGGCCCGAAGCTGCGCAGCATGGCGGAGACCGAGGCGTCGAAGCCCGTCAGGATGGCGCTCACCCCGATGATCGTGCCGGTGCCGATGATCACCCCCAGTACCGTAAGGAAAGCCCGCAGCTTATACGTGCGAATGGTCTGAAACGCCAGAACGATGCCGTTGGCGAAAGCGCGTTTGAGCATAGGACGCCGCAGTTACCTTTCCACCCGCAGGGCTTCGATGGGGTCGAGACGCGCGGCGCGGCGCGCCGGATAGATCCCGAAAAACAGCCCCACCGTCGCCGAAAGACCGACTCCGATCGCCACCGACGAGTACGGCATCGCCATCGGCACCGAAAACAGATTGCGCACCAGCGCCGAGACACACCACGCCAGGCCGACCCCGATCAGCCCGCCCATGCCGGCGAGCACCGCCGATTCCACCAGATACTGATTGAGAATGTCGCGGCGGCGCGCGCCGAGCGACTTGCGGATGCCGATCTCGCGGGTCCGCTCCGTGACCACCGCCAGCATGATGTTCATGATCACGATGCCGCCCACCACCATGAACACCGAAACGATCCCCACCGCCATGCCCGCGATCGCCGCCGTCAGGCGCTGCCACAGGCTCACGATGGTTTCCGACGCGAAGATGCTGAAATTATCGTCCTGGCCCGGACGCAGATGGCGGTAGGCGCGCATCAGCACCCGCACTTCGTCCTCCGCCTCCGCCAGGTGCTGGTTGTCGATCGCCTTCGCCACCATGGAAAGCCCGTTGTGGCTGCCGTAAGTTTTGAAATAGCTTTCGATCGGGACCATCACGAAATTGTCCTGCGAGTTGCCGAACACGCTACCCAGCGTTTTGGCCACGCCGACCACCTCATACGGCACGCCCTCGACCGTGATCACCTTGCCGATGGGGTCCTTGTTCTCGAAAAACTTGCTCCGCACGTCGTTCCCGATAAATACGACGGGCGCATGCCGCCGCACCTCCTCATAAGTGATGCCGCGGCCGGTATCGACCTGGACATTGTTAATCCCGAGGATGTTATCGGTAATTCCCTGGACGTTGACATCCTCCATAGTCGCGCCCTTATAAGAGACGCGCGCCCGGCGCCCGGCCATCATCCCGACATCGCGCAGCATTGTGGCCTTGGCCTTGACGAAGTCGTATTCATCCGCCTTGATCTGCGGGTTGCGCTTGTCCATCTCGAAGAACTTCTTGGGGTCCCACGGCCCGAACCACGCCATGCGCACTACGCGGAACCCATCGGCGCCCATGTTCGAGACTTTCTCCGCGATGTAGACATCCATCCCGTGAATCAGCGCTGTCACGGCGATCAGCGTCGTGGTGGCGAGAATAATGCCGAGCAGCGTGAGAAAGCTGCGAAGCTTGTTCTTGCGCAGCGAATCGAGAGCGATCCGCGTAGCTTCCCAGAAGGAGGCGCTGAACTGCAGGTGTCGAGTTTTGGGCACGGGTCAATAGGGTGACGCACGAAGGCCGTCGTTTGTTCCCGGATTGGAGACGAATGAGGCCGAATCGGTTTAGCGAGGCCGGCTTCTTGACGCACAGACACGCAGACGCGGAGCTCTCAATGTCTTCTCTGTGTCTCTGTGTCTCTGTGTCTCTGCGTCAATAAAGCCGCCATGGTTCTCACCGCTGAAGGGCATCGCATCGACGGTCCCGGCGCTTTCTACACCCGGAATCTCCCGCACGGCATCCAAAAATCGCCGGTAGACCACGGCCCGCGCCGCACCCTTGTACCGCGCCGGCTGGGGCAGCACGACGGCCGCGAGCACGCGGTCCGCCGTGAACCCGGGGTCGGTCCGGAGCAGCCCGAGGAAGCCTCCCGCGAGGCGCCCGCCCGTCACCGCCAGCGCCACCGTGATCGCCACCTCGGCGGCGACCAGCGCCGCCCGCAGCCGGTCCCGCCGGCCCGCCGCGGCGCCGCGCGCGCCCAGCCCGCTCGTCCGCGCCGCCCGCAGCGCCGGCGCGAGGCCGAACAGGAGACTGCTCGCGATCGCTACACCCAGCGACACCGCCAGCACCCCCCAATCCGCGCGCGCCGCCGCCAGGCGCGGAATCGAAACCGGGGCGAGCCGCGGCAGCACGCGCCACGCCGCCGCGGCCAGAGCGAACCCTGCCGCGCCGCCCGCCGCCGCGAGCACGGCCGCTTCGGTCAGCAACTGCCGCGCGATCCGCCACCGCCCCGCGCCCAACGCCGCGCGAACCGCCATCTCCCGTTCGCGCGCCAGGCCGCGCGCCAGCAGCAGATTCGCGACGTTCGCGCAGCCGATCAGCAGGAACATGGCTGCCGCGCCCAGCAGCAGCCAGAGAGCTTCGCCGGTCCGGCCCACCGTCCGGTCGAGCAGGCGCCCCACCCGCAGCACGCGTCCACGCTCGATCTCCGGATACTCGCGCGCCACCGCGGCCCCGACCGCCGCCACGTCCTGCTCCGCCTGCGCCATGCCGATGCCCGGTTTCAGCCGCGCCACGATCGCGGTGCTGCTGCGCGGCGCGCGCTTTACGAGCGACATCGGCGTCCAGAACTCGACGTACGGATACGGCGTGTGCGCGGCCTCGCGCCGCAGCGGGAAATTGAAGTCCGGCCCCATGACGCCGAGGATGCGGCAG
>Ga0070740_10006584_pt1 | contig 10111 bp, 8 predicted proteins | sample Coa_R2_FD_67286 | JGI IMG/M metagenome (GOLD analysis project Ga0070740, IMG submission 67286) | Surface soil microbial communities from Centralia Pennsylvania, which are recovering from an underground coalmine fire - Coalmine... | ecosystem: Environmental > Terrestrial > Soil > Unclassified ... | reverse complement strand
GTGGATCTTTACGCGGCGGTCGGGATGGCGGCGTTCATCGCGGCCGGCTACAAGACTCCGCTTACCGCGGTGGTGTTCGTGGCGGAGACGACCGGCGGCCATTCCTTCATCATCCCAAGCCTGATCGGCGCGGCGATCGCGTATGCGGTTTCGGGAGAGGCCTCGGTGTCCGGCGATCAGCAACTGCACGAGCTTGCGAAGATCGCGGGGCTTACGAATATCCGCGCCGCGGACGTGATGCAGAAGCACGTGGTGTCGGTGCAGGCGGATGCAACGCTGCGGGAGTTCGCGCTGAGCGTCGCCGCCCGCCATCATCACACGATCTTCCCCGTGCAGCGCGACCAGCGCGTGGTCGGGCTCGTTTCAGTGTCGGAGTTGGGACGCGTGGCGCCGGAGAAGTGGGATGCAACCACGGTGGATTCGATCAGCGATCACGCCCCGACGAGGATTTTCGAGGACTGCGATCTGATGGAGGCGCTCAGGCTTCTGCTCAGCGAGAAGAACGCGCAGATGCTGCTGGTGACGACCGCCGAGGGAAGTCTCGTCGGAATCCTCACCAAAACCGACATCCTGCGCGCCGTCGGCTACGCGCGCGGCGTGCCGGCCGAGAACATCGAGCCCAGGGCGCACGGCGCCGCGCGCTGAGCGGCGCCGCTCCCGCGCATCTCATCCGCCCGCGATCGGCAACCGCGCCTCGGCGGGTCCACTATTGCGGGTATTCGGCGGATGTTTCCGTCCGCGCCGATTGGCCGCGCGACAAGTATCCGTTCGCGTCACAAGCATCTTCCCTCCGCGTCTCTGCCGGAAACATAAACACCGCGCATCGCTCGAATCCTTGAGCGCTGATAGATCGCGAACGCGCTGGCATGCGCGATGCTTCGGCGCCGCCGGAACTGAGCGACCAGGAAGGAGGAGAAGATGCTCAGATCGATCAGAATGTTCCTGCCGGCGATCGCGGCCGCCATCGCGCTGTCAGCAATCGCGCCGGCGCGCGCCGCCGACACGCCGCGCGGCGGAGTGGCCTCGCAACAGGAATTGCAGCGCCGCATCATCCAGCTCGAGCAGCAGAACCGCGCCCTCGAGGTCCAGAATCGCTCGATACAGGAGCAACTCAACAACCAGCGCAGGGAAATCGAGGGACTGGCGCGCCGGATGCAGGGCACCGCGCAGCCGGTCGCGACGCTCCAGCAGCAGGTTCCGCAGCTCCAGCAAAAGCTCGACGATGTCGCGAAGAGCACCGAGCGCAAGGAGGGATCGGTGCCCCTCGAGGTTGGTTTTCGGACCGGATGGTCCGAGTCTCCCTACGGAATGCCGGGCGGATTCTACTACGGCGCATTCCTCAACCATCGCCTGCTAACGAACGAGGACGGCATTCCCGGCGGCTTCATCGCCGGCGAGATGCTTGTGGGATGGACGCAGGGAAATCACGCTCTGACCAACGCCAACCTCGTAAGCCAGCTCACCGGCACCCCCGCGAACACGTGGATGTACACGCTGTCGCTGCAGCCGACGGTGCAATACCATCTCGACCCCGCGCTGATCGGCCTTGAGTCGCTCGCCGCGTTCAAGCCCTATGCGCTCGCGGGACCGTCGATGTTCATCAACCTGATGAGCACTCCACTGGTGGTCAAGAAGGGAAAACCCGGAAACGGCTATCGTCACTATGACGCGGATGTCCAGGGCGGCGGCGTCTTCGGCCTGGGCTTCGAGATCGGCCTTTCAATCCTGAAACTGCCCGCCATCCAGCGCATCCTCGACAAATCGTTCGTGGGCGCGGAGTGGCGCTACAACCAGTACGCCAACGGCGAGGGATACAACCAGTACGCGGGTTCGATCTCGTTCGGATGGTAGCGATCGCGGTTTCGTGCCAATCGCGTTGGCGTCGGAGCGCCCCGGGGCATCCGCGCCGCCGCGTCTCGACGGTCGATTGCCGCTCCTTGACCTGATCGCTCGGGGGGCGCCACGATCCGCAAAATCGAGGAGGAGCGGATCGCGATGACGCTTAAGGATCGTGCGCTTTTTCGCCGGCAATGCTTCATCAACGGGGAATGGACCGATGCCGACGGCGGCGCGGTCATAGAGGTAACCAATCCCGCCAACGGCCGCGCGCTGGGCACGGTTCCGAACATGGGCGCCGCCGAAACCCGCCGCGCCATCGCCGCAGCGCGCGAGGCGTTTGCCGGATGGAGCGCGATGACGGCGAAGGAACGCTCGGCGATCCTGCGGCGATGGTTCGAACTGTGCCTCCAGAACCGGGAAGACCTCGCGACCTTGATGACCCTCGAGCAGGGCAAGCCGCTCGCGGAATCCCGGGGCGAGGTGGCGTACGGCGCCGCCTTCATCGAATGGTTCGCCGAGGAAGCAAGGCGGATGTACGGCGACGTGATACCCCCGCACACGCGCGATCGCCGCATTGTAGTCCTTAAGCAGCCGATCGGAGTCGCCGCCGCGATCACGCCGTGGAATTTCCCCAACGCGATGATCACGCGCAAGGCGGCTGCCGCGCTCGCGGCGGGATGCGCGATGGTGGTGAAGCCGGCGCCCGCCACGCCCTACTCCGCCCTTGCCCTCGCCGAACTGGCCCATCGCGCCGGCATTCCGCGCGGCGTCTTTAACGTCGTGACCGGCGACGAAGTCGAGATCGGACGCGAACTGTGCGCCAATCCTGCCGTGCGAAAACTCTCGTTCACCGGGTCCACCGAAGTCGGACGTATCCTGCTCGAACAATGCGCGCCGACAATCAAGAAGATATCACTCGAACTCGGCGGCAATGCGCCGTTCATCGTGTTCGACGACGCCGATCTTGACAAGGCGGTGGCGGGCGCGATGGCATCGAAGTTCCGAAACGCGGGCCAGACCTGCGTATGCGCGAATAGAATCCTCGTCCAGCAAACGGTTTACGACGAATTCGCGGCGCGAATGCGCGCCGCGATCGGCGAGCTCGTGGTGGGTGACGGAATGGAGGACGGCGTGACGGTCGGACCTCTCATCGACCGGCAGGCGGTAAGCAAAGTCGAGGAGCATGTCGCCGACGCCCTCGATCGCGGCGCCCGCCTCGCAGCCGGCGGCAGGCGCCACGCGCGCGGCGGAAATTTCTTCGAGCCCACGCTGCTGCTCGATGTTCCCGCCGATGCGCGGCTTATGAAGGAAGAGACCTTCGGGCCGGTCGCACCCCTGGTGCGGTTTTCCACCGAACGCGAGGCGATCGCGATGGCCAATGACACGGAGTACGGACTTGCCTGCTACTTCTACAGCCGCGATATCGGGCGCATCTGGCGCGTCGCCGAGGCGCTCGAATTCGGGATGGTCGGGATCAACGAAGGAATAATCTCGACCGAAGTGGCGCCGTTCGGCGGCGTCAAACAGTCAGGGATCGGGCGCGAGGGCTCGAAGTACGGAATCGAGGAATACCTCGAGATCAAGTACCTCTGCATGGGCGGCATCTGAGCTGCACCCGTTGAATCATCTCAACCGCGCAATCCCCGAAGGCATCCGGCGCGCTCGAGGATAGGATCGATCGCGGAGCGGTCGGAGAGCGCGGCGTACTTGTCGCGCAGCGCGGCAAGCGATTTGGCGTGATACTTCTGCGGCTTCTGCGTCCATGTGCGTCCCGCAAGCTCCACGCTGAACTCCTCGCGGCCGGCCGCGATCGCTTCGGCATTCGCGATCGTCCAGGGCATGAAAAGCCGCCCAACCTGCGTCTCGAGCAGAGGCATCAGGGTCGCCTCGAGCGCCTTCCACGGCTCGAATTCACCTTCGACCCGCGGCCACAGCATCCGCTGAATCCATGCGAGTATCGCCGGCGCGCGGCTTTCGATAATCGCTCCGGGCGTGGGATCGGTCCACATGTTGTAGAGCTGGCCCCATACCGCGAAATCGGCAAAGGCGGGACGCGAGCCGAACAGGTAGAGGCGCTTTGAGAGATGCGGTTCCAGCAGTGCTATCGTGTCGAGGAACGATTGCTCGATCTGCGGGGCGGTCTGCGGATTTGAGCCGACAAACCATACCCGCCCGACCATCCTCTCCCGGACCTGCGCGGTGGCGGCTGCGATCCGATCGTCATCCGCCTCCGGCATCATCATCCGCGCGATCCTCCCCGCGGCGCTCAACTGATCCACTTCGCGCGCCCATCGATAGTGGAACATCCATTTGTTGCCCCATTCGTCGCCGAATTCCTCGAGCAGAATCGAAACGAAGCGGGCGGCGGGATCGGAGGGATGAATCGACGGTTCGGGGTGCAAAGCCTCCAAGCGTTCGATGATCGGCGTGGAATCCTGGAAGCCCTCGTTGGATGGGGTCACGACCAGCGGGATGATCGGAAGCTTCGCATACTTTTGATACTCCGCCTGGCTCGAACCGCCGCGGAGGATCCATTGATGCGGAATCCCCTTGAACCGGAACCAGGAGCGAACCTTGACCGAGTAGGGAGACACCTCGGCCCCGAAGATGCGATATTGATCAGCCATCGAAGATCCTCGTGAGGTTTGGAAACAACGGGATTTATCGCGAACGCTCGCATGGTTGCATTCGATGTGTCAACACTCGGCGCACGGTCCGCATCGCACCGCCGCCGCGAGAAGATGTCCCCCAACGAAATCGCGATCGGTGTTTCCGCGTGCCTGCTCGGATTCCAAGTCCGCTACGACGGCCGCCACAAGCGAAACGCCTTTCTCGCGGAAACGATGGCGCCGAGGGTGCGATGGGTGCCCGTGTGCCCCGAAGTCGAATTCGGCCTCGGAGTGCCGCGCCCGACCCTCAGGCTGGTTCGCGTCAAAGGAAGCATCAGGATGATCGAGGCGCGCGACGCGCAAGCGGCGCGATGGCGGCGCGGGCGCGACCTGACAGATGCGATGCGCGAATGGGCACGCCGCAGACTCAGCGAGCCCGACGTGTCACACCTCTGCGGCTTCGTGCTCAAGAAGGATTCGCCAAGCTGCGGAATCGATCGGGTTCCGCTTCACGACCACCGCGGCCGCGTCCGCGGGATCGCGAGCGGAATCTTCGCCCGCGAACTCATCGCCGCCTTTCCGGACCTTCCCGTCGAGGACGAGGAGCGTATGGGCGATCCCGCGGCGCGCGACAACTTCATCGAGCGCGTCTTCGCCTATCGCGATCTTGCAAGGCTGCTCGAGGGGCGATGGACGATTCGGAGCCTTCGCGGATTCACCGAGGCCCATCGCCTTCAACTGATGATTCATTCAACGCGCGCCTGTCGTGACCTCGAAGAAATAATCGCCCGCATGCGCGGGAGCAAGCGCGCGGAAATCGCGGCTCGCTATCGCAAGCGGTTTATGGCCGCACTGCGAATTCCCGCGACCCGCAGGCGCCACGCCGCCGTTCTTCGCCAAACCGCGAACGGTCTCGCCGATCGCATTGGTGCGGCGGCGCTCGAAGACATCCGGGCAGCGATTGCAGAGTTCGAGGCGGGCGAGACTCCGCTTGCCGATGCAATCGAGATGATCCGGCGGCGGGCGGCGCGTTGCGGCGCGCACGAAATCGAAATGCAAAGTTATATGACCCCCGCGCGCGGCGAATTGATGCTCAGGGGGCTCGCTTAGGAATTCGCTCCGGCTGGACTTTTCAGGCCTATCGGCGGATAGGGACGATGATGAGGGTTCTTGTCACCGGAGCAACCGGCTTTATCGGGCGTGCGCTCGTGATGCGCCTGCTTGGCGGGGGCCATCATGTCGCGGCATGGGTGCGGGACGATGCCCGGGCGCGCGACCTCCTTGGGCGCGAAGTCGAACTCGTCTCCGCCCGCTCATCCGTTTCCGATGCGATCGCAAGGGCGGATGCCGTCGTCAATCTCGCGGGGGAATCCGTCTTCGGCGGTCGATGGACCGAAGCGCGAAAGAAAGCGCTGACCGCAAGTCGCGTTGACCTCACCCGCTCCATCGCCGCCGCGATCGAGGCATCGCCCACCCGTCCATCCGTGTTCGTGTCCGCAAGCGCGGTCGGCTTTTACGGCGACCGCGGAGATGCGATCGTCGAGGATGACGGCGCGGCGGGAGACGACTTTCTTGCCCGGTTATGCCGCAATTGGGAGTCGGCGGCGATGGGAGCGGCGGGCGCGGGAACGAGGGTCTTCATCCCGAGAATCGGTATCGTGCTCGGAGTCGGAGGCGGTGCGCTCGCGACGATGAGCGTCCCATTCAGGCTCGGTGTTGGCGGTCCGATCGGCACCGGCCGCCAGTACGTGCCGTGGATTCATATCGAGGACCTGATCGAGATTATCGTCAAGGCGCTCAGCGATCCGCGCCTGTCGGGTGCGATGATCGCGGCCGCGCCCAACCCGGTTACCAACCTCGAACTGTCAAAAGCGATCGCTGCGAGGTTGCATCGCCCATGCTTCGCGCGGGTGCCTGCTGCGCTTCTCAAGCTCGCGCTCGGCGAGGCCGCGTCGATGCTCCTCGGAGGCCAGCGGGCCCGGCCGACACGCCTCGAACGGTCGGGATTTTCGTGGCGGTACCCCGCTATCGACGCGGCACTCGACGATATCTTCGGCAACGACCGGCCGCGGATAAGCCGTTTGACCGATGAGATGCCTGCGCCGCGCATCGAGTCCGACTATTTCCGATCCCGCCGGCCCCGATATGTCCTGGTCCATAAGACGCGAGTCGATGCGCCGATCGAGCGGGTCTTCGACTTTTTCTCGCGCCCGGCGAATCTGGGTGCGATGACGCCGGCGCGGATGCAATTTCAGATCGTGGAAGGCGCGGATGCGGACGTCCGGCGCGGCCTTCGGATTCGGTACCGTCTCCGAATCGGCCCGCTTCCGGTGCGATGGACCACGCTTATCGAGGAATGGGAGGCGCCGGTGTTCTTCGCCGACTCGCAGCAATCGGGCCCCTACCGAAGCTGGTGGCATGAGCATCATTTCGCTCCGGACGGCAACGGCACCCTTATGGAGGATCGCGTCTATTATTCGCCGCTGGCCGGGCCGATGGCGGGGATCGTAAACGCGGCTATGATTGCTCCGATGCTTTCGGAAATCTTCGCGTTCAGGGCGAAGATGATAAAGCTGCGCTTCGGGCGGCCTGTGACGAACTCCTCATAGGATTGGAACGATTTTTGGGATTTCGGGGGAAACGATCACCATTAAGTCGATTTCCGCGATCGACTTAATTATTGACTCCCTCCCCTGAAACCGACAAGGTTACAGCGATTAGTCGAGTTCTCCAATCGATGAATCTGAACCTCATATTCCTCGGCTTCGGCGTCGCCGCCCTCGTCGCCCTCACAGGCGTCGGCGGTGGCTCCCTGATGGCCCCGGCGCTCATCCTCGGATGCGGCGTCGCGCCGCCCGTCGCCGTCGGAACCGACCTCATCTATGCCGCCGTCACCAAGGCCGGCGCATTGTGGGTCTATGCGCGGCAGGGGCGGGTGCGATGGAGGATCGCGATGCTGATGCTGGCGGGCAGCCTGCCCGCAGCGCTCGGCGGAAGCCTGGGGCTTTGGATGGTGCGTGGCGACCTCCCCGCGATCAATCGCATCGTCAGCATTTCGCTCGCTATCGCACTGTTCCTCAGCGCGATCGCGATCGCCTTTCACGAGCGCATCCACGACTTCACGCTCGCCCACGCCGACCGCCAGCCGGCGATCGAGGCGATGGCGCGATGGACGCGCGACCATCGTGGACTGCTGGCGATCGTCCTGGGCGTAATCGTTGGCCTTCTGGTTACGCTCTCTTCGGTTGGAGCAGGAGCGGTGGGTGTAGCGGCCTTGATGCTGCTGTTTCCGTCGATCACTCCCGGAGAAATCGTCGGAACCGACATCGCGTACGGCGTGTTGCTGGCCGCGACGGCCGGCGCGGGCCATTACATGCTCCACAACGTCGACCTGACCCTGCTCGTGAGCCTGCTCGTCGGAATGATTCCCGGAGTCTATGTCGGCAGCATGTTCGCCGGATCGCTGCCGGAGACGATGGTGCGGCGGATCATCTCGCTTGCGCTGCTCGGAGTCGCGGTCAAGCTCTTCGTGGTCTGACGGCTTAAATCTCCTCTTCTCGCGCGCGGAACGCGCTGTTTCTGAAAGCGGTAAATGAAAAAGGGGCGGCCAAGCCACCCCCTTTTTTTCTGAAAAGTGAGCCGCGGGCGCGTGCTATACGCGCTCGATCAGCGTGCCGGTTCCCAGCCCGCCGCCGCAGCACATCGTCACGATCGCGCGCCGCCCGTTGGCCCGCTCCAGTTCGTTAACCGCCTTGGTCACCAGTCCGCATCCGGTGGCTCCCAGCGGATGCCCCAGCGCGATCGCGCCGCCGTTGGGATTGACGCGGGCCATGTCGGGCCCGAGTGTGCGCGCCCAGCTTAGAACCACCGAAGCGAACGCCTCGTTGATCTCGAACACATCGATGTCGCCGATGTTGATGCCGGCGCGCTTGAGAAGCTTGCGGGTGGCGGGGATTGGACCCTCGAGCATGAGCACGGGGTCGCATCCCACCAAACAGGTCTCCGCGACGCGCGCCCGCGGACGGCATCCGAGTTCCCGCGCCCGTGTCTCGCTCATCAGAAGCACGGCCGCGGCGCCGTCGGCGACCTGGGACGAGGACCCGGCGGTATGAATTCCGTCCGGACGGGCGACGGGCTTGAGCGCCGCCAGGGCTTCGAGACTGGTCTGGCGGGGAACCTCGTCGCGGGTAACGGTGCGATTCTGTCCCGTGCGCTCGCCGTTCTCCTGCAGGATAGGAACTTCGACCGGGATGATCTGCGAGTCGAAGCGGCCTTCGGAGATCGCGCGGGCGGCGCGGAGTTGGGATTCAAGGCCGAAGCGATCCGTGTCGTCGCGGGTGATGCCGTATTTCGTTGCGATGCGTTCCGCGCCTTCGAACTGGCTCGTGAATTCGTATCGCTCCCGGTACTTGCGGGTAATCGGCTTGCCCATACCGGCCTGCGCTCCCGCGATCGCGTCCGAACCGATCGGAAGGAGGCTCATGATTTCGACGCCGCAGGCAAGCACCACATCCTCGGCCCCCGACGCGATCATGTTGGCCGCGAGATTGACCGCGAACTGGCTCGATCCGCACTGGGAATCCACGGTCGAGCACGCCACGTCGGCGGGAAGTCCGGCGGTGAGCCATGCGGTGCGAGTGACGTTGAACGCCTGGGCGCCGACCTTGTTGATGCATCCGCCGACGACCTGTCCGACGATGGCCGGATCGACCTTGGCGCGCCTTAAAACCTCGCTGATTACCTGGCCGAGCAACTCTGCCGGATGAGCGCTGGAGAGCGCGCCCTTCTTCCGGCCGATCGGCGACCTGCCGACCTCGACGATTACCACATCTCGCATGGTTTCCTCCGTTCAACCGGGCCGAAGCCCGGGGTCGAAGCAATCAAGAATAGCCCGCCGCGCAACGCGAGTCGCGCCAACAGCCACGAATATGGCACATGCCCGCAGACACCAACAAAGGGCCTCAGAGGGATGGGAAATTGTCTTAGACCGCAGTGGTTTTCGGCCCTTAAGCACGGCTGGGGATTTGGAACCAAATCCGCGAAAGCAGCCGCGTTCGCCAAGCTCATCCGTCCACTGTTTCAAGTGCCAAGCGTTCCCTCATGCGACCTTATGAGACCGTTGAACCGGTGCCCGGTGCGGGCTGGCTAGTCAACGGCTGGCCTCGACATCGGCTTCGCACCTTCCCAACTCTCCAGGTTTGAGATTGTTCGATCCGCGGCCGTTACGCGCGGCAAAGGACCCTCCCGACAAACTCGTTGTGACCCGGGTGATTTCATTGCTCTCGCCCGCGATCCGCATCCCTGTATCCTCCGGCAGGCGGCGGACGAGAATTTCCGACATATCGCGAATGCATTCTGGAAAAGTCCGATACGATTCGACAAGGGGCCCGTCAGCCTATTGGTCTGCGCCTCCTTCCTCCCTTCGCTCTCGAAGGGAAATTCTCCGACGGTCACAAACCGAGGAGATCCACTGATTTTGGGCTGACCTCACTACTACGGCCCTGGGATTTTCGCCTCAAGGGAGCCGGCTGCGCGGCGCTTGACATTAGCAGGTTGCGGAAAAAGGCTTGGTTGCGAATGAAGTTGTTTCCAAGGATGAAATTGTCAACTGATGGTGGAAGCGGACAGTGTGGGCTGGCGGCGCCGGCCGTGCAGTTTTGTTC
>Ga0070740_10006579_pt1 | contig 10115 bp, 8 predicted proteins | sample Coa_R2_FD_67286 | JGI IMG/M metagenome (GOLD analysis project Ga0070740, IMG submission 67286) | Surface soil microbial communities from Centralia Pennsylvania, which are recovering from an underground coalmine fire - Coalmine... | ecosystem: Environmental > Terrestrial > Soil > Unclassified ... | reverse complement strand
CTTCCGCTTCGCCAGCCGATTAAATCGTGCATCGAAGAGCCGGAAATCGTCAACCACCACTCGACCGGGGCTGGGGAATTTTCAGGCGCCGAAACGGGGAAATTTCAAATGGCGTTGACAGCAATGACACAGGCGGAAAATAGGGGCCCACCAGCTCCCGTTTCCACCACTGGCCGGTCTTCGCCCGCTCCGCCGGGGACGTGAAGTGATACTCATATCGCATGGCGCGTACATATCGCGGCGGCTGGTCGGGGAAAGGATTTGTCCGCAGCAGCCCCAGCACGCCCGGATCGTTGCGCAGCAGCTTCGACATCATGTGCACGAACCAGGGATGGTTGTAATACGACGAGAAGCCCGCGAACCACATGAGCCAGTCCAGGCGCAAGTGATAGGGCGCTATCTGCGGCGGCATTCGCCCGGTTGCGTTCGGCTTGCCTTTGAACTCATATTCGCGCCATTTCGTTGAAGGGGTCAGTACGGCTTCATCCGTGCCCTCCACCACGACCTCATACCGCGGGCGCGTGATCGATCCGAATGCGCCATAGGTCCCCACCAGGTGAAAGCGGTTGTACACCGTATTCATGATCTGATTGCGCGACAGCATGTTCTGAACCGGCTTGATGCTTAGAAATGCAACCAGTACCGCCAGCCCGATTACGGCAATGCGGTGCGCGAGCGCCGGCGGGTGCGTCTGGTGCGCGGGAACGGGCAGGACCGTCGCGAGCGCGCGATCATCAAAGGCGCTGATCGCGAGGATGATCGTCAGGAAATTCAGCCACGACAGATTCCCGCTGGCAAAAATGAGGCTTTGAAAAACTATTGTGATCAGGCCGGCAATCGCTGCGACCGGCTGCGGCAAGAAATAGCCAAAAGGCGCGATCAGCTCTGCGAAATGATTAAACAGAACGCCGCCCTTGTGCGTCCATTCCGGCCCCCAATGGAAAAACCAGCTCAATGGGTTGGGCATCGGCTGGGTCTCGTAGTGATAGTTGAGACAGGTCAGATCGCGCCAGCAGGGATCCCCGCGCAATTTGATCAGCCCTGCTCCGAACATCAGCCGGAACAGCAGCCAGCGCATCAGCCAGATGCCGATCGCCTGCGGCGTTGTGTTCCGGCTCCCGAGAAAGATGCAATAAAATATGGCCTCAAGCAGAATCGATTCCCAGCCGAAGGCGTAGAACGTCTGGCCGACGTTCACGAAAGAGAGGTAAAGGACCCACAGAGCGGCCCAGATCAGCATGGAAAGCCAGGTGCTGTAGTTGTCCGCGATCCCCGCCAGCGCCAGGCAGGACAACACAGCCCCCGCCCAGGCCGCCGCGGCAAATGCCGCATCATGCGGGAAGAAGAAGAACAGGCTGGGCGAGGCTCGAAACGGCAGTTGCTTTACGAACAGCGGAACCGGCAGCAGTCCCCGTTCACCGAGCAGCGGCCGGAACTGATTCACCGCGTTCAGAAAGGCGATCAGACAGACCAGCGCAATCCCCCTTTGCAGCAGCAGGCGCGTAAGCCAGTAATTCTCGGAAGCGATCCACCTCATGGCCGCAAATCCTGGTTGTTCGTGATATTGACGCTACCGGGGACGGGAACGCATCGCAAGTCCGCGCGTTACGATTCGTGCCGGGACGGGGTCCAATGTCGAGGAGGGAGTATGCCGGAGAAGAAGACGATAGAGCGTGCGCGCAGGGCCAGGCAGGAGGGAAAGGCGCCCTCAACCCAGGCCGGTGAATTCGTCCGGGAAGAGATGGAGCACATTCGTGAAGGCAAGCACGGCGCCCGCTCGCCCCAGCAGGCGATTGCCATCGGGCTCTCAAAGGCTCGCCGGGCCGGAGTCGATCTGCCGCCGCCGAAGAAGGGGACCACCTCGGAGGCGACCCGCAAACGCGCCGAGCGCGACTACGAAATCGGCCATGGCGCCAAGAAGCAATCGAAGCCTTCCGCCAAGCGTTCGCAGGCGCGGTTGGAGGCGCTTCAGCGCGAACCGCGGTCAAGCGCCTCCCGGACGGCTCTTTCGAAACAGGCCAAGTCCGCAGCTGCGCGGCGCAAGGCGCGGGGGACGACAACGATCCCTCAGAGCAGCAGCCCGCGCCGGACCGCCTCGAAAAAGCGATCGCGGCGCTGAGACGCGCGGCAAGTCTTACGGGGAAATTTCCGCGCGGCCCTGCCATCGCCTCCGCTTCGACGCAAGCGCCGCCACCCGCCAGTAAGAGGGTTTTGATCAGGACCGATCCAGGCCGCCGCCTGTTCGCCCAACGCTCAGGAATGCGCATTCAGCAACGTGAGCCGGATGCGCTCTCGCGCCTCGTCGAGTTGATCCGGCGTCGCGCCGAGCTTTCCCAGGATGCTGCTTGCGATGGCCAGCGCGACCTCGCCTTCGCCGCTAAAGACCTCGTCTGCGCCTGAACGCTTCAGCAGATCCGTTTCGCCGACATAGTCCGCGCGTGCGACAATGTGAATCCCCGGGTGAATCTCGCGAGCCAGGCGGACCGCCTCCCGGTTCGCGGCCGACCCGGATGAGCTGAGAATGAGGCTCGCCGCAGCGGCCACCCCCGCCTTCTCGAGCGCCTCTGCGCTGGTCGCATCTCCGTAGACCGCGTTCACTCCTTCTGACTGGAGCTTCCTGTAGGTCTCGATATTCATCTCAATGACGGTGGGCGCAATCCCGTGCTCCCGCAATATGCGGGTGACCAACTGGCCAACGGGACCGTAGCCGACGACAATGGCGTGGTGCGTCGGCGCCTGGTCGGACGCTCGAATGACGCCGCTCCACTGCGCAGCTCGACGGTTCAGCAACCGCCAAAGCCGGGGGTGGCGTTTCAGCGCGGCTTCGAGCGGTTCGACCAACCCATACAGGAATGGATTCAGCATGATGGAGATGATTGCGGCCGCAATCAGCGCATTCATCGCGGCCTCGCTCAGCGCGCCGAGTTGCCGGCCCACGGTCCCGAGCAGAAACGAAAACTCGCCGATCTGCGCTAAGGCCAAAGCGACTCCAAAACCCACCTTCGAACTGTATCCGAGAAGCGCAACGATGGCCATGGCGGAAAGCGGCTTGCCGATCAGTACAATTGCCAGCGTGATTGCGAACAGTCCCGGAGACGCGAGCATCTGCCGCGGATCGAACAGCATTCCAACCGTAAGAAAAAACATGACGGCGAAAGCATCCCGCATCGGCAATGCCTCCGCAGCCGCACGCGCGCTGAATTCGGACTGCCCCACGACCATCCCGGCCAGAAAGGCGCCAAGCGCCATCGACACTCCGAAAACGATCGATGAGCCGACTGCAACGCCGAGCGCCAGCGAGAGTACGGCCAGCGTGAACAGTTCCCGCGAGCGCGTTTCCGCAACCTTGTTCAGAAGCCAGGGCACGATGCGCCCGCCTACGAAGAGTGTGAGCGCAACGAACCCGGCGATTTTCGCCGCCGCCAATCCGAGCGCAACAATCAGGTTCGATGATGTCGACGGGCCGCCGAAAACGACCGGGAGGACGACCAGGATGAACACCGTGAATAGGTCTTCCACCACCAGCCAGCCCACCGCAATTCGACCTGTCGGACTCTGAAGTCGTCCGCGACCCGCCAGCACTCGGATCAAGACCACCGTGCTCGCAACAGACAACGCCAAACCCAGGATGACGCCCGAGGTCCAGCTCGCCCCGAGAGCATGAAACGCGATCGCTCCGAGCGCAGTAGCCGTCGCGCTCTGGACTACTGCGCCGGCTATCGCAATGCCCCGAACCGCCAGCAGATCCTTGATGTGGAAGTGCATTCCCACGCCGAACATGAGAAGAATCACGCCAATTTCGGCCAACTGCTCGGCTAGCGCGCGGTTCGCAACAAAGCCCGGCGTATTCGGCCCAACCAGGATCCCTGCAAAGAGGTAGCCGACAATCGGCGACCAGCCAAGCCGGTGGGTCGCATACCCTAACCCCAATGCGGCGATGAATCCGGCCGAAAGGGTCAGTATCATTTCTGCGCTGTGCATAGACGTTCGATCGCACGATGCGCGGACGGTTTCAGAGATTGAATCCGCGCGCCAGGAGCCGGACGCGCACGCGAGTCAAGCCGCCCCGGCGCGGCGTTCTAGGCCAGACTGAGCCCCGGTCCGCTCAACTGTCCGCAGCGCACGTATCCGTCCTTCACGATGAAGACGCCCGGATACTTCTTCTCCCAGCCGCGATTCGCGGCGGGCACATATTGACGCGCGTTCGCTTCAATCGCGGCAATGCCGGGCACATGAGCCGCCAGGCCCACGGACTCAATCAACGACGCGCCCGGACAAGTCAAATCCTGCACGCACAAAAACAGCTTGCGCTTCTGTGCGAGCGCTGCGACGATCAGCGACTGGCTGATGCCCTTGCACGCCTTGAGCGCCGCGCCCGAGTAGCCCAGCTTCTCGGCCATCAACAGCGCCTCCGGTCCGGTTAGCGATTCATCGATCACCACCGGCTTCAACGCGGCCGCTTGGTGCATGTCAAAATCGGGGTGCGCGGCAAGATCGCGCGCCGTCGGCTGCTCGATATACTGAATGTGCGCCAGCGCGTCCGGCGCTCCTTCATCCAGCTTGCGGATAAATTCGAGCACGTATGAAACGTCGTGGCACTTTTCGTTGAAATCGAGGGAATAAAACCACTCGTCGACGCCCAGCTCTCGTTGCGTCTCCGACGTTGCCCGATGGACCGAGACGACGCGGTCCACGTCCCATTTCATGTCATTGCCGGCCAGCTTGATCTTGATCCGCCGCAAGCCGTTGTAGCGGATCCACTCCGGCAAGGTCTCGGGCAGCCCGTCGTTGATCCGGCGTTCGATGTCTGAGGCCGTGATCGGATCGAGGGCGCCCACCAGATGGTACAGCGGAAGCTTGTCAACGGGCTTAGGCCGGATGTACGAACTGAGCCGCTCACCCCGGAACTCGCGCCCGAGATAATGGCTCAGGTCCTGCGGCAGGAACTCCGGGCCGAGCAGTTCGTAGGCGCTGCGGCCGTGATACTTGCCGTAGGCGTCATGCAGCGCGCAGTCGAACGGGCTCGCCGTCACCAGCGAACACAGCGTGGGAATCGCCTCGGGCAGTTTGGCCGAGAGTTCGCGCGCGGCTTTCCGATATTCGGGCTCGACGGCAGTCGTAATCTCGACGGGATGGCCATAATCGGAATATGCGCGATACAGGGCGGCAATTCGCCCGGCCAGGTTCTTCATGGCCTGGAGCGTCTGATCGTAGCTCATCGAACGCGCGGGCCACGACCACACGTTGCCGAGCGGCATCGAGCCGAATCCCTTTGCGCTGCGGCCGTCCTTTCCTTCCACCGTAAGGTGCACGTTCAACAGCGTGACGCGATCGACCGCCCTGCCGCCAAACTTGATTGGGACGCGGTACAGAAAATCCTCGTAGCCGATATCGACGGCGCGGACGCGCGTGGCCGTGGACGATGGCGCGCCTCGAAGAATCATCGGAGCCGCAGAGACGGAAGCGGCGGCGAGGAATCGCCGCCGCGTAATCGTTTTCGATCGGGCCATGATCGACACCCGATCAAGCCTTCGCGCCCGCCGCCTTTTGTCGTGCCTCCAACTCGGCGCGAATTGCCTGAAAGCGCTCGCGAATCGCCGCGACGCGTTGACGGCCGTCCGGCGTTGCGTCGATCAGCTTCTCGAGGTTCGCCCAGAACTGCGCGCCGACAGCCTTCCGCATCTCGGGTATCAGCGGTTCGAGCTTGGCAAACACGCCTAAGTGCTCGCCGTTGGTGTCATTGAACAGTTCAAGGCTGATGGCGCCGTGGTTGACCAGCGCCGCGGCCATATCCCAATAACTCATGACCATCCGCAAATGGCCGCTATGTTCGCTGAACAAAGCGTCGTTAACATCCGCCATCGATTGCGGATGAAACTCGCGAAAGTACCAGTCCCGCGCTTTGCGCATCGTCTCCTCGCGGCGCAACTCATAGAGCTTCAAAATAAGGTCGGCTTCCGCCTGCTTCGACATTGATCATTTTCTCCTTTTTGCGTTGGAACGCCTGTTCGTCAGGGTAACAAGGACGCCCGGTTTACTGCACGCGTTCCAACACCACCGCGGTCGAATCAAAATCGCCGCGCAGATTGACGTTAAGGCCCCGCTGCATCAGGTATGCTCCGCTCAGGTCCGGTTGCTTCTCGAGCAGCTTGCCATCCACTGACTCGAGGCGGTACACGGCCCGATCTGCGAGCCCGCGACGATAAATGACCGGCGTCGGCGTGTTGTACTGCTGCGAATGGCGAAACGCAAACACCACGGCCTGCCTGCCGTCGGCCGAAACGTATTCGTTCACGGAGACGTCGTTCGTGCGCGGCGACGCGAGGCGGTACAAATCGCCGGTCTGAACCGTGGCGCGAATGCGCTTGTAGAGCGCGATCATCTTCGTCGCCAGCGCAAAATCCTGCTCGGACCAGCGGTTCAGATTCGCGCCCACCCCCAGCGCGCCCTGCATCGCCGCCAGAAACCGGAACTCGAGCGGCGTGCTGCGTCCGTTCATGTTCGGGACGTCCGTCACCCACGCCGACATCACCTTCGGCGCGTAAGCTTGTGTGAACCCCTCCTGAATGCGCAAACGGTCGAACGCTTCGGTATTGTCGGACGTCCACACTTCATCGACCCGCCGCAGTATGCCCAGATCAATGCGGCCGCCGCCGCCCGAACAGGACTCGATTTCGAGCTGCGGATGTTTCGCGCGCAGCCGCTCGAAAATCTGGTACACGTTGCGCACGTACTCCACCCACAGCTTCCGTTCGTTCGCGGCGCCTGCTTCCGGCCAGCCCGGCTCGGAAAACGAACGGTTCATGTCCCACTTGAAATACCGCATCCGGTAATCGGTCGCCAGCCTGTCGAGCACGCCGAAGATGTAGTCGCGCACCTCCGGCCGCGCCATGTTCAAAACCATCTGGTTGCGAAGCTCGCTTCGCGGCCGGCCCGGAAAATTCATGACCCAGTCGGGATGCCTGCGATAGAGATCGCTGTCGGCGTTGATCATCTCCGGCTCCACCCACAATCCGAAGTCCATGCCGAGCCGGTTCACATGCTCGATCAATCCGTTCAGCCCCTGCGGGAACTTCTGCGGGTTGACGAACCAGTCGCCAAGTCCTGCGCGGTCATTGTTGCGCTTGCCAAACCAGCCGTCATCCACCACGAAGAGCTCCACGCCGAGCTTCGCCGCCTTATCCGCGAGCTGCTTCTGCCCGGCTTCCGTGACATTGAATTCCGTCGCTTCCCACGAGTTGTACAGCACCGGCCGCAGCCTGGATTGAACGCCGCCGGGCAAGATGCGTTCGCGCTCGAATCGGTGCAGCATCCGCGACGCGCCGCCGAACCCGTCCGGCGAAAAGCCGCCATAGAAGGCCGGCGTATCGAGGCTCTCGCCGGGATTCAGCGGATACGCGAAATCGAACGTGTTATAGCCCCCGGTGACTCGCACCTGGCGATAAGGCGTCTGCTCGACGGTGATCCGCCAGTTCCCGCTCCAGGCCAAGGCGCCGAACCACACGCGCCCGTGCTCCTCGTCCGCCTCGCCCGCGTCAATCGCAAACCATGGATTCAGATTATGGCTGGTGTGTCCCTTGCGGCTCTCGAGCACCTTCATGCCCTGATGGATCGGCTCGCGATTGAGTTGCATCTCGGCGGCCCATCGCCCACTCAGATAGCTGAGGCGATAACCGTCGCCGGGCGGCATGTACCACGCCGCCGACTGCGCGCTCTCGACCACAACCGGCTGCGACGTCCCGTTGTGGATCGTCGCGCTGCGCTCCAGAATGCTGTTTTCCGGATACGCGCGATAATGCAGCGTCACCCGGACATCGTCGCGAATATCTTTCAACTCGATATCGAGCGCGTTCCCGTTGATCCGGTGCGAGACATAGCGCAGGACCAGGTCGCGATCGCCATCGGCGCGCGTGATCTTGACCCCCGGCTCGTAGTACCGTGGCCCGCCCCAGCCGGGGAGCTCCTCGTTTTCGAGCATCTGTCGCGGATCGAAGGACGAAAGATCACGGCGTCTGGCCGCCTGCGGCAGCTCCTGGGCGCGCCACAGCGGCGCGCCCCAATACAGATGCTGCACCGCGCCGTCTTCAGCGACGCCCATCGCGTACGAGCTTTCGCGCGTGGCAAGCAGCCAGATTTTGCGATCGCTCAAATACTGGATCGCCTGCCCCAATGCACACGCCGCGCTCAGCGCAGCGATGAAAACGGGATGAGCTCGGATCACCCCGGCTACTCGACTGCGATATTCGTGCCGTGCTGCCCGGTTCGGCTCAGGCGATCGATGCGTTGATCGATCATCTCGCGCACCCCTTTCAGCACCTCAATCCGCGCATTCCGGAAATGCTGTCGCACCTCCGGCGGCAACTCCAGCGAGCGCAGGCATTCCTTGAGACGCAGGCACATCGCGTCAATCACCGGATACTGGCGCGGAGGCGCCTGGCCCGCGCCGGCATTGCTCCCTGTGTTCTGCATACGTCACTTCTCCTTCATCTCCACAACCAGTCTGCCATCAACCAACCGCGCCCGCGCCGGTTCGAGCCCCGCCATGGAGGTCGGCAGCCCGATGTGACGGCGCAACGTCCCCACCTGGACGACGAGCTCATCGCCCTTCTTGAATAACCCGACCTCGGCCTTGGACGCAAACGGCAGGTCCAGCCGAACCTCCCAATGATCCGGCAGCTTCTCAAACGTGTACGGCCGCTGGGTCCGCGCCACCTGAGCCGGATTCTCATCCTCAGCGTACAACGCGCGCGCAAGTTCCTCCAGCCGCGCTCTGCCCAGCACCTCGTGGGTGAACAGGGGAACGCGGCGCACCGGCACCGGCGCAAAGTACTCGTCCATCTCCCGAATCACAGACTGCTGCGAGGTTCGCCACTCCGAAAAGAACGCATCCTGCACCTCGGAAGGAAGCACGCGGTTCACCAGAATCGAATCCACCGTCAGACCATACAGCGAAAAGTAGACGAAGGTGCGCTGCGTCTCGCGCAGCACCATCTTTTCCGGATTCGTCACCAGCCGCACGCTGGTGATCGTCGGATCCGACAGCAGCGCGTCGACGCCTTCCAGCTTGCTGAACAGCTCCGCGACATTCGCAAAATAGTTGTCCGGCGGCAGTTCCACCGGCGATACGCGGTTCGCAATCGGCCGTACCGCCTTCACCATCGTCCGCTGAAATGGAAAGATGTGCTTCATATACCACTCCAGCGTCGTCGGCATGCTGACAAAGCGCAGCGATTCCGCCGTTGGCGCGCAGTCAAGCACCATCACGTCATAGCGCCGCTCGCGACGATATTGATTCACGTACATCATCGCGCTCAGCTCTTCCATTCCGGGCAGGATCGCAAGCTCCTGCGCTTCAACGCCGGAAATGCCGGTGGTTCTCAGCACCGATGAGACATAGCCCGAGATCTCCTGCCAGTGGCGGCGGATTTCCACCTGAATGTTCACTTCCTGAATGTCCAGGTTGGAATGGACGCGGAAGGGATCGCTGGTGCGGCTGTGAAAGAGATCGCCGCCCAAATCGAATGCGTCGCCGAGACTGTGCGCCGGGTCCACGCTCATCACCAGCGTCCGCAAACCGAGTTGGGCCAGCCGGACGCCGGTCGCGGCGGCCAGGCTGGTCTTGCCCACGCCGCCTTTGCCGCTGAAAAGAAGAATCCTCACACTTCGATGGTGGCAGACAACGGCGCTCGCTGGCCAGTCGTCAGAAGGCCAGCTTCAGTCCCACTTGCAATTGCCGCGGCGAATTGGCCTGGCTGGTAATCCTGCCGAACTGGTTTGAGTTGAGCGTCGTGTTCGGCAGGCCGAACTGGACGGTGTTGGTCGCGTTGAAGGCTTCGCCGCGCAACTGCGCCGTCATCCGCTCCCTGATCCGAAAATTCTTGAAGAGCGAAAAATCGACGTTGCGAACGCCGGGACCGCGCACATCCGGAAGGGTGCGGCCCGTATTTCCAAACGTGAACGGCGCCGCCGGGGAGAAGACCGATGTATCAAAATAGCGGTTCAGCCGGCTTTCCACCGGCCCTTCCAGCTTCGCGTTGTGGCCGTTGTTATTCGGCCGGAGCGATTCGTTGCCGGCGCTCGCCGATCCCAGCGTCGTGTTCGCGCCATTCAGAACG
>Ga0070740_10006578_pt1 | contig 10116 bp, 4 predicted proteins | sample Coa_R2_FD_67286 | JGI IMG/M metagenome (GOLD analysis project Ga0070740, IMG submission 67286) | Surface soil microbial communities from Centralia Pennsylvania, which are recovering from an underground coalmine fire - Coalmine... | ecosystem: Environmental > Terrestrial > Soil > Unclassified ... | reverse complement strand
CGGACCATACCCTGGTCCGCGCCGCCCCGCGGCGCCGCCAGGTTTTGATCGGCCAGGTTGATCGCGCGCGCCACGGAGAAAACGGCGCGGCCGGCGGGATCGCCGGTATCCATCCGATAGCTGTGAGTCAGCCGCGTGCATAGACCCGGGTAGCGGCGGCGGTGCGCCTGCACCTGGGCGGCGCCCACCAGGTCGCGGAAGACCGCGCCCGCCGCAACCGACGGAAGCTGATCGGCGTCGCCGAGCAGGATCAACCGCGCATCGGGTTTCAACGCGCCCACCAGCCGCTCCATCAGGGAGAGATCGAGCATCGAGCCCTCATCCACGATCACGACGGCCGCCTCCAACGGGTTGTTGCGATGATAAGTGAAGCGCCCGCGGGTGGGCGAAAAGCCGAGCAGGCGATGGATTGTGCAGGGCTCAAGGCGAGCCTCCCTGAGCGCGCGGTCCGCCGCGGCGGGTGCCGCGATTCGCTCCAGGCCCTGGCCGATGCTCTCGCCCATGCGGAAGGCCGCCTTGCCGGTCGGTGCGGCCAGCGCGATCTGCCTGGGCGCGATTCCGATTCTGACCAGCATGCGCAAAATCGCCACGATAATCGACGTCTTGCCGGTGCCTGGTCCGCCGGAGATCAGCGCCAGAGCCTGCCCCGCGGCGTTGGCAACCGCGGCGCGCTGCTCGGCAGACAGCGCCACGGAGAGCATGCCCGGGCGCGCCGCCGTGTCGGCCAGCGCGGCCTCCAGCTTGCCGGTATCGGCTGGCTGTGGCTGCGCGATACGGTCAGCGAGCAGGCGCGCCAGCCGCACCTCCGCGCAGCGCACGCGATGGTGATAAATGAAGGGGGGCAGGTAGATCAGCGGGCGATGGTCCTCGGGCGTGCGGCCGATGACGTGCGGGGCCAGGTCGGACTCGAGCAGGTGCGCGATTGCCTGGAGCATGGCCTCCGCCGCGTCTGAGTCTGAGGAGTCGGCGCACAACGGCGCCAGCAGCCGGCGCATCGGCTCGCCCGACTCCTTGCCTGTAACCGGCAACCGGGTGCTGCCTTCCTGCAAGGCCGCAAGCGATGCGGTGACCAGCCCGATCAGCGCCAGGCGCTGCTCGTCGTCAAGGTCCGGCTCGAGGGAGGCGATTTCGGCCGCCAGGTGGACCGCCGGCGGATCGAGGTTGAGGTCGGCCGCGCCCGCTTCCATTCGGTGCAGGCGCCGCCTGAACTCCGCCTCGCGGCCCTGGGCGCCGTCGCCCATCTGATGGCGGAGCCAAATTGTCGCTATTCCCAACTGCCTGTAGCGCTGCTCGATCATCGCGCGGCCGCCTCGCTCTCCAAACGCATCAGTGCGGCTTCGTAGGTGCAGACCTCCGTCCAGGCAGGGCGATGGAAATAGACGCCGGTGCGTCCGCCGCCGTCCATCCCGCGCAGGAAAATGTACAGCAGTCCGCCAAACCGCCGGTAATCCTGCTCGCTGTTGATGTGCAGCAGGCGCAGCACGCCAATGGAATAGATGAGCGCCTGGGTCTGGTAGTGGTTTCTGACATGCGCCTCTATCGGCGCACGCTCATAGGAGGGAAGCTGGTCGCTTTTCCAGTCGGCGAAGTAGATCAACCCGTTGTGCTCAAACACGAAGTCCACGAAGCCCTTGAGATAACCGCGCTCGACCGTCCATTTGCCGCCTGCCGACGAACCAAGCATCCGATGGCCCGCCTCGGGGATCGGATAGACGAATTCCATCTCCCGCACGCTGCGGCATCGGTAAAGCGGACCGATGCGGTTGTGTTCCGAAATCACGATCGGAGCGGCGAGGGCGTTGAACACGATTTGGGTGCCGCGTTCGAACCACGCCTGCTGATCCCTGACCTGATTGCGGCGCATGGCGCCATAAAACAGCCCCTTGACGTCGTCGCGCTCGCGCCAGCACCCGAGGTCCGGCGCCGCCGCGAAGGAATCCATCGCCACCTTCTCGATCACCTCATGCAGGAACAGGCCGACGGCACGCCCGCCGGGAAGGTCCCGCTCGTCGGGCGGCATCTCAAGATCGCCCTTGAATTCCTCGACGGGAATGTTCCAGCCCGCCTCCTCCGCCCCCGATGCGCGCAGCGAAGTGTAGGAGCGCATTACGAGCGGGGTGCGCAGGCGCCTTAGATTCCACAACGCCGCCTCGTGCTCGGCGTCTTTGCGATCGTCCATCAGCGCCTGCGGCGGTCTCCATCGCAGGAGTCTGTCAGCGAGTTCAGCGTCGCCGGTGGTTACCTCCACAGGCTCGGCTACGTTGTGGATGGTAAACAGTTTGGACAGTTGCCCATCCTTCGCATCGTGCGCAACCGTCTGTAGGCGGTTGTTGAGCGCAGCGTAATAGCCGTTCAGCCTGTTGGTCGCGCCGTCGGGCAGCAGCGGCAGGTAAAGGCGCACCCGCGCCCGCGTCAACGCGACGTACAGCAGGCGGCGCTCCTCGTCTTCCTCCTCCGATTTCAACGCCTGCCTGGCGCGGTCCTTGGCCGCCTTTCCGATCGCAAAGCGGCGGTTGCCGTCTTCGTCATGATAGACGGCCAGCTTGCGAATATCGGGAATGCGGCCGAATCCGCCGAACAAGGCCACGACGTCGGCTTCCAGTCCCTTGCTCATGTGGACGGTAATCACGGAGACCGCGTCGCGTTCGCTCTCCAGGCGCTGGATGTTGGAATCCTCGAGCTCGGGCGCGGCCCGTTCGGAGATGTAGTCCTCGAGCAGCGCGATGATTTCGGGCAGTGCCAGCCGGCGGCCCATTGCCGCCGCCAGCAGGATCTCGAAGATGTGCTCATAGTTGGTCAATCGCCGCTCGCTGCCCGACAAAAACAGCTCGCGCGCCGCCACGCCACTGTCATGGAGCAGATGCTGGAACAGTTCGGCAAAGCGTTGACGTTCGGCGAGCGCCTTCCACTCGTACAGGCGTTCATTGAGCGGATGGGCGGGCTGGATGTCGCCCAGCAGCGCCACTTCGCGCAGCGGCACGGCAAAAAACGGCGACAACCACGCCTTGAGGCGATGGGAGCGGATGTGCGGCTGCGCAATCGCGCGCAGCACGTCGAGGACATGGCCGGCTTCGGAAGTTTGAAACAGCCCCTCCTGCTTGTAGAAAGCGAACGGCACCCGCGCCTCGCGCAGATACTCGCCGATCTCGGCGCTTTCCTGGCGGGTGCGGGTTAACACGAAGATACCTTTTGCGCCCACGAGCCGGGGCGGCGCGCCATCCTCTTCGATCGTGATGCGCTCGCCGGGCTCGTCCAGCAAGCGGCGCAATTCGCGGGCCAGATGGCGTCCGATGGCGCGACGGATTTCGGGAACCGACGCCTTTTGCAGGTCGGCTCTCTGGTAGCGCATCAGGATTACCGGTGTGATCGGCTTTGCGCCGGCGTCGATCGCCCGGCGATCGGGGCGCCCGCAGCGCACCGGCCGGTCATACCTTATCCGGCTGTTTTGGAACAGCGGATTGGCCGCGTTCGGATCGAAGATATGATTGCACGCCTTGATCAGGTCTTCGGTGGAGCGGAAGTTATCGGCCAGTTCGACCGGCGGGTTGCCCCCCGTCAACTCGGCGCGCGCCTTCAGATAAGTAAAGACGTCGGCGCCGCGAAAGGCGTAGATGGCTTGTTTGGGATCGCCCACGACGTAAAGCCGCGCGCCGCCGCACTCGACAAACAGCCGGCGGAAGATCCGCCATTGCAAGTCGTCGGTGTCCTGGAATTCGTCGACCAGCGCGCAGCGGAAGCGAGCGCGCAACGCGGCAGCCAGCGCCGGACCGCCCGGGCCGTCGAGCGCCCGCCATACCCACGCCAGCATGTCGTCGTAATCGATCAGTCCGTGCTCGCGTTTGTCGCGCTCCAGCCGATCCCTGATCGGCGGAAGAAAGGCGTCGACCACCCTCCATTCCGGCGACGTTGCCGCGACTGACACCTCGACCAGGGTCGACATCAGGCGGCCGGCCGCCCCGGAGAACTTCAGTTCCCTTTTGAGCCCGCGGTCGCCGCCAAACAACGCATCGAATTTGATCGATTCAAGCAGATCGAGCAGCCGCTCAGGCGACCCGCCGGACTCTTCGATGCTGCCTTGCACGTCGTCGACGAGCTTCAGCACGCGACGCAGCGGCTCGGGTCTGAGCGCTGAGTGCCGGCACGCTTCGCGCAGCGTCTGTGCGTTGAATCCCGCCAGTAAGCGCTCGGCGGTGCGCACCCGCTCGCCGAAGTCGCAGGAGTCCAGGTAGCGGTGCCGATAGGCCTCGAACAGCAGGTTTTCCAGGGTGTCGGCGGTGTCGCCCTTGTCCGTATCCGACCCCATCAGGCGCTTTTCCAGCAGCCGTTTCGGCGTCACGTTGACCGCCAGGTTGGTGCGCAATTCGGCGCGAAAGGCGCGATGGAACGCGGCGCGGCCGTCGGTCAGTTGCAGGTCGAGCAAGGCGCCGCTTTGAAAGGCGAAGTCGGTCAGGACGCGATGGCAGAAGCCGTGAATCGTGAATATCGGCGCACGGTCGAAAGAATAATAAGCATCTTCCAGCCGCCGACGGCCGCTTTCGTCGACCATAACGGGCTCGGAATCGGCGGCGGGCTTTGGAGCGGCGGGGCCGAACACAATCCGAGCCAGCGCCTGACGTATGCGCACGCGCAACTCGGTGGTGGCTTTTTCGGTAAAGGTAACCACCAAGATCTGCTCGACGGTGCATTCTCCCGACAGCAGCAAGTCGATCACCAGGTGCTCGATTGCGAAAGTCTTGCCGGTTCCGGCGCTGGCCTCTATAACCGCACAAGCGCTGTGCGCGATGCCGTTGAGTATCGAAGGGCGATAGAAAGTTGCCGTGCCCATCGCGCAGCCTCTCGCCTCAGGGGCGGAAAATACCCTCGATCGGTCCGAAGCGCCGCTCGATGATCGCGATCACCTCGTGTGGCGGCGGCGGCAGGTAGTCGCGCGCGTTGCGGATCGGCCCGTAATCGGAGCGGCAGCGGGCGAATTCGTTTTCACGCACAGGTTCGATGATGTCCCTGATTCTGGCCGCATCCGGCCATCTTCCGCCCTTCTTCTCTTTGACAATTTTCTCTACAACTTCGATGGGAAGGAAATAATGATTCTGCGCGGAGAAGATGTCCCGCGCGAGCGTGGCCAGATATGCGCGCGCCGTTTCCGGTGAGGGCACCGCGACGGTCCTGGCAAGGCCTTCGACCTCGGCGGCATCCTCGCCCGCGCCAACCGCAATCGCGGTAAACAGCTTGTCCGGATTTCCGCCCGCCGCCGCCAACGCCATTGCGCCCAGAACGCCGGACAGGAAATCGCTGGCCCGCGCGCCGCTGTTGCGCGCGATGCAATTGAGCGAGCGGCTGCGGTCCGGGGACACCGTGACGATACCGCGCAGGTTGATACGCAGCGCGGCATCGGTACCCGCACGCGGCACGCTCACGTCGAGCACTATTGCTGGCAAAATCAGGTCGGGCTCGGCGATTTCCTCCGCCGCGCCGCCAATTCTAATGCGCTGCCATCCGGTCAAAGTCGCGACTCCCAGCTTGCGCGCCTGCTCGACGCACAGTTCCAGCCGGCGCGCAAAGGCCGTTTCCTCCACCTCGGCGAACGGCCCCACCGGTGCCTTGCCGGCCAACTGATGGCGCCGCAGGGCCCGCCGGAAATGAGCTTGAGCCGCGGCCGCGTCGCCGCGCCCGGCCCAAAAGGCGTCGCGCAGCAGGACGACGTGATCGAGAAAGGTCTGGCTCAGCGGTTCATTTTCCGTGTCCTCTTCGTCGCCGCCGTCCTCGTCCACCATCCCCAACGCGTATTGCGCCGCCCCCTGGAGCGGGCACTCGAGGTAGCGCCGCAGCGCCGCCAGCGAAAGATGTATCTCGCGCGGCTCCTCAGTTGCGGGGTCGGCTGCGGGCGGCGGTTGCACGATGTGCAGCGCGGGCGCCAGTTGCGCTTGCACCTGCGGCGCCAGCATCTCCAGCAGCGGCGCGTCGCGCGGCGGCGCACCGCATTTGTCCTCCAAATCGGCGCGCAGCGCGGCCATTCGCGCCGTCCATCGCGCGTTGGGATCGAAGTTGACCAGGCGGGCGTCCGCCGCGGCGCCGTTAAGGTCGGGAAAATATTTGGGATCGTGGCTGCTGGCGGGATGATCGATGGTCAGGTTTTCTATCTCCGCCTGATCGAGGTAGTGCCCGATAATCATTCTCAGTTCGCCGATTGCGGGCGACGGCTCGATCCGCTCGCCGCTCAGCGCGTCGCGTGACACCCAGGAAAAGCAGATGCGCTCGCGCGCGGCCAGCAGCATCTCCAAAAACAGGTAGCGGTCGCGTTGGCTGGGGCTGACGTCGCCGGCGCGCCGGCCAGCCGTGCGCAGGTCGAGCAGGTCGTGGCGGTCGCGCTGGGGAAAAATCGTCTCGCCCAATCCCAGCGCGAAGATGGCCTGAAATGGAATCGAACGCAGGGCCGAAAACGATCCGACCGCGACGCCGCCCTCGGCATAGAGCCCCTGCTCGGATTGGGCCGCCGCAATCCGTTCCATGGCGCGGGCGCAGGCGACCCGATATGAGACCGGCTCGCCGCGCAATCCCTGCGGCACCATCGATTCGATCGCATTTGCACACCACGCCGCGACGGCGCGCCCCGCCGGCTCGGTCGGATTGACGTAAGTCCGGATCAGATCGCCCAGCAGGTGCGCCCACGCCGCCATCGGCAGCCGCCGCTCGCGCAGGTCGAGCGCGTCGGCGAGCAGGCGGCGCACATTTGCGATCAGAGCCGCGATGGCGGCAAGGTCGTCCGGTTCGGATGCGCACGGCAGATACTCGCGCTGCTGCGGCCCCGTCACAACCGGCGCTTGTTCCTGCGGCTGGTCGCCGATGAAGACTCCCAGCGCAAGGCGCCGCAGGGCCTGATCCCAATGGAAGTAATTGGCCGGTATGTAGGTGCCCTTGAAGTCAGTTTCGTCGGCGCCGAAGAACACGCCGGCCGACCGGCACCATTGCTCCCACTGCGCGGCGTCCACAGCAGCATCGCCGATGATCGCCGGATGGGTTGCCAGATGGAGCACTGCGTCGCGATGGAAATGGCCGTTGGGCAGGTCCAACAGCAGTTGAATGGCTTCGAGGACGCGCGCCTCGGCGCTCACGGGGCGATCGACCATGTTGAGCGGAATGCGGTAGCGCTGCGCGAAGACGGTCTCGACATGCGGCAGGTAGGCGTCGAGTTCGGAGTCCGGAATCAGCACGGCGATTTGATGCAAGCGCAGCGGCGCGGCGCGTTTGTCCTCGCGCAGCAGCGACCAGATCGAATCGGCGACAATCTCGACTTCGCGCCGGATTCCCGGACAGCCGAGGAAGCGGATGCTGCCATCGTTCGCCGCGCCGCCTTGCGCCGATCCCCCAGGGGCGTGCGGCTGGCGGCACAGGATGTCTTCCTGGATCTGGGCAAGCAGCGTGGCCCGTTCGCCCTGGCGCACCGGATGTTTGAAGTGGGCGTCGAAGTCGCAGTCGGTCAGTTCGTTGAGCAGGCGGATGTATTCGCGGCCGGGTTTGCCCCACAGGCGCAGCGCCGGGTTGTCGTCGGGCGCGTCGAGGCCGAACGGATCCTCGACCGCGTCCAGCGCGGCGCCCAGCTTGTGGCCGCGGCGAAGCAGGCGGTCGCGCGCGCCGCGATACGAACTGTCCACGTCTTCCCAGAATTCCATGCACGGATTAAGCGTGTAAATGTGCAGATCGGCAATTTTGCCAATCTGTGCAAAGACGCGGATGAATTCGGGGCCGGCGTAGGAAAGCCCAAACACGTGCAGCGGCGCTGCGATCGCTGACGCGAGCCGCTGCGGCGCCAGCGCCGCCAGCGCGGCGCTGGGCAAAAAGTACCGCGAGCGATCATCCTCGAACCATCGCGCCATCAGCCGCCCGTCGGGACCGAACAGGGACAGGTAGAGATGGCGCTGCCAGCGTTCCGCCGCGCGCATCGAATCCAGCCCGGGCATCGTCCCGGTGTGCCATCGCGCCAGCATCTCGGCGCGCGAAATCGCATACTCCCGGAACAGATGCGCGATGCGCGCGCTCAACTCGAACAGGCGTAGTTCACGGTCCGCGCCGGTGCCCGAGCCTGCCGACGCGTATTCGGCCACCGCGCGCAGATTGGCGTCGCCGCGCTCAACGCCGGCGCGCAGGCATTCGAAAATCACCAGTTCCAGGTCGTCCGCTTCAATCATTGCCGCGGACGGATCGGCCGCCGCGACGACGCGGGCCAGATAGCGGCGCAGAAAAGGGAATTCGAGGTTTGCCGCCACCCCGTTGATTTGGGCCAGGCGCAGCTTGAGGAACTCCTCGATAATCCGGTTGGGTACGACGACCACCGGCCGCGCCAGCGGGTCGGCGCGCTGCTGGGCGCTGAGCGCCGCGGCGAGCGGCGCGATCAACTCCTCGAGGCGGTTGGAATAGTGCAGATGGATCATGCCACCTGCTCAGATTACACCCGTCAATGGAACACCATAAAGCCGCAAATCGCAGTTTGCCCACAACGACATGTTCAACTTGTACCAGGGTGCGCTGACAGCCGTTGTCAGCGCAGCGCGCGCCGGGTGCAGTTTGTTTGGGCGATGGAACAGTGCTATCCAAGCACAGGCGCGCAGGCGAGCCTGGGTGGTTTTGCGCCGGGAGGCTTGGACCTCGATGGCTCGCGCGCAGGCAGGGCCGGCCCAAGCAAGGAGCGTGTTCGATGGCATCTGAATGGCGACAGGAAAAGGTCCACGTGGCGGGCGCGGACCTGCAGTTTATAAAGGGTGGTCAGGGCAAACCGCTGTTGGTGTTGCATGAGGAATTGGGCCATCCGGGATGGCTGCGATGGCATTCGGAGTTGGCGCGTGAGCGTGAGCTGCTGATCCCCATCCAGCCCGGCTTTTACGGCACCGAGCGGATTGAATGGATCGCCAACATGCGCGATTTGGCGGGCTTTTACGGACGCCTGGTGCGCGAGTTGAAGCTGACGCCGGTGGACGTGATCGGATTTTCCACCGGCGGCTGGATCGCGGCGGAGATGGCGGCGCAGAACTTTCAGCAGTTCAACCGCATGGTGCTGGTGGCGCCGGCCGGCATTCGGCCGCCCAGCGGCGAAATCATGGACATCTTCACCGTCACCGCGCGCGCCTATTTAGCCTCCACCGTGCTGGACCGCGACAATGCGCCCGAACTGGCCAGGCTTTACGGCGGCGAGCGCACGCCCGAGCAATTCGAGGCCTTTGAAGACGCGCGCTCGGAAATCGCGCGCCTGGCATGGGAGCCTTATCTGTTCAGTCCCAGTCTGCCCAAACTGCTCGAGGGCGTAGCTGGGCTGCCCACCCTGATCATCTGGGGAAGGCAGGATCCGGTCATCCCGCTCAGTGCGGGCGAGGTGTACAACAAGTCGATCGCGGGGTCGCGCCTGGCGGTGCTCGATCGCTGCGGCCATCGGCCGGAGATTGAAAAAACCGAGGAATTTGTGAAACTGCTGCGCGATTTTCTCCGCTAATCCGTTTTTTTCGCTGTTTCGGCCGCCGCCGGCCGTGCTATTGCTGTGAGGGGGAGGACATCATGGCGCGATGCATCATGGTATTCAGGCGCGGCGGCCGATACCATCGAATCCCCGAAACCGAAGTCGAAGACTGGCAGGAAGTGCTCGACGCCATCGACGGCGAGCCCGAGCTCATCGAGCGCGTTTCGGGATGGGAGCCGTACACCCACGCTTACCGTCTGCCTGACGCGTCGGTGTATCTGGTCGAGATGGAAAACGAATAGTTTGGCCGCGCGTCATTCCTCGAGAATCAAGGGCACCGGCTCGGCCGTGTTTTGCCCGCCGTCCACCACCATCGTCGCGCCCGATATCCACTGGGCTTCATCGCTGGCCAAAAACAGCGCCATCGCGGCAATATCCTCCGGGGCGCCGGCCTTGGGAATCGCCTGAGCCCTGGCGAAGGCGGCCTCGGCGTCGGGAATTGTGCTGCGGGAAGCCGGCGTCGCGATCAGGCCGGGTGAAATGCAATTGACGCGGATGAAGTCCTTGCCCACCAGGCGCGCCACCGACGCGGTCAGGTTGATGACCCCGGCCTTGGCGGCGCTGTAAGCGTGCAACGGCGGCATCCCGCGCAGGCCGGCGTTGGAGGCGATGGA
>Ga0070740_10006577_pt1 | contig 10117 bp, 7 predicted proteins | sample Coa_R2_FD_67286 | JGI IMG/M metagenome (GOLD analysis project Ga0070740, IMG submission 67286) | Surface soil microbial communities from Centralia Pennsylvania, which are recovering from an underground coalmine fire - Coalmine... | ecosystem: Environmental > Terrestrial > Soil > Unclassified ... | reverse complement strand
AGAGCGCACTGTCTCCGGATCGACGCCATTCTCCAGCATGCGCGTGATGAACACATGACGAAGATCATGCGGGCAAAGCTTGTGCAATCCGGTTTTCTCACGGAGCTTGTTCCAGTTATTGCGTATCCACCACCGCGATGGACGACGCTCCGGATCATAGGTGTTTCGCTTAACGCGAAAGGGAAAAAGAAAGTGCTCAGGTTTCGTTGATCCCAGCTTTGTTGCACGCCTAAGGCATTGTTTGATTGCCCATTCGGCAGTGATATTCAACGCGATCTTCCGCGGTCTGCTTTCATTCTTCACTGCATCCGATGGTATGTAAATCTCCGATGGATTAATGTTTTTCCCTTGTCTGTCATACACTGGCTCACGCAGGTAGATATTTTTCAGCCGCAGTCCGCGCAGCTCGCACCCAGCGGCGCTGGTGTTATTCGTGATGCATGCGACCCAGTAGGCCAGCTCCACTTCGGGATCTCCTTTGCAGGCCGCAAATAGATGTTCTTCTTCCTCCTCAGACAGCAGCAGGTCCTCGCGGGGTGACCACTTCGGGACCTGCAGTGGACTGTAGTAAAGATTGATTTTTCCCCACAGCTTGCAGTGCTTCAGTATCTGCTGCAGCACACTCAGTTCATGGTTTATATAGGAATTGCCTGCAGGCCGCTTCCATGGCATCGTCTCCACCCCGTCGACCACAAGGATGTTCGCTTTGCGAGCGAGCTGATATTCTCGCAGATGGCCAGGCGAGATATCACAAAGCCGAATCGGGCCAAAGAACACCTCGAGCTGATTCATGTATTCGTCAGTGGATTCGTGGGTTCGTTCTTTAAGCTTTGTTTGTTGTTTCCGGATTTCTCTCCAGAGAGGTATGACCTGGGAAAACGGCAGAGCAGAAAAATCAATATCAACAATAGTCAGCATTTTATTGGAGGAGCTGCATGCGGGGCAGTCTTTATGCTCTCGCGTGTGCTGCAGTACTCCCGATATTGCAACTGCCGATATGCGCCTGTCAGTAACTTTAGTCATCTTGCGTCTTGTTTCCCGGTGCGAAAACCTGTGCAAAACGCCCCGTTTTATATCCTCTACATTATCCTCCGAGCACCCATATGTGCCCGAAATGCTATATTCGCGCCTCTTAATATCGCCTCATGGCGTCAAAACGCGTTTATACGACCTTTACTCCGGCGCAACTGCGCAGGCTTGAAAAGCTGGCCCAGAAGCTGGGTGGCCTCGATTACAGCAGCACCCTGCGCTACTGCTTTCAACGCACCGCCGATGCCGAAGGCATCCCGGAAGAAAAGCGCGCCTGAACCTTTTCGATATTAATTTGTAACACAATAGGTTCACTTTGCAACTGAACCTTAGTTATATGGCACCTAAGTTACTAAAGATATGTTGCTGCAATCATTTTTGTGGTAGGAGAATTGGAATCATCATGAAAAAACAACCTGTCCCGAAGAAAAGAAGGAAGCCGGAAACCCGGACTTTCAGCATCAGGCTGGAGACGACGATGATCGATGAGATCGACAAGATGGCGAGAGAGAACGGAACAAGGCGTAATCCGCTGATACAGATTGCGATAGCAAAGCTACTAAAGCAAGGATTGTAAGAAAAGGCGGGGAATGCCCTATTTAGGCTTATATACCACTATATGCGGAGCTGGAGGGGCTTCGTCGTGCCTAACCAGGGCATATTGGAATACCTGGTCATCCCAGGTTAGGTAGATGATTACATCTCCTTCCTGTTTCGCCTGTTGAGCCGTCGCCAGAGAGGGATATTTTCTCACGATTTCGATCCTCAAAGAGTTTGAGTAGCAAAAATAGGTTCAGCGGCGGCCAATGTCGCCAGCAAAGCGCCCATGCTCATTCCAGAGGTCGCGCCCATGCTGGAATAAGCCGTGATAATCGCCGCAGGCACCGGAGACGGGTCAAAAACGAGCGGACAAACCACGAGTCGCGAATCCTGCTTAGCTGCCTCGATCTGATGCGGATCGATATTGATCAGGACTAAAGCAGAGCCAGCATCCGTCGATGGATTGGTCGGAACAAGCCAGTTTGCGCCATAATCAGCCGCCACAGGGATAAGCAAATTCGAGTTATTGCGATAAAACTGCGAGAGTATCCAACGAGCTTGCATTTTGTAATTTGTTCTTTCTTTAGCAGGGATCTATTATTGGGCGAGCATTGTGGATCAGAAGCGGATTACCGCTTACAAGATAAAAATTCTGTTCATTGAATTCATCGCTCTCGACTGAAATGAACATTTTATAGCCGCGCATCGTGTCCACAGCAGACCCCTTCGCTCGGAAGGCGGGAATCCAGACGCCATCCTGAAATATCGGCTCACACGGACTTACGCGATGTCCGTCGATCATACGCCATGAAGTACTAAGTACCTTTCTTACCTGGATAACTTTTCGGAATATATCCTGATTCGACTTGAATGATTTTCCTTTTATCAAGTCGCCCGGCTTTAGATCGCCTGCTGCAATCAAACCGCGCCCTTGCACTTCCACCTGTTCAGCAGATTCCGGACACGTGTTTCCGCCGCCGCCAGTACCACTTCCGGTGCCAGGATTGCTGGCAGCAAGGGTCGTGAACGAAATTGCGCCTACCGATACACGCCCATCAGTGCCTGTCTGCGCCGCTAACAGCGAGCTCGGAGAAGTCGGTGGAGGGTCAGGATTAATTGCGACCAAGCCAGGCGCAACTTGCACTATTCTATGCGTACCAACTATCGACCATGTTTGCACCAAAGCTTCGCACCAATAAGTGTAATAGGTCGTCGATGGCGACAAGTCAGTATATGAAAGAGACCCACCTGGAAGATTAATCGTAGATCCGTCTGCCAACAGGAGTGTTTGCGCATCCCATGTAAACGTCACGCTGCTGTTCGTGACCGTGTAATTGATAATGATCCCCTGCAGCACATTCCAGCCCAGACCATTAAACATGGTGGATGAGACTACGTCGCTATCGGCTATGCTTACTGTATAGTTGTCGATCTCTACCCAGATTGAGGTTGCGCCATTCGCGCGAAGTGAACGGATACGAAAGTCGTAGTTATTGCCAGCCACAACGCCTAAGACATAGGTCTGAAAATTAGCAACATCTACGACGCCGGCATCAGTCCAGTTCGTCATTCCACTGGGCCTGTATTGCACCTGAATCTGAATCACCAAAATATCGAGCGGAGCGGTCCAGCTCACCAATACGCGCGGCGTTACGATGCCCTCAATGCTCGTGAGCGCAGTGTCCGCTCCCGAATCGAGCGTCATCTCCGTTGGAGGCTCTGGCGTATATGGCGCCTGCGATGGAGCCGCCGGAACATCATAAACCGTCAGCTCTTCAGTGACGGACCATTCATACACCAATGAATCGGTCTCGATCACGCTGGCTTCGACATATAGCCGAGGCGCTCCCTGATCGTTTTCGCGCTCAATCTTGAACGCCATTCTGTCAATTTCGAGAATCTTATTCGACCAGCTCTCAGCAGGAAAGTTGAAGGTCATGACACTGGTCGGGATCATCTGCCATGCAGCCAGCTTCATGGGAAATGTTCCGCGGCCCTGCTGGCGATTGCGCATAAGGAATATCTTCGCAACGCGCTGCGCCTGGGTAACCGAAAGAACGCCACTCTGCACAATCTCTTTCGGGAGTTGTATCCCTCCGTCCTCTGCCAGATATTGATCGGCTGCATAGCCGTGCAGGACGTCAGCCGCATACTGCGGATAGTTTGTAGGCTGAAAAGCAAACGGCCAGTTATTTTGAATTTCTCCGTTATACCATCCATTTGAGTCATACAGATTACCGGCTACATTATAGGGATAGTTTGGAGCGATATAAGTTCCTGTTACCCGGTTAAATAGCTCGCTGAATTTGCGCTTCGGATTCCATGTGATCTTATCGGCGAGTATGCTCTCATCAAACGCAAATGCAGGCCCCTGCCAATAAGCTGGCCAGATATACCATTCCCCTCCGATCCGGCTTAACCTGCCAGCGGCAGCAGGCATCATCTGATTGATCGCATCTCCAGGCGCTAATGAAGTATCGTAATGCCAGTGGAGCGCGTACCGCGCCTCTGTGCTCCCGTTTGCCAGCGCCACCTGCTCATCGCAAACATTGGCTGCAGCGATAAGCTGATCCTGATTGACGGTATTGTCGCCCAGCCCCCATACCGGATCCGTAATAGCATCGGCCACGCAGAGAGCCCAGTTGCTGGTGAATCCTGTCGTGTTTGTACGCGGATCGAAGATATTGTTCTTCCCGCGCACCGTAAAACGAATTTCGGGCTCGCCCGGGAACATGGCTGCGTCGTATTCGACTTTGAGATAAACATAGGCGCAGCCCCCCAGATAAGGCGACCCGGAAGAAGACGCAGCCCAGTTTGGATCGTTCGCGGTCAGGCCGCCAATGACGTCGCCGGCCGTCTGATCACCGAAACGAGCCTCGCAATAGACCAGCGTATCGAAATTGTAGTGCTGTCCATTCGGGCCAATGAATGTACCGCCGCCAGCGCTGCCGCCAAAATTCACGCCATTGCGCGTCGTATTACCGGTGCTGCCGACTTCCCAGTGCACCTGGCGGCCGTCGAGATAGAGATTCTCAATCGCATCGATCACATGGGTTGCAATCACGATCACATAGTTGTATTGATCATGATGGCTGCCCGTCGTGCTGCGATAGACAACGACGCCGCCAACCCGCTGCACTCCATAGATGATCTGCCTGAAGGATGCAGGCTGCCGCGTCGTAATGTTCATGCCGCGGTTCTGCGTCAACGCAGATGCGATGGCTCCTGCCTCCATTGAGATACCGCCAATTACGAGCGAGGCCATTACCTTGTCGAAGAGGGGAGAAGCAACCAGGGCGGGATCGAGAAACGCAGCCTCTCCCATGGCGACGGCCCCGGCCAGCATGGCCGCGCCTTCAATTGCCTTAGGCATAGTGCCAGGACCTCACGATAGCAGCGATAGGCAGGCGCAGGAGACCCTGATCGCCAGGGATGACTATATGACGACCGCTGAGATGCACGAGCCCCGCCATAAGCCTGCCAGCGTGGTTTACGACCGCCAAATCGCCACGTTGCGCCATAAGCGGATGCTGTAATTCGGCAATGCCGAACTTCTGCGCACACCAGGCGGCTGCATCTGCAACGGTAGATCCGCCACAGATGGATTTGACAGCCGCGTATGCGCTCTCCTCGTCGGTATATTTGCCGCGGAAATCCGCAGCGATATCGACACCGGTGATTGATTCGATACCATCAGCCGCAAACAGAGCGCAGTCATTTGCGCCCCACTGAAACGGAGTATTCGCCCGCGCCATCAAAAAATCGTGGAATAGCCGCGTGTCCCATAATTGTTTCCGCTTGATTTGTTCCATTTTTTACCCCAGAGTTGAGCTAGCTACCCCAACGCAGTGCAATGTCATTCAGGATTTCGACCCAGTTGAAACCAGTATCGTCCGGACATTGCAGATGCTGATCAGCCGCCGTATATCTTCGATTCGATGGCCGCTGCAGGTTTGCCATCCGGCTTTCGAGCGGAAGAGAGATCGACATCTCATCCGGAGACACTGGAATCACCGGAGCGTCGATCACTCCGACAAAAAGCGGATAGGGCGTGCCGATGATCGCATTATTCTGGTCCAAGAGAGCAAAATAAATACTGGCTGGCGCTCCCAACTGAACTTCATTGAGGCACTCTCCCAGAATGGCTGGATCTATACCTGAAAGTCCGACGCTCGTGCCATCCGCACGAACTTCAGTGCCTTCGCTGATTGTGCCAATTTGCCCCAGAGATCCAACGCCGCGATAAGTGTTGCCGCCGTAACTCAGATTTCCAGCGCCGCTCCAGATATATTCCACGCCCGAGCGGAATGTAAGCATCACCAGAAACGCTGGACGAATGTAATTCGACTCGAGCGCTGTGATCATCGGCGCTGAAAGATTGCGGCTCATCGCGCCTCCGCTACATTAAAGGAAAGCGTGGTGAGCTTTCCCGCAGCCGTCCTGTGATAGCTTCGCTTATTATCGGCGAGCCGAAACAATCCTTTGGGCGAGGCAAGAATTACGGAGCTGCCGTCAGTGGGCTGTTCCCGCAACGATGGCCAGACCACAATTTGCGCGTTGCCGCTCGAATCCGAGTTCACCACTTCACAGACCTTGTGAAGCCGATAGCCTATTTGCAAATGATCCTCAGGCAAAAGAAGCCGGAACTGATTCGGCGCCCAGCCCTTCGTATAGAGCGTTTTTGCAAGAGGCTGATTGCTTCCCATGGAGTTGTCGACTGCCGGAATTCCCAAAGCTGAGCCAAGCGGATTCTGAGCGACCGGATCGCCGAGCTGCAGGACATTTGCCTTGCCTCGCAGTTCAGCTAGAAATGCAATCCATGGAGCCGCTATTTCGCGCGGCATCGCCGGCAGTGTCACCTGCGCCTCCCACCAATCAGCTCCTGGCCATTCCTGCACCTGCGGCGACTGACGAGTGAATGGCGAAAACACTTCCGCCACAGTGTCATTCATAGCGACAGAAATTTCCGTAAAACCCGGAGCCGTCGGCATATCGACAAGGCTGTAGCTGCTGCTGCCTATTGTGATCGTCGTCATTTTGGATATGAACTTACCTGGGTAAAACAGCCTCTAAAAATTGAAACACAAGAGCACGACCGCCAGTCAGCGGATCGGGGTGCGTATTGTCGGATGCGAATAGTGGAACTACGCCAGTTGGACCATACTCAGTTGGATTGGTTGGGTCGCCGAATGCGTCCTGCATATCAACGTAGGCCACGCGGTTTGCGAGAGCCACATCCCGTGCTGCAGCAGCGTATGAGGACATCGGAATTGTGCGGACAAGCTGATTTTCGGGTGGAGTCGCAATTAAGATATCGACGCCTGGCGTCGAAGCCCGCATGCGTCCGATCAGCGTGGTCAGATAACCGCTCCATTGCGAGGCCGTGTAAATGGCCTGGCTATTTGTGCCATCCATCTGAATGAAGAGATGAGCACCAAGAGCACCCCAGCCTGCTTCGAGACTACCTGCGGCAGCTCCGGCCCACTGTGCGATATTGCTTCCAGTTCCCGCCAGAATGTTGCAGCGCACCCCTGAAGCAGCAGACTTCAGATTGACGCCGCAAAGTGTAACTGTGCCTGCTACCCATTGGATGCGAAGTTTTCCAGCGCCACTCGGTAAGCCCGTAGTCAAAGCAACCGTTTGGACAGCGCCGACAGTGCCCTGCACATTGACGGATGTCCATGTCGTGCCATTGTCCCAGCTGTACTGAATGACCCCATTAGAAGTGCCGACGTAGATTAAGTCACAGCCGTTATGCACGGGTGTCGCTGGGATCGAAACTTGTATTTCGTCTCCAGCTTGCGCCAGCCCTGCTGTAGCTATGTTTGGCGATGGTGCGGTGTTGTAGACACCGGTCACATTTCCCAGGAGCACAACGGGATAGCTTGCAGGACGTACGTTTCCTCCGATATAGCTGGGTTGGTTTCCTGCGGTCCACGGTGGCACGTTCGTTGTGCCTGCCGGGTTCCAGCCAAACCCACAAAAACCGCCGCCAGCATCCCCATACTTCGCAATCAGATATTGAGCGAACGGGCCACTCCAGCGCGTATACAGCTGCGTATAGCTATCGCCAACCATATTGATGATCAACTGCGTAGCTTCCGGCGTGGGAAGCAGGCCCAGCTTCATCAGCTTGTAATGCGTCTGCCGCAGCAGATTCGCACGATAAGGATTGACGATCAACGCTCCGGTGTCGGTCAATCCCGCATTGAGCCTCGATGAGATGTTGTTCAATCCGGGCGGGAAAGCGTTGGGATCGAGCGCTAGGTAATAGGCTTCAAATGCGGTCGCTGTCGATCCCAGCTCGACTTGGAACGTAGTCCATACCGTTGTAAGCACAGTGAATCGCGCATAGTAGCATCCGGCAGGCACAATAAATTGACTGGGGACCTGTCCGGTCGCTGTAGAAAGTCCACTCACATATGTTTTATTTGCATCGTAAAACGCCATCTGATGCGTGTAAGAGCGCGTGTATGTTTGACCGGCTACTACCGGCACATAGCCGGTCGCATTGTATGAAGCATTTGCCTGCGGAATGCCATTCGCATAGTTGATGAAATTACCAAGCGCAATATCAGAGGCATTGATGTTGAATTTGTTTTTGCCGGTCGCCGAGAAGGCTGTTTTTGGCAGTGTGACTGCGCCGTCTGCGATACCCGCTGTTTGCGTAATCGGAATCTGTGACGACGATATAGCCCGAGCATATGGCTGATATCCCGTCGCTGTCGAGCCCAGCTCTACCTGAAAGCTGTTCCACAGCGTTGTAATCACAGTGAAACGTGCGTATGCCGTTCCGGCGGGGGCCGTGAAAGTCTCAGGCGTGGTGGGAGTGCCAGTGGCATTCCTGCCGCCAATGTAATTCAGATCAACGTCATAAAACGCCATCTGGTGCGAATACGAGCGCGTGTATGTCTGCCCAGCCACAAGCGGAACATAGCCGGTAGTGTTGTAAGAAGCATTCGCTGAGAGATTGCCGTTGACGTATGAGACGAAATTTCCGAGAGCTACAAACGGGTCATTTGTATCGACTAAATTTTTGACCACAGGTGCCAGGCGGTCGATGGCCAGCCCCGACTGGGTCGTTTTCACCCCATAGCCGCCGTAATAATTCGCATCAAGCCATGCTTTTGTATAGGACAGGCTTGCTTCGGTCGGACTAAGACTTGCTCTTACGTTGCCCTTTGCTGCGAATACGCCAGCCACTTCAAATGCCGCCGCTGCTCCGCCATTGACAATCGTGACGCGTACAGATGCAGTGTTCGCAGGAATGGTCGCCGTAACAGCAATGGTCTGCACGCCGGTGACTAAAGAATTACCGGACGCCGCCGCATTACCTACATCTGTTCCAGCAGAATTGTAGAAGTGGACTGTAATGTTACCGCCGCCAGTGGTCGCAAAGTAAGCCAGCGCGGATATGGTGATCGTGTCGCCTACAGCAAGCCCAAGCTTTGAGAAATCCCATTGCTTCACAAACTGAGTCCCTGAGGGCATTTGAGCAACAGGGCTTGTTACTGCAATGTTCGCGGACGAAGCGCTGAACGTCGGAACACCATTCGGGTACCACGTCCATCCGGCAAGTGTGGGGAAACTTTGTGTGTACTGATTAAAGCTGTCGAAAAAGATATTCGGCGCAGGACCACCCGCAGGCCCTACCAGAGAAGCAAGCCATGCAGCCTGGCTACCAACGAATCCATTAGCGACAGCTACATCATATGCCGACGCCCCAGTGGGGCCCAGCTGCACTGTCGCCAATGCCGGCAGATTAGGTATGAAGCTATCAAAGCTCCATGTAGATCCAGTCGGCTGTATGATATAGCCCGAGTTTTGCCCACCTAATAGAACATTGCCGCTTACATTGTCAATGACAGTGACAAGAAATCCGATATTCACAGGAGAAGTAAGAGAAGTATCCGCCAGGACAAGAGAAAATGCTCCAGATGCTACCTGTGTTGTTATTGGCATCCGGATAACTTGACCGCTTCCATTTATCCGGAAAGATAGCGGCTGTCCGTTGTTATTACACGGCTGGAACGAAATGGTAGCATTAGAAATCTTATTACCTGATGAATCGCATAGGTTAGTTGCACTTACTGTAGTCGTTCCCGGCATAGCATCCCAGCTCCGAATTTGAGAATTAAAAAAAGGACTGCACGAAAGTGCAGCCCTTATTGATTTTTGTTAAGTGACGTTTTTTCTATCGCTTCATACTTGGAGGCAGCCGTCGATTGTAGTCCTGCTGGGCTCGAATGCTGGCTGCTATGATGCTCGGCGCAGCTCTCCGAATGCGTGCTTCAACCTCAGCCGGATCCGTGGCGCCGCGCGCATCCACATGAATATTGTGATGATGGACTGTGTTTCCAAATGAGCCATTGGGAACAATCGTTCCTGATCTCGTCGGCATGAACAGCTCAGGTCCGTCTTCGCCCACAATCGCCGGCATATTCGCAGGAATCGGACCGCCGGATGCGAAGCCCGGCAACAAGCCGAAAATAGACTTGCCAAGCTTACGCAGCACGCCGCCAGCGCTACTAGCCTGTCCTGTGGCGAA
>Ga0070740_10006576_pt1 | contig 10118 bp, 10 predicted proteins | sample Coa_R2_FD_67286 | JGI IMG/M metagenome (GOLD analysis project Ga0070740, IMG submission 67286) | Surface soil microbial communities from Centralia Pennsylvania, which are recovering from an underground coalmine fire - Coalmine... | ecosystem: Environmental > Terrestrial > Soil > Unclassified ... | reverse complement strand
TTCGACTTTTGCAAAACCTACGGGCTGCCGATCCGCCCGGTGATCCGTCCGGTGGGCGGCGAACTGGATCTCAGCGCCAGATCCGCGTTCACCGATGACGGCGTGGTGGAGAATTCAGGGCAATACAGCGGCCTTTCGAGCGCCGATGCCCGCGCCAGGATGAATGAGCGCGCCGAACGCGAAGGCTTCGGAAAGGCCGCGGTCACCTACCGCCTGAAGGACTGGGGCATTTCGCGGCAGCGCTACTGGGGCACGCCGATCCCGGTGATCCACTGCCCGAAGTGCGGCGTCGTTCCGGTGCCCGAAAAGGATCTGCCGGTGGTGCTGCCGCACGACGTGAAGTTCACCGGCCAGGGGCGCTCGCCGCTGGCCGAGGTGGCGTCGTTCATGAACGTGAAATGCCCGAACTGCGGCGCGGACGCGCAGCGCGAAAGCGACACCATGGACACGTTCGTCGATTCGTCCTGGTATTTCTACCGCTACCTGGACCCGAAGAACGGGAAGGCTCCGTTCGATTCTGCGATCGTCGCGAAATGGTTCCCCATGGATCAGTACATCGGCGGCATCACACACGCCATTCTGCACCTGATGTATTCGCGTTTCTTCACGAAGGTCATGCGGGACATGGGACTGATCGCCAATGACGAGCCCGCGGCGGCCCTGTTCACGCAGGGCATGGTGCTGGGACACGACGGCACGGCGATGTCGAAGTCGAAGGGCAACGTGGTCGATCCCGAGGAGATGATCGGCAAATACGGCGCCGATACCTGCCGGTTATTCGTGCTGTTCTCCGCGCCTCCGGAAAAAGACATGCCGTGGATCGAGGCCAGCGTGGGCGGCCAGCGGCGCTTTCTGGAGCGTGTCCACCGCTTCGTCACGCGCAACGCTGGCCGCGGCGCGGCGGGAGATCCGCAAGCCGACCGCCGCGCGCTGCGCAAACTCCACCAGACCATTCGCAAAGTCACCGAGGACTTCACCAACCGCTGGCATTTCAATACTTCCATCGCGGCGCTGATGGAGCTGATCAACGCGCTGTACGCCGAGGAGGATCATCTCTCGCGCGAAGCGCTGGATCAGATTCTGCCCGCGCTGGTGCTGCTGCTGGGCCCCTTCGCGCCGTTTCTGGCCGAGGAACTGTGGGAAGCGCTGGGCCGCACCGGCCCCGTGTTCCGGCAAAGCTGGCCGGCCTACGATGCCGAACTGGCCAAGGAAGACCTCGCCGAAGTGGTGTTGCAAGTCAACGGCAAGGTTCGCGGGCGGCTTCAGGTTCCGTTCGGATCGCCCAGGGAAGAGATGGAAAAGCTCGCGCTGGCCGACGCCAAGGTGCAGCCGTTCACCGCCGGCAAGCAGGTGATGAAGGTCATCCTGGTGCCGGACAAGCTGGTCAACATCGTGGTGAAGTGACGCCGGAGGATTTCATGCGCGCCGCGCTCGAGTTGGCTCGCGAGGCCGGCCGCGCGGGCGAGGTCCCGGTGGGCGCGGTGGTGGTGGCCGCCGGAGAAATCGTGGGGCGCGGCCGCAATTCGCCTATCGCGCGGAACGATCCCACGGCGCACGCCGAGATTCTGGCCCTGCGCGACGCGGGCGCGGCCAGCGGCAACTACCGCCTGGAGGGCGCGACGCTGTATTCAACCATCGAGCCGTGCGTGATGTGCGCCGGGGCGATCGTAGCGGCGCGGGTGCGGATGCTGGTGTTCGGCGCGCGCGATTTGCGCTTCGGCGGGGTGCGAAGCAAATTCCGCCTGGCCGATAGCGAAATTCTCAATCACCGCGTCGAGATCGTCGAAGGCATTCTGGGGGCCGAATGCTCGGAACTGCTACGAGCCTTCTTCCAGGCGCGGCGGCCGTGAAATCCGCTAAAAATCGATGGAGGCGAGAATCTCCGAGGGCTTTTTGTCGAAGGCCCGCGCGATGGCCAGAAAGCTTTCGATGCTCGGCAGATTCGCGCCGCGCTCAATGGCGCTGATCTGCGAGACGCTCAGCCGCGTGTGCGTCGCCAAATCCTTGAGCGACCAGTCCCGCGCCACGCGCAGCATTTTGATGCTGTGGCCCAGGCGTTCGCGGAGCCGGTCCTGCGGCGTGCGGCCGAATCCGAATGTGTTCGCCGCATTTCGCAGAACCTGGCGCAATTGCGCGAGCGAAAACGGCTTGGCAATGTAATCGAAGACCTTCAGCTTGAAGGTCGCGCGCATGTCTTCCAGCGACGGATATCCGGTGATCACGATCACGCACAGCCCCGGCCACCGCGCCAGAAGCTGCTCGAGCACGCGATCCCCGGTCACGTCTCCCATCTTCATATCCAGCAGGATGATGTCCGGAAGCCGCTCCTCGCAGCCTGCGAACAGATCGGCCGGCCGGGCAAACGCGCGTACACTATAGATACCTTCGTCTTTCAGGAAATCTTCCAGGTAATTCCGGAAGTCGAAATCGTCATCCAGAATCGCGATATCCGCGACGGTTTCTTGTACCATTTCGGGCATTACTTATATGGTGCGCCCTTTCCAGACAATTCGTTTCCCCCTGGCGGCCGAAACGGCCGCGCGCAGAATCACCGGCAGTAATCCATAAATCGCCAGCGGCGCCGCGAGCGCCTTTCTCCAGCTTCCGTACCAGGGCCGCAGAAGCGCAAACGGAACAAGCACGAACCATATCGCCACGATCCCATGCCGGCCGCGCAGCAGCCAGATGATTTCGGGCAGCCACAGCGCGGAAAGCAACGTAGCCGCGATAATCGAGAGTCCCAGCGCCGGATTCACCAGCGTGAAGCGAAACGCGTGCCTTTCGATTCCGCCGGCGATCCCGCTCCAGCCCGGGTACATCCGCGCGTAGCCCAGCCGGTTTCCGTGCGCGATCGCATATTTCAGCCGGTGCCGTTCCGCCAATCCCGCCAGCCGCACATCTTCGCAAAGCTGCGAGGCCACCGCGCCGTGTCCACCCATAAAAACGTAGGCATCGCGGCGCGCGAGCACGCACTGGCCGCTGAACGCCGCCTTGGGGCTCCTGTGCGGATTCACCCCGCAAAAGAACAGCGCGCGCGCGTAGGGCGCCAGAATCCGCTCCGCCAGCGTTTCATATTCGGGTTCGAGCAGCAAGGACAGCAGCGAGAGACCGCTGGTCTCCGCGGTCGCCACCACCGCGGGGAGAAAGCCCGGCGCAAAGTGCGTATCGGCGTCGGCGAACAGGATCCATCGCGAGCTCAGCACCTGCGCACCGGACGCGCATGCGCTGGGTTTTCCAAGATTCCGGGGCGGCAGCGGCGGCGCAGGCACAACGCCGGCTCCGGCATCGCGAGCCAGCTCCGCAGTCTTGTCTTCGGAGTGATCGTCCACCACGATCACCGTATCGGGGGGCAGGCTACGAACCGCCCGCGCAACCAGCGGCGCTTCATTGCGGGCCGGAATCACTACCATACAATCGGGTAGTGTTTCCGGATATTCGGGCCGGGGAATTCGCGGAAGAGAGTTGTAGCGGCGCCGCGCCAATCCAAAGAAGAGCCATAAGAGCAGTCCCAGCGCCGCGGCGGCCCAGGAGCTCCGGTAAGGGCCAAAGTATTGCGTCAGAGGGCGATAATACCACGCCTGGCGCGCGCCGTCCGGACGATGCCCGCGCCGTTACGCGTGCGCCTTTATTGATGCGCGGACGCCTGCTGGTTATCCCACCTGGCGGCGTTGCGTTCGGTCTTCCACCAGGAATCGCCCCACCACTCGTTCTTCGCGGCCGAGGTCTTCTTGGCGGTGCGATCCTGAATCTCGGCAAGCACGTTGGCGGCGGCGGGTTTGGGAAGTTCCAGCGTCATGGTGTGCTCTTCGCCGGCGGGGTTCTGGAACTCGACGGTGAGCAACTGCGTCTCGTTTTTGTGCAGGCGCTTGGGCAGATCCCAAACCTTATAAGCCGGAGTTTCCTTCCGCGAATGCACGTGGGAGGCTCCCAGTTCCGCGCGGCGAATCTCTTTATACGGCACCGCGACGTCGCCGGAGCTGGTTTTGAACAGCAGCGTGTCGGCGTCCTGGAACACCAGCGTCCCGCCGGTATTTGGCTTGAGCGCGGAGATGTTTCCGTCGATGTAAATGGACGCTTCCGGGCGCGGGGCCGCGAAGCTGAGGCCGCAGGCGACAATGGCAAAAGCGGTAAAGCGGGGGATGCTGGTCATAGGAGTCCTCTCCGGGCGTTAATCGGCAGAGGACCCTTCCGGCTTTAGTCCCTGAAGGCTTGAAGTACCAACCCCGGTCTCGCCGCTGAACCAGCGGCGGGTGGCATAGCCGGCGAAGATCAGGAGCAGCAGCGCGCCCACTCCTTCGGTCAGCGCGTCCACGCCCATCATGGCGCGCGTGCCGCCAAGCTTATATGCCTGCCCGTCTACCCACGTCATGTAGGCGATCGGCAGGTTGCCGCTGGCGCCCAGCATCGAATAGGACGTGCCTGCGGCATGGCTGCGTTTGCCCAGAACGTCGAGCACCAGCGCCGTGAACGCCGCATAGGCGAATCCGGTCGCCAGCGAATAGCCGGTGTAGCCGCCTGCGTAAGTCACCGGCGTGGCCGGACCCAGCGCCATCCACACGGCGAACACCGCGATGGATGCGCCCGAGGCGGCGTAGGCCGCCATTCGCGGCATGCGGTCGCAAAGCCATCCGCCTCCCATGCAGCCCAGCGCCGAGAGCAGGCCCCCGAGCACGCCCGAAACCGCGGCTACCTGCGCATCGGAGGCGTGATAATCAGGGCCCACGCTCGAAATAAGATTCGAGACCGCGGAAGCGCCCACCGGCGACAGGAAAAACACCAGACCCGCCAGCGTGCGCGGCGATTTCAAGGCCGACCATACATCGCGAGCCATGGCTCGGAACAATGCGCCAGGCTTGAGCCTCGGCCGGCGCTCCTCGCAAACGCGCAAGGACGCAAGCGACGGCAGGAACACGATGGCCAGCGTGATCGCCGCCAGCCGGAAGGGCCCGATAAAGCCCGCCAGCCAGATCGTGAGTCCCGCTCCCAGCGCTCCGCCGCCCAGGTTGCCGGCGTTGTACCAGCCGCTGGCCCGGCCTCGCACGGTGGGGTCGAGCGTGGTGAGGATCGCGCCGTTGGCTGAGGACAGCAGCATCCCGACCACGTTGCCCGCGAACAGTAGCGCGGCCAGTTCGGGCAGGCTCGCCGAGGTCCAAGCGATCGCCACCCAGGCGCACACAGCCGAGGTGCCCGCAGCGATCAGGACCCAGGTGCGCCTTCGCAGGCCCAGGTCCACCACCGGCGACCACAGCACGTACCACACGTTCGGCAGCACGGCGATGGCCACCATGTTCGCGATTTCATTCACCGCGAAGCCGCGCTTGCGCAGCAAAAACGGGATCAGCAACGTGATGACGGCGTTGAAGGCGCCGTAGGGAATATTGAGAATGCCGAACAGCCACGGCGGATTCTCTCGCGTAGCAGCGCCGTTCAAGCGGTCCGCACTCCCGCCGCCTCTTCCAGGTGTCTTCCGCGAATCTCCACCTCGCGGATGCGGAACTTCTGAATTTTTCCTGTGACCGTCATGGGAAACGAATCGACGAAGCGGACATATTGCGGAATCTTGAAGTGCGCCCGCGCGCGGTGCGCTCCACCTGCCCGGCCAGCTCGCGCCAGGTGAGGCGGATCTGCTGGTGCAGCACCACCAGCGCCTCGCGCTCGGGAAACTTCGCGGCCGTCTGCGCCAGCATCTGCAGGATGGTCTGGACGCTGAGCGTGAAATCCGGACCGCGGGCGTAGCTTGCCTGCATGGGTTGATTGTCACGCAGCCGGCATCCCTTTTCAACACGGAATACGTATATTCATTCTCGAGCCGGCGCCCACGTCCGCGATGGCGGTTCGCCGATCTTTAGCACGGCATCCAGACGATGGCCAAGCGGAACTCGGGGCCAAGCGCCTTCGAGTTCCAGAGCTCTGCGGCCGGCGGCACCACATCAAAGATCTGGGAGTGGAAGTAAACCGTCACGGCTCCCGCCACAACAACTCCGCGTCCGGGCGGCGAACGTAGTTCGCGCCGATCTCCGCGGGATCCTGCGCGAGCCCGGCCTGGAAGCGCGCGGCGGCGATCTTCGCAATTGCGCCCGCCAGCTCGCGGGGCGCCCGCGTCACAGGGAACCGCACGGCCAGGACCTCGAAGCCGCTGGTGACGATTTCCAGATCGCCCTCGGGCAGGGCGGCCAGCCATTTTGCGAAGGGCGCCACCACTTCTTCGCGGACCGCATGCAGCCTGGCGTCGTAGAGCCCACCGTAAATTTCGCCGCGCCGCGCGTCGATCACGGGAGCCCGCAACTGCCGGGCTCCGAACGATGCGAGCGCCTGAAGATTCGAAACCGCCACCACGCGCCGGCCGTTCGCCTCCGCCAGGCCCTTGGCGGCCGTCAGCCCGATGCGCACGCCGGTAAAGGAGCCTGGCCCGGACGCTGAGGCATAGCCCTCAATATCCTGGAGCCGCAACTTGTGCCGCCGCAACAGGCAATCCACCTGATCGAACAGCACGTGACCGAAGCCCTCGGGCGAGTGTAGCGCGACCTCCTCCACTACCCGCCCGTCGACGGCAAGAGCGATACTCCCGAACTCGCCCGTGGTATCCAGAGCGAGGATCTTCACTTGGTTAAACTGTACACTTTGTCGATCTCGTAGGCCTTGCCGTTGGCGTTCAGCACCGACACCCGCACGCGCAGCGCGGCGGGGAGGTGGTGCGCGAGTCCCTCCGGGATATGGAACGTGCCCTCGCGGCCTGTGCCGATGATGCGGTAGCCTTCGCCGTCCGCGGTCACTTCGCCGGTCCATTCCACCAGCAGGGAGCGGGTGGCGCGAGCCGGGCGCGTGACCTTCAACGAAAACAGCGGCGGCATGGCGATCGAGACATTCGAGCCTTCGGCCGGCGCGGAGACCTCGAAGGGGACCTTCTCCGGCGGCGTATCGAGCGCCTGAAGCTGAATCGGCGCGGCCTCGCGATCCTCATATCCGCGCGAGTCCCAAAAGTAGGATTTCAGCATCGACGCCTTCTTGCTCTCCCGCGAGATGTGCAGCACCCAATCGTGCGATTTGTCCGGCGGCTCGCCCGTGAAGTGCTCGCCCTTGTAGTCTTTCGCTTTGATACGCTCGCCCGTGGCCGGATTGATCCACGCGACATCGTAGCCGTGATTGACCAGCGTCACCTCTACGGGCCCGGGCTTTTCCACGTACACGATGTACTCGATGCCTTCGAGCGCCAGCGCGCGCCCGCCGTCCACGTCGAAGTACGGCTCCAGTTCCCAATACCGGGTCCCCGACATAAAATCGAACCACGCCGCCATGTACGGCCCCGAGCCCGACCCCGGATACTGGCCGTTCATGGTCGCGTTCCATAGATCGCGCTGGGATTGAATCGCCGTGTTGATGCCCGGCATGCCGTAGAGCTGGTGCTCTACGGCGCCCACGTTGGGATCGACGGTTCCGTAGCAGGCGTAGCTGATCCAGTTGTCGGAAGCAAGTGCGGCCGAGGAGCCTTCGGCCATGGAGCTGCGCGGGTGATCGTAGCCGTCGTACTGCTGAAGCAGCGCGCCGGTGGCCTTCAGGACGGCGCGGCCGTGCGCGAGCTTTTCGAACGCCGGCGCTCCCATCCAGGTAATGTTCATCGCCGAAAAGCGCGCGGCCAGATCGGCGATATATTTGCGCCGCGCTTGCGCGTCATCGCCGCTGGCCCCCGGCGGAATCGCGGCCAGAACCAGGTCCGCCACCATGCCGTGCGTGTTGATCGCGCGGATGCGGTCGGCGGCTTCGCGCAGATCGGTATGGGCGTCAATCGTCACGCGGACGTGGGTGAATTTGCCGCGGGCTCGATCCTCGACTGCCTGATCGAACTCCGCGCGGGCCATCTGCGCGAAGTTGTCGATCGACGAGCCCATCCACAGATGGGCCTTGCCGTTTTCCGCCTGGAAATGATGGAGGCTGGCGACGTGGATAAAACCCGGGTCGCCGGACGGCGCAGCCCTGATGCGGCCCTCCTCCCCGTTGAATCGGGCCACGCTGCTCGAAAGACGGTACTCCCAATCGCCGCCCTCGGTGGGGGTGAAGCGAAGGATGTAGTGGTGATCGCCTTCGCGGAAGGCGCGAAGTCCGTAGGTCTTGTGGTGCGGCGAGCGGAACTCGCCGTGCAATTCGAATCCGGCGGAGTCTTCGGCGGGCGTGAGGTCAAAGGCGAGATCGCAGGGGGTCCAGGCGGTCGCGCCGGGGCAGAAGGCGGACTGAGCCAACGCCGTGGATGCCCCGAGAAGAAACAGCAGAGCGATCATCTGTTTTCAATATACAGGCGCAACGTCCGGCAAAACGGTGTTTAGAAACTCTACTCGACGGCGAAGGACCGCCGCGACGGTGCTACTGAAACAGATCTACGTGGTGGCCGCGACCGCCATGAGATGATCACTGCTCGCGCCCGCCAGTCTCAAACCTTCCTGCGTGGGCACGATCACTGAATGGAATCATCGAAGATAAAAGATCGCTGGACATTATTCTCGCTTTCGCAGGCCGGCATGGCCAGATGGAGCACCCCGGCGATCCGCCGCCGGGCTTGAACGCAGCCGCGGCCCGTTTACTTTGCCGGGTGCAGCGTGAGCTTCTGGACTCGCCAGTTCAGAATCTCGGCGGCGTAGATCTCATTCTCCGCCGGGCAGGCGAGTTCATGGATCCAGCCGAACTCCTTCAACTGCCGTCCCGATTTGCCGAGCATCCCCAGCACCTGTCCGTCCAGGCTCAGCTTGTAGATGCGGCCCGGAAAGGCGTCGGAGCTGTACAGATATTGCGTGCCCGGGCCCGGCGTGATGCAGATGGCCCAGGGCGCGCCGCTCTGCGCGGCAGCCTGTTCCGGCGTCGGCTGGTTGCCGAACCACGGATGCGCGTTGGGCGGCACTGGAACGTCGATGGTGATGATCTTCAAGAAATTGCCATCGTGATCGAAAACCTGGATTCGGCGATTGCCACGGTCAGCCACGTAGATGTTGCCCTTCGCATCGGCCGCGATGCTGTGCGGCGTGTTGAACTGGCCGGGCTTGGGGTTGGCGCGGTCCTCCATCGGAACGGGAACGCCCCAGCTCTTGACCCAATCGCCGTTCTTATCGAACTTTGCGACGCGCGAATTGATGTAACCGTCGCTGATGAAAATGTTGCCCTCAGGATCCCAGGTTACGTCGGTGGGCTGGCGGAACTGGCCGTCGACCGGCGGGCGCGGAGGATTCACGCGGGTCCACGCCCCCCCCTCATCCGACGCTTCCTTCTTGCGGCCGAACACCATGACGACGCGGCCCGCGGGGTTGAACTTGATCACCATATCCGAGCCCTTGTCGACGGCCCAGAGATTGTTATCCTTATCCACGCGAACCGTGTGTGCGAACGACCAGGCATACAGATTATGGCCGATCTCGCGGATGTACTTGCCGTCCGGACCGAACTCCAGAATCTGCGCAGCCGTGGCACCGTAAGCCGGTCCGGTCGTATTGCCGCGGCTGAAGACGAACAAGTGGCGCTGCGAATTTATGGCTACGCCGGAGGCCTCGCCGAGGTGCAGATCGGGCGGGAGCTTTAGGAAATCGCTGGTGGCGTCAAACGGGATCTCCGGAACCGGTCCCTTCAGGTCCGCGCCGTACGCAGCCACACTCAAGCATGCCAGGGCGGAAATCAAATACATTTTCATCGTCGGCCTCCTTCGCACTCCAAGCTACGATATCAAAGCCGGCCGGGTGGGACAAGCTTCAGACAGTCCTGGCTCAAGACGGTCTGCTGAGGACATTCCTCGCCTATGACCGGGGTTGAATCGAAATCGTCGCTGTATCGGAGTTCCCTGAAAGCATAACCGTGACCGGGACGTTATCTCCGCTGACGACGCCGGTGAGCGCCTGGAAAACCAGTCGGTATAGCCCGGAAAAACCAGGCGCGAGACCTGAGAACAGGAGGCTCACGGGCACGCCACCGATGGTGACGGTGGGCATGACCGGAGTTCATAGAGAACGCTCCCCTCGGCGGGCGGAGCGATGCCGGTGGCCAGAGGCTTGCCGTTCGCATCGCCGTTGGGCGTCGCGATTCCCAAACCGGGTCTTCCGCACGGTTTGCGGTCTCGACGAGCTTGTCCGCCAGTTCGTTCCGGT
>Ga0070740_10006574_pt1 | contig 10118 bp, 7 predicted proteins | sample Coa_R2_FD_67286 | JGI IMG/M metagenome (GOLD analysis project Ga0070740, IMG submission 67286) | Surface soil microbial communities from Centralia Pennsylvania, which are recovering from an underground coalmine fire - Coalmine... | ecosystem: Environmental > Terrestrial > Soil > Unclassified ... | reverse complement strand
CCGGCAACGCTGTCATCATGAGACCCAGTTTCATCGGGCCGAGGGATCTGCAGTTATCTTCGGCTTCTTGTAGCCCCCGGCCTTCCGCCCGGCAAGTAAGCTGCCGCATCACCGGATCGTACGAAGCAGCGCGACAATCGCGACGATCAGCCCTGCCAGCCCCAATCCACAGGCAGCGCAGGCAACCCAGAAAATCGTGCTCACGCGATTCGCCAGCGCCTCCGTGGCGCGGAGCACGTCGTTCAAGCTTTGCTCCAACCCAATGGCTCGCGCGTGTTGTTCCCTGGTTTTCGTTTCAAGGTCATCGAGCCGATTCTCGAGCGCCTCGAAGCGTCCCGCGTGAATATCTTTTGCGGGGGCAGTGCCGCGCACCGCCTGTACGTCGCGCCGCAGGTCGGAGATCGTCTCGACCAATTTTCGTCCAAGTGAGATGGCGGACAAAATGTCGCTAAGCATAAGAGGCGTCCGTAACCAGTATGTACGAGGATGAATGAAGCGAGCGAATTTTGTGTAGCTCGCGGGGGTTCAGTCCGGCAGATCGTCAGAGTTTTCGGGCGCGGGCATATTGCGCAATTCGCGGCGGATCACGCCGGGATCGAATCCGGCGCGCAGCAGCGTGCGATATAAGGACGCTGTTTTGCGCGCATCGAGCGGACTCCGCGCCGAGCGCGTGCGCCGCTCGATCACCTTGCGTACGAGCGCGGCCTCGTCAAGATCGGCAAAGACCTGCCCGATCGCGGCATCGATGTATTGGTCAGGCACGCCCCGCTTGCGCAGTTCGAGCGCGATGCGCCGGCCGCCCTGGCGCCGTCTGCTGGCGCGCGCGCGCGCGAAATCGAGTGCGTACCGCGCATCATCGATGAGATTCTCGTGCTTGAGCCGCGCCAGCACCCGCCGAACCGCCATCGGCGCTTCGGCGCGGTGCTCGAGATAGCTGCGCATCTCAAACGTGGAGTGCGCGCGCCTCATCAGCGCGCGCAGCGCCGCGGCGTATAGTTCGGCTTCGCTCGAGGTTTTGTGAGGGTCGGCGCGCATCGCGCGCCAGAATAGAAGGTTTTACAGCAATCAGCAACGCAATTGCGGCCGGTGGGGTATCAGGAGAGCGTTAGAAGCGGACCGTTGTCATTCTGAGGGCGCGGTCTCATCGCCCGAAGAATCTCTCTTCGAACGATCGATTTGGCGAGGCCCTCACTGCAGCACATCAACTCTAACCGTCGTCGTGCTTAGTCTACCGGCTGCCAAACTGCTCGTATTCCGCCATGGTGCGCTCCATCTCTTCGCGAGCCGCGTCCGTGGCGGAACGTATGCCCTGCACCCGCAGCTTGAAATCGTCTGGATTCGACGCGCGGCTAAGGGCTTCTTCGTAGCTGATGAGGTTGCGCTGATACAGGTCGTAGAGCGATTGATCGAAGGTCTGCATACCGTACTGGCTGGTGCCGGCGGCGATGGCTTCGTGAATCATGCGCGTCTTTTCGGGATTGATGATGCAATCGCGGATATAGCCCGTCGCGATCATCACTTCAACCGCGGGCACTCGGCCGGCGTCATCGGCGCGCCGCACCAGGCGCTGGCTGATGACGGCTTTGAGCGTTCCCGCGAGTTGCAAACGAATCTGCTTCTGCTCCGGCGGCGGAAACACGGCGATGATGCGCTGAATCGTTTCCGTGGCGTCCAGTGTGTGCAATGTGGAGAAAACCAGATGGCCGGTTTCGGCCGCCAGCAGGGCAGTAGCGATGGTCTCGAGGTCGCGCATTTCACCGACCAGAATCACGTCGGGGTCCTGACGCAAAGCGGCGCGCAACGCCGTCGAGAAATTCGCCGTGTCTACTTCTACTTCGCGCTGATTGATGAAGCTGCGCTTGTCCCGGTGCAAGAATTCAATCGGGTCCTCGATCGTGATCACATGGTCCGACCGCGTGGTATTGATGCGATCGACCATCGACGCCAGAGTGGTGGACTTGCCCGAGCCGGTCGTTCCTGTCACCAGCACTAGCCCGCGCTGCTCCTCGCAAATCGTTTCGACCACTTTGGGCAGGTTGAGTTCTTCAATCGTTCGAATCTTCGTCGGGATGACGCGCAGCACCATTCCCACGTTACCGCGCTGCTGAAACACGTTCACGCGGAAGCGGCCCAATCCTGCAACACCGTAAGCCATATCCAACTCGGCCGTTTCCTTGAACTTCTGCTTCTGCCGGTTGGTCATCATGCTGAAGGCCATCGACAGCATCTCTTCCGGCGTAACGCGCGACAACTCGCCGCCGAGTGGCACAAGCGTGCCGTCGACGCGCACGTAAGGATTGTTGCCGACCTTCAGATGCAGGTCGGAGGCTTTCTTCTCGACCGCCATGCGCAGCAGATCATCAATGCCTTGTGCCATAGGGACCAGACTCCCGGGAAGCGTCGCATCGAAACTAGCATCGGGCCGGAAACGCTACAAGCAGCGCCGCGAATGTGGTTGCCGCTTAGTAACCGTTAACTATTAGCGGGAGTGCTGCCCACAGGGGCGGAAAACGTCTTCTCGTTTTTGGCGGGGTGTACACGTTTGTCGCGCTCTGCTTAAACCCGCGACTCTGAACTGCGACCCGCATAGGGACCACATAGCTGACGGGGATAAAAGAGAATGTCATCGAGGCGCGGTGCTCGCGCCGAGGGATCTGCTTTTGTGGTTCTGGTTTTTGGGGATGCCCCACCCTGCCCTTTTAGGGGTGGGTTCCTGCGCAATGGTAAACGTGAACGGCGACGGCACCGCCGTTGCCTTAGCGCAGCAAGCCCACATCCTCTTTCGGCGAGCTAGAAATCGAGGTGCACACCGAACTTGATAAGCCGCCCTGGCAAAAGGCTGGTGACGTTTCGCCATGCGCCCGGCGTCCCGGGCGCCGACGTGTTGTATCCCGTTCCGACAGTAAGAATCGGGCTGGCATTCAGAATGTTGTAAAAATCGGCCGTCGGCTCGATCTTCCATCGTTCGGTGATATTGATGTCCTTAGCCAGGCGGAAATCGAGTTGATTGTCGCGACCAAAGGGGAAAAGTGTCTGCGGCGTTATCACCTCGACCTTGCACACCGTGCACCCCACCAGATTGGTGTGACCAGCTACGGCATTTACGAACGACACGTTCGAACTCCTGAAGGAGTACGTACCCTGGAGCGGGATCGAGGGCAGGTTTTGCTCGGTGGCGCTCAGTTTTAACTTCCACCACGGCAGCGTGTAAACCGCGATCATCTTGAACTGAAGATTTTGATACCACGGCGCATTGATGTAGCAAGGAGCAGCATCGTTTACAAGCGACGTGACGTTTCCCTGGGTGTTACTCACGTTCGTAACGTTGTTGTTACCGAATTCGAGAATGGAAGAGGCGCTGGGCGAGGGATTCGAGTACCAAAATAGATCTTGTGGCGAATTGACCTGCACGCAGTAGTTGGTAACCTCATGTCCCGCGGTCACGCCGCCTTGCAGCAGCAGTCCGCGCAATCTGGCATTCACGGTCGCGTCGATTCCCGTGAAAACATCGGACACTTTGCCAAAGGCCGACGCTTTTTGCACGAGATAAGCGGCTTTGCCGGCATACTGGGGCTGAGGGTCATAGAGATTGCAGAACTGAATTCCGCCGAATCCCGGATAGGCGGTGCTGGCCGGCGGCGTGACGCAGTATTGGTCGTATCCGGTCGCGGGAATGGCGGTGTTCTGTGCAACAGTGAGATTCCCGAACCAGGTACGGTAATAGCCGATGCTCACGGCCACATTACGGGCGACCTCCTGCTCGACCGAGGCGGACAACATCCAGTCATAAGGACGATTCTGAAAGCCGTGTGTGACGTTATTGGCGTAAGTCACGTTGGGAGTGCTCGACGGATCGTAGAATGCCGCATTGGTTACCGCGCCCAAGCCGCCGCTGGCGCCCGCGCTGGCAAAGTTCGCCCCATCAAGCAGGGGATTGAAGGTACCGCTGAAATCACTCCAATTCCGTGTTGTGGTGCTGGCCAACTCGCTCACAGGATTGGTCAGCATCGTGATATTCGACCCTGCGGTCAGCCCTTCGGTGATCACCCCGCGCGAGATCGACGCCTTAAGCGCCGTCTTGCCATTGCCAAACAGATCGTAGGCCGCACCCAGACGCGGGTTGAGGTCCTTCCAGTCTGCGGCGCTGTGCACTGCGTCAAAACTTCTTGCGGGTAAGGCGAACTGCGGTTGCGCCGGTTGGGTTTGTGCCGGGTCCTTTCCCTGGAACCAATCGAACCGCAGGCCCAGGTTCAACGTTAAGTGTTTGATCCTCCACTGGTCCTGCGCGAAAAGAGCGTGATCTGCTGTCCTCAAAGCGAAGTCAATGGGCGCATAGAACTGCACAACCTGGCTGGGTAGCAGGGCTTGCTGGTACGCAACATTCTTTATCGTTAATGGGGGGCACAGCAGGCTGTTAATCGTTCCGCGTGCGATTTGGGCAGTTGCAAAGGTGGTAGCAGACGGGACCCCGGTCGTGGTGTTGATCGTGTGGTAGGGAACCAGCGGCAGACCGTTGTTAGGGTTGATGGAACCCGCTGGCGTGTCTATGGGTTGGCACTGCATCTGTAACTGCACGCCATAAGGAAAACCGTTGGCGCCCGCAAGATTCGAAAATGTGATGGCTCTGCTTCCTCTCGGAGCTAGTTCGGATATTCCGAACTTGAAAGAGTGTGGTCCTGTCGTGTAAGAGGCGGTAAAGTTTGCGTTAACCTGGACCTGTGATGAGAGGCCGTAAGTCCCGCCCGGAGTCAAATTAATCCCCATGGCTCCGTACGTAAAATTCGCGCTGTTGTCGGTGACGGCAAAACTCGTGGGCGTTTCCCCACTACTCCTGGTATCAATCGCGCTCACGACGGCTGTAAACCCGGCCCACAAGACCAGCTTATTGCTGGCCGTGAAGGTCCAGGTGGCCTGATCGCGCCAATCGTGCACGTACCAGTGATGGGTCGTCGCTTCGGGCGCAAGTTGACCCGAGCTGATCGTGTAGAAACAGTTGCAATTTCTCTCCTGGATGAAGTTCTCGGTGAACTGGTTTCGCTTGGTTGCCTGCCAAGTTAAACGCAATCCTACATCTGTGTACGTATTGATGTCGTAAGCGGGTCGGCTGGTATCCGCGGCGTAGTACAGGTTATTGGGAAAAGCAGCGCCTTCATTCGCGTCATAAAAAAAGTTGGCGCCGGCCTGATACGAAGAACTGATCCAATGCCTCGCCTCGGCAAAGAACCACAACTTGTCTTTTTTGATTGGGCCGCCGACTCCTCCCGCCACTTCATATAAACTCCGGATAGTGGCAGGCGAAGGAACACCGAGCGCCTGAAGCTCCGGCGTGATGTTGCTCGACTGCAGAGCTTTGTTGCCGAAATCACCTTGAAAAGCTCCGTGGAGATTGTTACCGCCATTTTTCGGAATGACGTTGACGTGGCCGCCATTGTTCCAATCTTCGGCCGTGTACCCGCCGGTCTCCATTTGGACTTCCTGTGTGGCAGTGGGGTTGTTGCTGGAAAGTTGATTCGTTCCTCCGCCGGTCATGGCCCCGTAGTACATGCCGTCCCGCAGTTGCGTAAAGTCAGTGGAAGAACTCCCATGGATCCGGAAACCCTGGCTTTGCTCGCCCTTCAAGCCACCCACATCCTGATTGGCGGCGGGCGCGATTGCTCCGGGAAGCAGCGCGGGATAATCGCTGGCGCTCTTGCCAATGGGCAGCGCCTGGAGAACCGCGTTGCTGACGATTTTTTGGACTACAGAATCCTGCGTATCCAGAACCGGCGCCTCGGCGGTGACAGTAACCGTCTGGGTCACCGAGCCCGGCATCAGGCTGAAATTCACCGTTGCCGTGAATCCTGTGGTGATTTCGATGCCCTCACGCCGGGCCGCGCTGAATCCGGCCTGTGTTGCCGTAACGACGTAAACGCCCGGTGGTAAATTTACAATTCGGTAAAGGCCATCATCCCCAGCGACTGTTCGCCGCGACTGCTCGATGAGCGCCGAGCCCGTCACTTCGACCCTTGCACCTGCGATCTTTGCTCCTGAGGAATCGTTCACTTCTCCCGCGATTACACCTGAGTTTGTCCCCGCCTGTCCCCATGCTGATGTTGCCCCAAGCAGACACACCAACAGAAAATGCGCGGTGCAAAGACTTTTCTTCATGTTTATCCTCCGACTTCGCGAGGCAAAGCACCGACCACGTGGGAAATTGGCGCGAGGATATAGCCGCTTACCCGTGGTGTCAAGCTGCTGCCAATTGTGGAAAAGCTTTGGAAGGAAATGCTGCGGAGCTCTACGTTAGAAAAAGGGGAGACTCGCCGCGCGCCGCGACTCAGCGCAGCAGACCGGCGTCTTCTTTCGGCGTGCCCAGAAAGATCAAATCCGCGATCCAGGCAGCAATTACGCCGCCGGCGAGGGGACCAATCCAATAGACGGCATGGTTACTCCAGTGGTTCGCCGCCACTGCGGGACCCAGTGCGCGCGCCGGATTGATCGCTCCGCCGGTAAATGGACCGCCCAGAAACGACGCCACCGTCACGATGAGTCCGCCGGCGAATCCGGCCACGGGCCGCGGAATGCCGTGCTCATCCAATCCGATGGCGAACATCACAAATATGAGGAAGAAAGCCATCACACCCTCGATCAACATGCCTGCCAGGCGCGTAACTCCGCTCGCAAGGTCCGGTGTGCCGAGAGCCACCGCGCGCCAGGTCTCCTCTGGAACCACATACCTGAGCAGGTATGCCGCCAACACTGCGCCACCAAACTGCGCCGCCCAATACAAGATGGTGTCGATGGTGCCAAGCCGGTGCGTAACCCAGTAGCCGATCGTTACCGCTGGATTCAGGTGCCCCCCGGATACTCTCCCGATTGCGACGATCATTGCGCCATAAGTAAGGCCATAGGCGAGGGAAGTTCCCAGCAGCCCCAGGCCCGTGACGTTCGTGTTGCGCAGGAATTGGTCCGCGCAGATCGCCCCCGCACTGAAAAGGACCAGAGCGAAGGTGCCGAAAAATTCGGCAAAAAGTTTCTGCACCCTCGTATAGGCCAGGCCTGGGGGAGGGATATAGATCGAAGGATCAGGACGCGACGCCATCCTGGGTGGTGATTCTATTATGTAGGTAGTCATGCGCATAACGGACCCACGTAATTAGAATCTTTACCATCAGCGCGGGGGCAGGGTAGCAGTGGTAACAAAAGTCCTCTGGGACCTCATTCTACGTCTCGGTGTTGCCGTACGGACTAAAGTATTCATGCTCCTGGGCAGCTCTGACCGATCCGGAAGCGAGACCTCGTCGCACCCAGACGGTTACATTGAGGACTGCGCCAAATAATTCCTTCGCCGAAACCACCGTGGCGGTTTCGGCAGAGAAGCATAAGGGGTGATTTCGGTACGCCGGCAGGCACAGGATATCGGCCCTGAAGGTTTTAAGTTTACTCCGCAGCCCGTCGAATATATCCTTCGCAATTCACACTCATGTAACTCGTTGCTTCCCGATAGGAGACGATGTGCCAGAGGAGCAGCCGATGAGGCCGATTCCAGCGAAAAATCCAGCCAGCGCAAAACGAGCGGCTACGGCACGGTGCGTTGTGCGTGCGTTCAAGATTGTATGTGCAGCTGTCGCGCTCCTCGCAATTGGTTGTGCCCGTCCGCTCTTCGCAGGACAGCAAAGTGCGCCCTCAACTACAAAAGGCAAAAACGACGCATCGTCCTCATCAACTCAGGAAGTGAAACGCCTTCCCGACGGTCATCCTGACCTCAACGGCTTTTGGGCCAGTAGCGCCGGGCCCGATACGCCGGTGGGCGGGTTCGGTCCGCCCGACCCAAGCTACCGGCGTGGAGACAATGGCGCGCGAGCGCGGCAGTCCGACCCCAATCAGCCGCCCTACAAGCCTGAGTTGCTCGCAAAGGTAAAGGAACTCGCCGCCAACGAGAGCAAGCTCGATCCGGCCTTCTACTGTAAACCCGGCGGTGTTCCGCGAATCGGGCCGCCGCACGCCATCATTCAGGCGCCGGGAATGCCCATCATTTTTCTCTATCAGGTGATCGCAGGAAACACGTTTCGCATCGTGCCCACCGACGGCCGCGCTCATGACGCCGAAGCCGACCCGAGCTACTACGGTGACTCTATTGGACACTGGGAGGGCGACACGCTCGTTGTTGACGTCACAAACTTCAACGACGATACCTGGCTCGGCCTCGACGGCTGGTTCCACAGCAGTTCCATGCACGTAGTCGAACGCATCACCCGCGAAGGCGACAGCATCCGTTACCAGGCCACCGTCGAAGATCCCGAAGTTTTCACCCGGCCGTGGGTAATGAATCCGCGCTTCGCCAAAGCCACAAAAGAAATGATTGTCGAAAACGCGCCTTGCATCGAGCGCGATGAAGACCACATCATCGATTTCGACCTGAAAACCCGTCCGCAATAAACGCATCGAGCTCCCCTCTCGCACGAGCGATCGGCAGTGTCTACACATCAGCCCCTATAGACCGCCTTTTCCGAACAGGGATATGCTGCGACAATGACAAAATCACTCCCGTGCAGTCGGATGGTGCGTTCCATTCTCGTCGCGACGTGCCTCCTCGGCCTTTGCGCGTGCCGGCCCGCCCGCGCGCAGCAGGAATATGTGCCGCGCTACGATCTCTTCACCGGCTATTCCCATCTGACCTCGCCCAGCGTCAAGCTGGAGCAAAATGGCTTCAACGGCTCCTTCGGAGTCAACCTGCTTCGCTGGCTTGCCGTCGGTGCGGACTTCAGCGTCTTCCAGGGCGACGGCTCGATCGCATTGGCAAACACCACCGTCGCGCCGCTGCTCGCGCCATTTCTCGGCGGTTTGAACCCGTCGATTCCGTTCAGCGCCACGACCTATACTTTTGCCGCTGGCCCACAGTTCAATCTGCGCAAGTACAAATGGGTAACGCTTTTCGCGCGCCCGGGTCTCGGCGCGCTTCACGAATCCGCTTCGCTGCAGATCCCGCCCAATCTCGCGCCGTTTGCTTCTCTGGTGCCGGGCCTCGCGCCTAACCTGACGAACACCGTCGTTTTCTACGGCGCCGGCGGCGGTTTCGATTACAACCTCAGCCGGCACGTGGCCGTGCGATTCTCGGCCGACTTCGTGCATACGCACCTTTTCGCCAATCTGTTGGAGCCGCGCAACGCCGTGCGAATTTCCGTCGGGCCCACTTGGCGCTGGGGCGAATTGAAATAGGTTGCAGGTTTTTCTATCCGGAACGATTTCCGCCCGCCGCGCGGGTCTATCGGTCCGCCACATCAAGACCCATTGCCCATCTCGTTTCCCGCGCAAACCGGAAGGAACTGTTCTCTAAACCGGAATTTAATTTTAGGCGGACATGGCGAGGACGGGAGCGCGATAGCTTTCATTCTTGCACAAGACCGCCTACGCCATTCGGACCACTTTGTTGGCCAAACGCGACGACGACCACGTTCTGATGTTTACGAGTTAACAATTGAGCTAGCCAGCAGCTGAGACCGGGAGCCTGGCGGTGTCGCTGCTGCAAGACGCTGGGGCGCCCTGCACGAATAGTCGTCGCAGGTAGCAGTTGCCCCGCTTGCTGATGCCCAATAACGTTTGCTTCCCGGCGCTGGAATGCTCAGTTGGGACCGTGCCGATCCACGCCGCCAAATCCCGACTTTTTCGAAAGGCGTTTCCGTTCCAAGATCTCTTCCGCTATAGCCTCCGCATCGAGTCGCTCTTGTTGATCTGCACGTACGGCTTGAGGTACTCGCTGGCATCAATCGCATCTCGTGTCCCTGCTCGCGCAAGGCGCGTCCCAGAAAATGCGAGCCACTGCACGACTCCATCTGATCTGGCGCGAGCCAGCCAAAACGAGCGAGCCGAAAAATGCTAACTAACTTACTTAATACTATGGCTGGACAGGGTGGATAGAGACCAGTCCCAATGCTTGCCAGCTTCTTCGACGAGAGGCTTGAGGTCTTCGGGCAGCAGATAGCGATTTTTTACCAGCCCTTCCGCAACGGCCTGAACGCGTTTCAGGTAGTCGTCGCGGCTGCTATAGCGCTCCTCGAGCGAGAGCCGCGGGTCGTGATTTTTCTCGCGTTCCGCGCGTGTTTTCGCGAAGGGAATGTACGATCCCGCCATGGAAACGA
>Ga0070740_10006564_pt1 | contig 10131 bp, 5 predicted proteins | sample Coa_R2_FD_67286 | JGI IMG/M metagenome (GOLD analysis project Ga0070740, IMG submission 67286) | Surface soil microbial communities from Centralia Pennsylvania, which are recovering from an underground coalmine fire - Coalmine... | ecosystem: Environmental > Terrestrial > Soil > Unclassified ... | reverse complement strand
AAATGCCGATGACCCGCAGCGATGTATTCTCGGTCAGCGCCTGCGTGATCAGCCCGGCCGGATTAGTGAAGTTGATAAACCAGGCGCGCGGCGCCAGGCGCTCCACAATGCGCGCCTGCCCTAGCGTTACGGGCACGGTGCGAAGAGCCATTGCGGCGCCGCCCGGGCCTGTGGTCTCCTGCCCGGCCAGGCCATGCTCGATCGCGATCCGTTCGTCCCGGGCGCGGGCAGCGATGCCGCCCACGCGAATGCTGCTCAAGACGAACTCGGCGCCCTCCACCGCCTTTTCAATGCTGTTATGGGTGGCAATTTGAAGGCCGGCGCCGAACCGGCGCACGATCTCGCGGCCCAGCCTCGCGATGATTTCGGCGCGCCCCAGGTCCGTATCGTAGAGCGCGAATTCGGTCACGCCCAGCACATCCTGAGCCTGGACCAGTCCGTGAATTACCAGCGGCGTCCTCACGCCGCCGCCGCCGATCATCGCTATTTTTCGAGCCATAGTTCCGTGCGTAGGTTTGTTTTCGCCCCCGCTTCCTGAAGTTTCTCGAGCGAGGGAAAGGATGAGATTCCGCCAAGCGCTTCGGTCGACAATGCGCCGCAGATGGTTGCAATCCGCAGGCAGGTTTCAGGATCCTCGCCCTGGAGCAGGCCATACAGGAATCCGGCGTTGAAGGAGTCGCCCGCGCCGGTGGTGTCAACGGGCTCGACCGGATACGGGTCGGCGAATATAATCTTCCCGCGCCACAGCAGGCCGGCGCCGCGGGCGCCGAGCTTTAGGGCGACAGCCCGGGCGCCGCTGCCGGCATAGGCGGCCAGCATGGCCGCAGGATCGGTTTCCCCGGTCATGCATGCCGCTTCGCGCTCGTTGGGAAAGAAGATATCCAGCTCGCGAACCAGCGCCATGGCGCGCGGATCCGATAGCCAGCTCTCGTGCCAGCCCACATCGAGCGAGAGGGAACAGTCGTTCATGCGAAGGCTCTCAAACAGTTCAGGGGCGGCCTCCAGGTCCGGCGCGCAAGCCAGATGCACATGGCGCGCCTGTGACAGCAAGCGTCGGGTGGCCGCCTCCATCAGCAGCTCGGGGAACTTCGCGTTCGCGCCCAGATACGTGAAGAAGGCGCGGTCTTCCGGACCGGACACAGCGACCGTAAAGGCGGTGGGCCGATGGACGTCGCAGCAGATGCCCGAAGCGTCGACGCCGCACTCACGCAGGCCGTCGACGACCCACGATCCGATATCGCTCCCGACCACGCCCAGTACGCCGACTCGCAAGCCGAGCTTGGCGAGCCCGCACGCCGTGATGGCGGCGCCGCCGCCGATCTCGCGGCAAAAGTTCTCCGCCACGGCCTCCTGGCCAGGCTGTGGCCAGAACGAAAATCCACTCATGATGATGTCGGCGAACAGATCGCCTGCCACCATGACGTCGAGCTTTTTTGCGGCTGCCTTCACCGGCAAGGCGCCGCCTCCCGCACTCTGTCGAAGGGCCACTCGCGGGCGCGGCGCGCCCGCCACAGGTAGGCAGCGACGCCGACCGCCGCCAGCAGCAGCCCGGCGGCGATGTAGCGGGCGCCGCTGGCCAGCAGGATGTACGCCCAGCCGAGAAACGCAATGATGCTGGTCCACGGATACAGGGGCATTTGAAAGGGCCGGCGGATATCGGGCCGGCAGCGCCGGATCAGCGTCACCGCCACCACCTGGGCCATGAACTGGATCAGCACCTGAATGACGATCAGCGCTTTGATCAGCGCGTCGAGCTCAAGCAGGCACGCAAGCGCGGAGCTCAGGCCCAGGAACACCACCGAGAAGCTGGGAAAGTTCTTGGTCGGGTGCAGCCGCGCAAAGACCGAAAAGAAACGCCCCTCTTCGGCCGCGGCATAAGGAACCCGCGAGTATCCAAGCAGGATGGCGAAAACCGACGCAAAGGTGGTCCACAGAATGAGGACCGTCGCCGCGCGCGCGGCGTTGGGGCCGTAAATGCGCTGCATGAAATCCGAGACGATGGAGGTGGAATGAACCGCCTCGCGCCAGGGCACAACGCCGATGATGCTGACGTTCATGGCGAGATAGAGCAGGCCGACAGCGGCGATCGAAAGCAGAATGGAGCGCGGCACGGTCCATTCCGGCCGCTGCACTTCGCCGGCAAAGAAGCACACGTTGTTATAGCCGCCGTAGTCGTACATGGCGATGAGCGTCGCGGACCCGAGTCCAAAGAACAGCGCCGGCGACGGGCGGAATGCGCCGGGCGGGAAGTCAAAGGCGCGCCGCGGGTCCATATGCAGCAGGCCGGAAACGGCAATCCACAGCGCGGCCCCGACAACGGCTATCCACATGATGACAGAAAGCCGGCCAATCGAGCGGATGTCGCGATACAGCAGCGCGGTGATCAGGGCGCATACGCCCATGGCGACGGCTTTTTCTCCCGCCCAGGACATATCTTTCCAGAGATAGTGGAGGTATTGTGCGAAGCCGACGGCGCCCGATCCGATCGACAGCGGCGCAAGACAAATCGTTTCCCAGATGAACAGGAAGCTCATGAGGCGTCCCAGCCGCCGTGGACCGTAGGCTTCCGACAGATAGCGGTAGGGCCCGCCGGCGCCGGGCATTGCGGCGCCGAGTTCCGCCCACACCAGGCCGTCGCAGACCGCGACAATGGCGCCGAGCACCCAGCCCAGCATCGCCTGCGGACCGTTCATGGCGGCGAGCATGATGGGGATGGTGATGAAGGGTCCGACGCCGATCATCTCCAGCATATTCGCCGAGGTTGCTTCGAGGAGGCCGATGCCGCGCACCAGATGAGGGGTGTGTTGCGAGCTCAAGCGATGCTAGTTTAGCGAATATGCGCGCGCCTCTGCGTCTGTTGGCCGCGGCGCTGATCGCGGCGGCGACGGCGACGGCCGAGAACAGCATACAGCGCGCGATCGAGCTGGCCAGGGCCAAGAAATATGCCGAAGCCGCGGCGGCGCTGGAGGGCGTCGGGGAACCGGAAGCCGCGCCGCAGCGCATAGCCTTTCATCGTCTCAAGGCCGCGATTGCTTCGGGACTGGGCGAGCACGAGCGCGCGGTGCGGGAGATGCGCGCGGCGCTGCGACTGGCGCCCTCGGATGCAGGCCTGCGCCGGGCGACGGCGGTGGCCGAGACGGCCTTCGCCGAAGCCGAGGAGCGGCGCGGCAATTACGTGAGCGCCGCGCGCGCGTTTCAGAGCGCGGTCGAGCTTGCGCCGGAGGAAGAGCAGTACCGGCTGAACCTGGCGCTCGAGCTGGCGCAGCACCAGACATTCGAACCCGCGATCACCGTGCTCGAGCAGGCCGCGCCCGTATTTCCGAAATCGGCGCGGATCCGGACCCTGCTGGCGGTGGCCTATTACGCGGTTGCGCGCACCGAGGACGCGGTTCGGTCGTTGAGCGCCGCGCTGGCGATCGAGCCCGGGTTCGAACCGGCCCGAGAGTACCTGGCGAGGATCGTGCTCGACGCTTCCTCGCCGCCGGAGGAAGCGGCGGTGAATTCGCTGTGCGTCCGCAGAGACGCCGTCTGCGCGGCGGCGAGACTGCGTCGCGACCGGAATTCCGGCGCGGCCTTCGCCGACCTGCAAGCGGCCGCCCGGCGCGAGCCGGAAAGCGCCGTCGCGCGCTGCGAACTCGGCCGCGCGCTGGAGTGGCGCGAGCAGTGGGCCGAGGCGCGCACCGAGATGGAGGCCTGCGTGCGGCTCGATCCATCGCCGCAAAATCATTACCGGCTCGCGCGGGTTTACAAGCGGCTGGGCCAGGAGGATCTGGCTGAGCGCGAAATTGCGGCGCAAAAAAAAGCGGCCCGCCGGGCCCAAGAGGAGGTCGAGCGGCGCGAGCGGGCCGTAGAAGCGTTTCAGTATGTTATCGGCAGATGATCAACGCTGCGGATTCTTCGGCAGACTGATCATATTGGCGATAATCCGATACGCGCCCGGAACGCCCTCCGGAAGCTCGCGGTAGAAGGCATAGGCGTTGTAGATATAGACGCCCTTGCCGTATTTCGCATACAGCAACCCGCCTTTTTGCGGGGCTTGGCCTTCATCATGGGTTTCAAGCAAGGCTTGGTATCTCGGATCCCACGACTTCATCCATTTGGACCCGCGCTCTTCCACCCAGCCTTCGAAATCCTTTTCGGTAATCTTATTGGGCCAGGTAAAGACGGGATTGGAGGGCTCGAGAATGACCACCGTCGACGCCTCATCGGTGACCTCTTCGGGGTTGTTGCCCATCACGTAGGGATAGGGGCCGTAGTTCTTGTCGTATTCCGGGGTGTTGTACTGCACGATCAGCACGCCGCCGTTTTTCACATAGTCGAGGATCCGGTTATTGTATGTTGCCAGTTCAGGCCGCGCGGCATACGTCCGTACGCCGAACAGGATGACGTCGTACTGGCTGAGATCGCCGCTCGCAATATCCTGAGGCGTTAAGAACGTCGCCTTCACGCCGAGATGTTCGAGCGAGGCGGGCACGTCATCGCCGCTGCCCATCACGTAACCGACCTTCAGGCCTGGGGCGACCTTCACATCGACGCCGGTGGTCTTGTAGGTAGACGGCTTGTAGAGGAAATAGGGGCGGAGACCGGGATAGCCGGTCAGCGAATATCCTTCGCGATATTGCCTGCCGCCGTAATCGACGACCGCGGTGACCTGATAGGGCTTCTCGCTGAGATTCGCCGGCGTCACGGTGAAGGTGACGGACTGGTCCTCGCCATCCTGCGCCGTGGAGAACGGGCGAGAGGGCGGATCACATTTCCAGCCGGCGGGGACGTCCAGGCGGACGGTCCCGGAGGCAGGTCCTTTGACGTTGCTGTGAACGACCGCCGTGACGGGGAAGGAGCGGGCTTGGAGCGGGACGATTCCGGCGCGCGGCGAGATCTGGACGGAAACGGCGGGCGCAATGGCGAGCGGCTGATGGACGCTGCCCAGGCCGGTCTCGCGCTGGTTGGTCTGGAGATACTGCGCAACTGTGATGGGGACGCCCGCATAGGTGAATTCGGCCCAGGCGGCGAGCGGATACGGCGCAAGCGGCAGGTTGAGGTAGCGAGGATCGCTGATATCGTAGTAGGACTGCTCGATGTCCGGCCGGCTGAAATCGGGCCGCGTGTACCTGGCGTCCTCCGGGATTTTGATGGTGAACTTCAAATCCACAGGTCTGGCGCCGGCAAGCTCCGCGCCGGGCTTTGCCTCCGCGGCGCGATCCTGGCGGGATCCGTACCAACTGATGTAAACCTGATCGAGCTTCACCGGAGTGGAGCTGGAATTGACGATGTGAACTTTGGCCTGCACGGTCTGGCCGGGAATGGCGAGGCGATAGGTTTGTGGATCGCCGAGGAACATCGCCAGGCGAGCGTCCGGCTCCTGTTCCGGCGCCACGGCCGCGGCTACGGAAAGGCCGAGCGCCTCGGCGAGGGCATTATTAAACTGGGCCCGTTTGATTTCGAGCTCGTGGCGTATGTCGTACCTGGAGTCTTCCGACAGATTGCTTTTGGCCAGTTGATCCAGCAGGGACGCGACCTCCTTCAATCCGGCGGCCAGATAAGGAGCGATGCGTTCCGGATGATCCGCGGAAAATTTGGCGATCGCCTCTTCCACGGCGGCATTGATCCTGCGCAGCCCGGCGGCCAGGAATGCGCTGTCTCCGCCCTTGGCCAGCGCGGCGATTCCGGCCAGGGAAATATCAATGCCGTCGAAGAATGACTCCTCTTTATCGCGCGCGGGGATGGTCGAGCCGAAGCGGTGGTATGCGCTGGAGAACGCGCCCGCATTGGGGATTGCGCCGCCGCCGTTCTGCGACTTCTGGTAACCGAGCCCTTGGCGCGAGAGCTGCACATAGGAGGACCCGAGCACCGGGTCGTAGTTGCCTTGGGGAATTTCGACGTTAACGGAGTAGCTCTTGTCGCCGCGTCCGAACCAGGGGGTGCGCGCGTACATTTTGAGCGGCTGCCAGGGGCGCAGCCCGGCCTGGATCTGATCCGGGTACACGTTCGGGTCGCCGGCGGCTTTGAACACGGCCTGGGCCATAGCGCCCGCCGTCTGATGGTTTCCGTGTCCGTCGGTGGGGCCGCCGACGAACACGGATGTGACGACCAGGGGCCGCACCATGCGGACGACGCGAACCACGTCATAGAGGACGCGGTCGCGGGTCCAGCGCCGGATGGATTCGTCCATGGTTTTGGAGAAGCCGTAATCGACCACTCGCGTCCAGTACTGATCGACGCCGTAATAGCGGCCGGCTTCGAGCAACTCCATGGTGCGCACCAGACCGAGCGCATCGAAGTAATCGGACGACATGACGTTGGCGCCGCCCTCGCCGCGGTTCAACGTCAGCAGCGCGACGCGCGCGCCCTGGCCGCGGGATTCGTAGGCCAGCATGCCGCCATCCTCGTCGTCAGGGTGGGCAGTGATCATGATCAGGCTGGCGCGGGTGTGCAGCTTTTTCAGGCTCTGCCACACGGCCGCCGCCCCGCGGTTGGCGGGGATATCGTCCCGGACGGAATCGGGCTGGATGGAAGTAAAAAAAGGCGGCTGCGCCATAGCGCAAGCCGCCGCGACTGCGAAAACAGTAGTCAGTTTCATCGCTAGAAATACAACTTGAGAGCGAACTGGATCTCGCGGGGGTCGGTCACTGTGCTGAATGATTTGCCGAATGAGCCGATCGACGCCGGAGCGACGCTGGCGCTCGGGTTGTTAAAGTTGGGGTGGTTGAAGAGATTGAAAAACTCGCTGCGGAACTCGACCCGGAACCGCTCGGTCATGACAAATTCCTTGAACACGCTGAAGTCGACGTTCTGCAATCCGGGACCGTGGAAGGCGCGAGGGGCGCAGTTTCCGAAATGGCCGGCGGCGGGTATGGCGAAGGCGGCTGGATTCAGGAAGAATCCGGGAGCGCCGCTGCCGGCGAATCGCGAGTGTTCGGTGGTCCGACCGGCAAAAGGATCGCCGATGCAATTGCCGCGGTTCTGATGATTTCCGCCGGTGCCGCTGACGTCGGGAGCGGTGACGGTGAAGGGGGTCCCGGTCTCTAACGTAACGATGGTGTTGAGCTGCCATCCGCCGATCAACCGGCTGGCGGCGCCGCCGCCGTTCAGGATGAGCCCGCCTTTTCCGACGGGAAGCAGGTAGGTCGCATAGCCGACGAACCGGTGAGTAACGTCGAAGGGCGAGTTGCTGCGCTCGAGGCTGTAGTTGTAGGCGTACGCCGGCGTGGAGCCGCCGGTGAGGTTATCGACGAAGTCGGCGAAGTTGTGACTCCAGGTGTAGCTGAGCCCGTAGGCGAGTCCTTTGGCGAACCGCCGCCGCAGTGAAACCAGCAGGGCGTTGTAATTGGTGTTGCCGTCATTGGTGGCGAGTTCCAGAAAGGCGTGGTTGCCGGGCGACAGCGTGGTGGTTGACGTATTCAGATTCGCGTACGGGAATACGACTTGCGAGGTTCCGTCGGGGTTATAGCCGACGATCATTCCCTGGTTGGCGTTGCGCAGCCGGTTCATCTTGCGGCCGAAGTTGCCCACGTAGGAAATGTCCAGCACCGTGCTGGGAGAGAATTCGAACTGCGGTCCGAAGCTGACCTGATGGACGTATCCGGTGCGCTGGTTGGGATCCTGGGCGCGGACTTGCAGCCGGGTCAGATCGACGAGGGCGGGCGTGAACTGGCTGGAGGGGAAGCCGTTTTTCAAAAAGAACACGGGAGTTGTGCTGCCGGGCGATTGGGACAGCGACCCGTCGATCACGAAGGGGGGATTGAGCGCAAGAATGCTCTCCGAACCGATGCGAATGACATGCTGATAAAAAACGCCGTAGCCGCCGCGCAGAACCAGCCGGGTAAATGGCTGGTAGCTGAAGCCGACGCGGGGCGCCCAATCGTTGCGGTCCGGATGGATGAGCGCGCGGGAATAGAGATCGCCATCCTTGGCGTACACAAAGCCGCCGCCGCCGGCCGGCGTAAAGTTCGCCATTTGATTCTGATGGTTGAGAATCGGCGTGAAGAGCTCATACCGCACGCCGTAGTTCAGCGTAAGATTCGGCCGGAGGCGCCAGGTATCCTGCGCGTAGAAATTATGCGCGTACTGGTAATTATGAACAACCGTGGGCGTGGTGAACTGAGCCGTGGAGATATCGCCGAGCAGGAAATCGGGCACGCCGAGGCCGGTGTTGCCGGTGTAGATGCCGCTGGCTGTGATCTGGCCCTGCGGGGACTGAATATCCAGGAAGTTATCGCTGGTATGGCGGTGCTCATAGCCGAACTTCATACTGTGAGCGCCTTTGATCCAGCTTAAGTTATCGAGGAATTGCCACACCTGCGAGATCTGGTACTGGGGCCGCCACGGGGATGAGCCGAGCCGCTGAAGACCGCTGATATTGATGGGAGGAATTCCGGCGTCATTAGGGCCGGCGGGGATTCCGGTGAGCCCGAAGTCGGCGGCCTGCGACTTGCCCAGCTCCAGGCCGACCGGATCGCTGTGGGCGTAATCGCGGTTGAACCCGCCGCGCATTTCGTTGAGCAGCGCCGGGGAGATCACGCCGGTCCAGGAAAGGGCGACGCCTTTGCCGCGGATACGATACTGTGTTGCGAAATTGCCGTTGCCGGCGAGCGGATTGCTGGTCCATGGGGGATCCTGGCGATCGACATGATAGTTGCTGAAGCGTCCGAAGATGCGGTTGTTCGCGTTGATGGCGTGGTCGATGCGGGTATCCCAGGAATAGGTGTCGTTGGGCACGGAATACTGGAACTGATAATTGGGCGCGCCGGTCCAGCTTCCAGGCCTGCCTTGGGCGGCGACCGCGCTCGGGACATTCGGGTCAGGATACAGGGCCAGCAATTTCTGGCCGACGGGATCGATGCAGGAGGGGGCAATGACGTTCCCATTGATGCAGCCGGTCTGGCCGGCGACGGGCGGCGCAGCCAGCGTGGTCCTGAACTCCGTGAAGTTGCCCTGCTTCATGAGCGGCGTGGGCACGGTGGAGAGAATGGACGTAGCTTTGCGGCTGGTAAAATTCTGCGCATCGAAGAAGAAAAACGTCTTGTTTTTGATGATCGGGCCGCCGATTGTGCCGCCGAACTGGTTCTGGCTGAAGTGGCCGCGCGGAACGCCCCCGGCGTTGTTAAAAAATGTATTGGCGTCGAGCCGGCTGTTGCGCACGAATTCCCAAACGTCGCCATGGAACGAGTTTGTGCCGGACTTAATGGAGGCGTTGATGACGGCGCCTGCCGACGTTCCGAATTCGGCGGAATAGGTGCGGGTTTGAACGCGGAATTCCTGAAGCGCGTCGGGAGGCGGCTGCACGGCCTGAACGGAGCCTTCCTGCAAATTGGTGGAACCGGAGTTGTTATCGACGCCGTCGAGGGAAAAGTAGTTTTGCAATTCGAGATTGCCGTTGGAGCTGAAGCGGTCCGGCGCCGTATTGTTGGGATTGGTCAGATTCTTCTGGATGCCGGCCTCGAGCAGCGCCAGATCGGCATAGCGGCGGCCATTGAGCGGCAGGTCGCGAATCTGCTGTTCCTGGACCACTGCGCCGACGTCAGCACGTTCGGTTTCCAAAAGCGGCGTTTGCGCCTGGACTTCGAGCACCTGACTGACTTCGCCGACGCTCAGGGTGAAATCCACCTGCTGTCGCGACTGCACGTGAATCTCGACGTTATTGGCAACCTGCGTCGCAAATCCGGGCGCGGTGGCTTTGACGCTGTACACGCCGGGCGTAAGCGCCGTGAACTGATAGTCGCCGGCCGCGTTGGCGCTGGTGGTGAGAGCGACGTTGGTGGCTGTATTCGTGGCGGTGACGACGGCTTTAGGAATCGCAGCGCCGCTGGGATCGCGAACCGTGCCGACGATCGATCCCGTATCGATTTGAGCCATTGCAGCGGCCGCAAACAGGCTGAATGACGCCAGGAGTTTCAACACTGCCGACCCTGCCGGGAGCACTGCGCTCGAGCGAGACATCATTGTCCTCCGATATGAGGTTTGTGGCGTCATTCTAGCGCAAATGCAGTGGCCGGTGGCAGCCGGCTAGCCGCCGGCTGCCGGATTCGGGTGGCGGCTTGGGGGTTCGGCGCCGGGTTCGTGCGGCGTTGGGGAAAAGGCCGTTGGGGGCGACGAAACGAAATGGGATGCGCTTGTATGTGGTTGAGGGGA
>Ga0070740_10006562_pt1 | contig 10133 bp, 8 predicted proteins | sample Coa_R2_FD_67286 | JGI IMG/M metagenome (GOLD analysis project Ga0070740, IMG submission 67286) | Surface soil microbial communities from Centralia Pennsylvania, which are recovering from an underground coalmine fire - Coalmine... | ecosystem: Environmental > Terrestrial > Soil > Unclassified ... | reverse complement strand
GGAAACCACCTCCGACTACGACCGCGAGAAGCTGCAGGAGCGGCTTGCGAAGCTGGTGGGCGGCGTTGCCGTGATTCGAGTCGGCGCCGCGACCGAAGTCGAGATGAAGGAGAAGAAGGCTCGGGTCGAGGATGCGCTTCACGCGGGACGTGCCGCGGTCGAGGAGGGGATGGTCCCCGGCGGCGGCGTGGCTTTGGTCCGCGCGGCGTCGGCGCTCGACGGCCTGCGCGCCAGCGACAGCGAGAAGGTCGGTATCAATATCGTCAAGCGGGCGGTCGAAGGACCCGCATGGTGGATCGCGACCAATGCCGGATGGGAAGGCTCGGTCGTGGTTGACAAGATCAAGAACAACAAGGGTTCCTACGGCTTCAACGCGGCAAGCGAGGAGTTCGAGGATCTCACCAAGGCGGGAATCATGGATCCCACCAAGGTCGTGCGCAGCGCGCTCCAGAACGCGGCCTCGGTGGCGAGCCTCCTGCTCACGACCGAGTGCATGGTCGCCGAGAAGCCCGAGGAGAACAAGCCCGCGGGTCCGGCGATGCCTCCAGGCGGCATGATGTAATCCTGCCGGACCGGCAGATTCGGCCAAATCAGAGACGGCGGAGCCTCCGGGCTCCGCCGTCTCTTTTTTTCCGCGTGCAGACCCGCGAGGCTTTCGGGGCGTTTCAGACCGGGATCAGCGTCCGACGATCAGACGCTCGATGTTGATCGGCTGACCCGGGATGCATTCCACCCAAGCGACCCATCCCGAGTGATCGCCTGCATAAAGCGGCGCGGGGGTGCCGCAGTACAGAGCGCGCGTGGACCCCTGCGACACGTCATTCCAGATGTGTACGTGCCCCAGCGCGATATAGTCGTGCCCCGATGCCGCGATCTCCTCGGCCGTGATCGGCGACGATCTCATCATGTCCCCGTCTTCCATGAAAAATCCGTGGGCGAGCGCGATGTTCCATTTTCCGGGCTCCGGCGCGGGGATGCCGGAAAGCGGGCGGTACTCGGGAGTGTGTTCGACCAGGGCGCGGCCCCATACGCGCGCCGACAGCTCAGGGATATGGATGGTTCGTCCTTCGGGTTCGAGGATGAGATGGAGGTTTTCAGGGAGAGCCGATGCGGAAAGCCCGGCGTAGATCGAGCGTTCGTCGTGCGCATCGTGGTTTCCGGGGATCATCACGACCGGCATCCTGGCCTTCGCGATGGTTGTGAACGCGAAGGCCAGCCCTTCCTCGCTGACCCTTGCAGAATCGAAAAGGTCGCCCACGATTAGGAGCATGTCGGCCCGGCTGGTGTTTGCTATCTCGATCACGCGGGCAAACGAATCGCGCACCCGCCGGCGCAGCTCCTCGCCGCGCGGATCGGTTCCGAACGTGTCGGTTTCCAGGTGAACGTCGGAAGTATGAACGAATCGCAGAGGGCGTGGAGGCGGTTTGGGCACGGCTATGGCTCGGGGCAGCGGCCTGGATTTCCCGATGTACAGGACATGCTATACATTCGTAAATACTAAACTTTCGCCGCGCGCGCCATCGATGCCTTTGCCGGCTCGAAGGGGGTCACGCAGTTGATCGTCGTACTCAAACCGCACGTCACCGAAAACGAAATTGCAACCGTTGTCAGGATGGTCGAGGAGCTCGACTACAGCGCCCATATCATTCGCGGCGTCGAGCGCACCGTGGTCGCATGCGTGGGAGAGGAGCGGGGCGAGCATCAGCTCAGCCATCTCGAATCGCTGACCTTCGTCGACCGGGTGATGCCTGTTCTAAGGCCGTTCAAGCTCGCCGCGCGCGAGGTGCGGCCGGAAGGTTCGCGAATCGACGTGGGCGGCGTCGAGATTGGCGGCCGCCGCCTTGCCGTGATTGCGGGACCATGCGCGGTCGAGAGCAAGGAGCAGGTCGAGGCAGCCGCCGCGGGAGTAAAGGCGGGCGGCGCCCACCTCTTGCGCGGCGGCGCCTACAAGCCGCGCACCTCGCCCTACGCTTTCCAGGGGATGGAGGATCAGGGACTGCGCCTGCTCGAGGATGCGGGGCGAATGGTGGGCTTGCCCGTCGTCACCGAGATCATGGATCCTCATGATATCGACCTCGTGGCCGAACATGCCGACATGCTCCAGGTCGGCGCGCGCAATGCCCAGAATTTCTCGCTGCTTCGACGTCTCGGCCGCGCAAAAAAGCCGGTTCTGCTCAAGCGCGGGATGTCCACGAGGCTCGACGAGTTCCTGATGGCGGCCGAATACATCCTGAGCGAGGGCAATCCCAACGTCGTGCTATGCGAACGCGGAATTCGAACCTTCGAGACCGCAACCCGCAACACCCTCGATCTGAACGCGGTTCCGCTCTTAAAGGAATGGACCCATCTGCCCGTCATCGTCGATCCGAGCCACGGCACCGGAATATGGTCACTGGTGACCCCGATGGCGCTCGCATCGATAGCCGCCGGCGCCGACGGATTGCTCATCGAGGTGCATCCGAACCCCGCCGTCGCGCGCTCCGACGGCCCTCAGCAGCTTAAGCCCGAAAGGTTCGCGGATTTGATGAAGTCGCTCGCACCGGTGGCGGAGGCTGTGGGGCGGTCGCTGTAGGACTAGGCGGCGCTTTCACGTCCGCCGATACGGCTCGCCGAGCGCGGAAGGCGACGCCGCCTGCCCGCCCATCGTGGCCAGCACCGCGAGCGTCAGAGCATAAGGCAGGGCGAGAAAAAGCTGATATGGGATCGCGGTGCCGAGCGCCTGCATCCCGAATTGCAACGCCATGGCAGCTCCGAAAAGGACCGACGCGGCCGCAAGGCCCCACGGCTTCCATCTCCCAAGAATAACCACCGCGAGCGCGACATATCCGCGTCCGGCGCTGATATTTTCTACGAAGGTGCCCGCGTAGGCGAGGGTCAGGTACGCGCCGGCAAGCCCGGTGAGCACGCCCGCCGCGAGCAGCGCGTGCCATCGCAGCCGGTAAACGTCGATACCGAGCGAGTCCGCGGCAACCGGACGCTCTCCCGCCGCCCGCATCGAAAGCCCGTAGCGCGTGTGCCACAGAAGGAATCCCGCCGCGGGCACGAGCGCGATCGTCAGGTAAACGAGGGCGTTGTGATGAAACAGCGCGGGACCGATTAGCGGCAACGCGCTGAGCGGTCCGAAATCGACTCTCGGCATCACGTTCACAATGAACGCCTTGCCGGTGACCCCGAAGAAGCGTCGGTACAGGACGCCGGTGATTCCCACGGCGAGGATATCGAGCGCGGTTCCAGCGACCACCTGGTTCACCGCGAGATTGACGACCAGGACGGCGAGGATAGCGTTGATCGCGACCCCACCCGCGATTCCAGCTCCGATTCCCAGGATCATCGATCCGCTGAAGTATGCGGCAGCCAGGGCGAAAAAAGCCCCCGCCAGCATCGCGCCTTCAATCCCGATATTGATGATCCCGCTCTGCTCGACCAGCAATTCCCCAAGCGCCCCGAGCAGAACAGGGGTCGCCATGCTGATCGTCGAGCTCAGGAATGCCTCAAGCATCGGATGGCCCCTCCGCGGAACGCGCGGCGATCGGCATCGCGCGACGCAGCCGGCCGCCGAGTCGCGCGAGCAGGGGCGTATCGAACGCGAGCAGGATCATGATCACGAGGGCCTGGATGACCTGGACGAGTTCGGCGGAAACGCCCTGTGCGCGCTGCATCGCCTGCGATCCGTTGTCGAGCGCGCCGAACACCAGCGCCGAGGCTATGATTCCGAGCGGATGGAGCCGCGCGACGAGTGCCACCGCGATTCCTTCGAATCCCCACCCGGGCGACATCTTTTCGTACAACCGATGGGTGATCGCGGAGACCTGGACCGCGCCCGCCAGCCCCGCCATCGCCCCCGAAAGCGCGAGCACGGACACGCTGAGCCGCGCAATTGGGATGCCGAAGAAGGTTGCCGCGCGCCGGTTCCGGCCCATCGCGCGCATCTCGAAACCGATCGCGGTCTTGAACAGCAGCACCCAGCATCCAATTGCCGCCGCCATCGCGAGAACAATTCCGAGGTTCAGCCGGCTTGGCGGCATGAACATGTACATGTGCGCGCTCTCGGCGATCGGGGTACTTGCCGGATAGGCGCGCGATGGTTCGATCAGGGGGCCGTGAACGACCCAGCTCAGGAGCTGGGCCGCCACGAAGTTCATCATGATCGTGCTGATGACTTCATTGGTGTCGCGCCGCGCCCGAAGCCATCCGCAAATGCCGCCCCACACGGCGCCGCCTGCCGCCCCCACCGCCATCATCATCGCGATCGCGAGCGGCCGCGGCCATCCGCCCAGATACGGTCCGACAGCGCCGGCGGCGATTGCGCCCATGACAAGCTGGCCGTCGGCACCGATGTTCCAAAGCGCCGCGGAGAACGAGACGGAGATGGCGAGTCCGGTGAAGATGAGCGGTGTAGCGCGGACCACCGTGTCGGTCAGAGCATACCAGTTGCCGAAGGCGCCCTGAGCCAGCGCCGCCATCACTCCAGGCGGCGAAGCGCCAAGCGCGAGCAGCGCACCCGCGATAATCGCGATTGCGAGCGCGAGCGCCGCGATCGCCCGAATCAGGGGAGAAGCGATCACGGCTCAGGGGTCCTGTCCGTCGTCGCAAAGGGGTGCAGCTTCAGTTCCACTTCCCCGCCATCAGCATTCCAAGTGTCTCGGGATTGCGTTCGTTGGGGGCCGCCTCCCGCACCCGCCCGCGGCTGATCACGTAGAGCCGCCCGCATATCCGGACAAGCTCATCGAGATCGCTCGATATCAGCAAGACGGCCCCGCCTGAAGCAGCGAACTGGGCGATGGTGCGATGCACATCGGCGGTGCCGGCAAGATCAAGGCCGCGGCATATGTTGTGGGCGACAATCACGCGCGGAGTGGAGGCGATCGCGCGGGCGACTTCCAGCCGTTGGCGGTTTCCGCCCGACAGCGTTGCTGCGATCGTGTCCGGGCCGGGGGCGCGAATCCTAAATCGCGCCAGCATCTCGCCGCAAAGCCTCATCGCCTCCTTCCGATCGAGCCATCCGCGCCGCGTCGTCCGCTTCAGGAGGGGGCGCGAGAGGACAAGGTTCTCCCAGAGCGTCATGTCCAGGACGAGACCGACCAGGTCGCGATCCTCCGGAATCACGGTCATCGCGGCTCCATCCTCGTTTCCCGCCAGGCTTATCTCGCCGGAGTCTCTTTCTCGCGCTCCCGCCAGGATATCGACGAGTTCGGCCTGGCCGTTGCCATCCACCCCGGCAAGTCCCGCTATTTCTCCGGCCCGCAGCGAGATCGAAACGTTGTCGAGCACGAGGCGGCCATCATGCCGCAGCGACAGCCCGCGAATCGAAAGGGCAGGCCCGCCTTCCTGTCGGTTCGACGATGGTCCGGCGGGTGCGTCAGGGAGTTCGCCTATCATCAGCCGCGCAAGTTCCGCCTCACTGGTCTCGGCGGGAGTGGTTTTGGCGACGACGCGCCCCTGACGCAGAACGGTTATACGGTCGGCGACCGAAAGAGCTTCGCCGAGTTTGTGGGTTATCAGCACGATGATCCTGCCCTCGGCACGAAGCCGCCTGAGCAGATCGAGGAAGGCGCCGAGTTCGGAGGGAGAGAGCACGCCCGTGGGTTCGTCGAGTATCAGCACCCTGGGCTTGAAGCTGAGAGCGCGCAGAATCTCAAGTCGCACCCGCTCCGCCATCGTCCTCTCCTCGATAAAGCTTCCGCGCGGGGGAAGAGAGAATCCGAGCCTTTGGGACAACTCGCTTGCCCGCGATGCGACCGCGTCGAGATCGAAGCCGCCGGTTTCGAAACCGCCGAAGGCGAGATTTTCCTCCCACGTCATTCGCTCGAACAACATGGGGCTTTGATTCACCACCGCGACCCCCGCTTTCAGAGCGGCGAGCGCCGATCCCGCCGGCAGGTTGATGCCATCGAGTGACGCTGCGCCCTCGTCCTGCCTTAGGCGGCCGGAGATGATGTTCATTAGGGTCGTCTTGCCGGCGCCGTTTTCGCCGACCAGCGCGTGAATTTCGGCGGGGCGCGCCTCGAAATCTGCCCGGTCGAGCGCCACGACATCGTCGAAGCGTTTGGTTATGTTCGTGGCCCGGAGCACCGTCTGGGGGAGAGCCTCGATGCTCGGCTTCAGGCGGCGCGCGGAGAGTTGTCCGGCGGGCCGTAGTTCGCCTTTACATACTCGAGCGCCTGCTCCCGGCTTCGCAGGGCGCCGTCGAGCTGCAGATCCTCCACGTCCTTGAGGATAGCCTTGAAGCGCGGGCCCGGCTGGAAACCGAGGCCGATGAGGTCGTTGCCGCCGATGAGTCGGGGCGGGCGAATCTCCCGCGCCGACATCGTGCTCATCGCGCGCCGGCAGAAATGCCAGTACCCTAGGTACGACGACGATGCGAACGCATCGAGGAAGGCCACCTGCATCAGTTCGTCGAACCCGTCTTCGGCAAGCATCCTCTTGAGCGTCGCCGTGCGCATCCTGGGAGCCATGCACAGGCGCAGATGATTGCGCACGAGGTAGGCGACGCGCTCCTGGACGAAGCGCGAGCGCTTGAGGCGCGCCATGATGTCGATCGCCATTTCGGCGCCCAGGTCAGTATGCCCGTAGAAGGTGACCTTGCCGTCGGGCCCAACGGCGCGGCAGCGCGGTTTGGCGATATCATGCAGCAGAACTCCGAAAGCGACGGTTTCGGAACATCCCGCCTCGAGCATCGATACCGCGAGCCTGGTATGGCGATAGACGTCGCCCTCCGGATGGAAATTCTCCGGCTGCGCGCATCCGACCATCTCGAGGATCTCCGGGATCAGGGCCTCCAGCAGGCCGCATTCGCGCATGATTTCGAGGCCGCGGGCGGCGCCGCCCTCGGTCATCAGGCGCACCATCTCTTCACCGATTCGCTCGGCCGCGATCATCTTGATCATCGGCGCCGCCCGCTTCATCGCGGTCCAGGTGGCCGGATCAATTGAGAAATCGAGGCGGGCCGCGAAGCGCACGGCGCGCAGGATGCGCAGGTGGTCCTCGGCGAAGCGATCGTAGGGATTTCCGATCGCGCGCACGATTCCCGCCCGCAGATCGCGCATCCCGCCGACCAGATCGATAAGCCTGCCGGCCACCGGGTCGTAGTACATCCCGCCGATCGTGAAGTCGCGCCGGATCGCATCCTCCTCGATCGTGCCGAACCTGACCGCGGATGGCCTGCGTCCATCAAGATAGGGAGCGTCGGCGCGGAAGGTGGTGACTTCGAACGGATCGCCGCCGATCACGACCATGATGACGCCGAAGGAGGCGCCGACCGCGACCGTCTCGTCGAAGAGGCTTTGCACTACCTCGGGACGCGCGTCGGTGGCGATATCGTAGTCCTTGGGAACGAGTCCGAGCAGCCGATCGCGCACGCATCCCCCGGCGAAATAGGCCGCAAAGCCGTTTTCGCGGAGGCGGTTTACGATTGCGAGCGCCTTGCGCTCTTTCTCGCGCGCATCCGAGGCCATAAGCAGAAGTTTACAGCCGCCGCGCGCGGCCGCGCCATACCGTCCCGGCGTGATGCGCCGGCGGGGGCATCGCACCGGGTCTATTCGCCCGGCGGGCGGCCGAGCGTGATGCCTCCGTCGATAGAGACGATCTGGCCCGTCACGTTGCGCGCCCGCTCGGAGCACAGCCATGAGACGGTGCGGCCGATGTCATCGGCGGTCTGCTCGCGGCGCATGGGTACCATTTGTTTGACGACGGCTTCGAAAGTCGCGCGGGCCTGCGCGTCGCCGCCTCCCATCGCGGCCCCCAGGTTCTCCCACACACGGGTGTAGATGAGTCCCGGGGCGACCGCGTTCACCCGGATTCCGCTCGGGCCGAGCTGCAGGGCAAGAGTTCGCGTGTAGGAGATAACGCCCGCCTTGGCCGCCGCGTAGGCGGCGAGAAACGGGGTGGCGAGGATGCCGGCGATCGATGCCGTGTTGCAGATGGCGGCGCCGGCGCGCATCCGCGGGGCCACTTCCTTGCACACGATATAGACCGAGTTCAGGTTGAGATCGACGTACTTGCGCCAGGTCTCGACTGAATCCCACTGCGTGCGCCGGCCGCTTTCGAACCACGCCCGCTCGCCGCCCCCCGCGTTGTTGCACAGAACATCGGGATGGGGGCCGAACCGTTCGGCGATCGCTTCGACGGCCGCGTGCACTGAGTTTTCATCGGTCACATCGGCCTGAAAGTTCTGGACCCGCGATGCGATCGCGGCGGGAGGAGGGGCGGGTTCCTTGTCGACCACGGCGATTCGCTCGACCACGTTTTCATCGAGCAGCGCATTGACGATTCCAAGTCCGAGGCCGCGCGCTCCGCCGGTCACTATCGCGTATTTCATTGATTGCGGTTCCTTCCTAGATTGAGTGCGCGTCGGCCGCCCAGAGGTGCGGAACGGCGCCCGCGCATCGGGAAGCTACTAAAGCCCGCCCGCATCAACAAGCGCGGACGCCGCGGCTACGCCGCCTCCTTGCGGCGGTCTCCGTAGGTCTTTCGATAAACTCGCAGCAGCGCGGCGAACACCGAGATGATAGCGGGCCCCAGGAAGAGGCCGATCGGCCCGTACGCTTCAAGACCGCCCGCGATGCCGAGGAACAGGGCCATCGTCGGAAGTCCCGTCCCATGTTTCATCACCACCGGCTTCACGAAGTTGTCGATCACAGCGATAGCGAGCGAGCACCAAACCACGAGCGCGATCCCCCACATCAGTCCGGACTCGTACGCAAGGTAGGCGGCCGCCGGAAGCCACACGAGCGCGGTGCCGCCGAGCGGCAATAGTCCCGCGCCGGCCGCAAGCACCGCGAGGAATGCCCAGTAGGGAACGCCGCAGACCAGCAGTCCCAACCCAATCGTCACGCCCTGGAGCAGCGCCGTGAGCATCAGGCCGCGTATTACCGACGACAGCGTCGAGCGAAGGGTCTCGAAGATGGTTTCCTTGTCGTCCTCGTGCAGCGGGGTCAGGTTGCGAAGCGACTCGTAGTAACTCTCGCCGTCGCGCAGGAGATAGAAGAAGACGAGCAGGACGATGCCGAAATCGACGACCGCGGTGAGCGCGTTGCGGGCCGCGGTCGTGGCGTTGCGGGCCACGTAGGCGCTCGCGACCTGCGCGACCTCCATCGCATACTTCGGCGCCTCGTCTTCGATCTTGAAGTGTCCGCCGAGGCGGCGATTGAGCGACGCGATCCATTCGGAATGCGCCATCCAGTCGCGCGCCTGTCCGATTCCGGCATCGCCCAGCAAATCGGTTGCGCGGGTGTAGAGGTTTTGCGCTTCGGTCGCCAACCGCCCCGACATCCATACCGCGGGCAGGATGATTCCGAGCGCGACGGCGGCCGTCAGAATCACGGCCGAAAGCGTGCGCCTGCGTACCAGGCGATCAAGCTCGATTAGCAGCGGATGCACGACGAAAGCGAGCAGAATCGCCCAGGCGATCGGCGTCAGAAACGGTTCGAGCAACACGAACAGCTCGTAAGCCATCACGGCCAGAAAGCCGAAAAAGAAGATCTGGATGATCCGCTCGCGATCGAACATGTGGCGCCGACCGCGCGAAGTCTAGCAAAAAGCATCGCCGATCGTCGCCTGCGGCGTAAGTTCCCTCGGGTCGAAGGCGTTGTCGGTTGCCCGGTTTGAAAATATCTGGTACGGGTTCCTTACTTGCTGCCGCTTGTCAAAACCGAGCAATTCCAGGCACGTAGCTCAGTGGGAGAGCACTTCCTTGACGCGGAAGGGGTCGGCGGTTCAATCCCGCCCGTGCCTACCATTTCGCCTTCCGAGCCGGCGGCGCGCCGATTCTCATTCGGGTGTCGCGGCCTGTTGTCCCAAGCGCGTGTCGCTTCCGCTACGCTTCGCTAGATGAGTTCCGAACTGAGCGTTTCCGTGAACGGAGAGCGCCGCACCGTCGCCAGGGGCACGAGCGTGCGCGAACTCCTCAAAGGCATCCCGAGCAAGGACCTGGTTGCGGCCCGGGTAAACGGCAAGGTTGTCGACCTTGGCCGCGCCCTCGACGCGGATGCCACGGTCGAGCCGGTGATGGCCGAAAGTCCGGAGGGCCTCGAAGTCATCCGCCATTCCACGGCGCATCTGATGGCGATGGCGGTGCAGCAGCTTTATCCGGGAACCCAGGTCACGATTGGACCGGTTATCGAGGATGGCTTCTT
>Ga0070740_10006558_pt1 | contig 10144 bp, 8 predicted proteins | sample Coa_R2_FD_67286 | JGI IMG/M metagenome (GOLD analysis project Ga0070740, IMG submission 67286) | Surface soil microbial communities from Centralia Pennsylvania, which are recovering from an underground coalmine fire - Coalmine... | ecosystem: Environmental > Terrestrial > Soil > Unclassified ... | reverse complement strand
TCCGGCAAATCAAGGTTCGCTTCGCCGTGCGGCAGGCCGATCTGCTGGTGACCGTTTCCTCCTATTCGCGTGCCCAGATAAGCGAGGTGCTCGGGGTTCCCGTTGAGAAAATCGGGATAATTCCGGGGGGCGCCGACTCGATCTTCCATCCTGCTGAATCATTCGCCGAATCGCAGGCGGCCGCGCGTTCGCGATATTCCGCGGGCGCGCCGTACTTCCTTTACGTCGGCGGGGCCGGTCCGACCAAAAATCTCGGCGCGCTTGCTGCCGCATTTGCCGAAATCGTCGCATCCCATGATTCGGTCCGACTGCTGCTCGCGGGCAAGCCCGATCCGAAGTGCGAGCTTGCCGCAATCGCGGCCCGCTTCGGCGAGCGCGCACGCTTTCTTGGCTTTCAGCCCGACGCAGTGCTGGCGGAGCTCTATCGGGGCGCCGAAGCGGTGATCGTCCCCTCATTGAAGGAAGGCGTCGGATTGCCGGGAATCGAGGCCGTCGCTTGCGGCACGCCCGCGATCGTGACCATGACGAGCCCGCTGCCCGAGTTGCTCGGCGATGCCGCTATCGCCATAGACCCTGCGCGTCCGGCGGAGATAGCCGCCGCCATGAAGGCGCTCCTCGAAAACCATGATCTCCGCCAGTCGAAACGAGCGGCAGCGCGGAGGCTTTCGGGGGCATTCAGATGGGACAACTCCGCTCGTGCCGCCCTGGATCTGTTTGGCCGGGTTGCAGCCGAAAAACGCCGCCGCCTCGCGGCCCGATGAACCTTGTGAGTCATCAACATCTATCGGTCGGGGTCGAGACGAGCTGCAAGTATCCGCTGCGCTTCGAACTCTGGAAGATGCGCTTGTGCCGCGCGTTCGGTGTTGACTCGCTATTTATCCCCGACCATCTGAGCACCGTCTCTCCGGAGGCCGGGTGGAACCGGGATGCAACTCCGGCGGTCGCCCAGGCCGTGCCGGAGGCCGCCTTCCTGGAGCCGTTCGTGATGCTGGGGACAATGGCCGCGAGGATCGGACGAGTAAGATTGGGCACCGGGGTGACCGACCCATTGCGGCGCCATCCGGCCACTCTTGCGCAGGCCTTTGTCACCCTCGACCACCTCACGCGCGGCCGCGCCATCCTGGGAATCGGCAGCGGCGACCGCGAGAACATCGAGCCCTACGGGATCGATTTCCACCGCCGCCTCGAACGCCTCGAGGAAGCACTTCGCGTGATCAGGATGTTGTGGGACAGCCATGGGCGTCCCGTCGATTTCGAGGGAGCCTTCTGGAGACTCAGGCGCGCGCGCCTCGAGCTTCCGCTCCATCGCGGCAGGCCTCCTACGATCTGGGTGGCCGCGCACGGCCCCGTCGCGCTCGCCATCGCGGGCCGCCATGGCGGCGGATGGTATCCAACAATCAGGATGACCGCTGCCGAGTACCGCGAAAAGCTTGGCATCATCGTTCGCGCGGGCGTCGCGGCGGGCCGCACGATGGATGAATTCGAGGCGGCGGCACAGGTCTTCGTGATGCCCGGTCCGAGCCGGAAAGAGGTGCTGGACGCTGCGCTGCGAACCCCGGCGGTAGGAGGCCTGCTGCTCTCCGTTCCGCCGCGAATATGGGAGCGACACGGAGTCAGGCATCCGCTCGAAGGACGGTACCGCGGGCTCGGAACGACAGTGGCCCGCGACGTGATCGTCAACGATCTCAACGAAGCCTCCGCTCGCGCAACAACGGATCTGATCGGCGATGTTGTATTCGCGGGCGGCCCCGGCGAAATCGTCGAGGAGATTGCCCCGCTCGTTGGGGCCGGCATGAAGCACGTGGTGCTGGCGAATTTCGGTCCGATGGTGCGCGGCTTCAGAATCGACGATTTGCTGCGATTCGCGATTCTGATCCGGCGCTTGCGCCGACTACCGACGGTTTCATCCTCAGCCGCGATAGCCGCACGCTATCCGCCGGCATGAATCAGCATTCGACTTCTCAACGAGTGGTTGGCGTCGAAACGGGACTTCGCGCTCTGCGCGACGCTCTTGAGACCCGCGCCGCCCGCGTTGCCGCCGGCGCCCTCATCGCCTTCTACTTCTGTTATCACGTCACGCGGTTTCGGCCGCAATCGCTATGGCCGCCCATCCCCGCGCACGACGCGGCCATAATGCTTGCGCGGGCGACGGAAATCTTCCACTCCGGCGGGTATCCAGTCACGGATGCGGCGCCGTTTCCGTACCCTCCTTCCGCCGTGCTGCTCCTTCGCGCACTCGGGCTTGTTGGGCCCGGAGCCTTTTCGATCGTCTGGGTGGTGCTGATGGCCGCGGGGTTGCTCGCCGTCTTCCGCGCGAGTCTTGCCGCAGAGCCGGATCGCACGCGCGGGGCATGGCTTGCGATTGGCGCGCTTTCGCTTGTTGCCGCCGACTCGCCCGTCTCATGGGATCTTCGCAACCTGAACAGCAATCTCATCTACCTGGCCCTCGTGATGACTTCATACGCCTTGATGCGGCGGCGACCCGATCTTGCCGGCGGGTTGCTCGGCGTGAGCATCTCTCTGAAGCTCTTCAGCATCCTGATAATCCCGTGGCTCGCGATTAACGGACCGCGCCGGGCTCTCCTGTGGGCGGTGGTCACCATGCTCATCATGGGACTCGCACTGCCGATGGCATTCTTCGGACACGGAGCGATCCGCTTGTACGAGGGATGGGGTCAGCAACTGCGCATAGTCGCAGGCGCGTCCCCGATGGTTGCATGCGCCGCGTGCGGACCCCCGCTGGTGAGTTTGCGCCGTGCGCTTTCGGCGTCGATCGGGGAGACCGCCGCGATGCCTGTTGCGCTTGCGGCTCTCCGAATCGGATGGATTCTCGTCCTGGCCTGGTACGCTCGTCGCGCTCTTAGCGCTGCTCGTCCGGTTAAAGCTCCATCGCGCGTCGCACTCGCGGACTGGTCGGTTCTGATGGTTGCGCCGTTGCCGTTGAGCCCGTGGCTGGAACCATACCATGTGGTCACCATCCTGCCGGGCGTAATCCTGCTCGTCGAGATGGCGCTCGATGAGCAAATTGCGATGCGGGAGCGCGCTGTGGCCGGGTCGGCATTCCTGGTACTCGCTCTCGCCAACATCGTCGGCTCGCCGTTTGCTATCCGCGGCTTCCTGATAGCGGTGCAGTGCCTGGCGCTGACGCTATGCTTCGGATGGCTGCGCCGCGTCCTGCCCGAGGCGCCGGCATTCGCGGAACATTGAGCATCCTCCTGCGAAACTGAAGCGATCCTATTGTCCGGCAAACGAACGCGGCCGTGATTCCCGGTTGATTCGCGCAAGACCTTCGGCGATCCGCCGAAACACTTCGTCCACTGAGATTCCGTGCATGCACTCGTTCGTGCCGAATCGGCAGTTGCGTTCAAGACATGGCTGACAGGCGAGCCTGGGCGAGGCTTCGACCGCGGCCATCGCGCCGGCGCCGAGGGGACCTGTGCGAGCCGGCGACGTTGCGCCGAACAGCCCTATCGTGCAGGGGCATCCCGCGGCCGCGGCAACATGCAATGGAGCGGTGTCCGCGGCCACCGTCACCGATGCCGTCGAAAAGAGCGCGTACATGTCGCGAATCGAAGTCTCCCCGGTCAGGTTCACGATTCGTCCGGCCCCATCCTCTCCCATCGCGTCCATCGCCTCCGACGCCTCGCGTCGATCCGATTTCGCGCCGAGCAGAACGAGGTTGGCGTCGGTTTCGTTCAGGATGCGGCGGGCGAGCGAAAGCCATCGCTGGATCGGCCATCGCTTGCTTTCCCATCTGGTGAACGGCGCGATCGCGACTAAAGGAGCGGTTGCGTCCATTCGCGCCAGCATCGCGCGAATCCTCGCGACCGATGCGGAATGCGGCGCTGGCAGAACAGGCTCGCACGCGTCGGCGTCGCATCCGATCGTCCGCACCAGCTCCATCATGTGCGCCAGATGATGCCGATCGGTGCGAAAGTATTCCCGATGAGATATCAGCTTCTCCGTGTAGAAGATGCTGCACAGCTCGCGCAGATGGGCGAATCCGACGCGCCTGGGAATTCGCGCCGCATACGGAATCACCGCCGACTTGAACAGCCCCTGAGCGTCGATCGACACGTCGTACCGGACGTCGCGGATTTCGCCCGCCAATCGTCGCATCGCGGCGCCAATCCGGCGCCAACTGCGCGGATCGAACGCCTCGGCGCCCCAGCGGTTCCGATCGCATCGGTGGATCCAATCAATGTCAGGATGGTCCTCGATCGCTTCGGCCAGTTCCGTGTCGATCGCCCATCCGATTTTCGCATCCGGAAAGCTGCGCCGAATCACCGTCGGCAGCGGAAGAGTCTGGATAACGTCGCCCAACGAACTCAGGCGAACGATCAGGATCCTTCGTGGTGCTTGATCCGGCGAACCAGGCCGCGCGCCCCCGGCTGTGCGTGCGGAAGACACGCCGCAACCTAAACAGAGCGGACAACCCGATGTCAACGAACGGTTTGGCCTCGGCGAAGATGCTTGCTAGCGTGGCCTCGAAAGAAGGCGAATCGCCGCTTCCGAATGGACCGCAATTTCACGATTCTTGACGAACCGGCTCTGCGCGCCGCGAAGGTGAGCGCCGACCCGTATCCCCATCTTCGCGTCGAAAAGGCGATTGCGATGGCGCGGCGCGCGTCGCTGCTCGGCGATATGCCCCGCGTTGCCGGCATCGGCAGCCATCGGGTCGAGAGGCTGACCTATGGAAAGAACTTCGCGGACCTGCTCCGCGACCTCCAAAGCCCCGCCCTGCGCGGCCTGATCGAGGACAGGTTCGGCATCGATTTGAGCGGATGCGACGGCGTGACTACGGTTCGCGGATGGTGCGGCGCGCGCGACGGCAACGTTCACACGGACATCGCGCGCAAGGCCGTCACTCTCCTTCTCTACCTCAATGAGGAATGGCGCTCGCCCGGCGGATGCTTGCGGCTCCTGCGATCTCCCGATCTGACCGACTACGCCATTGAGATTCCTCCGGTGTTCGGCAGCCTTCTGATCTTTCCTCGAAGCGACCGCTCGTGGCACGGCCATACTCGCTATGACGGGAGGCGCGTAAGCGTGCAACACAACTGGATGAAACCGCGCATAGAGACGTTTCTGGGAAACCTCTTCGGAAGGGATTGATCGCGCTTGTCCGGCTTCGGCATGACCTCGGCCCGGCGCCTTCGACCGCGGCTCGTCACAGTGTTGTGGATTCTTGCCACGATCGTTTCTGCGGCGGCCGATGCGCCGGTCGCGTCATGGGTCTATCACTCGGAATTCTTCGCTCTTGTCCGTCACTCGCTCATCGCGAGGATCATCAAGACGCCCGGCAGCTATTATTTCACGCTCGCGCTCGCGGCGGCATTGATGCTCTTGAACCGTAGGCTCTATCGCCTGTCGGCAGCCTTAAGCGTCTCGGGAATTGTCGCGGGGGCCTTCTACACGATCGGGAAATGGGTCGTCGGGCGCGGCCGTCCCATTTTCAACGGCAGGACGTTTAATTCTCACCCATTTCAACTGAAGTTGTTCGAGGGCGGATTGATGGGCATCGTTCACTCCGAGCCCGACATGTCCTTTCCATCGGGCCATGCCTGCGTCGCCTTTGCCACGGCGGCCGCGCTGGGCGATTGGTTCCCAGCGTTCCGATCGCTCTTTTTAACCATCGCCTCCCTGGTTGCAGTCGAGCGCGTTCTTGAAGGCGCCCATTATGTGAGCGACACCGTGGCGGGCGCTGCGCTTGGAATGCTTGCCTGGAAGTTGACCGCGGTTTGGATGCTCCGGGGCGCAAGTGGCGCTTACGATTCGTCATCCGAAAAATCCGAGGGGTTTTCAAAGGGCGAGGGTGGACGGTAGGAGGCTGGAACAGCGCCGCCACCCGGATAGCGGACCTCCACCGTGAACCAGGCGATTCGTACATCCACTGGTGTGTGCAATTCGAACCTGAGCACAGAACCCGGCATCATTACCGGGCGCGAAAGAAAGCCCCGTGTCGATGCGATCTCGCGATCTTGGCTGTCGAAAAACCTTGCTTCCGCTATCAGATTGGACAGCGGCGAGGAGGACAGGTTTTTCACCGTCCCCATAACACGGATGAACGTGATCTCCTCCATCTCGGAGCAGCACGACACCTGCAACATCGGACGCGGATCTGAACGCGTCGGCGCAATAAACACCGGGCGAAACGGCGGAGCGATGACTTGACGAGTCCGCCGGATGCCGATCGCAAGGATGGCGGCGATCACAGAGACCAGGAAGGTAGCTGTGATGATGCGCGATGTTTTCATGGGGCGATTCGGCAGAATACCGGTTTTAACAAGGTCTTCGGCTCTTTTGGCTACCCTCAATTGTGCCTTCTTCTTTTAAGCCTCGCTTGACTATGACAACATCACTGCCTTACCTTACGAAAAACCTGCTTCCTTGAGACGCGGTGATCTAATACCGCATTTGGATGCCCTGACCGGAAACCTGGCGTTTTTGATGAAGGGGATTCGAAAGAATGGGCATCTTCTCCCGGGTCTCCCGCGCTTGAATGCGGTCGAACGGACGTACGCCCTTCTTTCGCCGGTCGCCTTTGCCGGGGCCCAGATCTACGAACGGATAACGGGGGCGCGAAAGGAGGAGTCGCGATGGCGGCGCGGTTACCTCCCGCAATGTGACACCCCGTCAATCTGGATTCATGGCGCTTCGGCCGGCGAGATGGCTGCTGGACGGATGCTCGCCGCAGCCCTTAACGAGGCCGGGCTTCCCCTCAAAGCCGCCTACACCTGCGCGAATCGAGCCGGAATCGACTACATCCGCCGCCGCGAGGCCGGCGACAGCCATGCCGTATTGTCCCCGTGGGACACGGTCGCATGTGTCAACCGAGCGTTCGAGCGGTGGCGTCCGCGCGCCCTCTTTCTGGTCGAGACGGAACTGTGGCCGATGATGATCTTCGGGGCCTCTCGGCGCGGCATTCCGGCATTCAGCGTCAGCGCAAGGATATTTCCCGCTGACCTTTCCCGTTACCGGGCCGTACGTCCGTTCATCTCGCGCACGCTCTCCAGGCTCACGGCCATCCTGACTCAGGACGAGGTCGAAAGGGAAAGATTCCTCGAACTGGGAGCCGACCCTGCCAAATGCATCGTCGCCGGCAACCTGAAATATGCCGGTCAAGCGATGCCTCATTTCGACAGCACCGCGTTGCGGTATGAAGTCGGTGTTGAGGCGAACGAGCCGATCGTGGTGTTTGGCAGCTTGCACGGCGATGAAATAGCCGCCCTCGCAGGGACGATCGCGGGTCTTGTCGCGCGCAATGTGCGGGTCGTCGTCGCGCCACGCCATCCGTCTTCGGCTCATTGGCTTGCCATCGAAGCGGAGCGCCAGGGATGGCGTTTCGTGAGGCGGTCGCTTGGAACGCGCGACAAAGCCTGGCAGCTTCTGCTTCTCGACACCATCGGCGAACTGCAACGTTTCTATTCGATCGCGCGGTGTGCCGTCGTCGGCGGAGGCTTCGGCCGGCACGGCGGGCACAACCCCTTCGAGCCGGTGATGGCGGGGGCACCGGTGGTGTTCGGGCTGAATTTTGACCATTTCAGCTCCGAGGCGCGCGCCCTGGCGAATGCCACCCCGGAGGCATCGTTTGTGGATGCTTTGGGGATCTCCGGCCTGTTGGCTGAATGGCTCGGTGACGAACAATCGCGACGCGTCGCCCTGGAACGCCAGCGTTCGGCGCTTCCCGATGGAACAGCGATAGCCGATCGCTATGTAACACTTCTCCGGCCGTGGTTGGAGAAGAGCATATGACGCGGGACGGCGGGCACCGCACCGTGTGGATCATCGCCGCCGACGTCTCGGCCGATCAGAATGCTGCACGGCTCGCAGCCGCTCTCCTCAAGCTCGCGCCGAATCTCAGGATCGTCGGAGCGGGCGGCAACGTCATGCGGGAGGCGGGGGTGAACGTTGCCATCGACAGCGGCGGGGTGTCGATGGTGGGTCCGCCCGATTCACTGCGAGCGCTTCGGGCCTTGGCGCGAGTATCGCTTGGACTGATGCGCCTGATGCGGCACGATCCGCCCGACGTTGCAGTTCTCGTTGACAACGAGACTCTCAATCTCCTGCTCGCGCGGCGGTTGCGCAGGCGCGGGATTCCCACCGTTTTCTTCTTTCCACCACAGGTGTGGTTTTGGGGACGATGGCGCATGCGATGGATTCTGCCCGCTACTTCGCTCGTGCTTTCCGCCTTTCGCGAGGAGGCGGAGCTGTACAAGGCGGCCGGCGCCGAAACCCTCTGGATAGGCCATCCGCTGCGCGACGCGGTCAGGGTGCGCGACGATCCCGCAAAGGCGGTGCGAGCGATCGGACTCGACCCCTCGCGACCCCTGGTTGTCCTGATGCCCGGAAGCCGGCCGCAGGAGCTTCGCGCGCACTGCGACCTGATGCTCACGGTCGCCCGCATCCTGCGCGATCGCGACCCGAGGCTGCAATTCGCACTACCGCTCGCCAGCGAAGGACTTCGCGCCCAACTCGAGAAGGCGGTCCGCGCTGCCTGTCTGCCCGATACCGTCATCTACGCGCCCGACTCGTTCGCGGTGCTGAGCCAGGCGAGGGTGGTCCTGCAATGTTCAGGCACCGCGACCGTGGAGACCGGTCTGCTCGGCATCCCCTCGGTCATCGTCTATCGATGCAGCCGGCTTAAGCACCTGGTCGCGCGAGCCGCGATGTACGTGAACTACGTCGGCATGGTCAACATTCTGCTCGGCCAAATGGTTCAGCCGGAATTCTTCGGTCCCCGCATCGATTCCGGGCTCGTCGCCGAGCAGATGTGGTCGCTGCTCACCGACGAATCGCGCCGCGCCCGAATCTGCGCTCGGCTTCAGTCGCTCAGAGACTCGATGGGTTCGGAGGGGGCGGTGGACCGCGCCGCAGCCGCCATCCTCAAGCTGATCCCTCACGAGGATCTAGATCGGACGGTCGAAACCGACTCGGAGGATGGACCGTTGAGGGTCGCGGCGCGGCGTTGAGATCGCTACTGCCCATCGTCGCGCTCGAACATCTCGAGCCGAATCCTTTCGTTCTTGGTGTAGTTGAGACCTTCCCATGTCCACAGCGTGCGCAGCGATGTCTTGCGGTCGGCAGCGGCTTTGGCCAGCGCCAGCGCCCATATCGCATCGGTTACCACGATGCCGTTCGGATGCCGGGCGAGAAAGTCGGCCGCCGATTCGGGACCGGCTATCAGCACCGGCTGCCGCAGCGAAAAAATCAGACTGGGTTCCTGGTACCCGATCGCCGCGACAGGGCGCGTTTCGCCGTCGGCTAGCGCCGACAAGGCAAGGCGAATACTACGGCTCGGCCACAACGATCGGGCGGAGGGGAGCTGCCATTGCAGCACGATGAAATATACGAGGCAGGCCGCCGCCGCGCCGACGCCGATCGCTCCCTCGGGCCGACCGCGCAAAAGAAACCGCACGGCGAGCGCGCCGCCCACTACAGCGACGGCCGCGCAGACCATCCCGCCCCAGCCAAGAGAACGCGCGATCGCGTAGTCCAACATTCCAGCCATGCTCGTGATGACCGCCCACAGGATGGTCCACGCGATCACAACCGGGTTGCCAAGGACCTTTATCCAAGCCGCCCGCGGCCGCGAAGCCGCTGCGCCGATGATCAGCGCCACCGCCGGGTAAAGCGGCAGCGCGTAGTGAGGCAGCTTGGTTGGAACCATCTCCAGCATCAGCCATCCCGTCACCATCCACGCCAGGCAGAATCGCTCGCTCGCGTTGGAGCGATTTCGAACCGCAAATATGATCGCCGGTGCAATGAGCAGCGATCCCGGCCACAACGCCCCAATACTGGAGATCGCGTAATAACCCGGCGGCCCTCCGTGAGACTGGTAGAACCCTTCGAAGCGGGGCAGCAAGTCGCCCGCTATCGATTGACGGATCAACGGCCGTCCGGCAACCGTCGCGACCGCCACTATCCACGGCGCGACGATAGCCATCGCCAGGGGAATCCCCCATTGCGGCTTGAGCATCGCGGCCCATCTTGCAATGCCTCGCCGTTCTCCGTTGAAGAATCGTTCGCTCGCGATAAGCCCGGTGAGAGTCGTTATCGTGAGCGCCGGAAGCACGGGGCCTTTGACCAGGCCTCCAAGTGCCAGGGACACCCAGAATCCAGCGAGTTCGGATCGCGACGCACG
>Ga0070740_10006556_pt1 | contig 10145 bp, 11 predicted proteins | sample Coa_R2_FD_67286 | JGI IMG/M metagenome (GOLD analysis project Ga0070740, IMG submission 67286) | Surface soil microbial communities from Centralia Pennsylvania, which are recovering from an underground coalmine fire - Coalmine... | ecosystem: Environmental > Terrestrial > Soil > Unclassified ... | reverse complement strand
ACCCAGGAAGCCGCACAACCCGCCGGACGTCTCCGGCGGGTTGTTAATGCGTGCCCATGCGGTGCAGCTTGAGCACGGTATAGACCGTGTCGCTCGCCGGCGTCGCAATCCCGAGTTCGCGTCCGAGTGTCCGCACCTTGCCGGCGAGCCAGTCGAGCTCAAGGCGATTGCCGCGCTCGAGGTCGTGCGCCATCGAGGCTTTCATGGCGGGCTCGACCTTGTTCATCAGAAAGTCCATGCGTTCGTCGATGTAATTGTTGTCGAGCGCGACGCCCTTGGCTTTGCCGGCCGCGAAGGCCTCCTCCATTAGGGCGCGGAAGAATGCACGCAACTCGGCGTCTTGGCGAATAGGTCCGATCGGCGAGCGCAGCGCCGCCGTCGCCCCCGACATGGCGGTGAGGAAGATGAATTTCTCCCACAGAGCGCGCTCGATGTCCGGGGAAATGGCGACGTCGAGCTTGGCGGCCTTGGCGGCATCGGCAAAGGCTTGCAATTTCGCATCCGGTTTCTTGTCCGCGCGGCCGAAGCGCATCATGGCGAAACTGCTGGTGTGGCGGATAATGCCCGGCGAGGCGATCACCGTCGCGATGTAGGCGGCGCCGCCGATCACGCGTTCGGCGCCAAGCACCGCGCCAAGTCGCTCGACGCTATCGACGCCATTTTGGAACGTGATGAGCCGGCTGTCGGGGCCGAGCAGGGCACGCGCGGCCTGCGCCGCCTTTTCCGTGTCCCACAGCTTGACGGCGAAAAGCACGATGTCCACCGGCCCGACCTTCGCCGGATCGTCGGTGATGTTTGGCTTGGCGAGGTGCAGATCGCCATGCACGCTTTCGATTTTCAGACCGTTCTTGCGGATGGCTTCGAGATGGCCGCCGCGTGCAATAAAGAACACGTCATGGCCGGCATCGGCCAGGCGCGCGCCGAAATAGCCGCCGACAGCGCCCGCCGCCATCGCTGCAATACGCATAGGCCCGCTCCTTTGTTGCGCCAGCTATAGCAAAAAACCTTCGATGATGAAGGCTTGGTCTTTGGCGGCGCGAAATGCATCTGCGGCTGCCCGCAACGCCGCAGGCGGCCAAATACCGGCATCTTTGCGGGCGTTGCGTTGACAGGTGCCGGTGGCGCCACTAGAAGGCGCGGCAGCAGCATCAGAGACACGCATGAAAGTCCGCAACTCGTTGAAATCCCTGCGCGGTCGACATCGGAACAACCGCCTGGTTCGCCGCAAGGGCCGCCTTTACGTCATCAACAAGACCAATCGCCGCTTCAAGGCGCGCCAGGGCTGAGCGCTTTATCCCGCGTAGGCCGCAGGGCGCCATTCCGCCGCCACATATTGGTCTGATCCGGCTGAAACGTTAGACTTCAGCCATGCGCACCCGATTCATCGCCGCCATCATCGCCGCGCTTACGGCAGGGGTACTCGTCGCGCCGGCCGCCGCGCAGGCGCCGCAGCCCAAAGGGCATTGGATCGGGCCGCCTAAGAAGCTGCCACGCGTCAAGCCGAGCAATCCCAACAATCTCGACTTCCTCTTCGGCGCTCTCAAGGCCGCGCCGGATGACGAGACGGCAAAAGCCGTCGAGCAGCGCATCTGGTCGGTCTGGATCCACTCGCGCAGCGACACAACCATGTTGCTGATGGCCCGCGTCCAAAAGGCGATCGAGAACAAAGATCTCGACCTTGCGCTGAAGCTGCTGGACGCGATCGTGAAGATCAAACCGGACTACGTCGAGGCGTGGAACCGGCGTGCCACCATCTATTACATGAAAAAGGACTACGGCCGCTCGATCGCCGACATCCGCCATGTGCTCAAGCTCGAGCCGCGCCATTTCGGTGCGCTTACCGGCCTTGGGCTCATCCTGCAGGACATCGGCGACGACAAGCAGGCGCTCGAAGTTTATCGGCGCGCGCTCGCCGTCTACCCGCGGCTGGAGCGGGTCCCTGAGATCGTGAAGACGCTCCAAGATAAAGTCGAAGGCCGCGATATCTAGTCGCTTGCCGGCAAGCCGTCAGGTGTTCTCACTGAATTCTACGCCGAACGCCCGTGCGGGAACGATCGCCGCATCATGCCGTTCACGCCTCGTGGGCGACGAAATCCAGATGGGAACAAAACCGATGATCACTCGTCTTCTCGCTTCGGTCCTTTTCGCCGCGGCGCTCGCGCAAGGCGCGGCCTTCGCGCAGAACAACAACATGTCTGGCAACACCGCGGCATCGAATGTGTCCGCGCAGCAACTTCCCGAGGAAATCAAGAACAAGCTTCAACAAGACGGCTTCACCGATGTGAAGGTCATTCCCGGATCGTTCCTGGTTAGCGCCAAGGACAAAAACGGCGACACCGTGAACATGGTCATCGGTCCAAATTCCATGATGATGCTGACCGAAGTGCCCGCAAACACGACAACCGGCGCCGGCTCGCCAAATCAAAACACGAGCAAATAGCTTAGGGCCCGGCGTGGCCGGCCGTTCGCGCGGCGCTCGCGTTGAGAGCCGCCGCGGGCGCTACTCGTGGCCGAGTTCGCCGCCGACATAGGCGATGCGCAGCATATTGGTGGCCCCTGGGGTACCAAAAGGCACGCCGGCGACGGTGATGATGCGCTCGCCAGCCTTGGCGAAGCCTTCCTTGAAGGCGATGCGGCAGGCGCGGTCGACCATGTCGTCAACGTCGTGAGCATCCTCGGTGACGACGCAGTGCACGCCCCAGCACACCGCAAGCTTGCGCCCGGTGCCGATATTGGGCGACACGGCGATAACCGGCGCACGGGGCCGCTCGCGGGCGACGCGTAAGGCGGTTGACCCGGACGCGGTCCAGCACACCACGGCGGCGAGATCGAGGGTGTCGGCGATATGGCGCGCGGCGTCGGCGATGGCATCGGCGCCGGTTGGTTCGGGCGCTGCGCGCTGCGCGTCGAGGATACTGCGGTAGATCTCGTCGCCCTCCACTTCGCGCGCAATGCGGTCCATCATCGCCACCGCCTCGAGCGGATATTTGCCGGCGGCGGATTCGGCGGACAGCATCACCGCGTCGGCGCCTTCGAAGATCGCGGTCGCCACGTCGGAGACTTCGGCGCGCGTCGGAACCGGCGCGTTGATCATCGACTCCAGCATCTGTGTCGCCACTACGACCGGCTTGCCGGTGTTGCGGGCGAGGCGGGTCATTTGCTTCTGGACGGCCGGGACCTTTTCCAGCGGCATCTCCACGCCGAGGTCGCCGCGGGCGACCATCAGCGCGTCGGCGATCTCCAGAATCTCCGCGAGTCGCGTCACCGCTTGCGGCTTTTCAATCTTGGCCATCACCGCAGCGCGGCCTCGCGTCACTTTTTTGGCGTCGGCAATGTCCTCCGGCCGCTGGATGAACGACAGCGCCACCCAGTCGATGCCGGCGTTGAGCGCCGCCTCCAGATCGGAGCGGTCCTTTTCGGCGAGAGCGGAGAAACCGATGGTGGTGTCAGGAAGGCTGACACCCTTGCGGTCCGACAAGCGGCCACCGACCACGACCCGTGTGACCATGCGCTGGCGATCGGCTTCGGTCACCGAGAGCCGTACCTTGCCGTCGTCGATCAGCAGCGTGTGTCCCGGCTCGACGGCGGCAAAAATTTCGGGATGCGGCAGATAGGCGCGCTTGGCGTCGCCCGGGGCAGGATCGCAGTCGAGCACAAACGTGTCGCCGTTGGCGACCATGGCCTGGCCGCCGCCAAAGGTGCCGAGCCGTAGTTTGGGACCTTGCAGATCGACCAGGATGCCGATCGGGCGGCCGCTGTCGCGCTCGATGGAACGAATGGCGTTCACCAGCTCGCGCATGCGGTCCTGGCTGGTGTGGCTCATATTGATGCGAAAGACGTCAGCGCCGGCGGCGAACAGCTTCGCCATCGTGGCGGCATCGGAGGATGCCGGTCCGAGCGTGGCGACGATTTTGGCGCGGCGCAGCCGTCTCATTACTTGTTGCCTTTTGCACCGGACGCCGGCGCCGGTGTGCCCGCCCGCGAGCCGGGGGCGCGGGCGGAGGTCGGGTTTGCCGGCGGTTGCTCGGCGCTATCGGTGAGCTGAACGGTCCAGGACCGCTGCTCGCCGGTGTCGACTTCGAAGAAGCCAGTGCGATCGTAACCGCGCGCCAGGCAGTTGCCGATACCGCGAATGGTGAACTCTTTTTCTCGCGAGCACATGTAGGCGTGCCCGGACCATTCGCCGCCGCGGTCATAGTCGACCGCATAGATGTAGTAATAGCGCGCAACCAGCGCGCCGCGCAGCAGTGTTTCGCAAGTGCGCGACGGCACGTTCCACCAACCTTCGGTGGTCCAGCCCTCGGCATCTTTGTAGCCGAGCGCAATGCCGACGCGGCTGCTGGTATTGTTGCAGAGGCGAAAATCGGCATTGGCGCACCGCGCTGACGCCAACACGAATACCGCGGCGATCCCGGCGATAACGGCAGTCCAGCGCCTGGCAGCGATCAAAGGCAAGCGTCTCACGATTCGTCGGTTTGGTGTCGCGCGGTTGTCGCGTGATCTATCAAGGGCTGTCAACGACGATGGCGCGGAAGTCGTTCACATTGGTGAAGGTTGGTCCGGGAACCAGCAGGTCGCCCAGCCTACTGAAAAACCCTGTGGAATCGTTGTCGGCGAGAAAGGCGGCAGGATCGAGGCCGAGAGCATCGGCGCGAGCGGCCGTGCTGCCGTCGGCGAAAGCGCCGGCCGGATCGCTTGCCGATCCACCTCCGCCGTCGGTCCCGTCGGTATCGGCTGCGAGCGCTGCGACCGCGGGCATGCCGGCAAGCGCGATGGCGAGCGCGAGCGCATATTCCTGATTGGGCCCGCCGCGGCCCTTGCCACGAATGGTGACGGTCAGCTCACCGCTCGACAGGATCACCGCGCGCTTGGCCTTTGCGCGCAGCTCGCGAGCAAGCGCGGCATGCGCCTGCGCTACCTCACGTGCCTCACCTTCGACGCGATCGCCGAGCGACAGACATTCAAAACCCGCTGCGGCGACCGCGGTTTCCGCAGCGCGCAACGCATCGCTTGGCCGTGCCGCGACGATGAATCGACTGCTGGCAAAAATAGAGTCGCCGGGTTTTGGCGTCTCGTTGTTCGGTGCAGCAAGCGCACGCGTGACACTCGCCGGTACCGTCAGTTTGTATTTGGCAACAATTGCGCGTGCGTCAGCAAGCGTCGTCGGATCGGGCACCGTCGGTCCCGAACCGATGGCCGAGGGGTCATCACCGGGCACATCAGAGATCGCAATGGTAACAAGCTGCGCCGGATGCGCATGGTGCGCTAGCCGGCCGCCTTTGATGCGGGAAAGATGTTTGCGTACGCAATTGATCTCAGAAATGTTTGCGCCGGACCGCAACAACGCGCGCGTCATGGCTTGTTTGTCGGCAAATGAGATGCCGTTCGCCGGCGCAATCCAGTTGGCTGAAGCGCCGCCGGAGATCAGCACCAGCACGAGGTCATCCCTTTGTGCGCCGTCAGCGAGCGCGAGCGCGCGGCCGGCCGCATGCAGACTCGCCGCATCAGGAACGGGATGGCCGGCCTCGATCATTTCGACTGACCGACTTGGCCGGCCGTAGCCGTGCCGCGCGACGGCAATGCCAGTGAGCTTTGCCGGCGGCAGCTTCAAGCCGTCAAGATAAAAGCTTTCGGCAGCTTCGGTCATTGAGCCTGCTGCCTTGCCGGCCGCCAGCAGGATCACGCGTCCGCGGGGCGGCTGCGGCAACAAGGGGGGCAAGCAGGCGGACGGGTGGGCGGCGGCGACAGCGGTGCGAAATAATTTTTCCAGAAAAGCGCGAGCCGGCGGCATCATGCCGCCAGCATAGCGGTTCCTTCATGGCGCGCTATCGCCGGCCACTATCAAAGAGGCGTTGCTATTTGCCGTTGTTGGCGGGCGTATTTGCCGGGTGCGCCGGAGGCGGCGCGGCAGCGCCGCTGGGCGCGGCGCCAGTGGTGCTTGCCGCAGGCGCATTGGTGTTGGCGGCGTTATTCGTCCCATAGCCGCCCCATCCACCCCAGCCCCAGAACCAGATGCCAATCCCGATGGCAATGATGATGATCAGCGCCGCGAGCCAGGCACCGCCGCCGCTGCCCGGAGGTGGTGGACGGCGCGTGGTCGTGTTCAAGTTGGACATATTTCGTCTCCTCAGTCGCATTCGGTAGGAGGGCAACGTCCCGCCAAAAGGGTCCGTTCCAACGGCAAGCCGCTTGTTCCCGCGCCCTGCGCGTTTACATTTGGGCCATGACATAGACCCATGAAGGGCGAGGAGTTGCCGATGGACGAGAAAACCCGCACCGAGCTTGAAGCGGCCGTATATCGCCGCCTTGTGGAACATCTGCGCACGCGCACCGACGTGCAGAACATCGACTTGATGAATCTGGCCGGCTTCTGTCGCAACTGCTTGTCCAATTGGATGAAGGATGCCGCCGACGCCAAGGGCGTGCCGATGACCAAGGAGGAAAGTCGGGCGATCGTCTACGGCATGCCGTATGACGACTGGCGCAAGAAATATCAGAAGGACGCTTCGCCCGAGCAAAAAGCGTCGTTCGAAAAGTCCAGACCGCAACATTGATTTGTAAACAGGTGTGAATGTTGGGGGCTTCGCATTGACCGGCGCCCCCGCGTCGAAAAATCTCCGTATGACAACAGCGGACAATTCGCTCGCTCATTCAGGAGACGTCGATGCCTGCCACTGCCGCGGCCCAAGAAGAAAAACCCGCCACCCGCTTCGCCAAAGATCAATTGAAGGCCTTTGTCGAACGCATTGAGCGGCTGGAGGAAGAAAAGAAGGCAACCTCCGACGACATTCGCGATGTCTATGCCGAGGCCAAAGGCAATGGCTTCGACATCAAGGCGCTGCGCTCGATCGTGCGCCTGCGCAAGCTCGACACCGATGAGCGCCGCGAGCAGCAGGAAGTGCTGGAAACCTACATGCACGCGCTGGGGATGGTGCAGTAACGGCCGCCGTTCGCCGCGAATATCGGTTCAGGGCCGGGCTTCAGCGCAGCGATGCGGTTGTCTGCGGGATGAATGTCGCGGTGGCGACGAATACCACTGCGCTGCCGCTGAAGCGATCAGCGACCATGCCAAGCTGCGGATCGGCGGAGAAAGTCATGAGCACCGACTGGCTGGGTTTCTCGAAAAGACGGCTGAGCCAGACTGGATTGACGTAGCCGAGTCGAGTCGAGGTCAGGTAATTGTTCACGTTCGGCGTCAGCACGGCCGCGCGCAGCCACGGACTGTCGGCGCGCTGGCCGCCGAGCGACAAGTCCGGTGCTTTCATCGCGATGGTGGTGTTGGCCGCGCCGGGTAAAAGTCTGGCTTCGCGGGCGAGCTGCGGCAGGCGCTCGCCCATCGGCCGCACTCGCGTCGCCGGCACCGGCTCGGATTCCGCGGCATAGGCCATGGTATCGGCGGCGGGCTCGGCGGCGGCGACTTCAACCGGCGCCGGCGCCTTGATCACGTCGCCCCAAATATTGTGGCTCTCGGTCACGCGGCTGGCGACCGACGCTGTCGTCCACGGGTCGGGCTTGGGCTTGAGGGCGGCGAGAATGGTTGCGGCCGGCCGTGCGGAGGGCAGGGGCACAATGCGTTTGGTGGCGACGGGTTTAGCGGGCGTTACGCTGGCCACCATCGCCCCGCGCGCGTGACGAGGCGCGGCCTCTTCGCTGACCTCGTCCTCATCTTTGCCGCCAAACAGCCGGGCGAGCAAGCCGCGCTTCTGCGGCCGTTCCTGAGCGTCAGCCTGCACAGCCTCGGCGTGCTGCTCTTGTGCTTCGGTGATAACTCCTGCCTCGCGCGCGGCTTCGAGCGAGACCGCGTTCGGCGCATTACCGTGCCGCTCCACGTCGGCGAGCGCGAGCGCGTAGTTGCGCAGCGGCTGGCCGTCCGCAGGGATGTGAACGGTACGACCGTCGGGGAAAATCTTTTCCAGCTCGCCGCGCGCGATGCGCGGCCAGTGACGCACCAGGCCGGTGTCCATATGGACGAACGGCGAACCGGAGGTCGGGTAAAACCCGACGCCGCCGCGTTGCAGGCGCAAGCCAACCGCCCTGATCTTGGCGAGCGGCACGCCCGGGATGAAGAAGTCGATCGCCTGGCCGTTGATATGCTGACTGTAGCGGGCCACGCCGCTCGATCGCTCGCGCAGCATGGAGTTGGTTTCCGGCGAACGGTAGCCACAGATGATGTCGATCGGCTGTGTGCCGCCAACTTCGCGGTAGACTTCCCACAACAGATCGAAAAGACGCGGGTCCATGTGCGTCTCTTTTTCCTTCCGCCAGTCCCGCATGAACCAGTCGAGCTTCTTCAGCGCAGCCTCGTCGTAGCGGCCTTCGCGCTTGAAGGTGACCGTGATGTCTTCGCCGGTGTGGACGTGATGGAAGGAGAGAGTGCGGGTGTCGCCCTCGGCGATGGCGCTCTGCAGCGAACGGCCGGCGCCCAGCAAGACGATGCCTGCTAAACCCAGGCGGGCTCCTGCGCACAGCAAAGTGACGATAAGAGAGTGCTTGCGCGCGCGACCGCTTGGCACCGCAGAGTTCCGTGTAGTTGGCCGTCCCACCGTCGTCGCCACGCCCCAGCGCCGCCGCCGCGACGACGGCTCGCAGTGTTTATCGGGATCGGTTAACGCGCCCTTAGCGGCCGTCCCCCGGATGGCGCTAAGTACCCGTCAAACATGGCCGAAAATGGCCGGCGTGCAGGCATGCAAAGGATTTTTCCGGGTCAGAGACAGGCACGGCCGGAGCAAAGCCCCGGCCTTGCGGTAATGCACTGCCGCCGATTCGCTCAGCGGAACAGCTGCTCGAAAAAATGAAATGGGTTGTGTGCCTCGCGCCGCTCCACCCGCCGTAGGATTTCCTGGTTGCTTTTCGCCGTCTCCAGATCGCGCTTGGGATCCGGCGGTGGTGGGACGTCGGCAATCTTGCGTTCGTCGCTATGCAGGATGGCATGGATGCGCGCGTCCATGCCGTAGATATCGTCGCGCACTTGCAGTTTGCCGGCGTCATCGACGAAGGCGGTCTGATAGGTCAGGTGCACCTTGGGCTGGTGCTGGAGCCGGAAGATTTTTTCTTCGTGGCCGAACATTGCATAGATCTGCCGCGAGTCGGGCGTGGGGGCGTTCATCGCTAGATGCAGAATGATTTGACCGAACATGGTCGGATCTTCCACCCGCATGCAGCCGTGGCTGAATGCGCGCCGGTCAAAGCGGAAAAGGTTCTTTTCCGGCGTGTCATGCAAATAGACCTGGAAGCGGTTGGAGAAGTTGAACTTGATGCGACCGAGCGCGTTCGCCGCACCGGGCGGTTGCACGACCTGGATATTGCCGTCGGGCCCTTTCTTGACCTCGAGGCCCATGCGGTCGAAGATTTTGGGGTCGGTCTGATAGGCAGGCAGCAATTCGTTTTGGATGATCGATTGCGGCACGTACCATGACGGGTTGACAATAATCGTGTCCATCGACGCGGTGGTGAGCGGCGTCGGCGTCTGCGGCTTGCCGGCGACGATTTTGGTTCGCCAGACCACGCGGTGGTCGTTGACGACCTTCAGCGTGTAGTCGGGCACGTTGACCATGACGTAGGTCTGCCCGAGGTCGCGCGGCAGCCAGCGCCAGCGCTCCATATTGGCTTCGATGGTCTCGATCACCTGCCCGGGCTTGGGGCCGTTGATGGCGGAGATGGTCTTCGAATCCACCACACCCGTCGGCTTCAGCCCGTGGCGCTGCTGCACCGCGCGCACGGCGTTGTACAGATTACGGTCGTAGAGAATATCGTCCGGCTTGCGGCTGGCGATGCCGAGCTTGGCGCGCAGCGCAGGGACACGCTGGTCCTTGGCGCCCGGTTTGATCGGCTGACCGTCGGCGATGCGGTCCTCGGGCTCGCCGAGGCTTGCGTTGCGCATTTCAGCGAGCTTGCGCTTGAGAGCGCGGAAACCCTCGTGCGGCGGATCGAAGCTATCGAGCGCCGCATCCACATTGTCTGCGCCCATAATCTTGCGCAGTATGTCGGAAGGCTCCGGCGCGTGATTGCCGTAGTCGATCTCCACGGCGACGCGCGTCGGCGCAATGCGACCGACTTGCATGTGACGAGCGAAGTCGAGCACGGATTTGGTGAGCTTGACGTCACCCGCAGCCAGGGCGTCCGCGCTGTTGAAGCTGCCGAACTCC
>Ga0070740_10006555_pt1 | contig 10145 bp, 10 predicted proteins | sample Coa_R2_FD_67286 | JGI IMG/M metagenome (GOLD analysis project Ga0070740, IMG submission 67286) | Surface soil microbial communities from Centralia Pennsylvania, which are recovering from an underground coalmine fire - Coalmine... | ecosystem: Environmental > Terrestrial > Soil > Unclassified ... | reverse complement strand
GTTGGAGCGCGCCATTGAGATCACGCCGCGGACGTGCGAGTGGTCGTTGAACTCGGCCTTGATGGTGTAACCGGGACCGCCCGTGCCCCACATGGCTTCCTTGCTCGCATCCTTGGTCAGCGGATCGCCGCCCTGGATCATGAACCCTTTCACGATGCGGTGAAAACAGGTGCCGTCGTAAAAACCTTTTCGCGCCAGCGCCTTGAAATTTTCAACGGTTCGGGGTGCGACGTCCGGCCAGAATTCAAAGACCATTTCGCCTTCGGTGGTGAGGATGTGAGCGACTTCGTTCATAAAATTTACGGTTCTTTTGCCGGCGCTTTTTTGTCGTCCGCCGGCAAAATGGTTGCCGACTTGATGTAATCCAGGCCGGGGAAATCCTTTTTCAGATAGGCGTTGCCTTCGGTTTGAATGCGGCCTTGATCCGGTCCCTGGCCGGACGGCGGGCCGTCGCCGTATTGCCCGTTGAGTTTGTCCACCACGTCCATGCCTTCAATCACTTTGCCGATCGGTGCGAAGCCTTGCGCGTCCAGAAAGGTGTTGTTGGCGTAATTGATGAACAATTGCGTGGTGCGGGTATTCGGACCAGCGGTGGCAAAGGTGATGGTGCCGCGCGTGTTGCTGCCCTTGACCGGGTCGTCGGGAATCGTCGCCTCGCGCCAGTTCGCGGCGACGGCTGGATTGCCGCTGATGCCGAACTGACACATGAAGCCCGGAACCACCCGGAAAAATGCGACGTCCGTGAAGTAACCGGAGCGGACCAGGTTGTAAAAACGGTCGGCGCCCCGGGGCGCCAGGGCGCGGGTGACTTCCACCACGAATGGGCCCTTGGTGGTGTTGAATTGCGCGCGGAAAGTTTCCGGCGCTCGAGCGGTCAGTTTGGCCGGATCAGCATAATCGGGCACCGCGGCGCCGGCGGTGGCATTGGTTGCCGACGCTGAGGAAGCCGGCGGCGCCGCGCGACCGTCGGTGGGATGATTCAACAAAACCAGCGCGCCCACAGCGGCCGCGCCCGCCAGACAAGCCCACATCCATGCTTTCATCGGACGCAGTTTCTCACAGGCGCCGCCAAAAGTCACGTTTGGAAAATGGCGCCGCCCGCAGCGTTTCCGGAATTCTGTTCTGGACGGCCGGGCGACCGCCACCACAGCCGTTTGCTGGAGAAACAGGCTTTGCGTTTGGCGGTCATTTTCGGTTCATGGTGCGGGTGATGAGGCTGCTGCGGTCGGCCCGGCGTGTGCGAAAGATGGCAAAGGTTGTCAGTACACCGGCCGCCAGCAGGACACCCACGGCCGCCACCCATGCGCCCCGATGGGCGGAACCGGAATTTTCCGCCGGCTCGGCCACCCCGTTGCTTGACAGCACAACATTTGCCGGCGCGACCGGATTTGCCGGCGGCGCGGAAGTTGCCAGAGGCAATGAACGCGGCGTGGAAGCGGATAGAAAGTTCGTTCCTTCCACCACTTTGGCGGGCGGAGGTGGATTCGACAGCACGATGGAATTCGTCATCGCGACAAAGTTGGTTGACTCCGCCGGAAGCGCGGGCGTTTTCGAAACTGCCGCCGGAAGAGGATTGGTCGGCACCGCCGGCGCAGGAGTTTTTGCCGCCGGCACGGGAATGGTCAGGGAAAGCGCCGGGCCGGATTCGACATTGGTTCCGACGATTACCAATGGCGGTCCCGTGGGCCGCGGGGTGGGCGCCGACGGCGGAGCGGGAGGCGGGGCAGGGCGGGGCGCCGGCGGCTGTGGCCACGGTGGAAAATCCGGTACTTTGATCATTCCCGGCGGAAAATTCACCGTGCAACCGGTGTAGCGGCCTTGTTGGGAGCGCAACACCACGACCAGCGGCTGCCGCGCCTTTTTTTGTTCCGCCTGCCGCTGTTGAAAAATCCGGTTGACGCCTTCGTCGTAAGGTGTGCCGGTGAAGGCGCCCTCGCCGTCGCAAAAAATCAGCACCGTCAGTCGCGGAGAATTTTGCGCCACGCGGTTCAGCAAGGGCTGCAAGACCGCCCAGCGCGTCTGTCCGGTGTAACGTTGTTTGCTGATGAACCGATTGATCGTGTCGGCAATGGTCGCGGCGTCCTGAGGCGCCCAGTAAAGCAGCGGCAATTCACCGGTGCGCAGCGTTTCGTCGAACGTCCACACCCCGATGCTGTCACCGGGCTGCAATCGCCCGCCCAGTGCCGAGGCCAACAGGGTGTTGAGTTCCGTCTGCACGGCCGGCAGGCGCCGTTTCATTTCCGCCGAGGTGTCAAAAATCAACAGCCAACGGCCCGGAATGGCGGTTCCGGCCGGCTGGGCGCCGAGGTGGGAAATGGAAAAAAACAGCGCCCACAGGGCGGCCCAACTCCTCGCGGTCCGAGGCAGTTTTGAAAATTGGCAGCCCATCTGCCACCGGGCGGGGTTGGCCAAAGAACGGGCAGAGGCCCAAAGGCCGGACAGGCGGTTTTCCGGCGCATTTGTTGTCTTTCGGAACGGGCTTTGCATGGTTCAGCCAGGCGGACGACGAAAACGTTTTTGTTCGGCGCGATTGCGGTGTTGCAACTGGTCCCGCAGTTCGGTCAGGGCCGTTTCGATCCTGCGGATGAAGTTCCGGCAACTGGCCACGGCGCAGCCAAAGCCGCTGACAGTGTCGCGCTCGGCCAAATCGTCGGTGACCACCAGCACTTCGCCGAAGGCCAGAAAGCGGTGGGCCGCGCGCTCAATCAGTTCATCCGCCGTTCGTCCGGCGCTGGAGAAGAGGACTTCCACCGGACAGCGGGAGGTGTTTTCCGTGGCTTGCAACGTCGCGCCCGCGCCGTCAAAAAAAACCGTGATCGCTTCGCCGGTGGCATCGTGGTATTGCGTGAGGACGCGCACCAATTCGTTCCGCGCACGCTCGGAATGTCGCGGCGCGCCGGGCGCCAGCTCCGGCCAGCCATGCAGCAGGCTGTAACCATCCACCAGAATTCTCACCAGCGCCATGAACGGAGTCTAAGGTTTGATGTCCCAAGTCCAAAGTCCAAAATGTCAGACCCCGGGGTGCCTCCTGATAAGGTTGGGGAAAGTTTTGCCAGGAAGCCTCCGCGCTGTCTTGACTTTGGGTTTGGAACTTTGAACTTTAGGCTGCAGGATGTTGGCTGCCGAAACCATTTTTCAAAAATCGAACCGGCGCATCGCCGCGCTGGCGGCGGCGGTGTTCGCGCTGGATCAGTTGACCAAATGGCTCGTGGTGCGCTCGCTGGGTGTTTACGACGAGAAAATCGTGGTGCGGGGGTTTTTCAAATTCGTTCACTGGGGCAATACCGGCGCGGCGTGGAGCTTGTTCAGCGGGAACAATGGCGCGCTGGTCATTGTGGCCTTGTTTGCTTTTGTGGCGTTGTTCCTGACGCGACATCATTTTGATTCCCACACGTTGACTGGCCAGATTGCCTTCGGGCTGATTTTTGGCGGCATTGCCGGCAATCTGTTCGATCGGGTGGTGCGGCACGAGGTGGTGGATTTTTTGCGGTTTTACCTGGTGCAACGCGGCGGCGGCGAACTGGGTTTCCCGGCTTTTAACGTCGCCGATACCGCCATCTGCGCCGGGGTGGGGCTGATTTTCCTCATCACCTGGAGAAACGAGCGTGCCGGCAGCGTGACGGTCGGCAATCAACGCCCGGTCGCATGAAACCTCTCCCACGGCCACAGGCGGAGGATTTCTCCCGGCGTTTTCCGTTTCAGGCTTGACGTTGAATGCACACGGAGACTTTCGCTGTGGAACAATCCTTGCCCGGGGAGCGGCTGGACAAATTTCTCTGCGGGAAATATCCCGCCGCCTCGCGCGCCACGCTCAAACGCCTGATCGAAGAAGGTCACGTGCGGGTGAACGGCCAGGCCGTCAAGCCTTCGCATGCCCCCCGCGCCGGGGAGCGGATTGAAATTGACTGGCCGGATCCGAAGCCGGCCGGCATTCAGCCGGTGGCCATGCCGCTGGACGTTTTGTTTGAGGACGACTCGTTGCTGGTGCTCAATAAACCGGCCGGGCTGATTGTCCATCCGGCTGAAGGCTACGACGAACTGACGCTGGTGCACGGGCTGATGCACCATTGCGCCGGGCAGTTGAGCGGCATTGGCGGCGTGGCCCGGCCCGGCGTCGTGCACCGGCTGGACAAAGAGACGAGCGGTTGCCTGGTGGTGGCCAAAAACGACCAGGCGCATCTGGGATTGTCCCGGCAATTTGCGCAGCGTACCGTGCGGAAGATTTATCATGCCATCGTCTGCGGCGCGCTGGCCGACGCCGAAGGTGAAATCCGCGCGCCCATCGCCCGGCATCCTTCGCACCGGCGCAAACGCATGGTGGTGCGGGCCGGTGACATGACCTCCCGCTCGGCCCACACGCGCTGGCGCATTCTGGAGCGGCTTGCCGCGGCCACGTATCTGGAAACACAGATTTTCACCGGACGCACCCACCAGATCCGCGTGCACTTCCAGTTTCTGGGTCATCCGCTGGTCGGAGACGACGTCTATGGCCGGAAGGAGAACCGGGAAATCGCCCGGCAGACCGGTTTCGCCCCGCCGCGGATGCTGCTGCACGCGCGGGAACTGGGATTCAAACATCCGCGCACCGGTCAGGAAATGACGTTTCAAGCGCCCTTGCCGGAGGATTTTCGCCAGGCGCTCCAGTTCCTGCGAACGGCCGAATCGAGCGGCGGGGGGCGATGAGTCGCCAAACTTCAGCAAAATTTTTTCAATTTTCTGTCGTCGTCCGGCATTGGTAACTTGTCGGCGATGAACCAAGCCGGAAACTGTCGCGCGCCATCGGCCGCCGGATCCCCCTCCCTCCGCAGTTTCTGGCTCATGTTCCTGGTCGAGTTTCAGAATGCCTTCAGCGACAACACGCTCAAGTGGCTCGTCACGTTTCTGATCATTGGCCTGGGGCTGCCGCCGGAGCGGCGCGACAGTCTGGTCTCGCTGGTCGGGGCCCTTTTTGCGCTGCCGTTCATTCTGTTTGCCATGATGGGCGGCTTCTTTGCTGACCGTTTCAGCAAGCGCAGCGTCGCCATTGCCGTTAAAGGCGCCGAACTGGCCATTATGACCGTCGCCTTGCTGGGGCTGGTGCGGATGAACGTGGCATTGATGCTGGCGGCCATTTTTTTGATGAGCACGCACAGCGCCATTTTTAGTCCGACGAAATACGGGATGCTGCCGGAGCTGTTGCCGGAAAAGAAATTGTCGTGGGGCAATGGATTGTTCGGCCTGGGAACTTTTTCGGCTTCAATCACCGGAACCATTTTTGCCGGCTGGCTTTCGGATGTGTTTGGCCGCAGGCAAATCGGCTCCGGCCTGATCCTCATCGGCTTGGCGCTTGCCGGATTGCTTCTGTGTCTCGGCGTCCAGCGCTTGCCGGCGGCCGACCCGCACAAGAGATTTCGGGTGAATTTTCTCGGCGATCTTTGGGAACAACTGAAAATTATTCGACGCGACCGCGTGTTGTTTCTGGGCGTGGTCGGCAACACGTTTCTGTGGTTTCTGGCGGCGCTGCTGCAATGGGTGGTGGTTTTTTACGGGAAGGACGTTTTTCATTTTGACGACCGGCAGAGCAGTTATTTGCAAGGCGGTTTGCTGGTGGGAGTGGGTGCCGGCAGCCTGGCGGCCGGATTTCTCTCCGGCGGTAAAATCGAATACGGCCTGGTGCCGCTGGGCATGGCCGGGCTGACGATTTGCTCCGCGCTGCTGGCCCACGCTCAACTCGGCGTGGTTGCCTTCTCGCTGTGCCTGGGGTTGCTGGGTTTCTTTGGCGGCATTTACAACGTGCCGGTCAGCGCCATCATTCAGCACCGGCCCGAGCCTGACAACAAAGGCAAGGTCATCGCCGCCGCCGGTCTGTTGAGTTGGATCGGCATTGCGCTGGCCTCGGGCGTTTTTTCGCTGCTCACAGCGGCGTGGCATCTGACATGGCCGCAGATTTTTCTTTTTGGCGCGGCGCTGTCGCTGGCCGGAACGATTTACTGCGTCGCGCTGCTGCCGGATTCGCTGGTGCGTTTGCTGCTCTGGCTGGCCACCCAGAGCCTTTACCGCATCCGCGTGGAGGGTCGCGACTACCTTCCTGAAAGGGGCGGCGCGTTGTTGGTGAGCAATCACGTTTCGTTTGTGGACGCGCCGCTGCTGATGGCTTCCACGGACCGGAAAATTCGTTTTCTCATGCACCGGGAGTACTACGAACGGTGGTGGATCAAGCCTTTCACGAAGATGCTGGGCTTGATTCCGATTGCTGCGGATCAAGGCCCGCGGGAGATGCTGCAATCGCTGCACGCGGCGGGCGAGGCGGTGCGCGGCGGCGATGTCGTATGCCTTTTTGCCGAGGGACAGATCACGCGCACCGGCGAGTTGCTGGAGTTTCGACGGGGCCTGGAGCGAATCATGCGGGAGGTGGACGCGCCGATCGTGCCGGTGGCGCTCGTGGGGGTCTGGGGCAGCATTTTCAGTTTTGAAGGCGGGAAGCTTTTTTGGAAATGGCCGCGGCAATTCCCCTATCGCGTCACAGTGCGGTTTGGCCCCCATTTGCCGCCGACCGCTGCGCCGGAGGAAGTACGCGCCGCGGTGGAACGCCTCCTGAATTCCGCCGCCGGCCCCGACGGCGTAAAGGGGAAAAATTAAAACCTCATCGCCCGTTGCGTTCCGGCGGTTTATGTCGCTTTCGCCGGCTTCAGAGCGTCAGAAATTCCACGCGAATTTCGTTTGCGGTGCAGTGCAAAATCGCCACGCGGCGTTCCCAGCCGTATTTCGGCCGGCCGGCGTAGCCGGGGTTGAGAAACAAAATTCCATCAAGCATTTGGCAAAACGGCTGGTGGGTGTGGCCGAAGATCACGGCGTCCGGCTGCTCGCGCGCCAGGCGGTCTTTTAATTCATCCGTCAAGGCCGGCGGATGGACGATGTGGCGGAGGAGAAATTTCCGGCCGGCCAGTTTCACGATGGCCGTTTCCGGCAGCGGCAGGCCGATATCCGTGTTGCCGGAGACGGCGGTGACCGGCGCGAGGGTTTCCAGTTCGGAAAGGATGGAAAGATTGCCCACATCGCCGGCGTGCAAAATCCGGTCCACGCCGGCGAACCGCTGCGCGATTTGAGGGTCGAGGAAATTATGGGTGTCGGAGAGAACGCCAATATTCATGAAAACAAAACGCCGGCGGGCGCGTCCCTGGGCCGGGCGCAGGGGCGGAAATTTGTCTGGCGATGTTCGCCCGTTTCACGCCTCGGCCTCGTCCGGTTCTGCTTCCAGTTCGGGTTCCGGCTCGCGCGCTCCGGCGGTCTTGTCGGCGGGGGATTCGGCGGACGCCAGTTTTTCAGCACCGGCGAACAGCGCCGTGAACAGGCCGGTGCTCACCAGTGTGTTGCGGAAAAATTCCCAGGTGGGCGGATAACCCGGCAGACCGGTGAACAACGCCTGCAACCAGCCGGCCAACGTCTTGGCGTAGGCGGATATTTGCAGCCAGGCCAGGGTATTGGTGACCAAATAAAAAATCACGGCGCCGAGCAGGCTGCCGCCCAGCAGTTTCCAAAACGGCGCGCGCGGTCCCAGTTTCCGGCCCCAGCCGATCACGGCCGCATAGACCAGGTAATTGGGCAGCAACGAGAGCAGACTGCTCCAGCCGGCGTGGTAGAAGAATTCATTCAGCGCCAGGTCGGTGGCGGCCAGGACGCCCAGCGGCAGCCACCACGCCGTCGCTCCGACAAAATACACGCCCGCACAAAAGACAAAGGCATACACCGCGCTGAAATTTGGCGGCAACAGGCCGGGAATCCGCGACACCGCCAGCACCACCACCAACAGCGCCGGCAACAGCTTGCGCCATTTTTCTTTCACAGCCCAAAAGATAATTCATGGCGCCGGCCGGGCAAGTCTTTCGATGCCGGCCGGCGGCGAATTGCCCCTTTGCCCGGCAGCAACGTTGCGATAAACATTTTCCATGCTCGATGTCCTTTACGAAGACACCGATTTGCTGGTGGTCAACAAGCCTGCCGGGCTGGTCTGTCATCCCACCAGGAACGGCGAATGGTCCAGTCTGATCGGACGGGTGCGGGGGTATTTGAATTCTCCACCCCGTCCGGCCGGCATGCGGCCGCATTTAATTAATCGTCTTGACCGCGAAACGAGCGGGGTGGTGCTGATCGCCAAAAACGCCGCGGTGGCCGGCGAGCTGGGGAAAATTTTTGAAAGCCGCGCCGTGCTAAAAGAATACCTCGCCCTCGTTCACGGCCATGTCCTGGAAGATCACGGTTGGATTGACGCGCCGCTCGGCAGGGATGAGCACAGTCCGGTGGCCGTCAAAGATTGTGTCCGGCCCGATGGCGCGCCGGCGCAAACGGAGTTTTTCGTGGAGCGTAGATTTTTTCGTCCGGCAGCGACGGGGCGCGGCGACCCGCCTCAGCCATTTTCCCTGCTGCGCGTGATTCCGCGAACAGGCCGCAAGCATCAGATTCGCCTGCATCTGGCGCACCTCGGCCATCCGGTGGCAGGGGACAAGCTTTACGGCGGCGACGAAAATTGTTATCTGGCCTTTGTGCAAAATCGTTTGACGGCGGCTCAGCGGACGAAGTTGATTTTTGAGAATCACGCCTTGCACGCACGCACTGTCACCTTCCGCTGGCGCGGCCGGCACTGGACATTTTCCTGTGAACCGGAGTCGTGGTTCACCGGCTTTTTGGAGGCGAGCTGGCCGGCGGCGGGCGGTTGACAAAGAAAATTCGTGATGCCGGCCCTAATTCCCGGCAAAAATCCCTGATGTTTGCTGTTCCCAAAACCATGCGCGCCGCGGTGTATCGCGGGGTCAACGAGGTGCGCGTCGAAACGGTCCCGGTGCCGCGCATCGGTGCCCGGGAACTGCTCGTCAAGGTGGCGGTTTGCGGCGTGTGCCCCACGGACATCAAGAAAATCCAATACGGCACGGTGGCGCCGCCGCGCATTTTTGGACACGAAACCGCCGGGGTCGTGGTGCGCGTCGGTGCCCGGGTGAAACGTTTCCAGCCCGGCGACCGCGTGGCCTTGCATCATCATGTGCCCTGTTTGCGATGTCATTACTGCCGCCATCGCTGTTTTGCCCAGTGTGAGACCTACAGGCGCACCGGCATCACCGCGGGTTTCGAGCCGGCCGGCGGCGGGTTTGCCGAATACGTGCGGGTGATGGATTTCGTTCTGCCCGGCGTGGTAAAGATACCGCCCCAAAACTCATTTGAAGAGGGCGCCCTGCTCGAACCGACCAACACCGTGCTCAAGGCTGTCAAGCGATTAAATTTGTTGCGGGGCGACACGGTGCTGGTGGCCGGGCAGGGGCCGATCGGGCTGATGTTCACCAAAATTCTGCATCTGCGCGGGGTAAACGTGGTGGCGTCCGATCTGTTTCCCGCACGGCTGAAACTGGCCAAACAGTTCGGGGCGCGCTGGACGCAGCCGGTTTCCAATCCCGAATCCGGCGAAAAACCGCTGGCCGGGCGAGCGGTTCTGGACGCCGTCATCGTCACGGTGCCTTCCGATGCGCTGGTCGAACAGGCGCTGCAATGGGTTCGCGCTGGCGGGCAGGTGCTGTTGTTCGCGCATACCAAACGAAAGACGCCGGCCGGCGGGCAAAGGCCGGAGGCGGGCGGCGAAGCGGTGGCCTCTCTGGACCTGGCGTCCATTTGCCTGGATGAGAAGGATTTGATTGGCAGCTATTCCTCGGACTTCACGCTGCAGGAGGAGGCCGCCCGGCTGGTTTTTTCCCGTCGTCTCGACGTGCGGCCGTTGATCACGCATCGGTTTACTTTGGAACAGGCGCCGGCCGCCCTTCAACTGGCCTCCCGACCGGCCCCGGATTCGCTCAAAATTGTCGTGACGGCGGACGGGCAGGGGCTTTGAGGCGACCAATGAACGCCTGGCCGGCGGCGGGTTTTGCTTCCGATTCGGCGGCGGCGGCGAACCCGAATTTTTCAGGGAACATTTCCTGCCATTGACAATCCGGCGCGCGCCGATAGTTTTAACCGATACGCCAATCGCAATCACAGATGTGTTTTTGAACCGTGGCTGAGAAGGATGATTATCTGGCGGACGTGCTGGTGGACCTGGGTCTGGCTCAAGCCGACGTGGTCGCCAAAGCCCGCGAAGAAGCCCATGCCTCCGGCGTGGGGGTGATTGATTATTTGCTGGCCAACAA
>Ga0070740_10006554_pt1 | contig 10146 bp, 12 predicted proteins | sample Coa_R2_FD_67286 | JGI IMG/M metagenome (GOLD analysis project Ga0070740, IMG submission 67286) | Surface soil microbial communities from Centralia Pennsylvania, which are recovering from an underground coalmine fire - Coalmine... | ecosystem: Environmental > Terrestrial > Soil > Unclassified ... | reverse complement strand
TGCTTGTTCCCAGCCGCGGGTGTTCGGCGTCAACGCCGGCTACGATCATTTCTGGACCGACGAATGGCGCAGCGGCGTGTCGTTCGGCTATGACAATGTGAGCCGCCCGAACTCGGCCGGACCGTGGTCGAACTTCATCACCGGAGCGGCCACCGGGTCGGTCGCCCTGTCCAACCTGGAGCACCGGCACTATTCGGCGGGCGTGAGCCTGTTCTGGACGCCGGTCGCCAACGTGCAGTTCGGCTTGGGCTATCTCTGGTATCACCGGGAGGTGTGGTCGGGCGCGCGCGGCGATGCGAACCGCGTGATGTCGCAAGCGCTGTTCCGGTTCTAGTCCCGTCGCAAAAGTACTTTCGGGGGCCCGCCGCCGCAAAGGCGGCGGGCCTTCGCTCTTGCCGCGCCGAGCGGCGGCTCAGAAGCCCGACGCGGAGAAGTCCGATGGCCGCAACGGGCGCGCCGGTCCCTGCGGGCAATTCCCGAACACGCCGCAGGTCGAACTGGCGTAGGGCGCGGCCTGGAGGGGGACCGTCTCCGCGCCGGACCTGCTGGCGCCGCACCCGGCCAGCCCCAGCAGGGCCACCAAGCCGAGCAGCACCGCCGCGCGTGGCGGCATGTCCCGGGCCCCGCTCCGCCTATCCCCGGATGAAGCGCAGCTCGCCCATCTCCCGCTGGGCGACGCGCGGGTCGATGAGCTGCACGACGAAGGTATCGCGGCAACTGGTCGCGCCGCCGCCGCCATCCCCATCGCCGCCGCTCGCGCAGGACGACCAGCTGCGCAGCGATTCGATCCGGGCATAGGCCACCTGCCCGGGCTGCAGCACCACGGTCTTGAACTGGTTCGGATAGGGTTCCTCGCTTTGCACCGCGATCGTGTACTGGCCCGGCGGCACGTCGCGATAGAACACGGCGCCGGTCTCGGTCACGCCGACCGGCTGTCCGTTGAGGTAGGCGACCGACGGCGCCGTCGTCTCGTAAATCTCGAGCCAGCGATAGAAATAAATCCGCGCCATGCCGGGCGGCACGGGCGGGATGGTCGCGGCGACGCTGGCATAGGGCGGGCCGCCGGGCGCGCATCCCGCGACGGCGAGCAGGAACACGAAAAGAGCGGTCTTCAGCGGGCGCATGGATTACCAGCCCGGGTTTCCCCGCAACGGTTGCGGGACATTGCTAAGGGAGGCGCAATTGCCGAGGGCGCCGCAGAATGGATTGGTTTCCTCGTCGTAAGGCCCGCTCGGCGCATAGGCCGCCGAATTGACTGAACCCTGCTGCGGCGTGCACGCCCCGGTCATTGCCGTGGCGGCGGCGAGCAGCAACGCGATGGCGACCGTCCGAGTCATGCGACCTCCATTCGTCCCGCTGTGGAACCGCTAATATAGGGACGATCCGGCGTTCGGTGTGCTCACGCGGCGGGCAACTTTTCGCGAGCGCCCCGTCGGCCTAGCGACCGGCGACAGGCGCGCCGTGCCCGGAGACCCCCATTAGCGCGGCGAGGCGCTCCGGCGCGTCGAGCAGGGCCTGGCTTGGCCCGCCATGCACGATCCGGCCGCGGTCGAGCACGATCGCCTGTTCGGCGAACTCGAGCGCGATGCGCGCATGCTGCTCAACCAGCAGGATGGCGAGGTCGTCCTCGCGCTTCAGCCGGTCGAGCCCGGCGAGCACCGTCTCGACAATCACCGGCGCCAGGCCCTCGAGCGGCTCGTCCATCAGGAGGAGCGTCGGGTTGCCCATGAGGGCGCGGGCGATGCTGAGCATCTGCTGCTCGCCCCCCGAGAGCTCGTTGCCGCGGTTGCGCCGGCGGGCGGCGAGACCGGGGAAGAAGTCGAAGACCCGCGCCTGCGACCAGCGTCCCGGCCGGGCGGCGACCATCAGATTCTCCTCCACCGTCAGCGAGCGGAAGATCTCGCGCTCCTGGGGCACGAAGCCGATGCCGAGCCGCGCCCGCCGATAGGGCACGAGCGGCGTCAGCGGCTGGTCGCCGAACCGGATGGCACCGCCGTGCAGCGTGGTATGGCCCATGATGGTCGCGAGCAGCGTGCTCTTGCCCACGCCATTGCGGCCGAGGATCGCCAGCGTGCCGCCCGCCGCTACGCTCAGCGATATGCCCTCCAGCACCACCGTGTCGCCGTAGCCGGCGCGCACGTCCTCGAGCGCGAGCGCGGCACCGGTCATGCGCGTTCCCGCTCGCCGAGATAGACTTGGCGCACGCGCGGGTCGGCGGCGATCGCCTCGGGCGCCCCTTCCACCAGCACCGCGCCCTGCACCAGCACCGTGATGCGCCGCGCCAGACGGAACACGAGATCCATGTCATGCTCGATGATGAGCAGGGCGATCTCCGCCGGAAGCTGCTCGATCATGTCGATGATCGTGCCCGTTTCGGACGACGGCACGCCCGCCGCGGGCTCGTCGAGCAGCAGCACCTTGGGCCGGAGGCCGAGCGCCACCGCGATCTCCACCAGCCGCTGTCGCCCGTAGGCGAGCTCGCGCACCGGCCGCAGCGCCTCGTCGGCGATGCCGAGCCGCTCGAGCAGCGCGAACGCCTCCTCGATCACGGCGCGGCGCCGGCCCGAGGGCCGCAGCAGGTCGCTGGCTGTGCCGAGCCGCTCGCCGACCGCCAGCGTCACGTTCTCGAGCACGCTCAGGCCACGGAAGAGGGCGGTGATCTGGAAGGTGCGGACCAAGCCGCGCTTCACCCGTTGCGCCTGCGGCAGGGCGGTCACGTCGCTGCCCTCGAGATAGATCTGCCCGTCGCTGGGATGGAGCGCGCCGGTGACCAGGTTGACGAAGGTGGTCTTGCCCGCGCCGTTCGGCCCGATCAGCGCGTGCCGCGCGCCCGGCTCGAGGCGGAAGTCGATCGCGTTCGCCACGCGCAGCGCGCCGAAGCTCATCGAGAGCGCGCGGGTCTCGAGCGCCGCCGCGCTCAAGCGCGCCTCCGCAGCGCGCGCGCCAACCGGTCGCCGAGCCCGTACGCGCCGCTTGGAGCGAACACGACAACCAGGACGAGGATCAGGCCGATCCAGAAATACCAGTACACCGGATCCACGGCGGCGAAGCGGTCCTGCATGATCATGTAGAGCGGCACGCCGATGAACGCGCCGTAGAGCCAGCCGACGCCGCCCAGGATCAGCATGATCAGGATGGCGCCCGAGCGGTCGAAGCTCAGCACGCCCAACCCGACGAACTGCGTCGTCTGCGAGATGAGCGCGCCCGATATGCCCGCGAGCGCCGCGGCGATCGTGTAGATCGTCAGCCGGCGCCAGAACACCGGCGAGCCGATCGCGTGCATGCGCCGCTCGTTCTCGCGGATGCCGGTGAGCGAACGGCCGAACGGCGAATGCACGATGCAGCGCGCGATGAGCCAGCACAGGAACAGCGTGACGAGGCAGTACCAGTACGCGGTCTGGCCGTAGAGATCGAAGTGGAAGCCCAGCACCGGCCACACATCCATCCCGCTCAGCCCGTCGGCGCCGCCGGTGATCGTGTTGGCCTTGTTCGCCGCCTCGTAGAGCATCGTGGCGACGACGAGCGTCAGCATCAGCAGCGTCAGCCCCTGCGTGCGCAGCACCACCGCGCCGCTCACGAACCCGACCAGCGCGGCGGCGAGGGCGGCGATCAGCAGGCCGGAGACCGGCTCCCCCCAGCCATGCGCCGCGAGCAGCCCCGCGACATAGGCGCCGGTGCCGAAGCAGGCGGCGTGGCCGAGCGTGACGATGCCGGCATAGCCGAGGATGAGGTCGAGCGACAGGCCGAACAGGATCGTCGCCAGAATCTGCGCGCCCAACGCGAGATAGTCGGGAAACACGAAAAACGCGCCGATCGCGACGATCCAGGGGAGCGCCTCGGCCCAGTGGAAGCGGTGCCTTCGTGCGAAGGCGTCGACGACGCTTGCCGCGGTGACGTGGGTCGCGGCTTCGGCGGTCATGCGTATCCGAACAGGCCGCGCGGGCGCCACAAGAGCACGACCAGCGTCAGCGCATAGATGAAGAAGGCGCCGAATTCCGGCAGCAGATACTTGAACCCGGTATCGGCGACGCCGAGCAGCAGCGCCGCGAAGAACGGTCCGCGAATGCTGCCGAGGCCACCGACCGACACGACGATCAGGAAATAGATCAGGTGCTCGAGCGCGTAGGCCGGCTCGATCGCCAGGATCTCGGCGCCGAGCGCGCCGCCCAGCGCGGCAAGCCCGCTGCCCAGCGCGAACGCGGCGGTGAAGAGGCCGGAGGTGTTGATGCCAACCGACTGCGCCATGCGGCGGTTGTCGACGGCGGCGCGGATCTGCGCGCCGAAGCGCGTGCGTTCGAGTCCGAGCCAGAGCGCCGTCACGAGCACGGCTCCGGCGACGATGAGGAAGCTGCGGTAGGTCGGGAACTCGCGGGTCCCCAGCTCGATCTGGCCGCTCAGCGCCGCCGGCGGATGGAACGGCTGGGCGAGCGGCCCCCACAGGAACTTCCCGGCCGCCACCGACATGAAGACGAGCCCGACCGTCAGCAGCACCTGCGCCAGCTCGTCCGCGCCATAGAGCCGGCGGTAGAGCAGCCGCTCGAGCGGCACGCTCACCACCATCGCGGTGACGACGCCGGCCGCGACCGCGGGCGCGAAGCCCACGCCCATTTGCGTCATCAAGGAGGTCGCGATGTAGCCGCCGAGGGCCGCGAACACCCCGTGCGCCAGGTTGACGAATCCCATCAGCCCCATGGTGACCGAGAGCCCCACCGACACGAGGTAGAGCACCATCGCGAAGGCGAGGCCATGGAACAGGATGCTGACCGACGCGGCGACGATCTCGCTCATGGCCGCGACGTCCTGGCGCACATACCGTTCATGGCCCCGACCGCGAGCCTCGAGTCCGGCCGGCTACTTGCTGCTGACCACCTGGCCCAGCGAGTTCACCATTCCGATCGTCTCGAACTCGACATCCACGGCCTTGCCGTTCTGCTTCTCCATCCGGCGCATATAGACGTTCTGCAGGATGTCGCGCGTGTTGGGGTCGACCATGATCGGTCCGCGCGGGCTGTCCGGGTCCTTCCAGTGCTTGAAGAAGTCCATCGCCTCGTCCCCGGTGAACTTGCCGTGCGTCTTGCTGACGAACTCGAAGATCATCTTCATGCCGCTGTAGGCGTCGGCCGACTCGAAATCCGGACGCAGCTTCGAGCCGGGATACTCCTTGTCCCAGGCGGCGACGAAGGCCTTGTTCGCGGGCCGCGGCGAATCCGACGTGTAGGTGCCGGCGGTGATGAGGCCGATGATCGCATCGCCCATGTTGGCGATCTCCTCGTCGGGGACGAGGTCTTGAGTCGAGATCAGCGCGATGTTCGAGCCCTTGTAGTCGAGATCGACCGAGGTCTTCATCACCGCCGTCGCCTGGCCGCCGGCCGGGACGAAGATGTAGACGAGGTCCGGCTTCGCATCCTTGATCTTCTGCAGGAAGGGGGCGAAGTCGGGCGTGGTCGGCGGGGCCGGGAACACCAGCTGGCCGATCACCTGGCCGCCCGCCGCCTTGAAGGCCTTCGAGAAGGCCTCCTCCGCCTCGTGTCCCGGCGCGTAGTCGCTGACCGCGGTGTAAGCCCGCTTGTACCCCTTCTTCGCCGCCCAGGTCCCGAGCGGATAGGCCTGCTGCGGCAGGGTGAAGGAGACGCGGACCATGTAGGGCGACATCTGCACCGCCTTGGTCGCGGCGGCGTTCAGCGAGATCGCGGGAATCTTGCCCTGCGTGGCGACCGGCGCCACCGACATGAAGTTCGGCGACCAGACGAAGCCCGTGAGGAGCTGCACGTGGTCGCGGGTGACGAGTTCCTGCGCCAGCCGCTTCGCCACTTCAGGGTTGGCGCCGGTGTCGTCGCGCTCGATGAGCTGGATCTTGACGCCCTTCGGCAGATCGTTCTGGTGCGTCTTGTAATAGAGCTGCAGGCCCCGCTCCAGCATCTCGCCCTGCTGCTCGGTCGGGCCGGAGAACGTGCCGATGACGCCGATCTTCACCGTCTGGGCGCTCGCCGGCGCCGCCGCAAGCCCCGCCAGCGCCGCCCCGGCAAGTGCAGGCGCAATGATCTCCATCTTCCGCATGATCGGGTCCTCCCTCGTTCGCCGGGCGCGCATCCGCCCACGTATCGCTCGACGTACTATAGGCGCCGCGTATCGGCGCGGCAATCGCGCGGGCTCACGCAGGATTGCGCCGCGTCGTGCAGTCGCCGGTGGCGAGGCAATCCCGATAGTGATCGAGCGCCCAGCGCACCGAGGGAAACGCCAGGTCCTGCCATGGGATCTCGTCCCAGGCGAAGAGCCGCACCTCGAGGCTCTCCGGCCCCGGTGCGATCATCGGCGTCACCAGGTGAGCGCGGTAGATGAGCTGCACCTGGCTGATGCGGGGAATGTCGTAGACGGCGAGCAGCCCGTCGATCGCGATCTCGGCCCGCGCTTCCTCGAACGCCTCCCGCGCGGCGCCCGCCGACGTCGCCTCGTTGAGCTCGAGATAGCCCGCGGGCAGCGTCCAATAGCCCGTGCGCGGATCGATCGCGCGCCGGCACAGCAGGATGCGCTCTTCCCAGCGGCACACCGCGCCGACCACGATTTTCGGATTTTCATACGCAACGAAGCCGCAGTCCGGGCAGACCTTGCGCTCGCGATTGTCGCCGGCGGGAACGGTGAGGAGACTGGGTCCGCGAAGCGGCGGGGCGTCGGCCATCGGCCCTCCTGCGGCGCGATGCTCGGACAGACGCGGGCGACGGTAGCATCGTCGCGGGATTTCCCGCAATCGACCAGCAAGGGCGCGGGGCGCGCTCCGGCCCGGCTGGTCTAGCGGCGTGCCGCCGCCTGGAGTGCCGCTACGCCCGGAAGCTCGCGTCCCTCCAGCCACTCGAGGAACGCGCCGCCGGCGGTCGAGACATAGCTCAGATCCTTGGTGACGCCGGCCTTGGCGAGCGCCGACACAGTGTCGCCGCCGCCGGCGATGCTCTTGAGCCGCCCGGCACGCGTGCGCTGCGCGACGCGCTGCGCCAGCGCGGTGGTGCCCGCCTCGAACGGCCGCGTCTCGAACGCGCCGACCGGCCCGTTCCAGATGAGCGTACGGCAGCGCTCGAGCCGATCGCCGATCGCGGCGACGCTGTCGGGACCGATATCGAGGATCATGCGGTCGCGCGGCACGCGCGCGATCGGCACCACCTGCGTCGCCGCGCCGGGCTCGAGCTTCGCCGCCACGACCGCATCGACCGGAAGCATGATCTCCTTGCCGGTGGCGCGCGCGGTTTCGAGCAGTTCCTCGGCCTGGCCGGCCATGTCGCGCTCGGCGAGCGACGCGCCGACCTCGACCCCTTGCGCGAACAGCAGCGTGTTCGCCATCGCGCCGCCGATCACCAGCACATCGACCTTGGACAGGATGAAGCGCAGCAGGTCGAGCTTGGTCGAGACCTTGGCGCCGCCGACGATCGCCATGACCGGCCGCGCCGGCGTCTCGAGCGCAGCGGTGAGCGCGTCGAGCTCCGCCTGCATCAGGCGGCCCGCCGCCGCCGGCAGGAGATGCGCGATCGCCTCGATCGAGGCGTGCGCGCGATGCGAGGCCGAGAACGCATCGTTGACATAGAGGTCGCCGAGCGAAGCCAGCCCCCGGGCGAAGCGCGCATCGTTCTCCTCCTCTTCCTTGTGGAAGCGGAGATTTTCCAGCAGCGCCACGCCGCCGGGCTCGAGCGCATCCACCACGCGCCGCGCGGCCGGGCCGATGCAATCCTCCGCGAACGCGATCTCGGGCCGCCCCAGCGCACGCGCCAGCGCCGGCGCGATCGGCGCGAGCGAGAGGCTCGGGTCGCGCCCTTCCGGCCGGCCGAAATGCGACATCGCCACGACGCGCGCACCCTTCCGCGCAAGCTCCGCGATGGTGGGCGCCAGGCGCGTGATCCGCGTCGCGTCGCTGACCTTGCCGTCCTTCATAGGCACGTTGAGGTCGGCGCGCAGCAGCACGGTCTTGCTGGCAGGGTCGATGTCGTCGAGCGTGAGGAAACGCATGGCGGAAACCGGAAGGAAGGAATGAATCGCCGCGGACGTCCCGCGGCCGATTCCTAGCGCATGCGCCGCACGAGCGGAACGACGCCGCCGAAAATTGTCATCGCACGCGGCCCGGCGCGATCGCGCCGTGCGCCGCTGCGCCGACGGCGTTTGCGCGCCGGTAGAACCGGTCAGGCGTCGCTGGCCGGGACCCAGGGAATCGCGGCGACCTCGATGCCCTCGTCGGCGAGGGCCCGGGACTCGTCCGGCGTCGCCTCGCCATAGATGCCGCGCGCCGGGGTCTCGCCGCGGTGGATGCGCCGCGCCTCATCGGCGAAGCTCGGGCCGACATAGTCGCAATGCGTCTCGACATGCCTGCGGAGCTGCTGCAGCGCGCGCCGGAGTTCGGCGGGCGAGGGCGGCCTCGGCGCGTTCTTCTCGGACCGGCCGAGCCGCGGCGCCATCACCGCCTTCTCCACCGCGGTGTCGCCGCAGTCGGGACACGCGATCAGGCCGCGTCCCCGCTGCCGGTCATAGGCCGCGTTGTCGCGGAACCAGCCTTCGAACTCGTGACCGGCCGAGCAGCGCAGTTTGAAGAGAATCATGATCGCCCGTTAACCGTCTGACCCTCGACGGGTTTCACTCTATCGACATAAGGTTAGCACTGTCTCTCTTCAAGTGCCAACGGACGGACCCGCCCGGCTGACCGATCCTCGCGCGATGGCGGGGCGTAGGGGCGGTCGTGGCCGAGCGACGGCACCGCCCGGCGGGCCTCGGCGACCTTCGCCGGGTCGATCGCGGCCGTGATGAAGCCGGCGCCTTCCTCGGCCTCGGCGAGGATCTCGCCCCAAGGCGCGACGATCAGCGAGTGGCCGTAGGTGCGCCTCCCCTCGGCGTGCTCGCCCCATTGCGCCGGCGCGAAGACGTAGCAGAAATTCTCGATCGCCCGCGCCCGCAGCAGCACATGCCAATGCGCCCGGCCCGTGGGCACGGTGAAGGCCGAAGGGACGCTGAGGAACTGCGCCCCGGCCTGCGCGAGGGCGCGGTAGAGATGGGGGAAGCGCAGGTCGTAGCACACGGTCATGCCCAGCACGCCCCAGGGAAGGGCGGCCAGCGCCGCCGCATCGCCCGGCCGGAACGCGGCGGACTCGCGATAGCTCTCGCCCCCCTCGAGCGCGACGTCGAACATGTGGATCTTGTCGTAGCGCTGGATGACGCCGCCGTCCGGCGCGATCAGGTACGAGCGGTTGCGGAGCCGTTCCTCGGCGCCCTCGCGGATCACGATCGAGCCGAGCAGCAGCCAGGCGCCGGTCTCGCGCGCGAGGTCGCGGAACGCGGCGAGCATCGGGTGCTCGGCCTCCGGCCGCGCCTTCTCCAGGCGCAGGCCCCGGCGCGGCTCGATCATGTCGCTCACCTCGGGCGTCATGACGATGTCGGCGCCGCGGTCGCGGGCGCGCCGCACCAGGTCGCTGGCGGCGGCGATGTTGGGGGCGATCTCGCGCCCCGCGGTGAGCTGGATGCAGGCGGCCGTGAAGCTGCCGCTCACGGCGGCGCCAGCCCGAGGAGCGGGTCGAGCTTGCCCGACCGGTCGAGCGCGGCAAGCTCGTCCGAGCCGCCGACATGCTTCCCGTCGATGAAGATCTGCGGCACGGTGGTGCGCCCGCCCGCGCGCTCGACCATCTCGGGCCGGCGCGACGGGTCCTCCAGCACGTCGATCTCCTCGAAGGCGACGCCCTTGCGCTGCAGCAGCGCCCTGGCGCGCGCGCAATAGCCGCAGAACATCGTCGCGTACATCTCGACCCGTGCCATGTCCTCACCCGCCTTGCTTGCCGCGACCACCATCTGGGGAGCCGGGCACGCCGGTCAAGTCTCCTCGCGCGCCGTGCGCGCCAGGGTCAGCGCATCGACCCGCACAGCCCCGGCGCGCAGCAGCACCCGCGCGCATTCGGAGAGCGTCGCCCCAGTCGTGAGCACGTCATCGACCAGCAGGACGCGCTTGCCCTGGACGCTGCGCCCCCGCTGCAGCGCGAAGGCGCCCGCGACGTTGCGCCGGCGCGCCGTGGCGTTGCGCTTGCCTTGCGACGGCGTGCGCCGGCGCCGCACCAGCCAGTCGGCCCCGACCACCGGCCCTTCCGGCCGCGCCAGCGCGTGCGCCAGCACGGCCGCCTGGTTGTAGCG